>WNGQ01001097.1_pt1 | contig 42613 bp, 31 predicted proteins | sample 5407661 | NCBI WGS metagenome assembly WNGQ01 (sample SAMN13153382, study PRJNA577476) | soil metagenome | isolation source: 60 cm soil or saprolite under Garry oak tree replicate 2 | place: USA:California | collected 2016-06-15 | reverse complement strand
GAAATTCAATGCTTGCGCGCAGAGAAATTGCCGCAATTGACGCGCTAGTTTCGATCGCTGCGCGCGCTTGCTCGAGCGGGAGCGTGCCTACCTCTCTCAGCACGCGTGTTATCTTTCGGCGCTCAGCCGGATTCTTGACTGAGCGCAACTGTTTGTCGAGTTCTTCGCCAAACTCAGTCGAACTGTCCTTCGGAATATCGTCAGACACTTTCAGATTACCGTGGTCACGATCTCGCGAATGCTGCTTTGCAGGTCGCGATCATCGGTGATGGGTGAGCACATTGCGGTTTGCGCCGCCGTTGCCGGCGGGATGCCGTGCGAGATCAATTGCGCCGCATAAATCAGCAGGCGCGTCGACACTCCTTCTTCCAACCCATGACCGCGCAGGTTGCGCACTTTCTGTCCAATCAAAACCAGATCGCGCGCGGTGCCCTCGTCGACACCACCCTCACGGGCGACGATCGCCGCCTCCATTTCTGCCGGCGGGTAGTCGAAATCGATCGCCACAAACCTTTGCCGCGTGGATTGCTTCAAGTCCTTCAGAATCGATTGATAACCGGGATTGTAAGAAACGACCAGCATGAAATCGGAAGGTGCTTCGAGGATCGTGCCGCGCTTTTCAATCGGCAGCCGGCGCCGGTGGTCGGTCAGCGGGTGAATGATAACCACCGTATCTTTGCGAGCCTCAACGACTTCGTCGAGATAGCAAATCGCGCCGTGGCGCACCGCGGACGTCAGCGGGCCATCATGCCAGACGGTTTCTTCGCCTTCGATCAGAAAGCGGCCAACCAAATCGGTTGACGAAAGATCTTCGTGACAAGCGACGGTGATCAGCGGGCGCTCCAGACGCCACGCCATATGTTCGACAAAGCGGGTTTTGCCACAGCCGGTCGGGCCTTTCAGAATCACCGGCAGCCGGGCCGAATGCGCCGCTTCGAACAGATCGATTTCATGATCGACGGGCAAATAAAACGGCTCGTCAACTATTCGGTATTCTTCAATGGCGCGTTCAGGCATGTTCGGTACGCACGCCTCTGGCGTGCTGTCGTTATTTTCGGTACGCACGCCTCCGGCGTGCCTCTCGTTTGTCTTCTGGCGTGCTATCCCAAAATCACATCATAGCATTCACCACGTCGGGGGTCTGTGTGCTCTGTCGCTTTCGTGCACTACTCCATTTCCAGTCCTCAGATTTCTTGCAGAGACCGGCGTGAACTGGATTGTTTTCAATGTAGGCAAGCGAATTGTCAAAATGACGTTGATTGCGGATGTAACGATCAAACGGCTCGCGCGCCCAAAACTGTCCTGTGCGCGACAGCAATTTGTTGCATTCATGCGCAGTAAAGCTTTTCCAGGAATGCAGGATCTCACTCATCTTAAATTCGGATTTTGGTGTGAAGAGGGAATGGACGTGATTAGGCATCACACACCAAGCATGCAGGACATACCTCTGACTGTCGAAATGAAGCAATCCGTCCTGCATGGTGCGGGCCAGTTGGTCATCGCGAAGAAAACAGCAGCCGTAACCGCTATCGAGAAAAGCCTGGACTCGCCTGCGCCATTCGAGGTCGGCTTCCTTTGGCGGTCGTGCCTTGAGCTCATCGCGCCAACGTGCGAGCACGGGTTGTGGCAGTGAATCGAAGAGATGAAAACACACATGCTGAGTGACACCTTCGCCATCGAAGTGAGGGAAGTAGCCGCGGGAGTGCCAGCCATCGCGGCCTTCATCTTTCGGCAGAACCAATCTGCCCTTAAATATCTTAGGCAACGGTTACGCACGCCTCCAGCGTATTGGTTATGATCGAGACGATTATTAATCTATCATATTCATCTCGGAAGCACGCCAGAGGCGTGCGTACCCAAAAACTAATGAAGATAGCAGTAGCAATGTCAGGTGGTGTGGATTCGTCCGCGGCTGCGGCCATTTTGAAGCAGCAGGGGCATGAACTCCTCGGTTTTACGATGCAGTTGTGGAACCAGCGCCGCGGCATCAGTGTAGATCAGAACGGCGAACCACTCCCTTCTCGCTGCTGCTCACTCGATGATGTGTACGACGCCCGGCGCGTAGCTGAAGAGTTGGGTTTTCCTTTCTATGTTTTGAATCTCGAGAAGGAATTCGAACGCGATGTGTTTTGAATCTCGAGAAGGAATTCGAACGCGATGTCGTGCAGCCGTTTGTGACCAGTTACCTCAGCGGTGAAACCCCAATTCCCTGTGTCGCATGCAACAGCCGTCTGAAGTTTGCTTCGTTGGATCGCCTGGCGACAAGTCTCGGGTGCGAGAAGGTTGCGACCGGTCATTACGCCCGGGTGGAATTCGACGAAGCTTCAAATCGTTATCGACTATTGCGCGGGCGTGATCCGCAAAAGGACCAGTCATACTTTCTTTGGGAGCTGACGCAGGACCAGCTTTCGCGTGCGTTGTTCCCGCTTGGTGAACTATCAAAGAGCGATGCGCGCCAGACCGCCCGCGACAATCAGTTGGCGGTCGCCGAAAAGAAAGAGTCGCAGGAAATCTGTTTCGTTCCGGACGGCGATTATGCAGGCTTTATTGATCGGTATCTGGCCGCAGAGCGCCAGCTTGATCGCGCGCCGGCCGCCGGTGAAATCGTCAGCGCCGCCGGTGACGTGATTGGCGAACATACGGGCATCCACCGCTACACGATCGGACAACGTCGCGGCATCGGTATCGCGGGCGCCGAACCTTTGTACGTTCTGGGAATCGATGCGCCGAATAATCGAATTGTGGTCGGCAATCAGGAAGCCTTGCTCAGCGATGAATTCACCGCCGCCGGAGTCAACTGGATTTCGCTGGATAGCCCCGCCAAGCCGGTGCGCGCCGAAGTTCGTGTGCGTTATCGCCATACGGCAGCGACGGCCATGATCACGCCGCTTCCCAGCGACCGGGTGCGGATTAAGTTTGACGAACCGCAACGCGCGATTACTCCCGGACAAGCCACGGTGTTCTATCGCGAGGATGAAGTAATTGGTGGTGGCTGGATACTGCAGAAAGCAGTAGGCAGTAGGCAGTAGGTAATAGGCGTTAGGCAATAGGCGAACGAAATCGGAAACCAGAAGTTTCTGCCTTCTGCTTTTTGCCTTCTGCCTTCTGCTTCTGGATTTCCTAAACCTTTTCCCGCCCTGGCTCGTACTCACATTCGACTAGATTCCCTAAAAAACTCAGGAAAAACTCTTTATGGCTATGTCCACTACTCGCAAAGTCGTTGTAATAATTTCCAGCATCGTAATTGGTTTGGTGCTTATCTCTGTCCTCGGAATCGCAATTGTCGTTACCCTGGTGCGCGGAAATCCGCCTTCGATTCGTGACAACAGCGTGCTTGCGCTGCGCATTTCCGGCCCCCTGCCTGATTACGTTCCTGATGATCCTATTCGGCGCATCTTCGGCGGCCAGCCGCAATCGTTGAGCAGTTTGCTGGCACAATTTCGTAAAGCGAAAACCGACAAGCGCATCACCGCGGTGATGTTGGAGATCGACGAATCGAGCGCGGGCTGGGCGAAAGCTGAAGAGATTCGCGGCGCGATTCAGGACTTTCGCACGTCGGGGAAACCGGTTTATGCCTATCTGGAATACGGCATGAACAAGGACTATTACATCGCGACTGCCTGCGACAAAGTCTTTGTGCCTCCGCCCGGAGAACTTTTCATTAACGGGCTGGCGGCCGATGTGATGTTCTTCCGCGGCTCGCTCGACAAGCTTGGTATCTATCCCGACATCTATCAGATTGGAAAATATAAGAGCGCGGGGGACACGTTCACGCAGAAGCAGATGAGCGATGCCCACCGCGAATTCATCAACTCACTGCTGGATGATCTCTATGGCCGCTACATCGATGGAATCGCCAAAGCTCGCAACAAATCCTCGGATGATATTAAGGCGTTGATCGACAACTCGCCTTACAACGCCGCCCAGGCGAAAGAAGCGGGACTAATCGATGGCGCGCTTTATCATGACGAAGTTGAAAAAGAATTGAAGAAGCGGCTCGGCTACAAAGACAGCGACGAGTTGCACATCGCCAAAGGTTCTGACTATCGCCAGATATCCCAAGAGTCCCTCGGCCTGAACAAAGGAGAGAAGATCGCGATTGTTTATGCCGCCGGCGACATTACCTCTGGCAAATCGCAGTTTGGCGGCAACGGTGAAGAGACGATTGGCTCAGACTCTCTCGCAAAGACACTTGAAGAAGCGCGTAATGACCAGTCAATCAAGGCGATCGTTTTGCGAGTGGACAGCCCGGGCGGTTCCGGCCTGGCGTCAGACATAATCTGGCGGGCCATCGAGTCCGCGAAGGAAAAGAAACCCGTCGTCGTCTCAATGAGCGACGTGGCCGCCTCCGGCGGTTATTACATCGCCTGCGGCGCCAACAAGATCGTCGCTGAGCCCTCGACGATTACCGGGTCAATCGGAGTAGTTGGCGGCAAGCCCGTAGTCAAAGGTCTGTACGATTGGCTTGGTATCACCAACGAATATGTCATGCGTGGAAAGAATGCCGGCATGTTCCGAGAAACAGAAAAATTCAACGACTCAGAGCGAAAGAAATTCGAAGAGTTCCTGAACAGCACTTATGAGGACTTCATTACCAAAGTCGGAAAGGGCCGCAACCGGGACAAAAAAGACATCGATGCCATTGGGCAGGGACGCGTCTGGACCGGCCAACAGGGAAAAGATCGCGGCCTGGTCGACGAATACGGCGGCCTGGATAGGGCAATCGAGGTAGCGAAACAACTCGCGAAAATTCCGGCAGATCGCGGCATCCAACGAATCATCATGCCTAAGCCGCCAACCTTCTTCGAACAACTGATGAGCAGCGGCGGCGACGAAGACAGTGTCAACGCGAGCGCGCAACTAAGACAGCAGGAATCGATCATGTCCGCGCTGCCTGCAGACGTGCGCCACGCGTTTCATTACGCGCAATTGCTCGACCGAGCCAAAAACGAACCCATGTATTTGTTGCCTTTTGATCTGAGGATTAGATAGCTCGTATGAGTGCCCTTAGGCACTCAGGATTAAAGGCGATTGCAAGCCTATGGAGTAATGATCCCCTTAATGCGAACTACCTTGCGTTTTCCGCAATGCTTCAAGAAACTTCGTATTACTAAATTTGGCCGCTCCGGCCTTCGTAAGTTTTGCCAACTCGCCAAATAATTTCCTGTCGACTTCTTTAAAGTTGAAGCAGGACTTGCCCTGCATTCGCTTTTTCAATTCCGGCGACATCCCCTTCAGCAAGTCCGGCGAGGCATAAACGGACATCAGATAGAAGCTCACGTAATTCTTGCCGCGGCGCACGCCGCCAAAACACAGTGGCTGCTTGTTCTTCATGATGTGACGCGTATTGAGCAGATAATAAGTGCGCGTGTCATACGCGACTTCCATTTTCTTCGCGTACGGCTTGAAGATTCCCTTTAGCCTGTCAAATACTTCGTTGAAATTATTTTTGTCCGGCATGATGTACTGCTCAGTCAGGGAATTAGCTCTTAAAGACGCGCGATGATACCGCTACCCAATACTGATCGCTACTGCCATTGACGATTAGTGATTCACAGTTCACGATACGCGCGCGATGCCTTTCCAGCAACAGCCCCCGACTCTCGGGAATCAGTACGAAGGTGACCGAGTTCTTCGTTCCTACCTGGCGCGCACGCTTCCTGCTGAAGTGCGCCGTGAAATCGACCCGTCGCTGATCGAGATGGGACACCTGGCCGGCAGCGATCTTTACGACATGCAGCTTGCCGATCGACTCAATGAACCAAAGCTTACGCAATGGGACGCCTGGGGAAATCGCGTCGACGAAATCGAAGTAACTCCGCTGTGGCGCGCGGCAGAGCGCATCGCGGTTGAGCATGGCGTAGTAGCGACCGCATATGAACAAAAGCATGGAAGATTTTCGAGATTGCATCAATGCGCACTCGCATATCTTTTCACACCTTCGACGGACATCTACAGTTGCCCATTGGCGATGACTGACGGCGCGGCCCGTACGCTGCTTCTTTCCCGGAATCAGGAACTCATCGATGGCGTAGTACCGCACCTGACGACCCGCAAGCCAACGGAGTTTTGGATCAGCGGTCAATGGATGACCGAAATCACCGGCGGGTCAGACGTTGGATCGTCGGAAGCTATTGCGCGACGAGATGCCGACGGGTGGCGGCTCTATGGCCGCAAGTGGTTTACATCTGCCATCAACTCACAAGTCGCACTCACTTTGGCCCGGCCCGAAGGTAATCCGCCGGGCGGCAAAGGGCTGGCTCTTTTTTATCTCGCGCTGCGCGATGAGCACGGCCGCCTGCGCAACATCCTGATCGATCGTCTCAAGGATAAGCTTGGCACGCGCAAAGTGCCGACTGCGGAACTCACTCTCGACGGCACTCCCGCGCAACTCGTAATGGGAACTACCGACGGCGTGCGCAACATCGCGCCACTGCTCAACATCACGCGTTTGTGGAATGGCATTAGCGCCGTTTCGCTGATGCGTCGCAGTATTGCGCTCGCGCTTGATTATGCGCGCAAACGAATGGCCTTTGGCGCGCGGCTTTTGGACAAACCCCTGCATCTGGATACGCTCGCCACGATTCAGGCGGAGACCGAAGCTGCATTTCAACTCGCGTTTTTCGTTGCGGAACTAAACGGTCTTAATGAGACGCGAGAGATCAATGAGGAGCAAACCCTGTTGTTGCGCTTGCTGACACCGGTGATGAAACTCACGACCGGCAAGCAAGTCGTCGCAGTCGTTAGTGAGGCCCTCGAGGCTTTTGGCGGAGCCGGCTATGTTGAGGACACGGGATTGCCGATACTTCTTCGCGACGCCCAGGTGTTGCCGATTTGGGAAGGAACCACGAACGTGCTGGCACTGGATGCGCTTCGCGCCTTAGGTCATGACAATCGAGGCTTTCAGGCAGTGACGGCGGAAGTAAGCCGCTGTTTAGAATCAGTCCACGACCCTCGTCTGGCAGAACCCGCCCGCATCGCTAAATCGGCGTTGGCCCACACCGAGAGTTGGTTGAATCAGTCAAAGCAAGAAAGTCAGGAAGTGTTCGAGGCTGGGGCCCGGCGATTTGCGATGACGATTGGGCGCGCATTCGAACTGGCATTGCTGATCGAACATGCTCAGTGGTTACAGATTCATCAAAGCGACGGCCGCGCCCTCGCAGCGGCCAGACGCTTCGCCAGTTCAGGCATCGACATGCTTATTGCGCCGGACATTGAAGATACTTACGTCCTATTTGATGGCTCCGATGTGCTCCCTGGCGGAATTAAAGGTTAGCTAACCGATTCGTTCAATTCCGCGCATGTACGGCCGCAACGCTTCAGGAATCACTATAGATCCATCGGCTCGCTGATAGTTTTCGATGACCGCAATCCAGGTGCGGCCGACGGCCAGCCCTGAGCCGTTCAGTGTGTGGAGGAACTCCGGCTTGGCTCCGCCGGCGCGGCGAAAGCGAAGGTTCGCGCGGCGCGCCTGGAATGTTTCACAGTTTGAGCAGGAAGAGATTTCATTCTGCGAAGGCAGCCACACTTCGATGTCGTAGGTTTTTGCGCTACCGAAACCGAGATCGCCGGTCGAAAGCGCGACGACCCGATAGTGAATTCCCAAACGCTGCAAAACTGTTTCGGCGTTCAGGGTCAACGCTTCAAGTTCGTCGTAAGAATTTTCCGGCAACGAATACTTGACCAGCTCAACTTTTTCGAACTGATGCTGCCGGATGACGCCGCGCGTGTCTTTGCCATAGCTTCCGGCTTCGGATCGAAAACACGGCAGAATCTCTTCACGATAATAGTTGGTGACCGGCACCTCAGCCGTGGGCACCAGGTAAAGCCCGCGCTCGTCTTCCAACTTGAAGAGATCCGCTTCAAACTTGGGCAGCTGGCCGGTGCCGAACAGCGCATCGCGATTGACTATGAACGGGGGCAGCGTCTCGCGATAACCATGCTCCCGAGTGTGTAAATCGAGCATGAAATCGATCAGCGCCCGCTCGAGTCGCGCCCCCTCTCCGTTGAGAATGGCGAAGCGCGCGCCCGCGATTTTTGTCGCGCGTTCCAGGTCTAGAATGCCGAGTGCGGTTCCCAGATCAACGTGGTCTTTTGGCTCGAAATCAAATTCAGGCTGCGTACCCCAACGGCGGATTTCAACGTTCGCAGATTCGTCTTTCCCGACGGGGACACTGGCGTGCGGAATGTTCGGCAAAGTGGACAGCAGTTCGCGAATGCGTGCTTCGGCGAGAGCGCGTTTTTCATCCAGCTCAGCAATCTGCTCCTTGAGCGCATTCACTGCCTCGCGGCGAGTTTCGGCCTGGTCAGGCTTGCCGGTTTTCATCAGTTCACCGATCTCGCGGCTGGCGGTGTTTCGTTCAGCGTTGAGCCGGTCTGAGTCTGCGATCACCTGTCGCCGTTCGGCATCGGCCTTTGCGAAATCCTCGAGCGCGTTGGCAGGCATGCCGCGATGCTGCAGCGCGGCACGCACCGCTTCCAGGTTCTCACGCAGGTACTTCAGGTCGAGCATTTGTGATAACTCTTTCTTCTGTGCTATGACAGCAATCTCGAAAGAGGCAAGACTATTATTGAAATCGGAAATCCGCAATCCGAAATGCCGAGTTTGGAAATTCTCAGCCGGGAATCTGGAATACTCAAATCTGAGATCTGATCTGAGATCTGAAATCTGACGTCAATGCCAAAGCGAGTGCGTAAAGCAGTTTTCCCCGCGGCCGGTCTGGGCACGCGATTTCTGCCGGCGACCAAAGCGTCGCCGAAAGAGATGTTGCCGCTGGTCGACAAGCCCCTGATTCAGTACGTGGTCGAAGAGGCGGTCGCGTCAGGAATCGAATCGGTAATTATCGTCACCGGTCGCGGCAAGACTGCCATCGAAGATCACTTTGATATTTCCTTCGAGCTTGAGTCGCTTTTGCGGGAACGCGGGAAAGAAGAAGAACTGGAGCAGGTCCGCCGGATTTCTGACATGGTGCAGGTAAGTTACGTCCGCCAGCGTGAAGCGCTCGGTTTGGGTCATGCGGTTTTGCAAGCCCGGGCACTCGTGGGTGATGAGCCGTTCGCCGTGATGCTTAGCGATGACATAATTGATTCGCAAACGCCAGCGCTGAAACAATTGATAGACGTGTACGAAAAGTATGAGGCTCCGGTCGTGGCCACGATGGAGGTTGAAGGTCCGGCTATTTCTCGCTTCGGAGTTCTGGACGTCGAAAACATCGATGGCCACGTTTATCGCGTCAGGAACATGGTTGAGAAACCAGCACCTGAAAAGGCACCGTCAAATCTGGCAATCATCGGTCGTTATGTTTTGACCCCTGACATCTTTGACGAGCTCGAAAAGACAGCCCCCGGGGCGATCGGCGAGATTCAAATTACGGACGCGATGTGCGCGCTGCTTGAGAAACGAGATGTCTATGCCGTACGGTTCGAAGGAACCCGACATGACGCCGGCGACAAACTGGGGTTTTTGATCGCGACCATCGAATTTGGCTTGAAGCATCAGGAGCTGGCGACGGAATTTCGCACCTACTTGAATTCGCTAAAACTGGAATGATAAGAATCGATCTGCTCTTCGCTATTTTGTCTTTCTTAGACACTCTACGACAGGCTTCACCTGTATGAACGAAACAGAATCGGTTAGGAGTTTCTCGGGCCGCTCGGCGATCGTCACCGGCGCGACCCGCGGTATTGGGCGGGCGATCGCTTTGGAACTTGCGCGGCGCGGGGCGGATATTGCTTTCAACTACGCGAAAAGCGCAGAAGCCGCCGGCAGGCTCAAGAGTGAGATTGAAAGTTTAGGCGTACGCGCGATCGCCTCGCAATGCGATGTAGCAAGTACCGAAGCGGCCGCGGAAATGGTGAAACAAGTAAAAGACGCCTTCAGCCGAATTGATTTTCTCGTGAATAACGCCGGCATCGTTCGTGATACTTTGATCCTGCGCATGAAAGAGGACGATTGGGACGCGGTCGTGGATACGAATCTAAAAGGGGCCTGGAATTTCGCTAAGGCGTCGTTGCGCGTAATACTGCGGCAGGAAGAAGGCGGATCGATCTTGAATATCACTTCGATTAGCGGCGTGGTGGGGATGGCCGGGCAATCAAATTATTCGGCGTCGAAAGCGGGTATGATTGGCCTGACTAAAGCGCTTGCCCGCGAAGTTGCCAGTCGTAAAGTAACGGTCAACGCTCTGGCCCTCGGCATGGTGGCGACCGACATGGCGACGGCGCTTGATGAAAGTTACCGCGCAAAAATCCTGGAGCAGATCCCGCTGGGTCGCTTTGCTGAAGCTGACGAGGTGGCGCGCATCGCTTGCTTCCTGTTGTCGCAGGATGCGCGTTACATCACCGGCCAGGTGATCCAGGTTGATGGGGGATTGGCGATGTAAGACATTGCCGATTTCCAATTGCCGATTTAACACAGGAGGGTCGGTGATGGGAGCCAGCTAGCCTACTTGATTGCGAAAAACCAATCGGCAATCGGCAATTGAAAATTGGCAATGGACAGAGATGCGCCCCGTCAATCCCGATATTTCGGAGCGGGGCGTAAACTTCAGGGAAGGTTCGGGTCATACAAGGGCTGGCTGGCACAGACTTGAGAATCGTCACCTATGGCCGATCCTGTAATTAAAGGTAGCGCTTTTGGACGGGCGAGATAAATTCGAGCGACCTGAATTAAACTCTTGAACGGTCGCGTGCGCGTCGGGGTAAAACTTGCGCTCTACCTTCGATGACTCCGAACACCAAGTTTTCAAAGATAAAGATCAACCGAATTTCTAATCTCGAAGATTGTTCTTTTCGGTGACTTGAGCGGCATTATATGCTCGCCCGCCTATGACGTCAAGGTAAACTCCAGACAATCGCAATATGTTTGTGACAATTCTACCCGTGCAGGCGAAGTTCAGAGATCCGATATGCCTGGCGGCGCACCGCTTCGGAGACATTACGGTTCTGGGACAGTGACTGGAGATCTTTAGCGCGAATCCGTGGAATAATCTGGATTGCCGTGGCCAGCGGCGTCCGGGGATTGCGCGCCAGGTTATGGATTATCGGATACGAGCGCGCCCACGCGCGATTCAACCCAATAAGTCTTAATACTTCATCGGAAACCGTCCGCATTGCCGCAATGTTTTCCACTTCGTGCTCGCTGATGCGCGGATTGTTTATCACCGCGGTCGCGACAATTTTGTTCGGATCGCGAACCAAAATACCGCGCGCCTCACGATCGCCCTTCATTCCCAGCTTGACGCGATCCTTAATGGTCATAAACATGATCTGCCGAATTAACGAGATACGTTCTGGAGAAATCTCGCTCGCTAAACTCTCGGCATTAATGACGGATTGAGCGTTGATGGCAAGCTGCTCAGGCGTTTCCACCATCATTTCTTCAATGAACTCGCGCGCGAGCCACGAATCATCGATGTCCGCGTCAGAAACCTCGATGTGCTGGGCGATCGCCCACGCATCTTCGATTGATAACTCGCCCGTGGCGGTCGTCAGGTCCGCCCTTTCGAAGAACTCGGCGGCAGCGCCGTTTCCGCGGGCGCGCAACTCCTGGGCGATTTGCCGGGCGCCGCGTTCTTTTTCAAAGAATTCTCGCCGCGTTTCTTTCGCTCGCCGTTCAGCTTCAGCGGTGCGCGCCGGATTGAGCAAAATCGCGTCAATGATTTCCGGTGCGGCAATCAAGCGCTGCTGATTCACGGTGATCGACTCGAGTAACGCGCCACTCGTGGCGATCTTTGCAAGCAAAGCGATCGCTTCATTTGGAGTACTCTGATTACCGGCGATCGCTTCCTGAATCTCGGCGGTGGAGTTTGGCAATGAAGCCAGATAACCAAGGACGCTGGGCGGCGCTTCACCTGACTGAGCGACCGTCAGCAGGTCCTTCGGTTCCTGCGCCTCGAGCGTTGCCTGCGCGGCTTTGGCCAGATCTGCTTCATCGCTGCCGCGAAGAAACACCAGCACTTCGAGCAGATCAGCTTGCGGCAGTGGCAACAACCCTCTGGCTGCAGCCAGGCGAGCAGTCAGCGGCGCCTTACCGGAGATGATTGATTGAACGACGGGATTGGTTGAGCCAGGAGTTGAGCTCATTCTTTGGCTTTACGGACGCCGAGTCACTTATCTGCAGCGCTACACCGTCGCCCCGTGACACTTCTTGTATTTCTTCCCCGAACCGCACGGGCACGGATCGTTGCGGCCGACTTTCGGCTGGTCCCGGACAACAGTTTTTGTCTTGCCGGCTTCTTCACCGGCTGCGGCGGCGCCCTGATTCGGACCGGTGAAAGTGAGTGGACGGCGAGGGCCGCGCCTTTGACGCAGGGTTTCCGGCGGCTGCTCCTCGACCACTTGCAGATTGAAGAGCGAGCGAATCGTCGTTGTATCGATGCGGTCAAGCATTGCCTGAAACAGATCAAAGCTTTCTTTCTTGTATTCGACCAGCGGATCTTTCTGCCCGTAACCTACCAGGCCGATGCCCTGCTTCAGGTGATCCAGCGCGAGCAGGTGATCTTTCCACTGCGCATCGATGATGTTGAGCATGATGATGCGTTCGTAGGTGCGCATCGCCTCGGCGCCGATCTGCTTTTCTTTCTCAGCGTATTTCGCTTTGACTTTCTCCCAGACCAGGTCTTCAATTTCCTCTGAGCTCGACTCGACAAAGTCGACTTTTTCGGTGTCGGCGTCGAAGGCATAGATCGTATGAAGTTGGACTTTGTAATTTTCGACGTCCCACTCTTCCGGCGAGAGGTTCGGGCCGAGGTATTGTTTGGTGAGATCGGCAAGCAAATCGCGCGCGACTCCGGTTTCACCGACCAGGTATTCGCGCTGATCGGGCTCTTCCATCAACTGGCGGCGCAAACCATAGATGGTTTCGCGCTGCTTGTTCATTACATCGTCGTATTCCAGCAGGTGTTTGCGGGTCTCGAAGTTGCGGCCCTCGACTGATTTCTGAGCGGCAGCGATCCGCTTGGACACCATCTTCGATTCGATTGCCACTCCCTGCTCCATACCCAGGCGCTGCATCAGCGCTTTCACCTTGTCGCCCGCGAAGATGCGCATCAAATCGTCTTCCAGAGAAAGAAAGAACCTTGACGAGCCGGGATCGCCCTGACGGCCGGCGCGGCCACGAAGCTGATTGTCGATGCGGCGCGACTCATGCCGCTCCGTGCCCAGAATATGCAGGCCGCCAAGTGACACTACTTCCTGATGCTCGGACTCGACGATGCGCTTGGCTTTCAGGAACTCCCCTTGCCATTGCGACTCAGTCGCTTCCTCAGGATCGACTTCCTGTTCTTTCAGGAACTCGCGCGCCATGAAATCAGGATTGCCGCCGAGCAAAATGTCAGTGCCGCGGCCGGCCATGTTGGTCGCGATCGTGATAGCGCCTTTGCGGCCGGCCTGCGCGACGATTTCGGCCTCCCGTTCGTGATACTTGGCGTTGAGGACGTTATGCGGGACCGCGACGCGTTGCAGCCGGCGCGCAATCAACTCTGAATTCTCGACCGAAACCGTACCGACCAAAACAGGTTGGCCGTGTTCGTAGCGTTCTTTGATTTCTTCGACGACGGCGTCCCACTTTTCCGGCAGGGTGCGATAAATGACGTCCGGATTGTCTTTCCGCACCATGGGCATGTGCGTGGGAATTACAATTACATCCAGCTTGTAGGTCGAGTGAAACTCGGCCGCTTCAGTCTCTGCGGTTCCCGTCATCCCAGACAGCTTTTCGTAAAGCCGGAAATAATTCTGCAGCGTGATCGTCGCGAGGGTCTGATTTTCGCGTTCAATCTTCACGCCTTCCTTGGCTTCGACAGCCTGGTGCAGACCATCAGACCAGCGCCGGCCCTTCATCAGACGCCCGGTAAAGTCGTCCACGATAATGACTTCGCCGTCCTGGACGACATATTGATGATCCAGCCGGTAAAGCGTGTGCGCCTTTAGCGCCTGCTCGACGCAATGCAGCAACTCCATGTTCGAAGGATCGTAAAGATTGCCGACGGCCAACAGCCGTTCTGCTTTATCAACTCCTTCTTCGGTCAGCACGGCCGAATGGTTCTTTTCATCGACTACGTAATCGCCCGTCTTCTTCCCTTCTTCCAGCTCTTCACCGCGGACGAGCTGCGGGATAATCGCGTTCGCCTGATAGTACTTGTCGGTTGATTCTTCTGAGGGGCCGGAGATGATTAGGGGCGTGCGCGCTTCATCAATCAGGATCGAATCGACTTCGTCGACGACCGCGTAGTAGTGCCCGCGCTGGACGCACGTCCCCAGATCGAACTTCATGTTGTCGCGGAGATAATCGAAGCCGAACTCGTTATTGGTTCCGTAGGTGACGTCGGCGGCGTAGGCAGTCTGTCGCTCGAAATCATCCATGTCGTTCTGGATGCAGCCCACCGTCAAACCCAGAAAACGATATATCTGCCCCATCCATTCCGCGTCGCGCGCAGCCAGATAGTCGTTCACGGTGATTACATTCACACCGCGCCCAGTCAATGCATTCAGATAAACAGGAAGCGTCGCCACCAGGGTCTTGCCTTCACCGGTGCGCATCTCCGCAATCTTGCCCTGATGCAGCACCAGGCCGCCAATCATTTGCACATCGAAATGGCGCATACCCGTCGTGCGCACGCTGGCTTCTCGCACCAGCGCGAAAGCTTCCGGCAAAATTTCATTCAACGCTTGCTGCTCGCGATATTTACGATCGTCCTTATCGCGCGCGTCTTTGACGGCGTCAGCGATCTGCGCTTTCAAGAAAGCCGTGCGTTCGCGCATTTGGTCATCGGAAAGCTTCTGAACTTGCGGCTCGAATTCGTTGATCTCGGCGATCAGGGGTCTAATCGTCTTCAGGAAACGTTCATTACTGCTGCCGAAAACCTTTGTTAGTACTTTGTCGAAACTCATAATTGATTGTTTGGGTCAGAGTTGGACTAATCAAATACTTTGCTAACTCAGGCAAAATGTGACTCTGAACGCAACTTGAGATTGTACGGGAGCGTTGAGTTACCAATCAAGCGACGCTCGCGCAAGACTTCGCTTGCGGGGCACAAGACGCGCCCGGCGCACGGCATTGACTGATTTTTTCCGGGCAATTTCCTTTTCAGCGGCTAATCTCCGAGGTAGACTGGCGAGCGTTTTGCGGCCCGTCGATTTATTCTTTACCACCCCCTGAGGGTGTAACCGACACCGCCGCCGGCGAGAATCACGAGGAGGTTCGTCAATGAGCGAAACTAAACCGGAATCACAAAAGCTGGTTCGCGGTTTGAGTATGACCGACGCGACGATGATCGTTATCGGCTCGATGATCGGGTCAGGTATCTTTATTACCTCGGCCAAGTCGGCGCTCCTGGTTGGTGCTCCCGGATGGTTGCTGGTGGCCTGGACGCTCGGCGGCGTCCTGACGATTACCGGCGCTTTGTCCTGCGCCGAATTGGCCGCCATGATGCCGCGCGCCGGTGGCCAATACGTTTTTCTGCGCGAGGCATACGGACGCCCGTTTGGCTTTCTGTTTGGCTGGTCGCTGTTGCTGGTAATTCAGACCGGGACGATTGCGGCGGTCGCCGTGGCTTTCGCCCGCTTCATGGGCGTCCTATTGCCGGCGATTTCCGAAACGCATTACTTGATCACACCGAAACACCTATTTGGCAGTTATGCAATCAGCCTCTCAACGGCGCAACTAATCGCGATTCTACTGATTCTATTTTTGACCGCGACAAATACGCGTGGTTTAAAAACCGGAAAGTTCATTCAGAATACGTTTACGTTCACCAAGACGGCCGCGCTTGCAGGCCTGATATTGATCGGGCTTTTGCTGGGCTGGAACCATGGAAGCGCAGCTTACACCTCGTCCTGGTGGCACCCTTCGGTGAACGGGTGGGATCCACAAATCGTCAGGCCCGGAATTGGCGCAACCGGCGCAACCGCGCTTCTGATGTTGCTGGGCCTTGCGATGGTCGGTCCACTGTTTGCGCAATCTGCCTGGAACAACGTGACATTCACGGGCAGTGAGGTCCGCGATCCGGGACGGAACCTGCCACGCGCCCTGCTAATCGGCTGTCTGACAGTCGTCGGTCTGTATCTGCTTGCAAATCTTGCTTATGTCGGAACGCTTCAACTCAACACCATACAGAAACCATCAAACAGCGTCGCCACCGCAGTCATGCAGGCGGTCTTCAATCGACCGGGTACGATTCTAATGGCGGTGGCGATTATGATCTCGACGTTTGGTTGCAACAACGGCCTGATTCTCGCCGGCTCGCGCGTGTATTACGCGATGGCGCGCGACAACCTCTTTTTCAAGCGCATCGGAACCGTGAATGCCCGGAGCGTCCCCGCGGTCGCTCTGATCGTGCAAGGTCTCTGGGCCGCATTTCTGACTTTGCCTCGGACGATCATCACCGATCCAAAGACTGCGGCCGTGACTTATGGCAACGTATACGATCAGCTGCTCGAATACATTGTCTCGGCCGATTTGATCTTTTATGCACTGATGGTGGCTGCCGTGATCGTCATGCGCCGGAAAGCTGCCAGGCTGGAACGTCCTTACCGCACATTCGGTTATCCGCTGGTGCCTCTTATTTACATTGTTATCGCGGGGCTCGTCGTTCTGGATCTGGCTTACTTAGCTCCCCTGACGGCAGGCATTGGCTATCTGCTCGTGCTCACAGGAATTCCGGCATATCTGATTTGGCGTCGCAGCGCTAAATCGCACGGCTCGCTGGAGACTTCGAAAGGCCTGGCCACAGATGAGGTTTAGGGCCTGTCCGAGTCTGCACTCAAGCCCGCCGAATTGTTTTACGTCGCAAAAACTTCTCAAAGAAGCGCGGCCAGAAGTATCCTTTGCGATTGATCTTTTTTGTTTAGAAGTTCGCCTTTTGGCGATATTCATGAGGAGACCTGCGAACAACCGAGCCCAAGCGCCGTCGCCAATTCGCTACGGCCGGCGCACGCCAAAATCACTATGAAGCCAACCGTGATGAAATTTGGCGGCACGTCCGTCGAAGATGCGAGTGCCTTTCGGAACGTCGCGGCGATCGTCAGGTCTGAAGCTGATTCGCATCGGGTGGTCGTGGTGTCGGCTATCGCCGGATTTACGAATGAGCTGTTGGCAAGTGTCATGAAGGCTATTGATGGTGATGCGCGCGGCGCATCGCGTTCGCTTGAGGGCGGTTTTGAACGCCATCTCGAAATCGCCAATCAATTGCTCGCGGATACCGAACGGGTAGATTTCGAATCTGTTGTGGCTGACACAAAACGAGAGATTCGGCAGCTACATGAGATCATCGCGGCCCATCCGGTCACGCATCGGCCTCTGCAGGATGAAGTTGCCGCATACGGTGAGCATATGTCGTCGCAGTTGCTGGCCGCAGTGCTCCGCAAAGAAAGCCTGCCGGCGCAAGCACTTGATGCGCGTCGCTGTGTGAAGACTGACGACAATTACGGCAACGCGACCCCGTTGGCAGAAACTACTGAGGCCACAAATGCCGAAGTGCTTCCAATACTGAACTCAGGGAAGCTTCCGGTGCTGGGCGGTTTCGTCGGAAGCACCGCCAAAGGAGTTACCACCACGCTTGGCCGGGGCGGATCCGATTACACGGCCGCGTTGGTAGGCGCCGCGCTCGATGCCCGCGAGATTCAAATCTGGACGGATGTCAGCGGCGTGTTGACGGCTGATCCACGGATTGTGCCCGAAGCGCAAACAATTCCGGTCCTCTCCTACCAGGAAGCCGCGGAACTGGCTTATTTCGGCGCCAAGGTACTGCACCCGAAAACGATTCAACCGGCCGTCGATCTGAACATTCCGGTGCGCGTCTGCAACTCGCGCGCGCCGAGGGAAACGGGCACGTTGATCGTCGCCGAATCGGAAGCCACGCCACAAACGATCAAGGCAATAGCCCACAAGACCGGCATCACTACGGTGCAAGTAACTTCAGCCCGTATGTTAGGCGCCTACGGTTTTCTTCGTGCGCTTTTCGAAGTTTTTGATCGGCATCGTACTGCGGTCGATGTGGTGACTACTTCCGAAGTCAGCGTTTCGCTGTCAATTGATGATGCCGGTGCCCTGCCCGATCTGCTTTCCGATCTTGAACAGCTTGGCACCGTTGAAGTTGAAGAGCGGCGAACAATTATTTCAGTGATCGGCGAAGGCCTGCGCAATACGCCGGGAATTGCCGCGCGAGTCTTTTCGGTAATCAGTGACATCAACGTATCGATGATTTCCGTGGGCGCGTCGAGCGTCAATCTGACTTTTATGATTGAAGAAGAGCGAGCGCGAGAGGCGATCACGCGCCTGCATCGAGCATGCTTTGAAAGTCAGCTCGATCACCCCGTTATGAGTGTTGCCGGCCAGGAGGTCATTGCGTGATTGACGTCCTGAAGCTCACGCGCGAGCTGATAGATGTTCCATCCGTTACCGGAAACGAATTTCAGATCGGGACCTCGCTCGCGGAGTTGCTTAATCGTCTCGGCTACCGAGTTGAATTGCAGGACGTCAGCAGCGAACGCGCGAACATTATCGCGACCACGGAAAGTCAGCCGCGGGTTGTGTTTTCAACGCACCTGGACACGGTGCCGCCGTTTATCACGTCTAGCGAAGACGACGACTTTATTTACGGGCGTGGCGCGTGCGACGCGAAAGGAATCATCGCCTCGCAAATCGCCGCCGGAGAAAAACTCCGAACGGCCGGCGTCAGCCAATTTGGTTTGCTGTTTACCATCGATGAAGAAGTTACGAGCGCGGGAGCGAAGGTCGCGAATGAGCATCCTTTGGCGGCACTATGTGAGTACCTGATCAATGGCGAGCCGACTGACAATCGCCTGGCAAGCGGCACGAAAGGTTCCCTGCAGGCGTCGATCACAGCCGCCGGTCGCGCCGCGCACTCCGCTTATCCTGAGCAGGGCGAGTCCGCGATTGAGAAATTACTCGACGTTCTTACTGATATTCGGAAGGTAAAATGGCCGTCAGATAATGTTTTTGGCGATACTACTTGCAACATCGGCCTGGTGTCCGGCGGCACGCGCGCGAACATCATCCCGAGCGAGGCGGTTGCAACGCTGCAGCTTCGTTTGGCTGTCGATGCGGCGACGGTGAAGGATCGGTTGGAAGAAGCAATTGGCGGGCGCGCCGCGCTGGACTACAAATCTGTTCACGATCCCGTGCGACTATCGACGATTGACGGTTTCGATCAGATGCTGGCCCGGTTCACGACCGACATTCCTTACTTGCACAAATGGGGGAAGCCTTTATTGATCGGTCCGGGATCAATTCTGGATGCGCATACTGATCATGAGAAAGTTAAGAAAAGCGAGTTGCTCAGAGCGGTCGATCTGTATGTTGATCTCGTAAAAAAGTTATGAAGCTGGGACTTATCGGGTACGGGGCGATGGGTCAGCTCGTGGGGAAGCTCGCTGCCGAGCAGGGCCATGAAATTGCGCTCACGATCGACGTCGAAGGTGCGGCCAGAAGTATCGACGATCTGGTGACGGCTTTGGCCGGGTGCGATGTGGCGATCGACTTTTCGATTGCGGACGCAGTTCCTAAAAACGCCGAAAGTTGTGCGCGTGCCGACGTCCCTCTCGTTGTTGGCACCACCGGCTGGCAAACGAAAATGAATGAGGTTCGGCGCGTAGTGACCGATAATGACGGCGCTTTGATCTATGGAGCGAATTTCTCTGTCGGCGTCCAGGTCTTTTATCGCATCGCCGCACGCGCCGCGGAATTATTCCGCGAGCTGGATTCGTATGATCCCTTCGTCGAAGAAGCTCATCATAAGCGCAAACGCGACGCGCCCTCGGGCACGGCATTGCGGCTTCATAAAATCGTCAGCGAAAAGCTGGGCCGTGAAATTCCGGTAGCTTCGACTCGCTCGGGATATATCCCGGGCACCCACCGGCTGGGATTCGATTCCGCGGCCGATCAAATCAGGTTGACGCATGAGGCGCGTTCGCGCGAAGGTTTTGCGGCGGGAGCTTTGATGGCGGCGCGCTGGATCATCGGGCGCAAAGGCATCTATGAATTCTCGGAAGTGTTTGATGAAATCATCTCAGAGATTTGAACCGTTTAGCAGCGGGCTATCGCCCGCCGGATTCTTCGAAAGTAATGGCGGCCAATAGCCCGCCTCTAAACGAATCGTGAGGTAAAAGTTATGACCATGAAACTCGATTGGATGCGCGGTTGCGCAACCGCGCTGGTAACGCCTTTCAAGGGCGACGGCTCCGTCGATGAAGACCGCATGCGGACCCTTGTCGATCGACAGATCAATGGCGGCGTTCGTTTATTGGTGCCCTGCGGCACCACGGGCGAAAGCGCGACCATGACTGAAGATGAAGACGCGCGTGTGATCGGACTGACAATCGAGGTTGCGCGCGGACGCGCCAAAGTGATCGCCGGCGCCGGAAGCAATTCGACTTCTTCGGCGGTCGAATATTCGCGGAGCGCGCACGATCTCGGCGCCGACGCCGTCCTGCAGGTCGCGCCCTGGTATAACAAACCAACCCAGGAAGGTTTGTATGCGCACTTTCGCGCCATCGCCGAGGCGATTCCTGAGATGCCCATCATGGTCTACAACGTGCCCGGCCGGACTTCCTCAAATATCGCTGCGCAAACCACTCTGCGATTGGCCAAGGACTGCGAAAACATCGTCGCCATCAAAGAGGCGTCCGGTAATCTCTCGCAAATTATGGAGATTCTGCGCGAGCGGCCGGCTAACTTTTGCGTGTTTTCCGGCGACGATGCGGTGACCCTGCCCCTGATTTCATTGGGCGCCGAAGGAATTGTGTCGGTTGCTTCAAATGAAGTCCCTGATCTGATGTCGCGCATGACCGAGCTTGCCCTTGAAGGAAGATGGGACGACGCTCGCGAACTGCATTACCGGTTGCTGACGCTGATGGAAATTAATTTTGTCGAATCGAGCCCGGGGCCGGTGAAAGCGGCAATGGCCATGATGGGTTTGCTCGAAGAAAATTTCAGATTGCCGCTGGTACCAATCACTGACAAGAGCCGCGCGAAGATTCGTGAAGTGATTGCGGAGCTTGGTTTGCTAAAAGAGACGGCGCGGGCGAGTGCCTAGGTAGACAGTAGCAGCGGCTCCGCCGCCCGATGTGCGGAAAGGCTTGCCTTTCCGACACGAGAGGTCGTTACTTCTTAAGAGGCTATGCCTCCTAATGATTAGAACGAGGCGGAGCCTCATTCTCAGGAGAGCGCGCACGGAAAGCCGTAGGCTTTCCGCACATCAGGCGGCAAAGCCGCAGTCGCGTGTTCTTCGCTTACTGGTTCCTAATGTCATTGTGTGACCAAATCGAGCAGTTGGCATCACGCGCGGCCAGCGAATATTCGGATGAAGACTTCGCGCTCTTCAATGAATTCAAAGCGGCGCTAAACCGCGGTGAGATCCGCGCTGCTGAACGCGATGCCGGCGGTAACTGGCAAACAAACGCCTGGGTCAAGCGCGGGATTCTGCTCGGCTTTCGCATGGGATCGATTATTGAGATGACGCCATCCGGGGCGCCCCTGCAATTTCTCGACAAGCATACTTACCCAATCAGAAGATTTTCGCCGGACGATCGGATTCGCATTGTTCCGGGCGGATCGAGCATCCGTGACGGCGCTTACATTGCTCCCGGCGTCGTCTGCATGCCGCCCATGTTCGTCAATGCGGGCGCCTATGTCGATGAAGGCACAATGATTGACAGTCACGCCCTGGTCGGTTCATGTGCGCAAATTGGCAAGCGCGTGCATCTTTCAGCGGCGGCACAAATTGGCGGTGTGCTGGAACCTGCCGGGGCGATGCCGGTCATCATTGAAGATGACGTGATCGTCGGCGGCAATTGCGGCGTTTATGAAGGAGCAATCGTGCGCGAGCGAGCGGTTCTGGGAACCGGAACCGTTATCACCGGCTCGACTCCGGTGTTTGATCTTGTGCGGGAGAAAGTCTATCGACGCGGCGAAGATGGACCACTTGAAATCCCTCCTGGTGCTGTCGTCGTGCCCGGCGCCCGTGCCGTGAACACGGAGAAAGGTCGCGAATGGAACCTGTCGCTCTACGCGCCGGTGATTGTGAAGTATCGCGACGAGAAAACTGACGCGGCAACGCGTTTGGAGGACTTGCTCCGTTGAACGAATTCCAGCCACCACCATTCCTCCGCGGCATTGAAAAAAGCATGATCCGGAAAATTTCGGATCGAGCGAAGCCGGGCAGTATTAGTCTCGGCCTCGGCGAGCCGGATTTGCCAACACCGGAAGTAATCAATCGCGAAGCCGTGCGCGTCATTCAGGAAGAAAGGAACGGCTACACGCTGCAGGCGGGACTACCGGCATTACGTGAACGAATTGCCGGTGATTATCCCCACCTGAATCTCTCGACCGATCAGGTGATTGTCACCGCGGGCTCACAGGAATCGCTGTATTTGATTCTGCGAACGTTGGTTGAAGAGGGCGATGAGGTATTGATACCGAATCCGGGTTTCATCGCGTATCCGATGATCCTCCGGATGATCGGCGCGAAGACAGTAACCTATCGCCTGCCGGCGGCTAATGATTTCGGCTTCGATTTGGATGACTTCAAAAACAAACTGTCGTCACGGACCAGGCTGATCATCTGTATCAGTCCTTCCAATCCCACGGGCCGCGCGCTTTCAAATCAAGAACTGCAAGGCCTGGGCGAAGCAGTATCGGCCGGCGGCTCGAATGCTTTCATTATCAGTGACGAAATCTATCGCGAGCTTTACTACACGCCGGAGCGACCGTCTTCAATCTCGGAGTTTTATCCGCGCACAATTGTCGTCAGCGGGTTGTCCAAGTCCATGCGCATGACCGGCTGGCGCATTGGTTGGCTGGCGGGAGACACGGACGTGATGCGCGCGGCGCTGGTGTTACATGGTTACGTTGTCACCTGCGCGTCCAGTATTTCGCAGAAAGCAGCTCTGGCAGCATGGACTGAAGAAGCCGCGGCGGCGCGTCACGAATACCGCGCGATTTTTTTGAAACGCCGCGAACACCTGCTCGCGTTACTTCGCAATGATCTTGGCTTACGCTGCGTGACTCCGGACGGCGCCTTCTACACGATGGTCGACGTGAGCAGGTACGGCGATGAATTGAGCGTTGCCGAAGCAGGGCTGGAACAGGGGGTAGTAACAATTCCGGCCGCTGCGTTTGGAGACGAGAGCAAGGGTTTCCTCCGCATCTCGTTTTGTGCCGATGAAGAGAAGTTGACGGAAGGTGTGCGCCGTCTGGGCCTGGCGCTCGAGTCACTAAGTCCATGAATTGTTTAGCGGCGGGCTACTGCCCGCCACGGCTCGCCGGCGAAAGGGCGGGCGGTAGCCCGTCTCTAAACGAAATCTTGTAGACAATATGACCACAAAATTGCGCGCGGGTATTCTTGGAGCTACTGGCGTCGTTGGCCAGCGCTTCATTCAACTTCTGGAGCATCATCCGCAGTTTGAAGTCACGGCGCTGGCGGCGTCTGATCGTTCGCAGGGGAAGAACTTCCGGGAAGCATGCACCTGGCGTCTGCCCGGAGAAATGCCTGAACGGGTAAAGCAAATCGTCGTCCAGCTGCCCCAACCGCCGCTCGATTGTGATTTTGTTTTTTCCAGCCTGCCTGGTGAAGTAGCAAAGGATGCGGAAGAGAATTTTGCGAGCGCTGGGTATCCGGTAATCAGCAACTCTTCGTCGCATCGAATGGCCCCGGATGTTCCGCTGCTGATTCCGGAAGTTAACTATGACCACGTTGCGCTAATTGACGCTCAGCGAAAGATCCGCCGCTATGACCGTGGATTCATCGTTACTAATCCAAACTGCTCGGCCATAGTCATCGTGATGGCCCTCGCGCCGCTGCATGCCAAATTTGTTATACAGTCGTGCATCGTCACAACCATGCAGGCCCTCTCCGGCGCAGGTTATCCGGGTGTCGCTTCGTTGGATGCGACCGACAACGTAATTCCCTTTATCGGCGGCGAAGAAGAAAAGATCGAAGCTGAGACATTGAAGCTGCTCGGCGTGGCCAGCGACGGATCAATCGAGAATGCATCAATCGAGATGAGCGCTCAGTGCAATCGGGTGAATGTCACTGACGGCCACATGGCCTCAATTCGCGTCAAGCTCAAGAGCCGCGTGTCTATCAATGAAATTCAACAGGCCCTCGCGGCATTCACGTCGGTGCCGCAAGAGCTAAGGCTCCATTCTGCGCCGGCGTGGCCGATTATCGTCCGTGAGGAAACCGATCGACCGCAACCGCGGCTGGATCGCGATGCGGGAAACGGGATGAGCGTTACCGTTGGCCGCCTGACGCCCGACAAAGTCCTGGATTATCGATTTGTCGCGCTCGGTCACAATACGATTCGTGGAGCGGCGGGCGCGGCGATTCTGAATGCGGAGTTGTTGGTGGCGCGAGGGTATCTCTAATTTTAGCAGTGCGGTGGCAAGCCCGATTCATCTGGAGACAGCGCTTTGGATTGTATTCCCTCTCCCAGAGGGTTAGGGTGAGGGTGCGAAGCATAGCGCCGTCGCCGCTTCAACCGGGGTCCCCAGCGTGGCAGCCACGCTGGGGTGGTCAATCTGCCGGCGCAGTCCAAAACGGGTTGCTACCGGGTCTGCTTCTGTACCCACTTCGTAATCACCCGCTTCACCTCATCCAATTGATCGTCAAAGAAGTGTCCCGCGCCCTTGATGAGGCTCAATTCCACCGGCGCGTCGATCTTCGCGACCAGCTCGCGCAAACGATCGAGGTTGCCGTATTCATCGTTCTCGCCATGAACAAACAACACAGGTTTGCGGCAGCCGGAGAGAAAACTGAAATCATACTTGTCCACCGGAGTGCCGATGCTGATCATTCTGACGACCCGCTCGTCCGCAAGTCCGACCTCCAAACCTACGCGCGCGCCGAATGAAAATCCGCACAGCGTGATCTCCTGCCCGTAATAATGCTCGGCCAGGTAATCCAGACCACTACTCACGTCGTCACGCTCGCCCTCACCTTCGTCATGGGCTCCGGTACTTTGTCCTACGCCTCGAAAATTGATCCGCAACACGACCAGGCCGGCATCATTTAGCGCCGCGGCGGCCCGAAACACCACCTTGTTATGTATGGTTCCACCGCCCAGCGGATGCGGATGCAACACTAATGCAACGCCGTTAACAGCAAGGCCGCCAGGTGGTTTCAGAATCGCTTCCAGGCGGCCGTGCGACACCGGGATAAATAGATTTCCAGCAGGATACATTTGGATATTGACTAGCGATTTCGGAAAGATTAGTTTTCTCTAGAGGTGCAAGTCAATCGATCACCCTTAATGAATCGGACGACCTTACGGCAGCGGCTTTTCTGAAAGTCAGCGAGAGAGCTTTTTCGAATGGACGAACAAGACGCATCGGCGCGCAGCACAGACGACCTCCAGGCGGATGGCAATCCCTCGCACGAAGAGCTAAGAACGCGTGTCTTTGCTGAGACCGCGTCCGACGCGATCATTACCATCGATGATCAGAGTACGATGAAGTTTGTTAATCCCGCAGCCGAAAGAATTTTTGGTTATTCGCGGCAAGAGATGATTGGGCAATCGCTCACCATGCTCATGCCTGACTATCTCCGTCATATTCACCGCCTTGGATTGGAGCGGTATCTCGAAACCGGAAAGCGCCATATTTCGTGGCAAGCAGTTGAACTTCCCGGCCTGCACAAGAACGGAAAAGAGATTCCGCTCGAATTGTCGTTTGGTGAATTCATCGATAATGGTAAACGCTTTTTTACCGGCATCGCCCGCGACGTCACGGAACGCAAGCGACTCGAGCGCCGGCTTTCGGCTCAATATCACGCGGCCCGCATCCTCGCTGAAGCGCATACGCTCGACGAAGCGGCCCCCTTGTTATTGCAGGCCCTGTGCGAAAATCTGGGTTGGGAATTGGGACAGTTCTGGCTGGTTGATCACGAAACTCAAACGCTGCGCTGGATCGCGGCCTGGAATACTCAGGGCCTCGAGGCAGCGGAGTTCGAAACCGCAAGTCAGGGCCGCACCTTTGAATCAGGCGTGGGGTTGCCCGGACGAATATGGAAAAGTGGTTCGCCGGTGTGGCTGGCGGACGTCACCAGTGATTCGAATTTTCCGCGCGGGCCGGTGGCAGCGCGGATTGGCTTAAGATCCGCTTTCGGCTTTCCCGTGATGCTTGGCCGTAACGTTTTCGGTGTGCTCGAATTTTTCAGTCGCGAGTCGCAGGAGCCCGATCGGATTCTTCTCGAGACGATGTCCAGTGCCGGCAATCAGATAGGACAGTTCTTTGAACGGAAGCGGATCGAATCTGAACGCGAACAAATCCTTTTGCGCGAGCGGCGCGCGCGCCGGGAGGCCGAGGTGGCTATAGACCGCGTGCGCTCACTGCAGAAAGTTACCGACGCCGCGCTCGCGCATCTTTCGCTTGATAAACTGTTGGCGGAACTGCTGGATCGCGTGCGCGACGTAATGAAGGTCGATACAGTTGCGATTTTGCTGCTTGAGTCCGAGGGCGATGAATTGGTGGCCTGGGCCGCCAGAGGGCTGGAGGAAGAAGTTGAATTGGGGACTCGCATTCCCGTGGGAGCGGGTTTCGCGGGCCGCATCGCGGCTACCAAAGCGCCCGTGCGAATCGATGATGTGAAGAGCACTGAACTGGAGAATGCCCTCTTGAAAGACAAAGGAATTCATTGCCTGCTGGGAGTTCCGCTGTTGGCGGAGGGGCGCGTGATTGGGGTGATTCACGTCGGCAAGCTGACTCCTTATCAGTTCACCATTGATGACACTCATCTACTGCAACTCGTGGCCGATCGCGTGGCCCTGGCCGTCGACAACGCGAGATTGTTTGAAGAAGAGCACTCGGCCCGACAGGAAGCCGAAGCGGCCAGCCGTGCCAAGGACGAGTTTTTGACGACGCTTTCACATGAATTACGAACCCCCCTGACTCCGATCATAGGTTGGATTCACATGATTAGAACCGGGCTGGTGCCGAGGAATGATTCGGCACACGGCCTTGCGGTCATCGACAAAAACTCGCAGGCCTTGAAACACCTGATCAACGATCTCCTCGACATGTCGGCCATTCTCATCGGCAAGATGCGCATCGAAAGAACGCCGGTAAAATTGGAAGCAGTCCTGCGTGAAGTGATCGAGACCGTACGCCCGCTCGCGCGTGAAAACCAAATAGATCTGGAGACATCGTTCAGCAACGGGACCAGACCAATCGTTGTCAGCGCCGACCGCACTCGCTTGATTCAGGTGTTCTGGAACCTGTTGCACAATGCCGTGAAATTTTCACACAAAGGCGGCCGGGTGCGGGTGACCTGCGAAGCCGGTAACGGCGATGCGGTCATTCGTATCGAGGACGTCGGCCGCGGAATTCCGCCGGAGTTTCTGCCCCATGTCTTCGAGCGTTTTCGCCAGGCAGACGGCTCGAAGACGCGATTATTTGGCGGGTTAGGACTGGGACTCGCACTCGTCAAAAGCTTTGTCGAGGCGCATGGCGGCACTGTTGAAGCTGAAAGTCCCGGAGAAGGGCATGGCAGTCGTTTTACCGTACATCTGCCTTTAGAAACCCAGACAGCTCAAACAAGTTCGGCGCGGAAACGTAGAGTCCCAGCCTTCGACGCGGTTACGCCGCTGCGCGTCTTGATCGTCGATGATGATGAGGACACGCTCGAAATGCTGGGAGCTGCGTTTGAAAGGCGCGGCTATAAGGTTACGGCCTGTGAATCGGCAACGAGCGCGGTCGCGGCCGCTGAAGGTCACATTTTCGACTTGATTATTTCCGACATCGGGATGCCGCGGATCGACGGTTATGAACTATTGAGACGGCTGCGTAGTCTTTCCGGTTTCGAAACGATTCCGGCGATTGCCCTCACCGGCTACGCTTCCACGAAAGACGCCGAAGCGGCCATGGCGGCGGGATTTGCTGCGCACATATCGAAACCGGTAGATCCTCTCGAGTTGGCAGCACTGACTGATCGAATACTCCGTGATCGTACCAGCGATTCGAATTGAAAAGGATTGTTTTCTCTCGAAACAACCGAATGTCGCCCTTGCGTGAGTGTCGAGTTGGGACTATAAAGAGTCAAAGGAGTGAAATTATGAGAAATCTGTTGCTCCTGCCGCTGCTGTTAGTTTTTGCTCCTCAGGTACAAAAGCCGGTAAGGTCGGATTCGTCGCTCGAGATTCTTGGCTCCAGGTGGTCAAGAACTCGCCGGACATTTGAAAAAGTCGAGCCCGCAAAGAACACCTTAACGCCTGAGATGATCCCGGCCAACAAGAACTACGCCCGCAACGTGAGGGTGAATGATCCGGTGGGCGCAAAAGATCCAAACGAGGATACCATTGATGGCCGCAGCGCGGCGCTGGAGAGAAACGTTCAGGCGGCGCGCTTGCCGGACTCGAAACCCGTCGATGGCTTTGCTTATTTCGTCCGGGTGAAAAATTTGGACACCAAAGCGATTGAGATTCTGTTCTGGGAATATCAATTCGTGGATAGTGCGAACCCGGGTACCGTAACGCGCCGGCAGTTTCTTTGCGGAGTCAATATCAAGCCTGCCAAAGAGAAAGATGTGCAGGCCTTCAGTTTGTCCGGTCCGAGCGATGTGGTTAACGCCGGCAGCGTGGCCAATTCGCCGGATGATTCGATCCAGGGAAAAGCCGTGATCAACCGCGTCGAATATGCGGATGGATCGATCTGGCAGCGCAAGGACTGGAACTTTTCAGAGATCCGCATGACGTACAAACGCGCAGTCGCTGCGCCGTGGGGATCGGAAATGTGCCGCGTCTTATGAACCACCCGAATTCTTATCCGGGTTCTTAGCCCTCCTCAAGTCCCACCATTCGTTTCACCAGCGAAGTTTAGAAATTGCCCAGGACTGGAGCGCCTTCTGAAATGTGCGTGCCAGAAACTCCGCCGCTTCGTGCAGGAATTTGCATGTCGCGAGGCTGGGGTATTTTCGAAAGTGGGATTCTCCAGTCCCGATAATGAAACGTTCCCCGGGATTCGTTGGGTTTGCTATCCGGGCTCGATTGGATAAGACGAGCAATATCACGATTCGACAATTGAATGTTTGAAACCGCTTGAGGAGAAGTGGAAGGCAACGGCCCTCCGCGCCGGGTGCGGCGGCACAGGCTTTGATTAAGATCTCGCGAGCAATTGTGTCGGATACAAATTTATGGATATTAAGCGTTCGGGAAAATCGAAAATTAAGAAACGAGTTCGGACGGCGATCCTGCTGGTCGCCGGACTTGCTGCTGCCGGCGGAATTACGATCGTGCTCGCAAAACTTAAACCCGCAGCTCCCACGCTCGAGCGTTCGACCGCTGTCATCGACAGCGTCAAACGCGGCGAGATGTTGCGCCAGACAAGAGGTAGCGGAACACTTGTGCCGCAGATCACGCGCTGGATTCCGGCCCCGTCTGAGGGACGAATCGAGCGAGTCCTGGTCCAGGCCGGCGTCGAAGTTAAGAGCGACACAGTGATTGCCGAGCTCTCGAATCCGCAGATCGAGCAACAGGCCGTCGACACCGACTTTCAACTAAAGGCAGCGGAAGCCGATCAGGAAAATCTCCGCGTGCGGCTAAAAAGCGACGACGTCGGGCAGAACGCCGTGATTGCCACCAGTAATGCTGAGTACAGTCAGGCAAAGTTACAGCTTGATGCCGATGAAACGCTGGCCAAACAGGGTCTGGTGTCCGCGCTTAACCTCAAGATCTCTCGCGTGCATGTGCAGGATCTCGAGAACAAGCTTGACGCCGAGAAACAGAAACTCACCATCAACGGGCAGTCCGCGAAGGCCCAGCTCAATGCGCAACAATCCCGGATCGATCAGCTACGCGCGCTAACCAGGCTCAAACACGATCAAGTGACCAATTTGAAGGTGCTCGCCGGAAGCGCCGGCATCGTCCAGGAAGTTTCCATTCAGGTTGGCCAGCAGGTAACGCCGGGTGTAAACCTGGCGCGCGTGGCCGATCCGAATTCGCTGAAAGCTCAGCTGAAAATTGCGGAAACACAAATGCGCGACGTGAAAGAACAACAGCCGGTCGAGATCGACACGCATAACGGCGTAATCCAGGGCCGCGTCATGCGAATCGATCCGGCCGCCAAAGAAGGAACCGTGGTGGTGGACGTATCGTTAACCGGACCACTGCCCGCCGGCGCGCGACCTGACCTGACCGTCGACGGCACCATCGAGCTTGAACGTCTCGAGAATGTGTTGTATGTCGCGCGACCGGCCTTTGCGCAATCGCGGGCTAATGCCATGATCTTTCGGCTCACGGAAGATGGGCAGGAAGCGCTGCACACACCGATCGTGTTCGGCCGCACCTCGGTGAACTACGTCGAAGTTGTTAGCGGCCTGAAGGAAGGCGACCAGGTCATCCTTTCCGACACCTCGACGTTGGACAGTTACAATCGCATCCGGCTGCGCTGAGCATTTCGGTTTTAGAAGGTTACAGCAGCTTTCGCACGTGTAAATCACGCGCAAGGTGTGCGAACCAGATCAACACAAATCTCTGAGAAGGAACCATAGCTTTTGCGGTTTTTTCTCGAACAAATCGTTTTGTTTCCAAGGAGAACTGATGAGTACAAGTGAACCCCTTATTCATCTTTCCGATGTGAAGAAAGTCTTCTACACGGATGAGGTGGAAACTCACGCGCTTTCCGGCATCCACCTCGACATTCAAAAAGGCGAGTACCTTTCCATCGCCGGTCCTTCCGGATGTGGAAAATCAACTTTGCTGTCGATTCTTGGTTTGCTGGACACACCAACTGACGGCGAATACGTTCTGAATAACAACCCGGTCGAAAATTTGTCTATGTCTCAGCGCGCGCGGATTCGGAACCGCGAAGTTGGTTTCATCTTTCAGAGTTTCAATTTGATCGGCGACCTCACGGTGTACGAAAACGTGGAACTGCCGCTGACTTACCGCGGTTTGAACTCGAGCGAAAGAAAGAAACGTGTGACCGATGCGCTCGAGCGCGTCGGCATGGCCCATCGCGCCAAGCACCTGCCCAGCCAGCTCTCCGGTGGTCAGCAGCAACGCGTTGCTGTCGCGAGAGCGGTCGGTGGTCAACCGAGCATCCTCCTGGCCGACGAGCCTACCGGGAATCTGGATTCGACCAACGGCGAGGCGGTGATGGAACTATTGCGCGAATTACACCGCGGCGGCGCGACGATTTGCATGGTCACGCACGACCCTCGCTACGCGCAGCATGCCGATCGGATCGTCCACCTTTTCGACGGACTAATCGTTGAAGAAGAAGCCGGGGCGCATCGTCGAGAGATCGAAGAAGCCAAACGGGAATTGAAAGAAAGCGGATTTGGAGACATCGCATGATTAAGTTGCACGACGTCGAAAAGTCTTTCGCTCATGGAGTGTCGAAGACCTACGTGTTGCGCCGCATCGATCTCGACATTCAGCCGGGCGAGTTTGTTTCCATTATGGGACCATCGGGCGCGGGCAAATCGACTTTGCTGCACATCCTCGGGATGCATGACCAATCGTGGGGCGGTGAATACTATTTTGATGATGCGGCTGTTCACTCGCTCAATCCCAAAAAGCGCGCTGAACTGCGTAACCGTAATGTTGGCTTCGTGTTCCAGAGCTATCACCTGCTCGACGATCAGACGGTTTTCGAGAACCTCGAACTGCCGCTGTCCTATCGCAACGTAAGCCGGAAAGAGCGTCAGTCGATCGTCTGCGACACTCTGGATCGGTTTCAGATTGTCGGCAAAAAAGATCTCTATCCGACGCAACTATCGGGAGGCCAGCAGCAACTGGTCGGCATCGCGCGCGCGATCGTGGCAAATCCGCGGGTAATTCTTGCCGATGAGCCGACGGGCAATCTTCATTCGAGTCAGGGCCAGGAAATCATGGAATTGTTCAAGCGCCTCAATCGCGAAGGCACGACCATCGTTCAGGTTACTCATTCTGAAACGAATGCGGCTTACGGCAACCGGATCGTGCGATTGGAAGATGGCTGGGTGGTGAAGGAGTAAGTTCTCTATTGGTTGGGCATCGAGGGTTCTGGCGGCGTCATTATGCGCAAGACGCGACGCCATAAAAGGTAAATCACGACTGGGGGAGAACCGTCAATGGACTCACTATTGCGGGATCTAAAATTCTCTGTTCGCTCTCTGCTAAAGCGCCCGGCCCTCACGATCATCGCCATAGTAACTCTAGCCATCGGCATTGGCGCGAACAGCGCAATTTTTAGCGTAGTTAACGCGCTGTTACTCAAACCGCTGCCCTTTCCCGATCCCGATCGTATCGTCGCTCTCTGGGAGAAGGTTCCGAGTCGCGGAGTCGAGCGTAACGAAGTTACTGTCGCCAATTATCTTGATTGGCGCGCCCAAAACAGGACCTTTGAGCAACTCGGAATCTATCGTTGGTGGAGCACGAACCTCACCGGCGCCAACTCGCCAGAGCGCGTTCAGGGCTTTCAAGTCACGCCCAACTTTCTTGATATTGTCGGCGTGAAGCCTTTGCTGGGCCGCGGCTTTTCTGGAGAGGAGGATCAGCCGGGCAAAGATGCTGTAGCCCTACTCACTTACAGTTTGTGGCAACGCCGCTTCGCCGCCAATCCTGACATTGTCAATAAGACAATCGAGACTAATGGCGTTGTCCGAACAGTAATTGGCGTAATGCCTCCAGAGTTCAACTATCCAAAGGGCGCCGAGATTTACGCGCCACTGACGATCACGCCCGAGCTTGCGCGCAACCGCAGCAATCATAGCTACCTGGGAATCGGCCGGCTCAAGCCCGGCGTCTCGCTCGCGGGCGCGCGAGCAGATCTCGATACAATCGCGAACCTGCTCGAAAGACAATACCCGGAAACCAATACGGGGCGGGGCGTGGTGATCTACCCCATCCTGGAGGACACCGTCCGCATGTACTCAACCGCGCTCTGGGTGATGATGGCGGCGGTCGGCTTCGTCTTGCTGATTGCCTGCGCCAACGTCGCCAATCTGATGCTCGCACGCGCGGCCGGCCGGCAGCGAGAGATTGCTCTACGCAGCGCGCTGGGAGCGAGCCGCTTCCGGATCATTCGTCAATTACTGACAGAGAGCGTCCTGCTGGGTGTCCTCGGCGGCGCGCTCGGAATATTGGTCGGCTATTGGAGCGTGGATGCTATTCGTGCCGCGAATCCCGGCGAGGCAGCGCGTTTTGCGCCCGGTTGGAGCCATCTGGGAATTAATCTTCCGGTGTTGACGTTCACGCTCCTGCTCTCTGTTCTAAGCGGCGTGCTGTTTGGTTTGGCGCCGGCGTGGCAACGCTCGAAGCCGGATCTCAACAGCTCTCTCAAAGAAGGAGGCCGGCAAGGGGCGACCGGTTCGCACCGGCTTCGCGGCTTGTTGGTAGTCTCGGAGGTCGCGCTTTCACTCATGCTACTTATCAGCGCCGGCCTGTTGATTCGAAGCTTTCTGCAGTTGGTCAAGACCAATCCCGGATTCAATTCCGACAGTCTGTTGACGATGAATCTCGTTCTCCCGGCGGCCAGGTATAAGGAGGAACCCCAGCGCGCAGCTTTCTATTCAGAGCTGTTACGGCGTGTGGAGGCTCTGCCGGGGGTCGAGTTAGCCGCAGCGGTCAATCATCTACCGCTTGGTGGCAGCTATTCTTCCACCAGCTTCCTGATTGAAGGTCTTCCCGAACCGCCACCCGGACAAGAGACTAACGGCCGCTACCGAGTCTGCACTCCTAATTACTTTAAGGCGATGGGAATCCCGGTGTTGAAAGGCCGCGCCTTCACCGACCAGGACAGGGCCGGATCACCGCCGGTCATCATCGTCAACGAGACTCTGGCCCGAAAGTATTGGCCGAACACAGACGCAATCGGTAAGCGCATGCGTTATACCGGGCCGTTAGAGCAGAACCCCTGGATGCAAGTGGTGGGAGTCGTGAAGGACGTAAAGCACGAAATGAATCTTCCGATTACTGAAGACTTCTACGTACCGCACGCCCAGGATGCCTGGCAGTCGATGGTGCTGGTGGCAAAGACGAAGGTCGACCCGGCGGCGATGGCGGCGCCGATTCGCCAGCAGGTGTGGTCACTGGACAAAGACCAGCCCGTTTTTGATGTGCACACAATGCGCGAAGTGCAATCCATCTCGCTGGCGCTTTACAGCTTTTCATCCGTGATGCTCAGCATCTTCGCGGTGGTCGCATTACTACTGGCCGCCATTGGTATTTATGGCGTGATGTTTTTTGCCGTGACGCAACGCACTCAGGAAATCGGGATCAGGATGGCGCTGGGAGCGCGCCCGATTGATGTTTTGAAATTAATCGTCAGGCATGGAATGTTGCTGGCGCTGATCGGAGCAGCTGCCGGATTGGCCGGCGCCTTCGCAATGACTCGTCTACTGGCTTCATTGCTTTTTGGAGTTACTCCGACCGATGTTTGGACTTTTTCATTGGTTACCGCGGGATTGTTGATGGTGGCCCTGGCGGCCTGTTTCATTCCCGCGCGCCGGGCGACAAGAGTCGATCCGTTAGTGGCGCTGCGATACGAGTAAGGGCATTGCCGATTTTTGATTGCTATTGTTTTATTGCCAATTGCCAATTGAGATTGACGAAGCTGTTAGTACCGCACCGGATAGACGAAACCGCAAAACACTAGTGACAAGATCGGCAATCGGCAATCGGCAATCGGCAATCGGCAATCGGCAATCGGCAATCGGAAATAATTTCATGGAAACTCTAATCAGAGACATACGGTACGGCTTCCGCAGCCTGCTGAAACGGCCGGGTTTCAGTTTGGTCGCCTTGATTACGCTGGCTCTGGGAATCGGCGCGAACACGGCAATCTTCAGCGTCGTTAATGGCGTTTTGTGGCGACCGCTGCCGTACCCGAAACCGGAACAGCTGGTAATGCTTTGGGAGGATCACCGGGCGCGTGGCGGTCCGGCGCAGGAATGGCTCTCACCAGCAGACCTGGAAGATTGGCGCGGTCAGAACACTACCTTTTCTCATATCTCTGCGCTCAACGATTGGGAGCCCACGCTCACCGGACGCGAACAGCCCGAGCCGCTGCTGGGCGCGACCGTTTCTCACGACATGTTTGGGTTGCTCGGTAACGAGCCGAAAGAAGAGCGAAAAGAACGGGTATCGAACATTGGATCTGTGAGTGAGGAAAACACATGCTGAGTTCTCTTAGACAAAACCTGACCTATAGCCTGCGAACGCTGTTAAAGAACCCCGGCTTCACAATTACGGCGCTGTTGACCCTTGCGCTTGGCATTGGCGCCACGACGGCAATCTTCAGTGTAGTGTATGCCGTCTTTGAGCCCATGCCTTATCCGAAGCCGGATCAACTTGTGATGGTTTGGTCGATGGCAAAGGGAAACCGGAATTCTGTTTCAACAGTTGACTACCTCGAGTGGACGAAACGCAGTTCATCGTTTCAGGGGATGGGGGCATGGACCGGCGCTTCATTCAACGTCGGCGCCGGCGACCGGCCCGAACAGGTCGCGGGCTCTTTGCGCACGCCCGGATTCTTCACAATGGAAGGCTTGCCCCTAATGCTCGGGCGCGACTTCGATTCTGAAGAAGGCCAGCCCGGCCGGGACCATGTCGTCATACTTAGCAATCGATTGTGGGATCGTGATTTTGCGGCGAACCGCGACATCATCGGCAAAGACATTCGCATGAACGGCGAACCCTACACGGTTGTAGGAGTCCTGCCGCCCGGAATACACGATCGTTTCAACTCGCAGCTATGGGTTCCACTCGTAATTCAACCGGACCCGACGGGTCAAGTGATGCGCGCGGTCTCAGTGATGGCGCGTTTAAAGGACGGCCTCTCGATCGCTCAGGCGCAGTCAGACATGAGCGGCATTACTCGACAGCTTCAGAGCGAACGCCCAAAGTCGAACCCGATCGGGGTAAGCGTGCAGCCATTGCACCTTAACTTCCTTACTGATGCGACGCGACGAAATCTCTGGCTACTGCTCGGGGCGGTTGGTTTTCTCTTATTAATTGCCTGCGTCAACGTCGCAAACCTCTTGTTGGCCCGCGGCACTTCACGGCAACGCGAAGTGGCGCTCAGGGCAGCCCTGGGAGCGTCGCGGACTCGGATATTCTCTCAATTCCTGACTGAGAGTTTGGTGCTCGCGGTGCTCGGTGGGGCGGCGGGCATTCTGCTCGCCCTAACAATCATCGATCTGATTCAGGCAGTGATGCCGCCGGTGGGAACGATGCTTCCTTCCGAGGCAGACATCAGAATAAGTGTTCCCGTTCTCCTCTTCACAATTGCGATCACCGCGTTGGCCGGTTTGCTGTTTGGCTCAATGCCGGCATTGCAAGCGACCCGGCTCGATCTCAATGAAGTACTCAAGCTGGGAGGAAGAACCGGCGCCGGCAGCGCACGCCGTAATTCGCGGCGCGCTTTGGTGATAGCAGAGTTTGCGCTGGCGCTCACTCTGCTTGCCTGTGGTGGCCTCGCTCTGCAGAGCTTCTGGAATTTGACGCGAATCGATTTGGGAATTCGCACCGACCATGTGCTGTCGTTTCGGTTGCCGGTGCCGGATCAGCGCTTGAAGGAGCCTGACCAAATTCGATCTTACTATCGGCAAATGCTGGAAAGAATTCAGACCGTCCCTGGTGTGCGCAAAGTCGCGGCGATGACGGGTGTGCCCGCCGGCGGTTCAGGAATGGGAACTCGCTTCGCCGTCGTTGGTCAGCCACTAGCTAATCCTGGCGAACGTCCCGGCTCGTCAATTCAAATGGTCACGCCCGGATACATCGACACACTCGGCATCCGCGTTATCAAAGGACGGGCCTTCGATGAACACGATACCGAAGCGAACGTTCGCGTGGCCATGGTCAACGAATTCTTTGTGAATCGCTTTTTGCCCGGAGTCGATCCGCTCACGCAACGGATCATGATGAATGAACTGCGGCCCGGCGCGCCGCCGGGCAATCCCGTTGAGTGGCAAATCGTCGGCGTGTTTCACAACGTTCGCGGCGCGGGGTTCCGAGAAGATTATCCGGAGATCGATGTGCCGTTTTGGCAGAGTCCGTGGCCACGAGTTTCGGTAGCACTCAGAACGGAGGGCGATCCGAAAGCAGTGATCACGAGCGTGGCGTCAGCAGTCAATTCAGTCGATCCGGACATGCCGCTGGCCGGAGTGAGAACAGTTGATGAGATCGCCGGTGAATCTCTGGCCATCGATCGATTCAGCGTGTTCCTGTTTGCGAGTTTTGGTGCGTTGGGTCTGCTGCTCGCCGCCGTCGGCATTTACGGCGTGATGGCTTTTGGCGTAGCCCAACGCACTCATGAATTCGGGGTGCGTATCGCTTTAGGAGCGCAACGCGTGCGAGTCATACGTTCGGTTTTACGTGAGGGAACAGCCCTGGCGCTCATCGGCGGATTAGCTGGATTAGGCGGCGGGTATCTGGTGGGCCGGGCCATGCAGACGACTCTCTTCGGCGTCCCGGCGCTCGATGTACGCGCCTTTGCGGCAGTGTTCTTCCTTTTGCTGATCTCAGCGTGGCTAGCGTGTCTTGTTCCGGCTTTGCGGGCCAGTAGGATCGAACCACTCGAAGCGCTGCGACATGAGTGAGGGCATTGCCGATTTTTGATTGCCGATTGCCGATTGGCAATGACAATCCGGCGGATTGTTCCTGACGAGAGCGCAGTTGAGAACCTAAAGAGCATCGACAATCGGCATTTGGCAATCGGCAATTGCAAGTCAGAAGTGAGGCACTCATGGAAACATTAATAAGAGATATTCGCTTTGCCCTTCGAAGTCTGTTTAAGAACCCGGGCTTCACGGCCGTAGCGCTCGTCACTCTAGCGCTTGGACTGGGAGCTAACACGGCGATCTTCAGCTTCGTGAATGGAATGCTGCTGCAACCGCTACCTTTTCCATCGCCGGATCGGCTGGTAGTTCTGGGAGAGAGGAATCCGCAGAAGGAAAGAAAAATATTAACCGCTTCACCTCTGAATATTAAGGACTGGCAAAGTCAAAGCCAAACGATTGAAAAGTTCGGTTCATGGCGCGATTGGCGATTCAGAATCACGACGCCTGAGGGGCCTACAGTCGTGCCGGCCGGCATCGCTTCGTCCGGATTATTCGAGGTCCTGGGCGTGCAACCGCTCCATGGACGCTCATTCGTGCCGGAAGACGATCAGTTGGGCAGTAATCACGTCGTCATGATCAGCAACAGTTACTGGCACAGCCGGTTTGGCGCGGCTGAGAACGTCGTAGGACAAAAGATCACTCTTGATAACGAACCGTTCGAGATCATCGGCATTCTGCCACCCGAAGTCGAATCCCTGAACTTTGGTACATTTCAAATTTGGGCGCCGTTGACTGTCGACGAAGATCAATTCTTAGGTCGCCATGTGCGCAATCGACGAGTGTATAGGAATGGTGCTGCTCATTGCCTGTACAAATGTCTCAAACCTGCTGTTAGCGCGAGCAGCCTCGCGACGTAAAGAGTTTGCAGTGCGTGCGGCCGTGGGTGCGAGCCGATTTCGCGTAATAAGGCAACTCCTCACCGAGAGCATATTGCTTTCACTTCTGGGCGGGGCAGCAGGACTGCTGCTTTCATTTTGGCTGATCAAGTTTTTCACGACGATTACTCCGACAGTCTTGCCGCTAGCAGAGCAAATCAAAGTAGACGGTACGGTGCTTGGCTTCACCTTTTTGCTGTCATTACTGACAGGACTACTGTTTGGACTAATCCCCGGTTTCCAATCTTCCAGAGTCAATCTCGTTCACGAACTCAAGGAGGCGCCAGGCGTGTTGCGTTCGCGCGGCGGATCACGAGTGCGTGCGACGTTGGTCATCTCGCAAGTAGCGCTTGCCCTAATGCTTTTGGTAGGCGCGGGTCTGCTCGGGCAAACTTTCTTCCGGCTGATCAAACTACAACCGGGATATGACATCGAAAATCTGCTGACCTTTTCCGGCTCGATGCCGATGGGCAAGTACAAGAGTCGCGAGCAAAAGGCTGCGCTGTTTGAGCAACTTACGAAAGAGATGGAAAGCGTACCCGGTGTTGCATCAGTAGGGACGATCAGTTCAGGCCCGCAGTTCGGCGGGTTTGAAGCTATGGATGTTCTTCCGGAAGGTCAGGCCGCTCCCGTTGGCGCAGACTATCCGCAGGCTGTTTACTTCAACGCGGGCCCAAAATATTTCCATACGATGGGAATCCCGTTGCTGGCCGGCAGAGATTTTACGGCCGCTGATAATTCCTCTGCGCCTCAGGTGGCGATCATCAATCGGACGATGGCCAATCGATTTTGGCCCGGCGATAACGCAGTCGGAAAGAATTTGTCGCTCATACGTCAAAAAGCGACAGTGCAAATCGTTGGCGTAGCAGGTGATGTCAAACGGTTTGGGCTGGGCGAGTCAGTGCAGCCGGAAATCTTTTTCCCTTATGCTCAGGACCCTCGGGGATTCATGTACATGGTGGTGCGAACGAGTGTTGCTCCGGAAACACTTGTTGCTCCCTTGAAATCGCGAATTATCGGCGTCGAGCCTGGCATGGTGCTGTCGAAGGCCTCGACGATGGACCAATTGATAGGTTCATCACTCAAGCGACCGCGTTTCAATTTGATTCTGTTGGCGGTATTCGCCGCGACTGCCCTCTTGCTGGCGGCCGTAGGCATTTACGGAGTCATGTCATATTTGGTCCATCAACAGACCCATGACATAGGAATTCGTGTTGCGCTGGGCGCCAATCGCCTGGACATCTACAAGTTAATTGTTGGACGTGGGGTCCTGATGGCCGTTACGGGAATTGCCGCCGGCGCCGTCGCTGCCTTTGCGCTGACCAGATTCCTGTCGGGATTTTTGTATGGCGTGACAGCCAGCGACCCGCTGACATTCATCGGCGTTTCGTTGTTTCTGTTCGCGGTGGTGTTGATGGCTTGTTACATTCCCGCTCGGCGCGCGACGAGAGTCGACCCGCTGGTGGCACTGCGTTACGAGTAGTCGCAGCACAAACTTCAGTTTGTGATGAATCAATCTTGAGCATAGAGGGAACGGCCCGGATTAAAAGTCTAAGCTGCTGGAGAAAAGAGATGCATGCATTACTACAAGACTTCCGCTTTGGGTTGCGTATGTTAGTGAGGAATCCAATTTTCGCACTTATTGCAGTGGTGACACTGGCGTTGGGCATCGGCGCCAACACCGCAATCTTCAGCGTAGTTGATGCAGTGCTGCTGCGCCCGCTGCCTTATCCCGACGCCGACCGGCTGGTTTTTTTGTGGTCGACGATGAACGGCCAGGGGGTTCCTCAGTCAGGCAGTGCCTTGCCCGACTATCTTGGTTGGCGCGATCAGAATCAGGTCTTCGAAGGTCTGGCTGGTTTTTACTATGGCGACTTTAACCTCTCCTACGACAGCGCGGCGCCCGAGCGCGTACAAGGCGCGTACATCACCGCTAATTTTTTTCAAGTGCTAAAAATTTCACCTGCAGAGGGACGCTTGTTTGCAAACGACGAAGAGCAGTTTGGCAAGCATCGCGTCGTGTTGCTCAGTCACGCGCTATGGCAGCGACGCTTTGCCGGCGAGCGCGACATCGTGGGCCGCCAGATCAAATTGGCCAGCGAAAGTTACACCGTGGCCGGCGTGATGCCGCGTGGATTGCCGTTCTTTGACAACTTGCCGGAAGTTGAACTGTGGACGCCGATCGCCTTTGCGCCGGATGACAATATGGCGACGCGCAACAATCACTTTATCAATCTTGTAGGACGACTCAAGCCGGGCGTTACCCGCGAGCAAGCGCAGACGGACGTGAGCGCCATCGCCCGACGAATGGAAGAACAAGTGCCCGGCAACAAAGGGCTGGGCGCCCTGGTGGTGCCTATGCAAGAGCAGATCACCGGTGATTCGCGCAAGGCGTTGCTGCTATTGCTCGGCGCGGTCGCGTTTGTGTTACTCGTGGCCTGCGTCAATGTCGCCAACTTGCTGCTGGCGCGCGCGTCCGCGCGCGAGAAGGAATTAGCGATCCGCGCGAGTCTGGGCGCCAGCCGCGTGCGCATCGTCCGACAAGTGATTATTGAATGTCTACCGCTCGGCTTAATCGGCGGGTCACTCGGCGCATTGTTGGCGATATGGGGAATCGATCTGCTTTCTTCATTGTTCCCGGCCTCGTTGCCACGCGGTAACGCGATCACTGTGAACAGCCGGATGCTTATTTTTACCTTTGCGCTGGCCCTGTTGACGATCCTGATCTTTGGTCTCTTGCCGGCGCTCCAAGCCGCGCGAGGCAACGTGCGTGAATCGCTCAATGAAGGCGGACGCAGCGGAATAGGAAGCCGCAGGCAAGGTCGGATACGCCGGGTGTTGGTGATCGCGGAGGTGGCGCTGGCGCTTGTCCTACTGGCCGGCGCCGGACTGATCGTGCGAAGCTTCATCAAATTGCGGCAAGTCGACGTTGGCTTCACCGCACACAACGTGTTGACGATGCGCGTGCCGCTACCCGACGCAAAGTATCCGATTCCACAAAATATAACTGATCCGCGCGATCCCGCCGGATTGGCTTTCTTCGATCAATTGCTGACGCGCGTTCAAGCGTTGCCGGGTGTGCAGTCAGCGACCGCCGCTACGATTTTGCCGCTCGGCGCGGGAGATGGCTGGGGAAAATTCTTAAGCATCGAGGGCCGCGCTGCCCCAGCGTCGCTTGATCAGGTGCCGCTGGTGCGCTTCGTGCTCGTTAGCCAGGACTATTTTCAAACGTTCGGTGTCACGCTGCGGCAAGGTCGCGCGTTCACCGCGCAGGATAAGAGCAATTCACAACCCGTCGCGATCATCAATGAAAGATTGGCGCGACGTTTCTTTCCCAATGAAGATCCTATTGGCAAAACGATTTGGATGGGCCCTCCGGAGCATCTACTCCCACCCGAGGCGCAGACGCCGGAGAATCGTTCGCCGCGCCGTACTATCGTTGGCGTCGTTTCTGACGTCAAGGGCGGCAGCCTCAATCAACCAACTCCATCGCAAGTCTATGCGCCGCTGAGCCAGTACCGGCGCGAAGGGTGGAACAACGGACTAATGCTGGCAGTTCAGACCAGCACGCCTCCAGAGACTTTGATCTCCGCGATCAGAGAGCAGGTGCGTGCTCTCGATGCCGACCAACCCATTACCAACGTGAGAACAATGGACCAGCTGCTCAACCGGACGCTTTCGGACGCAAAGTTTAGCTTGCTGCTGTTTGGTCTGTTTGCCGGTGTGGCGCTGGTATTGGCGGCGATCGGTATTTATGGCGTGATGGCGACCTCTGTCACTCAGCGAACGCACGAATTTGGTTTACGCATGGCGCTGGGCGCAGAGACGCGCGACGTATTGAGATTGGTCATCAGACAAGGAATGTTGCTGGTCGTGATTGGGATCGCAGCAGGGTTGTTGTCGGCCGTCGCGCTGACCCGTTTGATGTCTAGTTTGTTGTTCGGAGTCAGTCCCACCGATCCAATGACCCTGGCGGTAATCACAGTATTGCTTGCCATCGTGGCGTTGCTGGCCTGCTACATCCCAGCGCGACGCGCGACCAAGGTCGATCCATTGGTGGCGCTGAGATATGAATGAGGACGAGCTTTGTACTTTGATCTTGGTGCTTTGTCGTTTTGATTGAACAGGCTTTTGACGTCACCCGAAACGTGTAGAGTGCGAACAAAGCACAAAGCACTAAGT
>WNGQ01000432.1_pt1 | contig 42875 bp, 46 predicted proteins | sample 5407661 | NCBI WGS metagenome assembly WNGQ01 (sample SAMN13153382, study PRJNA577476) | soil metagenome | isolation source: 60 cm soil or saprolite under Garry oak tree replicate 2 | place: USA:California | collected 2016-06-15 | reverse complement strand
CCACCGCGACGGTCCGTTTTCGTCCCTCGACTCCCACTCTTGGTCGACCTTAAGCTAACCGCCGTGAGGGAGGGTGTCGGCCGTGTCGTGGCAACGGCCGCCACGCTGCTCCTGACGGCGACGAGCTCTTACCTGCTCCAGACCAACGAGTCGCTCCGGCCTCCACGCCCGCAGCCTGCACCGCCAAGGATCGTGGTCGCCCAGGCAGACCCAGGCGGGCGCGAGTATGTCGTCCGGCGTCACCAGTTCGTCGCGCTTGGCTCGAGCGCTCTCACGATGCCGATCCTGATGTACCACTACGTCCGTCAGCCGCCGTCGATCCGCACCGACGCTCTGGGCTTCAAGCTCTCGGTGTCGCCCGAAACCTTCAAGACGCAGATGGACTGGCTCGCGGCCAACGGCTACCACGCGGTGACCTTCGACCAGGTGCGCGCGTACTTCGCGGGGGTGCAGCCCTTGCCCTCGAGGCCGTTCGTGATCACGTTCGACGACGGCTACCAGGACCTGTACACGACGGCGTTCCCCATCCTCGAGGCGCACGGATTCACTGCGGTGGCCTACGTCGTGAGTGGTTTTGTGGGCCAGTCGGGCTACCTCGACAGCCAGGAGATCCTGGCCATGGACCACGCGGGGATCGAGATCGGCTCGCACACGGTCAACCACGCCGACCTCGCCCGATTGCGCTACGCGTCCCTCGCTTACGAGGTGGTGCAGTCAAAGGACTGGCTCGAGCGCCTGGTCAAGCACCCCGTCCTCGACTTCGCGTATCCGTCTGGCAAGTTCACCTCGCAGACGGTCGACGCGGTGGTGCACGCCGGCTACAGCACCGCCGTGACGACCTCGTCTTATCCACCATCACATTCCCTGGTCGATCGCTACACGTGGAGCCGCGTACGGGTCGGCGGCGGCGAGGAGCTCGGTGATTTCATAACCAGCTTGGGCGGCTGCATGGCATCGACGACCATTACCAGGGTGGACGTGATCTCACCCGTCGACATGCCGTTGCCGACGACCTGGGCGGCTTGACCGAAGCCCGAATCCTCGGGGTCAGGGTCGACTGCGTCGACATGGCGTCGGCCCTGCAGGCGATCGAGCGCTTCGCAGATGAGGGGGGACCCCACTTTGTCGCCACCGTGAACCCGGAGTTCGTGATGCGCGCCCAGCGCGACACGGACTTCGGTCGGGTGCTCGAGTCGGCCGAGCTGTGCCTGCCGGATGGCGCGGGTGTGGTGTGGGCGGCCCGCAGGCAGGGCTGCGCGATTCGCGAACCGGTCGCCGGTGTGGACCTCCTCCTACCCCTTGCCGAGATGTGTGCGCGGCGCGGATTCAAGCTGTTTCTCCTCGGCGCCGCCCCGGGCGTCGCGGCCGACCTTGCGGAGCGCCTGCGCGCCGCCAACCCGACGCTCGCGGTGGCGTCACACTCCGGTTCGCCGCAGCCCTCGCAGGACGAGGAGACGCTTAAGCTCATTCACGAGCATGGCGCGCAGGTTCTGCTTGTCGCCTATGGTGCGCCGGCTCAGGAGCTCTGGATCGACAGGCTGCGCAACCGGCTCGGAGTTGCCGTGGCCGTAGGCGTCGGTGGGGCGTTCGACTACCTGACCGGGCGCGTTCCGCGCGCTCCGGTATGGATGCGAAGGGCGGGCCTCGAGTGGCTGCACCGCCTCACCCGCCAGCCGTGGCGGATCCGGCGCATGGCGGTCCTGCCCGCATATGCGATCAAGGTCCTCAGCTCACCCAAGTAACATCCGCTGCCGTGCTCAGCGTGGTCATCCCCTGCTACAACGAGGAACAGCGGCTCCCGCGGACGATCGACCTGGTCGAGCGGTACTTCGACGGGAAAAAGACGGCGCACGAGCTGATCCTGGTCGACGACGGCAGCGCCGACGGAACGCGTCGCGTCATGGACGCCGCCGCCGCGCACCACAACTCCGTCCGCGTCGAGGCCTTGCCGCAAAATCGCGGCAAAGGCCGGGCGTTGGCCGTCGGCGTGGAGGCCGCGAAAGGAGACGAGATCCTTCTCACCGACGCCGACCTGTCGACACCGATCGAAGAGATCGAGAAGCTGCAGGCGGCAATCGACAAAGGGGCTGGGATCGCGATCGGCTCGCGAGCGCTCCGTGCCTCGCGCGTGGAGGTCTCCCAGCCGATCTATCGGGTTTTGATGGGTAAGGCCTTCAACCTGATCGTCCAGGTGGTGCTGCTGCCCGGAATCTGGGACACACAGTGCGGCTTCAAACTCTTTCGCGCCGACGTTGCACATCGGGTCTTCGCCGCGCTCGTCACCGACGGCTTCGGCTTCGACCCCGAGGTGTTGTACCGGGCGCGGAGGCAGGGGGTGAAGATCGCGGAGGTCGCGGTGGTCTGGCGCAACTCGGCCCCGACCACGGTAAGTCCGATCTGGAGCTCGTTCGACATGCTGAAGCATGTGTTTCGGCTGAGGCTGCGCGGGTGAGGCTGACTGAGCGGCGGTCGAAACCGACCGAGGTGCTCGTCGTGCTCCCAACGTTCAACGAGCGCGAGAACCTCGAGCATGTGGTGACCGGCGTGCGCCACCTTGGCCACGACGTGCTGGTGGTCGACGACGCGTCGCCCGATGGAACCGGCGAGCTGGCCGACTCGATCGCGGAGGCGGACAGCCAGGTGCGTGTGCTCCATAGGGACCGCAAGCTGGGGATCGGCAGCGCGTACGAGGACGCCTTTCGAGTCGGTCTGCGCGAAGGCTCGCAGCTGTTCGTCGAGATGGACGCCGACGGCTCTCACCGGGCGCGGGACCTCGACTCGATCATCGACGCGGCGCGTGGGAGCGGCGGTCTCGCGGTAGGGTCGCGCTACATGCGCGGCGGAGAGATCGTGGGCTGGCCGGCGCACCGCCTGCTCCTGTCGCGCGGCGCCAACATCTACTGCCGGGTCCTGCTCGGTTTGCGGGTGCGCGACTGCACATCAGGTTTTCGGTGCTATACCCGTGACCTGTTGTCGGGCATCAAGCTGGACGAGGTCGTCTCGCAGGGATATTCGTTCCAGATCGAGATGGTGCACCGGACGATTCGCCTCGGGTACCCGGTGGTCGAGGTCCCCATCCGGTTCGAAGACCGCATCGCCGGCGCGTCAAAGGTATCGCAGGGAGAGATCCGGCGCGCCCTGTGGACGGTTCTACGGCTGAGCATGTCGAGATGAAGACCGTCGAGGACCTCCGTCGGGGATCGTCCTCTCCGGCAGCGCTCCGCACCGCCACCTCCCCCCGCGGTGGGGAGGTGAAGTCCACGTTGGCCGAGTGGCGGCTTCCTCTGGTCGTCGGGCTCGCCCTTGCGGTCCTGACCGCCATTCCCTACGTCTACGCGTACGCCGTCCAGCCCAACGGGCAGGTCTTCGTCGGCTTCTTCTACCTGTGGGACGACGCGACCACCTACCTCGCCAAGATGCGCGAGGGCTGGCAGGGGTTGTGGGCCTGGCAGAACCGCTACACGACTGAGTCCAGCCCGCCGGCCTACCTCTTTCTGTTCTGGATCGTCCTCGGCCACATCGCCGCGCTGACGAATCTGCCTCTCGTCGTCGTGTTCCACCTTGCTCGCGTGGCGGGCGCCATCGCGCTGATGGCCGGGGCCTGGCTCTTCATCAGCCACTTCATCGAAGACCGGGCGGCACGGCGGTTCGCGCTGTTCTTCGTGGCCTTTGGGTTGGGGCTGGGCCTGGTCCTGTGGGCGCTGGGTCATCCGGTCGTCTTTGGCAACCAGACCGAGGCCCTCGACCTCCGCATGCCCGAGCTGAGCGCGTTCTATTCAGTGCTCGCGCTGCCCCACTTCGCGTGGTCTGCGGTGTTCGCCGCGTTTGGCGTCGCCCTTACGCTCAAGGCGATCCAGCGGGGCAGCCTCGTCCTGGGAGGGTTGGCCGGACTGGCCTGGCTCGGCCAGGCGTCGATCCATCCGCAGATGCCGATCCTCATGGGCGGCGCGACTGCGCTCGCTCTGGTCCTGCGCCCAGCCGGACCGCGCGGATGGGCGGCTGCAGCGCTCGCTTTCGCGATTCCGGCGCCTTACGTCCTTTATTCATATCTGGCGTTCGTCGGCAATGCGCAGGTCGAGCGCTGGACGTTCCACTCCAAGAACGCGGTCGCGCCTGAGACGGTCAGCCTTCTGTTCGCGCTTGCGCCACAGCTGCTGCTCGCGGCCACCGGCTTGCCGGCTGCGCTGCGCCGGCGCAGTCGCGAGGACCTGTTCTTGATCGCGTGGCTGGTCCTGCTCCTGGCGATCCTGTACCTGCCGAATCCGGCAGGCGACCTGAGGCGGCGGTTTTTCGACGGGCTCTACCTGCCCCTGGCCGTGCTTGGCGCCCAGGGCCTGTACGGATCGGCCCTGCCCCGCCTGCGCAGCATGCGGGCCCGCCGGCTCATTCCTTTCTCTTATGTGACGGTCAGCGGGATCGGAAGCGCGTTCCTCCTGCTCGCGCCGCTGTCGGTTGCGTCGGAGCCCCAGTACACGATCGGCGCCGCCGAGCACAATGGGCTCAGCTGGCTTGGCTCACAACCCACCGGCCGGGTCCTCTGCATGCCGGGGGTCGGCCTCTACGTGCCGGCTTACAGCTCGGACACCGTCTACGTCGGCCACTACGACGAGACCTTCGACTACGTCAACAAGACCCAGACCGCGCTCAGCCTGCTGACCGGGCAGTCCGACATCGAGCAGTTCATCGCGGACAACCACATCCGATACGTGATCTGGACCTCGGACCTCCAGTCCCCGCCGCCCGTCGCGCTGGGACCGCCTGCCTACGACACTCCGAACTTCAAGATCTGGAAGCTGTCCTGACGTAGATGACCGCCACCGAGTCCTGGTAGACAAGCGTCCAGTCGGACTGAGTCGCCAGCACGTTGGAGAGCGCCGCGCCCTTGTTGTAGACGACGTAATCGACGCCGTACCTGTCCAGCACCTGCTTCCAGCCCGAGCGCAGAGACACCACGTCCTCGTACTCGTTGAGCAGTCCGTCGCCCATCAACGCGGCCTCGCCGAAGATGAACACGCGCCGGCTGGGCGACGGGTAGAAGCGATTCGCGAGGTAGCCGCCCCACCCGTACTGGTTGAACATCCGGGTGCCGACCTCGGGATGCGCGGCGAGCCAGTCCGACGCCGCCACCGGATATGACTGCGCGTCCATGTTCTGCTGGTGGGCGGGACTGATGTTGCCGGCCACCCGGATCGACGTGAGCAAGGTGATGCCGACCAGCACGACCGCCGTCGTGACCGCGAAAAGCCGGCGCGGGGGGATGCCGAACGTCCATCTGTGCGCCGTCGCAAGATCCCTCCACCAACCGCCGTACGAGGTGATCAACACTGGCGTCGCCGCGGCGACGAAAAGGGCGATGTTCCGCACCGACTGAAGGGCGAGAAAGAGCCCAGCCGTACCGAGCAGGAACTGGTACAGGGTCGGCCTCTTCAGGGCGAAGCCGGCCATCATCAGGAAGGCCATCGCCTCGAACGGCCGGAGGAAGAGGTCGTGAAAGTTCGGCGAGGCCCACTCGACGATGAGGCGCTGCTGCGCCTCGCTGCCCTGGGTCTGGAACGGGTACGGATACAGGCTGAGGAAGTGCGGTGTGGCCGCCACGGCGACGACGGAGACGAGGCCGATCACGGCGAGCCTGCGCACGTGCATCTGGTGGGCGGGGTTTTCCTGGTTCCAGGCCCAGCCGATGAGCTCCGCCACCAGCGCCACGCCGAGCCAGACGAAGCCGATCACCCACCCGCCGTGGAGGTTGGCCCACAGCATCATCAAGAATGGAAAGAAGTTGATCGCGCGGCTGCGCCCAGCGAGATAGCCCTGCAGCCAGTAGAGCTCGAGACAGCTGAGGACGAAGGTGATCATCTGGGCGCGGGGTCCCCAGATCGGCGCGCCGGCGACCGCGGCGATGGCGAGCCCGACGCCGACGAAGACGAACGGCTGGCGGCGGACCTGCATGTAGATCAACCAGAAGCCGGCCCACGTCAGCAGGCCGAACGCAATCACGAGCGCCGTCACCCCGAACGTGCTGTAGGTGAGCCACATCAAGATCTCGGTGAGGTACTCGTGGTCGGTCCACGCGTGGCTGGTCACCGTGTACGTGAAGACGTCCTGGTTCGGCAGGCGGCCGTTGTCCAGCATCCAGCGGCCGATGCGGAGGTGCCACCAGAAGTCGGGGTCCTGCTCGACTCCGATCAGGAGCCCGAGCATGACGATCATCACGCCGCCGAGGAGCAGCGTGCGGGCCGACAGCCGCTGGGTCAGCCCCAAGCGGTCAGCTGCGAGCGAACGGGTTCGGTAGGTACCGGGAGACGCGTCTTGCATATTCGGGGTAGTCGTGCGGGAAGGTCTCGGCCAGGATGCGCTCCTCCCAGCGGATGCGCAGAAGCTCGCAAACGATGAAGTAGGCGACCGCCAGCGCGCTGAGCAAGCCGCCGGTGGCGAGGTTGACGCCGATCGCCGTCGCCACCTCACCCAGGTAGACGGGGTGGCGGCTGAGGGCATAGGGGCCGCCGGTGACCAGCCGCCTGGCCTCGGGGATGATCGAGAAGGAGCGCCTCAGATAGGCCAGGCCCCAAACGGAGTACGCGAGACCGGCCGTGGCCAGAACGTCCCCGAAGAGGACGAGGCTGTCCCGGCGAGCTCCCCCGGGCAGGAAGCTGGCGCTGATCGCGGCGAACGTGCCGCTGAAGGCGATGAAGATCACGGCGAGGCGGCGGTCGGTGCCGCGCTGGGGCAGCCGGACGGCATAGAGCACGACCAGGAGCGTGAAGTACGTCAGGGCAAGCAGCTGCTGCCCCACATACAGCAGGTCGGTGGGCTGGCGGATGCCGGGAACGCTGCCGCCGAGCAGGATCAGCTGCCGCGCGAGGAAAAGGCTGAAGAAAAGCGAGGGGAGGAGGCGGCTGAATACAAGGTCGCGCCAGTAGGCTCCCGAGCGCCGTTGCACATGCTCTGCGACGCCGGTGGCGGCCATTTCGAGTGTCCCACCCCCGATGCTCCTCGCATCTTCGCGAGCTAGACGGCCGGGCGCCTGCGGCGCCGAAGCCGGCGTCAAGGGGCCCGGCGCTCCCTTGTCGCGCATCTACGATGCGCTCCTCGTCGCGCCACCCTTTCCTTGGCTCCGGCCGTCGATCTCACGAATCTGCGTCGGAGCACGGAGGCGTGACACTCGGCGCAAGGTTAGCGACCTGGAACCCTGTCCCGGTCGTTTTGCTAATGAATTGACCCGCCCAGGACCGATGAGTAGCATGCTCGTCCGCGAGAGGGCCCGCCAGTCCGCAAGAACTCGGACCGGGCGGCGTCAAGCTGGTACAGAACCCTGTAGTTCAGAAAAAGGAGGTGAAATCGCAGAAATGTTGAGCCTTTACTGGAAGCTTCGCAGTCTTACGACTCGTCAGGAAGGCCAGGGCATGGTCGAGTACGCTCTGATCCTCGTGCTGGTCTCAATCGTGGTCATCGTGATCCTTCTTACGATGGGCAACCAGATCAAGAACGTGTTCTCGAACGTCGTAGCCGCACTCGGAGCGTAGAGCCCACGTAATAGCACCTTCAAAGAGAGCCCCTCGCGGGGCTCTCTTCTTTACAGCGAATAGGGGAGAAGATCGCGGTCCGCATGCTTACAATGTCGCCACTCTTGAGGATTCCATCGGAGGTGACGTAGTCTTGGCCGTCGCACCTGCTGCTGCAAGACCCCGCCCAGGCGGGGGCCGTCTTTTCATCATCGTCGGCTTGTTACTGGCCGTCTTGGCGTTCGGCGCTGTATTCCTGATCGGCGGCACAGGCGGTGGTGCTGCGCTCGGCGGTCCCAACACGACGGTCGTGATCGCCAAGCAGCAGATTCCCCTTCGCCACCAGATCACCTCGGCGGATGTCGAGACCGCCAAGATCTCGCTCAGCGGGAACGCGACCACGGACAAGCTCTACTCCAGCACCAACGACGTGGTGTCTCTCATCTCTGAGGTCAACATCAGCAAGGGCACTGTGCTCAGTGCCGACATGCTGGCAAGGGACGTCAACCTCGTGCCGACCGGGTTGGCTCCGGCTTACCTTCCCCTGGCCAAGGGCTACGTCGCCATGACCATCCCGACAGGCGAGCAGCAGGGCGTGGCGGGTCACATCAGTCTCGGTGACTACATCACCGTGATCGCGTCGTCGAGCATCTCCGCTCTCGGCGGTGACATCAAAAAGACCGCCACCATCAGCAAGACGGTCTTCACGAACGTGCGGGTGATCGGTCTCGGTCCTGCCTCGACAGGTGTTAGCTCCGCTTCAAGCGGGCAGGCCGGAGGAGGCACGGGAGGCCAGGTCTCGGGCGTGGCCTCGAGCCTGACCATCGCGCTGACCCAGTGCGATGCCGAGTACTTCGTGTGGTTCCTCAACAACATGACGGTGCGCTACACGCTGGAATCGTTCAAGGACTACCTGGAGCAGCCACCACAAGCGCCAGATCCCAGCTGTCCGGCAATCACCGCGGCAGGAGGAGTGAGCGGGAAGCAGGTAGACGCCAGGTTCCACTTCACCGCGTTGTCGTAACCGACAGGTTGGATGGGCCTACTCGACAGGGTTAAGCAGAACCAGACGGCTCCACCGGCGGGGCCGGCAGGCAACGGTCCCACCACGGCAACCCTGCCGGGGGCCACTCCCTATGTACCTCAGCCCGCGGCGCCGGCTCCGCAGCCGGCGCTGGCGGCGCAACCGACGTCACTGTCCCAGCGAGCTACTGCGGTCGGCGCGGACCTCACGCCCGCATTCACCGCGGCCAAGGTGCAGATCCACGCCAAGCTGATCGAGAAGTTCGCGGACGAGATCGACTCCAGCAACAAGCCCGGCGTCCGCGAAAAGATCGTCGAGCTTGCCGAGGAGTACTTCCGCGCCACGGCGATGACCATGACCAAGAACGACAAGGAACGCCTTGTCGACTCGGTCCTGGATGATGTTCTCGGCCTTGGACCGCTGGAGGCCTTGCTCGCCGACCCGAACATCACCGAGATCATGGCCAACCACCCAAAGCAGATCTACGTCGAAAAGAGCGGCGAGCCGGTCCTGTCGTCGGTGACGTTCGAGTCGGAGCGGCAGATGCGACAGGTGATCGACCGTATCGTGAGCCTGGTCGGCAGGCGCGTCGACGAATCGACGCCGATCTGTGACGCGCGCCTGAAGGACGGCTCACGTGTGAACGTGGTCATTCCTCCGATCGCGCTGAAAGGGCCCGCGCTGACGATCCGGAAGTTCTCCAAGGAGAAGTGGGGGCCGGCCGACATCGTCAACCGATTCAAGTCCTCGAGCCCGGAGATCATGACGTTCCTGCGGTCGTGCGTTCGCGCCCGACTGAACATCCTGGTCTCGGGTGGCACCGGCTCCGGCAAGACGACCCTGCTCAACATCCTGTCGTCCTTCATCCCTGAGAACGAACGCCTCATCACGTGTGAGGACGCTGCCGAGCTTCAGCTGCAGCAACCGCACTGGGTCCAGCTCGAGTCGAGGCCGCCCAACGTCGAGGGCAAAGGCGCCGTTCCGATTCGTGAGCTCGTCAAGAGCTGTCTGCGTATGCGTCCGGACCGCATCATCGTCGGTGAGTGTCGTGGTGGAGAGGCACTGGACATGCTCCAGGCCATGAACACCGGCCACGATGGTTCGATGTCGACGCTGCACGCCAACAACCCACGCGAGTGCCTGGTGCGTCTCGAGACGCTGGTTCTGCAAGCAGGCCAGGACCTGCCGTCTCGCGCCATTCGCGAGACGATAGGTTCCGCAATTCACGTGATCGTCCAGCAGTCCCGCCTCCGCGGCGGTGTGCGCCGGATCGTAAGCGTGGCCGAGATCATCGGGATCAAGGACGGCGAGATCCAGTTCCAGGAGCTCTTCAACTTCAAGCAGGTAGGCGTCAGCGCAGAGGGCAAGGCTGTCGGCTATCACTCCGCGACCGGGATCCTGCCGTACCGGACGGAGCACCTCCACGCCGAAGGCGAAGATGTGCCGCAGCAGCTCTTTGCGCCCAGCAAGCAACCACCCCCAGACAAGTTGTACTGACCTTGAGGAGTAGTTAGATGCCACCAATCCCCGTGGTTCTCGGGCTGTTCGCTTTCGCGGGCGTCTTCCTGTTCTTCCTCGGCATCAGCCAGATGCGCCGTGCCGCGGGCGGAAGTGACGACTTCCAGGCCAGGCTCGCCGCGTACGGCGTAACGACCGCGGGCGCGCAGGCCCTGCCCCAGTCGCAAGGCCTCCGCGACACGCTGAACCGCCTGTTTCAGCCCGCGGCGGATCGTGTCGGTCGGGGCGACGCCAAGAAGGGCAAGCCGTCGGTGACCGAGCAGCTCCAACGCGCCGACCTCAAGCTGCGACCTTCCGAGTACTTCATGATCCAGCTCGGCAGCGCGGTAGTGGTCGGGCTCATCGGCTACTGGCGATGGGGCCTGATCTTCCTGGGGCTGGCGATACTCGGCTACCTGATCCCTGGTTTCTACGTCAAGTACCGCGTCAACCAACGCCTGAAGAAGTTCAACGGCCAGCTCGGCGACACGTTGACGCTGCTCTCCAACGCGCTGAAGGCCGGCTACTCGTTCGCGCAGGCGATCGACACCGTGGCCAAGAACGCCGTGGCGCCGATCGGCGACGAGTTCGGCCGCGCGGTCCGCGAGATGAACCTGGGTGGATCGCCGGACGAAGCCCTCTCGAACATCACCAAGCGCATCGCCAGCGCCGACTTCGACCTTGTCGCCACCGCGTACTCGATCCACCGCACGGTCGGTGGCAACCTCGCCGAGATCCTCGACAACATCGCTTACACGATCCGGGAGCGCGTGAGGATCAAAGGTGAGATTCAGACCCTGACGGCGCAGGCCCGCGCGTCGGGCACGATCATCACCGCGCTGCCAATCCTCCTGGCGGCCTTCATGTTCTTCGTGACGCCCACCTACTTCCAGCCCATGTTCTCGAACATCATCGGTTGGATCCTGATCGCGGTCGGCGCGTTCATGATCTTCATCGGCAACCTGATCATCCGCCGCATCGTGGCGATCGAGGTCTAGCTATGTCATCAACAGTGCTTCTTGCGATCATCTGCGGAGCCGGTGTCCTGCTGTTCTTCATCGGCCTGGCCCGCACGCCTTCGTCGAACACCGCGGTCAACGTCCAGCAGCGCCTCGCCGCGTATGGCGGCGAGAAGCCGCTGACAATCGAAGAGATCGAGCTGCAGCGGCCGTTCAGCGAGCGCGTGCTGAGGCCGGCGATCGAGCGACTTGGCTCGCTGCTGTCCCGCTCGACGCCACAGAAAGCCAGGCAGGATCTGCTCAACCGACTCGAGCTGGCGGGCCGTCCGGCGAACCTGACGCCGGAAGACTTCATGGCCGTCCGCCTGGTCGCGGCGGCTATCTTCGCGGCGCTCGGGCTGCTCTTGGGACTGCTCTTAGGCAACCCGATCTACCTGGTCATCTCGCTGGCGGTCGGTGCGATCCTCGGCTACTACGCCCCGGTGATGTGGCTCCGCCAGAAGGTTGACGCGCGCAAGGCTGAGATCCAGAAGGCGCTGCCCGACGCCCTCGACCTGCTTGTCATCTGCGTCGATGCGGGCCTCGGCTTTGACGCCGCGCTGGCCCGTGTCACGGACAAGTACAAGAACGCGCTGTCGGAGCTGCTGGCGAAAGCGCTCCGAGAGGTCAGCCTCGGCCGGCCGCGGCTGGAGGCCCTCGACGAGATGGGCCGGAACAGCGGCGTGGAAGACCTCCACAACTTCATGCAGGCGGTGATCCAGTCCGAGCAGTTCGGCACCGGCATCGGCAAGATCCTCCGCATCCAGGCGGACGAGATGCGCCGCAAACGCCGGCAGCGCGCTCAGGAAAGAGGAGCACAGGCCACGCTCAAGATGATGCTCCCCATGGTGGGCTGCATCTTCCCGACGCTGTGGATCGTGCTTCTCGGTCCCGCGGTGCTGATCCTGATGCGGCCGAGGTAACGGGCAAGACGATCTCTTCGCTGCTGCCGAGCATCCCGACGTGGGAGCTCGTGGCGCGAGCGGCGCTCGTCTACGCTGCGCTGCTCGTGGCGCTGCGGGTGTTTGGCAAGCGCGAGGTCGGCCAGTTCACCCTCTACGACCTCGTTTTCATCTTGCTGGTCGCGAACGCCCTGCAGCCGGCGATGACGGGGCCGGACACGTCGCTGGTGGGAGGCCTCGTCCTGATCGTGGTGCTCGTCGCGGCGAACTTTGCGGTGGGAAGGCTTGACCGAATCCCGATCTTTCACCGGGTCTTCGGATCAGCGCCTTCCGTCTTGATCAGAAACGGAAAGATGGTGCCCGCCGCCCTCGAACGCGAAGGCCTGACCCGGGACGAGATCGAGATGGCGATCCGCGAGCACGGCGTCGACGATTTGAAGGATGTCGAGCTTGGCGTGCTGGAGCCGGACGGGACGATATCGATCGTTCCCACCGAGTCGAAGCTGCGCCGCACCAGGCGCAGGGTTCGTTTCCTGCACCGGGTCTAAGACAGAAACTCGAGCGCGGCGTGCTTGAACTCTCGGGCTACCACGGCGCTCATGTGATCGCGCCCCGCGATCGTCACGAGCCGTGCGGTGGGGATCTCCTCGATCAGCTCGGGCGCCCCGCGAGCGATGACGTCCCCGTCTCCGACCACGATGAGGATGGGGGTCTGGATCTTCGAGAGGCGCTCGGGATTGGACTCGGGCTTCAGGCCCACGATGCAGGCGGCCAGAGCGACCAGGTCGTTGGTCGGACGCGCGGACGCGAACTTGTAGAAGGTTCGTGCGACCGGGTCGTCGGTCGGTTCGCCGATCCGGAATGCATGCGCGATCTGCTCTGCGTGCTCGAGCGCCCCCGCGGCGCCGATCCCGCCGAGGACCGCGCGGCTGATGCGGTCTGGGAAGTCCAGCACGACCTCGAGGCCAATCCGGCTGCCCATCGAGTAGCCGAGGTACGCGGCGGACGGGACGGCGAGGTGGTCGAGCAACCGGACGACGTCGCCGGCCATGTTCTCGACCGCGTACGCCGCCTCGTCATGTGGCTTGTCGCTGTGCCCGTGGCCTCGGCACTCCAGGCCGATGACGCGAAAGCCGCTGTTGTTCAGCGTTTCCTGCCAGCGCGTGCCGACCCAGTTGAGCCGGTAGTCGGAGGCGAAGCCGTGAACCGCGACGATCGGTGAGCCGTGCTCCGGACCGTTGACCTCGAAATGCAGGCGCACTCCATCGCTGTCGAAATCCATGCGCGGCCAATTACCCTAGGCCATCTCGATGAAGGGACGCCGCGCGGTGCACGAAAGAAGTGGCAGGGTGCTGGCAGAAGAGCTCGAGATGCCGCGGACGATGTTCGGCCGCGGCCTGGGGCTGATGTTTCGCCGGTCGCTGGCCCCTGGCGCGGGGATGTGGATCAATCCGTGCAGCGGCATCCACATGCTCTTCATGAGCTTCCCGATCGACGCTGTGTTCCTCGACTCCCGCGAGTGCGTGAAGAAGGTCTATCGCAAGCTGCCCGCCTGGTACGGCGTCGTGTGGTGGGAGCTCGGCGCCCGCAGCGTTCTCGAGCTGCCGCCAGGCTCGACGTCGGACATCGACCTGCAGCGCGGCGACCAGATCACTATCCAGTAGCTCTGTTGGTGTTAAGAGACGCTTGACCTCGTGCATACGCTCGAGTTGTGCACGTCCTCGACTTTCTGCTCCCGCCGCGCTGCGGTGGCTGCCGCCGCGTAGGCGCCTGGCTGTGCGATCCGTGTCGCTCGAAGATCCGCCGGCTCGAGGAGCCGCTCTGCCGGCGCTGCGGGGTGGAGGTCGAATCAGCTCGGCGCGAATGCGGATGCCGCGGACGCCTTAGATCGCTGACCCGGCTTCGTTCCGCCGTCGCCTATGAAGGGCCGGCCGAGACCGCGGTGCACCGCTTCAAGTACGAGGGCTGGCGCCGGCTTGCCGGGCCGCTAGCGCAGCTGGTGGCCGAGCGCCTGGCCGTCGAGGGTGTCGCGGCCCGCTGGGTGGTCTCCGTCCCGCTGCATCCAGCGCGCCTTCGTCAGCGGGGCTACAACCAGGCCGAGCTGCTGGCCCACGAGCTGCGCCGGCGGCTCCAGCTCCTCGCTCCGCCCGGAGAGCTGGTACGTACGCGTCCAACGCCGCCCCAGGTGGGTCATGACCGCCTGAGGCGGTTCGAGAACGTCAGAGACGCGTTTGCGTGGAGGGGTTGCGAGCTGGAGGGTCAATCGATCCTGTTGATCGACGATGTGGCCACGACCGGCGCCACGCTGGACGCCTGCGCAACCGCCTTGCGAATGGCCGGATCGGGGCCTGTAACGGGGGTCTCGGTCGCGCGCGTGAATGTATAGTTGGCAGCCGGTTTATCAACTTCGGAGCGGGAGGCTAGCCGCATGGCAGTCCGGATCCCAGGTATCAACATCGATGAGTACTACCAGCAGCTAGGGCCGATCGAGCCCCTGATCCGGGACGACCGCGTGACCGAAATCATGGTCAACGGCAACGACCATGTCTACGTTGAAATGGCCGGCAAGGTCGTCCTGACCAACATCAAGTTCGTCGACGAAGACCAGCTCCTCAACGTCATCCAGTTCATCGTCCGCACGGTGGGGCGGCGCATCGACGAGCGATCACCGCTCTGTGACGCGCGTCTGGCCGACGGTTCCCGCGTCAATGCCGTGATCCGGCCGCTCGCTCTGAACGGGCCGCTGCTCACGATCCGCAAGTTCTCCCGCGATCCCTATCAGGTGGAAGACCTGATCCGGTTCGGCACCTGCAACGAGGCAGGATTCGGCTTTTTGAAGGCCGCCGTCTTGTGCAAGGCCAACGTCATCATCTCGGGTGGGACGGGCACCGGTAAGACGACCTTCCTCAACGTCCTGTCCGGCTTCATCCCGGTCGAGGACCGCATCGTGACCATCGAGGACGCGGCCGAGCTGCAGCTCCATCAGGAGCACGTGTGTCGACTCGAGACGCGGCCGAAGGACATCAACGGCGAAGGCGAGATCACCATCCAGCGCCTCGTCATCAACTCGCTGCGCATGCGCCCGGAGCGCATCGTCGTCGGCGAGTGTCGTGGCGGCGAAGCCCTGGACATGCTCCAGGCCATGAACACCGGCCATGACGGTTCGATGACCACGCTGCACGCCAACAGCCCGCGTGACGCCCTGGCGCGTCTCGAGACCCTGGTGCTGATGGCGGGGGTAGACCTTCCCGTGCGCGCCATCCGGCAGCAAGTGGCCGGCGCGATCAACCTCATCGTCCAGCTGGGACGCTTGCGCGACGGCTCGCGCAAGGTCGTCGCGGTCACCGAGATCGTGGGCATGGAGCAGGACGTGATCACGATGCAGGACATCTTCGTGATGGAGCAGAAGGGCGCGACGCCCGACGGCAAGATCATCGCCGAGTTCAGGCCGACTGGCCTGCGGCCGAAGATCCTGGACCGCATGTTCGCCCAGGGCCTGGCGCTGCCGAAGGAGATCACCGCGCTGTTCCCGCCGCCGCCCGGATACAAGCCCGGCGGAACACGCTGACGGTTCTCTAGACAGTCGTTCCCGGCGTAGGTATATTCGGGTTGTGAAGGTCGTCCTGCACGACCGTACCAACGGTCTGACGCAGGAGGTGCGTGAGCTCACGCACCGCAAGCTGACCCGCCTCGAGCATCACTTCGTCAAGGTTCTCGACGCCGAGGTGGAGTTTTCCGAGGAGCGCAAGCGAAGCGGTCTCTCGAGCACGATCTGCAGGATCAATCTGCACCTCGACGGCAGGCGCACGCCGGTCCTTCACGCCCGCGAGCGAGGCGCCGACCCGCAATCCGCTCTGGACCTTGCGCTGGACAGGATCGACCGCCAAGTCGTCGCGTTCAAGGAGAAGGTCACCCATCGCAAGCACTCGGCATCGCCCGTTCGCGTCCCGCCGGCCGAGAACCGACCAGCGCAGCGGTCTTCCGAGCCCGAGCGTTTGCGGCTCAAGCTTCGGCCGATGTCGGAAGCCGAGGCCATCTCCGAGCTTCTGGCGGACAGCCAGCCGCTCGTCGTTTACCTGCATGAGGACTCGGGCGAGATCCAGATCCTGGTCCGGCGCGCCGACGGCTCGCTGGCCGTGATCGAACCGGTGGTGCCCTAACCTCGATTTAGATCGGCCCCGGCCGGGTAACCTGAATTCAGACGATGGTCATCCTCACGAGGCTTCTGGACCCCAACGAGCGCGAGGTCAGGCGTCACCTGGCCGTGACGGACGCGATCAACGCCCTCGAGCCCGAGCTCAAGGAGCTCGACGACGCCGCCCTTCGGGCGCGCTCAGACGAGCTGCGCGAGAAAGGGCGAGACGGCCACGACCTCGACGATCTCCTGATCGAGGCCTTCGCGCTCTGTCGCGAGGCGAGCAGGAGGACGATCGGCCTGCGCCACTTCGACGTTCAGCTCGTCGGCGGCATCGTGCTGCACCAGGGAAAGATCGCCGAGATGAAGACCGGCGAAGGCAAGACGTTGGTGGCGAGCCTTGCCCTTTATCTGAACGCCCTCGCGGGCAAGGGCGTGCACCTGGTCACCGTCAACGACTACCTGGCGCGGCGCGACGCGGGATGGATGGGTCCGATCTACCACCTCCTCGGCCTGACAGTCGGAATCAACGTCGGCAGCACCGGGACGTACGTTTACGACCCGGACTACGTCGACGAGACGCATCCCGACACACGGCTGCAGCACCTGCGACCGGCCAGCAAGAAAGAGGCGTACGCAACCGACATCTCGTACGCGACGAACTCCGAGCTCGCCTTCGATTACCTGCGCGACAACATGGCGCGCGACGTCGAGCAATGCACCCAGCGCGACCTCAACTACGCGATCGTCGACGAGGTCGACTCGATCCTCATCGACGAGGCGCGGACTCCGCACATCATCTCCGGGCAATCTGACGAGTCGACCGAGAAGTACTACCAGTACGCCCGCTGGGCGGCTCGGCTCAACGAGGGCGAGGACTACGAGGTCGACCTCAAGCACAAGTCCGCGTCACTGACGGAGACCGGGATCGCGAAGATGGAGCGCTGGACCGGGATCAAGAACATCTACGACCTCGAGAACGTGATCGAGGCGCATCAGATCAACCAGGCGCTCAAGGCGAAGGCGCTCTTCCTGCGCGATCGCGACTACCTCGTCAAGGACGCCGAGATCGTCATCGTCGACGAGTTCACCGGCCGGACGATGCCCGGACGGCGCTGGTCAGACGGTCTGCACCAGGCAGTCGAGGCCAAAGAGGGGGTCAAGGTCCAGCAGGAGCAGAAGACGATCGCCACGATCACCGTGCAGAACTACTTCCGCCAGTACGACAAGCTCGCCGGCATGACCGGTACGGCCGTGACCGAGGCGGAGGAGTTCCACAAGATCTACGGACTCGACGTCGTCGTCATCCCGACGCATCGGACGATGGTGCGGAACGACAACCCCGACGTCATCTACAAGACCGAGAAGTCGAAGTTCGAGGCCGTGATCGACGAGATCGTCGACATGAACAACGCGGGCCGGCCGGTGCTGGTCGGCACAGTGTCCGTGGAGAAATCAGAGCGGCTCGCGAAGATGCTCGAGCGCCGCGGATTGAAGCACAACGTGCTCAACGCCAAGCAGCACGAGCGAGAGGCTGCAATCGTGGCCGAGGCGGGTCAGCCGAAGGCGGTGACGATCGCGACCAACATGGCGGGTCGCGGCACCGACATCGTCCTTGGGTCCGGCGTCACGAATGTCGGTGGACTTCACATCATCGGCACGGAGCGCCACGAGAGCCGCCGCATCGACAACCAGCTCCGCGGCCGCGCCGGTCGCCAGGGCGACCCGGGCTCGAGCCGGTTCTTCATCTCGCTCGAAGACGACCTCATGAAGATCTTCGGTCCCGCCGCGGACAGGATCGGACGCCTGATGGAGAGCCTCGAGGTGGAGCCGATCGAGCATCCGTGGGTCGCGCGGTCGATCGCCAGCGCGCAGAAGAAGGTCGAGGGCATGCATTTCGACGCCCGCAAGCACGTGGTCGAGTACGACGATGTGATGAACAAGCAGCGCCAGATCGTGTACGAGGAGCGGCGCAAGGTCCTCGAGGGCGCGGACGCGCGCGGCAACATCCTCGGCTACGTCCGCGAGATCATCCAGAAGGGCGTCGACCAGAACTGCCAGAGCCGTCATCCCGAGAACTGGGACCTCGAGGGTCTGGTCCAGTACCTGTCGGCGTACCTGCCCCTCGCGCCTGGCACGCAGATTCCGGACGAGGCGTTGCAGCATGGGCCGGAGGGCCTGGTCGATCACCTACTGGCGGCCGCGACCGAAGCCTACGACCGCAAGGTCGACGAGGTCGGCGCGGACCTCATGCCGATGGTGGAGCGCGACGTGATGCTGCGCACGATCGACTGGCAGTGGATGGAGTACCTGACCCAGATGGAGCACTTCCGCGAGGGCATCGGGCTCCGGGCGTACGGGCAGCGCGACCCGCTGGTCGAGTACAAGAACGAAGCGTTCGAGATGTTCAACGAGCTTCGCGACCGAATCGAGTCGTCGATCGTGGCCAACATCTACCGCGTCCAGGTCCAGCGCAACGCGCCGCCGCCACCCGCGCCGCCGCTAGTGCGGCAGGTGACCGAGTCCGGTCCAGGGGAGCTGGACGGATCCAACGGGGCAGGGCGCCGGGCGGCTCCGCAGCAGAGGCGGGCCCCGGTCGGGGCGGCGGCCGCTGCGGCGGTCCCCGGGGGTGCTGCCGCTAAACTCGGCCGGAACGATCCGTGCTGGTGCGGATCGGGTAAGAAGTACAAGAGGTGCCATGGACGCTGAACTGACCCCCAAGCAGCTTCTGAACCGAATCCTCGAGCTCAAGGAGCACCTTTGACCTGCCTGGAAAGGCAGGGCGGGCTGACGAGCTAGACGCAGAGCTCGCCAAGCCTGGCGCCTGGGATGACCCCCGCCGCGCCGGCCAGATGGCGCGGGAGTCTTCCGAGAATCGCGAGCTGATCGCCACCTGGGACCGCCTCGAGAGGCGCGCGGGCGACCTGGTCGAGCTCGAGGACCTCGCCGAGGGCGACCCAGAGCTGGAAAAGCAGCTGGCCGAGGAACGCGTGGCGATCTCCAGTGAGCTGCGCTCGCACGAGCTCGACCTGCTGTTCACCGATCCCTACGCCAACCACAACGCGGTGGTCACCATCTCCGTCGGCCAGGGTGGGGTGGAGGCCCAGGACTGGGTCGAGATGCTGCTGCGCATGTACTTGAAGTGGGCGGAGCGTCGTGGATTCGAGACCGAGATCATCGACGAGTCGCGCGGTGAAGAGGCAGGCCTGAAGAGCGCCACCTTCATCGAGCGCGGCCCGCGCGCATATGGACTCCTGCGTTCCGAGCACGGCGTCCACCGGCTCGTGCGCATCTCCCCGTTCGACCAGAACCACCGCCGCCATACCTCGTTCGCGTTGGTGGAGGTGATGCCTGAGCTCGAGAGCACCGACGAAGGTGCGATCGTGCTCAACCCGCAGGACCTGCGCATCGACACGTACAGGTCAACCGGCGCCGGAGGTCAGCACGTCAACAAGACGGACTCCGCCGTGCGCATCACGCACCTGCCCACGGGAATCGTCGTCACCTGTCAGAACGAGCGCTCGCAGCTCAAGAACCGAGAGATGGCGATGAAGGTGCTCAAGGCGCGTTTGTTCCAGCGTCAGCAGCAGGAGGCGGCGGAGCACCTGGATCAGATCCGGGGACAGGTCATGCCGGCCGAGTTCGGGTCGCAGATCCGTAATTACGTGCTGCAGCCGTACACGCTCGTCAAAGATGTGCGGACCGGGCTGGAGGTGGGCAACGCCCAGGCGGTGCTCGACGGCGAGATCGACCCCTTCATCGAGAGCTGGCTGCGCTGGCGCCTGAGACACAACGGAGCCGGACCGCAAGCCGCGTAACGCCCTTCCGTCAAACCAGCGTGTGGCACCCACGGGACGGGTTGGAGCTTTCGGGGGCATCGGCTATACTGCCCGCGACCTAGCCACGCGCGCCCGCCGGCGCGTAACGACATAGCAAGAGACGCAGCCAAATGGTTTTGACACCGGACTTCGAGACCCGGCCGGTAATCAGCTTCCAGCATGTCTTCAAGAAGTACCCGACCGGGACCGAAGCGCTGCGAGACATCAACCTCGAGGTGCCCGAGGGCGACTTCCTCTTCCTGGTCGGCCCTTCGGGCGCCGGCAAGTCGACCCTCGTCCGGCTTCTGATCCGAGAGGAGAAGCCGACCAAAGGCAAGATCTTCGTCGACGGCGTCGAGCTCGGGCGAATGAAGAGGCGCAAGCTGCCCTACTACCGCCGCAAGGTCGGCCTCGTGTTCCAGGATTTCAAGCTCCTGCCCAACCTGACCGTCTACGAGAACGTGGCGTTCGCGCTACGCGTGTTGGGCGAGGCGGACCACAACGTGCGCTCAAGCGTGGCCAAGGCGCTCGACACAGTGAGCCTGTCCGGCAAGGAGAACACGTACCCCGCCAACCTCTCCGGCGGCGAGCAGCAGCGCGTCGCGATCGCGCGCGCGCTCGTTCACGCACCGCGGTTCATCATCGCGGACGAACCGACCGGAAACCTCGATCCGGCGACGGCCTGGGAGATCATGCAGCTCTTCCTGCGCATCAACGCTCGCGGCGCCACGGTCGTGATGGCGACGCACAACCGCGAGATCGTCGACCTTCTCCGCCGCCGCGTCATCGCGATCGACGCGGGACAGATCGCTCGGGACGACCGTTCAGGTAGGTACCACGATGATGTTGCGAAATCTCAAGTTCGCGCTTAACAGCGCCTGGCAGAGCTTCTGGCGAAATCTCGCCGTAAGCCTTGCCGCGGTGCTGTCGATAACGCTCATCCTCATCCTCGCCGGCATCAACCTGCTGGTGGGCCATGCCTTCTCGCAGGTGCTGCAGACATTCCGCGACAGGGTCAGCGAGATCTCGATCAACGTCTCGGACGACACACCGCTCCAGAACGTCTACGACTTCCAGCAGCAGCTTGCCGCCGACCCGCGCGTGGGCAGCGTCCAGTTCGTCACCAAGGAACAAGCTCTTGCGCAGTTCAAGGCCGATCCCCAAAATGTCGTCTTTGCGCAGCAGATTGAAGGGAATCCGCTCGATGGCAAGCTCGAGGTTCACGTCAAGAATCTCAGCGATGTCGCGGCGATCGACACGCTCGCGCGCCGGTGGCCGGGCGTCGATCCGACCGACCCGACCAACTACCAGGGCGACTTCGTGAACCGGATGCTCGAGCTGTCGTCGTGGCTCAGCCTTGCCGGCATCGCTTTGCTGGTGGTGCTCATGGTCGTATCGGTCGTGATCGTCATGAACACGATCCGAACGGCGGTGTACCACCGGCGAAAGGAGATCGAGATCATGAAGCTGGTCGGCGCCACGGAATGGTTCGTCCGCGGCCCGTTCGTGCTCGAGGGGGTGATGACCGGGCTGATCGCCGCGGCGATCGCCCTTGCGCTGCTCGTCATCGCCTATCCGCCGGCGGTCGACCAGTTCAAGTCCGACGTCGGCTTCATCCCGCTGAGCTACGACCCGGCGTTCATGTCCAGCCTCGCCCAGGATCTGCTGCTCGCAGGCGCCCTGCTCGGCGCGCTTGGCAGCTACATCGGCGTCCGCCGTTACGTGAGGATCTAGATTGAAAGCCCGAATCTTGCTCGCCGCAACGTTCGCCGGCCTCGGCTGGGCGCCGCTTTCGATGGTCCACGCTGTGGCGATCTACTGCTATCCGGGCGACCCGCCGGCGGTCTACCAGGCGTGCCTCGCCTACAACGGGGGAATCGGGCAGCAGTCCAACAACCAGAGCCAGCTGGAGTCGATCCAGGCTCAGCTCACGAGCACGATCAACCAGATCAACGCGACTGACGGACTGATCGCCAGCCTGAACCGGCAGATCGAGGCCCAGAGCGCTCTGATCGCCCAGACCCAGGCCGCGATCGACGAGCTGAGCATGAAGATCAGGTTTGGTGAGGCGGCTCTGATCCGCTTGAAAGCCCATGTGAGCGTGCGGGAGCAGCTGCTGGACCAACGCCTGCGCTACGTGGACTCACACGGCACCGTCAACTACGTCCAGCTCGTGCTGACCGCGAACAGCATCAACCAGCTGCTGAACCGGATGGTTGGCGCGCAGCAGGTCGCCGCCTCCGACAAGCGCCTCCTCCTTGACCTAGAGGATGAGCACTCGCAGGTCGCGCAGGGCAACAGCGACCTGGACGGCAAGCGGGTGCAGGTGGGAACGTTGCTCAAGCAGCAAGAGGCGACAAAAGCCGACATCGAGAAGAACCGTGCCCTCCAGGCCGCCGCCCTCGTCTACGAGAAGCAGCTCGCGGTCAAGCTGGCCGCGCAGTACGCCGCCGTCCAGGCTGAGCGAGCCAGGATCGACGCCCTGGTCGAGCAGCTGGCCCGACAGTACGCCGCCGCGGCGATCGCGGCCGGTGGAGGATCAGGCGCGTTCGAATGGCCCGAGCCGATGTGTGGGATGGGCTGCATCAGCCAGCGCTTCGGCTGCTCGACCTTCTACCTCGAGGTCTACGACCCTTCGTGCCCGTATCCGCACAAGATCCATACCGGACTGGATATCGCGGGGCCATACGGGACGTCGATCGTGGCCGCGGACACCGGCGTCGCTTATCTCTATCCCGGTAGCATCGGCTACGGCAACTTGCTGGTGATGATCCACGGGAACGGATACTCGACTTACTACGGCCATCTCGCCGGTTACGCGCCAGGTCTCACCAGCGGAACGGTCGTGCCTCGCGGGACGACGGTCGCGTTCGAAGGCTCGACCGGTTGGTCGACCGGTCCGCACGTGCACTTCGAGATCCGCGTCTACGGCGTCTACAAGGACCCCTGTATCTGGCTCGGGTGCTGATTTCGATAGTCTGCTGAGATGAATCGCAGCGCCGCCCTGCTGCGGGGTGGCGCCGTGGCGCTGATCCTCGTCGTCGGTTTTGTCGCGGGCCTTTACGTCGACCAGGCCTTTCCCGAGTACGTGCCGTACTTCGGACATCGATCGACTTCGCGAGTCGACCTCCGAGCGGTAGAGGAGGCGTCGCGGCTAATCCAGGCGGACTATGTCGACACCTCCATCGACACCAAGAAGCTGTCGCAGGGTAGCGTGCAAGGGCTGGTGAACGGCCTGGGCGACCCATACACGATCTACTTCGACCCCGATCAGTACAAGAAGCTCCAGCAGAGTTATCAGAGCCGGATTACCGGCATCGGCATTTATCTGAGTTTCGGCGCGGGTTATCCCGTGATCAGCGCGACCGTGCCTGGGTCACCGGCCGCCGCGGCGGGGCTGCAGCGCGGCGATCAGATTGTCAAAGTCGGCGACAAAGACATCAAAGGCATCACCGCCGACGAGGCCACCGCGTTGATCCAGGGGCCCGAGGGCAGCAAGGTCACGCTGACCATCTCGCGAGACGGCCAGACGATGACCTTCACCATCATGCGGGCGCAGATCGTGGTCCCAACCGTTCGATCGGCCACGGTTGGCAACCACGTGCTGTATATCCGCATCTACCAGTTCGCTTCGACCACCTCGACCGACTTCTCGGCCGCGCTCAAGAATGGGCTTCCTGGTTCAGTGGGGATGGTCCTGGACTTGCGCAGCGACCCTGGCGGTTTCGTCACGGCGGCGGACGATGTCATCACCCAGTTCGTAACGAGCGGCGAGACGTTCGAGACGCGAGGCAGGAGCGGGGTCGACCGTCACCAGGTCGGTTCGCAGCACGGAGCGCCGAACGTTCCGCTGGTCGTGCTTGTCGACGCCCACAGCGCGTCGGCGGCCGAGATCGTGGCCGGCTCCCTGCAGGTCCATCACCGGGCCAAGCTCGTGGGGACCAGGACGTTCGGCAAGGGTTCCGTGCAGGAGGACTTCGTTCTGAGCGACGGATCCGACCTCCATTTGACAGTAGAACGATGGTTTCTACCCAATGGCCAGACGATCGATCACACCGGTCTGGCGCCAGACGTCACCGTAACGCTGGCGAATCCCTCGGACGCATTCGACGTCGCCCAGCCTTCGCTGGGATACGCAAAGGACACTCAGTTGAACGCGGCATTGACTTTGCTGGCGGGTGGGTAGACTGGCAACCGCGAAAACGGGCGGTTAGCTCAGTTGGCTAGAGCGCCTCGCTTACACCGAGGAGGTCGTTGGTTCAAGTCCATCACCGCCCACCAACGGCTCGGTTAACAGGATCGAACTGATGGCCGCGAGCGCGTGGACCGGCTGGTGGCATGATGCTCGGCCCGGCTCCCGTTTCGTCATTAGCGCGCTAATTGGCGTCATGCCGCTGGTTGCCGGCATTGGAGTTCTTACTCTCAAGCTGAGGCGCACTTCGTGAATGAGCCGCCTGCGCTGGTTGACTAGAGAAAGGGCCTGAGCGTCTTGGCAGTTTAAGAACAGCTTCTTCGCACCTGACGGCCAAATCAGTTCCTAGCACCCCCGTTTCCCGTTCAGCAGCCTGATAGCCGTGCCGCGAATCTCGACGGGGTCGCGTTACGGAAACTTCGGCCCGTCAACGTAGGCGAGAATGAAGGGGCGGGGGCATCGTGTTAGACGTTGGGCAGATGCGAGCAAAAGGGGTGCTGGGTGTGATCCTCTCGAAATACCGCGACCCTCGTTTCGTGACGATCCGCCGCGGTGGGACCCTGACCGATTCCGATCACCAGCTCCTCACCCTGTGGGCAGCATCATGCGCGGAGCACGTCCTTGACCTCTTCGAGTCGGCTCAGCCTGAGGACAGGCGACCGCGTCAGGCGATCGAGCAGGCGCGCGCATGGGCGCGCGGCGAGGTCACCATGACCCGGGCTCGCACGGCGGCCGGCCATGCAAACGCCGCGGCCAGAGACCTACGTGGGGCAGCACGGCATGCCGCGTACGCTGCCGGCCAGGCCGCGGCCGTCGCACACGTCGCCGCGCACGAGCTCGGTGCGGCCGCCTATGCGATCAAGGCCGCACGTGCTGCCGCGCCGGAAGGAGAGGGCGAGAGCGCAGGGCGACTCGAGTGCCGGTGGCAGCGCGACCAGCTCCCGGAGGCGATTCGCGAGCTCGTACTCGACGACGAGGGATTGCGCAACGACATCTGCTGGTCGGTGTTCGACTGCTGAGAAGGCTTTCCATTACGCGAACCGAAGTCGGAGGAGCTATATCGACTGCAGGGACGGCCTTCGTGCTTTAGGCATCCCTTCCTCTAGCCGCTCGACATGAGCACACCCCGTCACTGCGGAGGGCATTGTCATTCAGGCGAAGGCGCGTCGGCCTACTTAGCGCCGCAATCCTCTGCCCGACAGTTGCCGACTGGTTCGCGTTACGGAAACTACGGACCACCATAGTTTTGACCCCATCGGACATCCGGGCCAACACCGGTCCGGTTGCGGATACCCTGATGCGCATGGCAGGCTCGCCGACGCTCTCCGACGTCGAAGGCGGTCTAGAGATGCCGCTGCTTGAGGCGATGCTGACGCAGCGGGCTATCCGCCGGTTGCGACCGGATCCCCTCGACGACGCCATCGTCCTTCGCTGCATCGAGATCGCGTTGAAGGCACCCACAAGCTCCAACGGTCAGAACTGGGAGTGGATCGTCGTCAAGGATCAGGCGGTCAAGCAGAAGCTTGCCGCGCAGTATCGGCCGGCCTGGGCACTCTACGGACGTGCAATGCGGAGGCGTAATCGCGGTGATGACTCCGCGTCGAGAACGTTCGACGCGGTCGATTGGCAGGTGGCGCACCTCGCCGAGATGCCCGTCCTGGTGGTCGCGTGCCTGCGTGGTGGTCGGGTGCCTTTCCTGCCGCAGCCACCGCTCGTCGAATCGTCGTACTACGGTTCTATCTACCCGAGTGTTCAGAACCTGCTCCTGGCGGCTCGGGCGATGGGTGTTGGTGCCGCTTTAATCACGCTGCCGCTCTGGAGCGTAACTGTTGCCCGCCGCATCCTGGGATTGCCAATGAGTGTCAGACCCTGCTGCATAGTGCCGATGGGCTGGCCCCTCGGCCGGTACGGGCCCACCACGCGAAAAGGGGTTGGGGACGTAACCCATCTCGACCGTTTTGGGCGCCAGCCCTGGCGAGGTGACAGGCTCGCACGTCAGAAGGCCCCATCCCGTGGCTGAATCCTCGCCTGTCCGCGCCCACGCCACATAACACCCCGCCATTCGCTGGGGCCTTTAACGCTTGGCGCACAGCGTCAGCGGGAATTACCCCGGAGGTAGGTGGTTCGAGTCGACCGCAGCCCACTAGCTCGAGGTCAGGCTGACCTGGATGAGGTCGGCGGATTAGACCAGGCGACCGACCGCCGGCGACGAATGTGTCTAGCTGTGCGGAGCCTTGTTCAGGTTGCTGACGGCTGTTCGGGCGAGCGCCTCGACCTTGCTCGGATCGGTTGCCGGGGCGACGACGATCATCAGCACGACGTTGGACTTGAAGACGAACATCGCGATTCCGTTGCTGGGTCCGCTCGTCGCCGTGTATTCGAATGCCTTGTCACCGATCCCATTGACCGACTTGGCATTCGTCACGCCAAACTGACCGTTCATCGCGGCAGCAAGCTGGTCGGGCTGAACCGCGTCGGCGGTCGAGGTGTCGGCGTACACCTGGGCCAGGACGAAGACCGCTGCATTGGTGCTGCTGTCTGTCGGCCCGTAGATGCAGATGCTCTGTTGCCCGGCGCCACCACCGCTTGGAATACTTGTCAGGTTCGCGCCGCCCACCGCGGTGGATGCGTCGGCGGCGCTGACGAGGGTGCACGAATCGACTGCCGTGATACGCGCCGCCGTGCTGGGACTTGGAGACGGCGAAGGGGAAGAGGCGCTGGAGGCAGAGTTGGATGACCCTCCACATCCCGCTGCGAGCGAGAGCGCGATCAGAGACCCCACAACAACGGGCAACCATCGACGGGCCCTGGCTGCAGACGTCACGATTGGGGCAGAGTCTCGCAAGGGGCGCAGTCCCATGTCAATCGACGAATCGCCTACCTGAGCGTCGATAGAATTACCGGCCGTGCCGAGGTAGCTCAGCTTGGTAGAGCACTTGACTGAAAATCAAGGTGTCGCCGGTTCAAATCCGGCCCTCGGCACCAGACAACAAACCAGGTGAGCGCGCCAGTGGCGGATCGATCTAGCTGAACATGAGTGCACATCCGCGGCCATTTCGGTTCAGCGTGCAGGAGCGCAGCGCTTACACCGCCACGGCATGGCGCGACAGGGCTCGGGCAGTGGAGTCGATGGGCTACTCGACGCTCTACCTCCCCGATCACTTCGGGGACCAGCTCGGGCCCATCGCAGCTCTAATGGCGGCGGCGGACGCGACCACCACGTTGCGCATCGGGTCGCTCGTGTTTGACAACGACTACCGCCATCCGGTCGTGCTTGCCAAGGAGGCGGCGACGCTGGATCTCCTGTCGGAAGGCAGGCTCGATTTTGGAATCGGAGCGGGCTGGATGGTCTCCGATTACGAGCAATCCGGCATCCCATTCGACAGCGCCGGAACGCGAATCGACAGGCTGGCTGAGGGATTGACGATCATCAAGCGATTGTTTGCGGGAGGCGAGGTGTCCTTCGCGGGCCGGCACTACAGCATCAGCGGCATCGAAGGCGCGCCCCTGCCGGTGCAGAAGCCTCATCCTCCGATCGTGATCGGCGGCGGGGGCCGCAAGATGCTCGAGCTCGCCGCGCGGGAGGCGAACACCGTCAACGTCAACTTCGACCTGCGGGCGGGCCGGCCGGGTCGCCGCGTGGCTCACACGGGACGCGCAGAGGCTACCGACGAGAAGCTCGCCTGGATCCGAGCTGCGGCCGGGGAGCGTTTCGATTCGATCGAGCTTGGGGTCTGGATCTTTCTGGCGAATGTCACGGACGATCGCGCCTCGGACGCCGCCATGCTCGCACCGGCGATGGGATTCGAGACGTCGGATGTGCTGGGGGTGCCCCATTTCCTGATCGGCACGGTCGATCAGATCGGCGAAGACCTGGTGGCGCGGCGCGAGCGGTATGGGATCTCGCACGTCGTGGTTCCGGGCGACTCGGCCGAATCGCTGGTGCCGGTCGTGGAGCGCCTGTCCGGGAAGTAGAGACCTCAGCTAGATTGGTGGCGATGGCCACCACTCAGCAGGTGCAGCTGAAGGGCGCCGTGGAGGGCCGCGCCGCCGAAGTTCTCACCCCCAAGGCTCTTGCCTTCGTCGCCCGGCTCCAGCGCGAGTTTGGTGCTCGCCGGCACGAGCTTCTCCGATTACGGGATGAGCGCCAGACGCGGCTCGAAGCCGGTGAGATGCCGCAATTCCTCGTGACGACGAGCTCGGTTCGCGATTCGGAGTGGACCGTCGCCAAAGCGCCCAACGACCTGCAGGACCGCCGGGTCGAGATCACCGGGCCCACCGACCGCAAGATGCTGATCAACGCTCTGAACTCGGGTGCGCGAGTCTTCATGGCCGACTTCGAGGATGCCAACTCGCCGACCTGGTCGAACCTGGTCGAGGGCCAGGTCAACCTGATCGATGCAATCGAGCGGCGGATCAACTTCACCAGCCCCGAGGGCAAGGACTACAGGCTGAACGAGAAAGTGGCGACGCTCCTCGTCCGCCCGCGCGGCTGGCACCTGGACGAGAGGCACGTCGAGGTCGACGGCAAGCCGATGTCGGGCAGCCTGTTCGACTTTGGTCTCTACTTCTTTCACAACGCCAAACGACTGCTCGACAAAGGCAGCGGGCCCTATTTCTACCTGCCGAAGATAGAGAGCCACCTCGAGGCCCGGCTCTGGAACGACGTCTTCAACCTGGCACAGGATGAGCTGGGCATCCCACGCGGAACTATCCGCGCCACCGTCCTCATCGAGACGATCCTCGCCGCCTTCGAGATGGACGAGATCCTGTACGAGCTGCGTGACCACTCGGGCGGTCTGAACGCGGGGCGATGGGACTTCATCTTCAGCATCATCAAGAAGTTCCGCAACCGGCCGGAGTTCGTGCTCCCAGACCGCGTGCAGGTGACGATGACCGTGCCGTTCATGCGCGCCTACACGGAGCTGCTCGTCAAGACGTGCCACCGCCGCGGCGCCCACGCGATGGGCGGCATGGCAGCGTTCATCCCGTCGCGGCGCGACCCTGAGGTGAACCGCGTCGCGCTGGCGAAGGTCAAGGAGGACAAGGACCGGGAGGCCAGCGACGGGTTCGACGGCACCTGGGTCGCGCACCCAGACCTCGTGCCAACCGCGACCGAGGCTTTCGACCGCGTGCTGGGCTCGCGGCCAAACCAGCTGGAGCGACAGCGGCCCGAGGTGTCGGTGACCGCGTCGCAGCTGACCGACGTCAAGGTGCCTGGCGGGACGATCACAGAGAACGGGCTGCGAATGAACGTGAGCGTCGGGATCCAGTACATCGAGTCGTGGATGCGTGGCGTTGGTGCGGCGGCGATCAACAACCTGATGGAAGACGTCGCGACCGCGGAAATCTCGCGGTCGCAGATCTGGCAGTGGGTCAGACACGCTTCGAGGCTGAGCGAGGGTCCCACAGTGAGCGCCGACCTGGTGCGCGAGATCGCGGACGACGAGATGACGAAGCTGCGCGAGCGCTACGGGGAGGAGGTGTGGGCAAGCGCGCGGTTCGACGAGGCGCGCAAGGCGTTCGAGGAAGTGTCGCTCTCGGAGACCTTCCAGCCCTTCCTCACACTGGTCGCCCAGAAGGACATCGACTGACGCAAAGCGGGTCTTAACAGGCTGGGTTGTGGCCGACGGTTCTGAGCTCTAGCCTGCCGTCCAGGTGTGCCGGCGGGGGAGGGACGGCAAGGCGGGGGAGGGAGGGCCCGGGGAAGGTCAGCTTTTTTGGGGGGCCGCGAACCCCGACGGTTATTTAGCCGGCGGCGCGGGCGGCTTGCCCGGCAGGCGCCGCCACTGTCGCGGCCCGACCCCGTTGTTCGGGTTGCCGGGCACGAACGCCACCGCGGACGGCTTGACCATGCAGTAGTCCTTGCGCACCACGCTGCGCTCGCCGCCTTCATGGTGCTCGATGACCACCGTTCGCTCCAGCACCGCACGGACCCGTACCTGCTTCCCATCCACCATCGCAGTGAAGCCACCGCTCACTTCGTGGTTGGGGGGCGGGATGATGCTGGCCAGCGAAACGAGTTCGACGGTCTTGTTCATGTGGTGGCTTCCCTCGGGCTAGGCGGCGGAAAGGCGCCGCGGAAATCAGCAGGCGCCGTTCGTCACGGCAGCAGCGAATGTTACCAGAGGGACGGAACCCGACTTACGAAGGGTAAGCAGCCGCGTCAGGCGGCTGAGCTGTGCTGTTCCTGGAGTCGGAGCTGGCGGGCAGCCTCGCGGCCACGCCGCGCCGCTTCCTTGCTCGCGAGGTGGCGAACACGCAGGTTTTGCGGGTTGACGAAAAGGCGCCGGCGGTTGACAAGCACCTTCGGCTCACCGGGAGCAGGCTCGATGACAGCCGTGCGCTCCAGGACCGCGGTTACCCACACCCGTCGACCGTCGTCGACCTCTGCCTCGAAGTCGGGCAGGATCTCGTCGTCTTCATCCATGGAGACGCTGTCGAGGCGCACGAGCTCCGTGCGGCCCTTGTCAGCGCCCTTCCGGTTAGTTGCCATGCTCATATCCCACTTACCCGATAACGAACGGGACCAAACCGGGTACTGATCTCGATCCCCAACTCGCAATATCTCAACGCTATGAATACCGAAGAGGTAACCCGCCGTATTCCTTCAGTTTCGTACGGCTCTTCCCCTCAAGTCCGGCACCCAATCCAGCTCTACCCCGAAAGTGGCGGCAAAGTTCCCGGCGTATGCCTTGGCAGCCGTCCGGGTGTCGATTCGACGGCCGGTGACCGCTTCTACCGACGTGGGCCGACGCTCCGCGTGCCCGCAGGGGACGATCCCTTCGAAGTAGGCGAGGTCGGTGGTCAGGTTCAGGGCGAACCCGTGGCTGACCACGGAACGGTTGAGCTTGATCCCGATCGCAGCCAGCTTCTCTCCGTCGCGCCAGACGCCCGTGAAGCCAGGTTCCCCGGGTTCTGAGTCGATCCCCAGCCCCGCGAGGTATTCGATCAGCGACTGCTCCAGCAGCTCGATGTACTGCGGAATCGTCATCTCGAGATGGAGGAGGTCAAGGACCGGATAGCCGACCAGCTGGCCCGGACCGTGATAGGTGGCTTCGCCACCCCGGTCGGACCAGACGACCTCGACGCCGTGACGCGTCCGCTCCGCGCCATCCCAGAGCAGGTCGCCTTCCGAGGCAGCCTTGCCCAGTGTGAAAACGTGCGGATGCTCGAGCAGCAGGAGCGTGTCCTGGCCAGATCCCGTGCGCAGCTCCCCGACCAGCCGGGCCTGGAGGTCCCAGGCCTCCTGGTAAGGGAGGCTACCCAGCCAGCTGGCTCTTACGCGCGGCAGGGATCTGCTCATCGGCGTGGTAGGAAGAGCGCACCAACGGACCGGCTTCGACGTGACCGAAGCCCATGGCCAGAGCCTGTTCCTTCAGGCGCACAAACTCCTCAGGCCGGTAGTACCGGACCACCTCAGCATGCTTTTTCGACGGCCTCAAATACTGTCCGACCGTCAGCACGTCGATGTTGTGCGCCCGCATGTTGCGAAAGACCTCGAGCAGCTCCTCGTCGGTCTCGCCGAGGCCAACCATCAGTCCCGACTTGGTCACCATGTCGGGCGCCAGCGCCTTGACGTGGCGCAGCAGTGCGAGGCTGTTCGCGTAGACCGCCTTGGGCCTGATCCGCGCGTACAGACGGGGCACCGTCTCGGTGTTGTGGTTGAAGATGTCAGGCCTCGCCTCGACCACTGTCCTGACGGAGGCGAAATCGCCCTGAAAGTCCGGGGTGAGCACCTCGATCGTCGTCCCCGGGCTTCGCCGCCTGATCGCTCGGATCGTGCGGGAAAAGGTCCCCGCGCCACCGTCCTTCAGGTCGTCGCGGTCGACTGACGTGATCACCGCGTGCTTCAGCCCCAGCTCCGCGACGGACTCGGCGACGCGGAGTGGCTCGCCGAGGTCGAGCTCAGACGGCCGGCCGGAGGTGACGGCGCAAAACCTGCATGCCCGCGTGCAGACATCGCCCAGGATCATGAACGTCGCTGTGCGCCGGTTCCAGCAATCGAAGATGTTGGGGCAGCGCGCCTCTTCGCAGACCGTGTGCAGCCGATGCCCCTGGACGATCTGCTTCAGCTCCTTGAAGTTCTCGCCCTCGGTCACCCGGACGCGAATCCATTCTGGGATCGGCGTCATCTGGATCGGCTCCGTCGTGCTCACAGCTGGATGCTACCGGGGCTCCATTCCTCGAGCCGTTTCTTGATCGCGGCCAGGAACTGGCCGGCCATCATGCCGTCGATGATGCGGTGGTCGAAGCTCAGACACATGTTCATCACGTGGCGGATCGCGATCGCGTCATCGATGACGACCGGTCGCTTGACGATGGACTCCGTGGTCAGGATCGCGGCCTGCGGCTGGTTGATGATCGGCTGGCTCGCGATCGACCCGGTGGCGCCGGTGTTGTTGAGGGTGAAGGTGCCGCCCTGAACGTCGTCCGGCTTCAGCTGCTTGTTGCGGGCTCGATCCACGACGTCGTTCATCGCCCGCACCAGGTCGGTGAAGCCGAGCTTGTCCGCATCCCTGACCACCGGGACGATGAGGCCGTCGGGGATCGCCACGGCGACCCCGAGGTTGATGTAGCGCTTGAGGATGACGCCGTCGTCGCTCCAGGTGGAGTTGAGCCACGGAAACTGCTTCAGCTCCCCGCACACGATCTGGGCGACAAACGGAAGGTACGTCAGCGCCACACCATGACGTGACTTGAAGTTGTCCTTCTCCGCCTCGCGGTAACGGACCAGGCTGGTGACGTCGATCTCCTGCAGCGTCCATGCATGAGGCGAGGTGGCCAGGCTGCGGACCATGTGCTCCGCGATCGACTTGCGCATCACGCTGAGCTTCACGAGCTCTTCGCGCGCGCCGTCGACGCGTGCGGGGGCCGGGGCCGGTTCTCTTGGCGGCGCCTGCGGAGCCGCGGCAGTCGTTTCGAGTGCGGCGAGCACGTCGTCGCGAGTCACCCGACCACCCATCCCGGAGCCGCGGAGCGTGGTCGGGTCGATGTTGTGTTCCGCGGCAAGCTTCCGAACCGCCGGTGACAGGCGCGCGTGCTCGCCTCCGTTGTGGGCATGCGCCACAGGCTGGGGGGCTGCCTCGCCCGCCGGCTCCGGCGGCACCTCAGTGTGCGCGGCGCTCTCCTCTTTCGCTTTGGCCGGCGCGGCGGCTGCCGTCGCGGTCTCGATCTGGGCGATGACGGCGCCCACCCGCACGGTTTCGCCCTCGCTCACGGCGATCTTCACCAGCTTGCCTTCAAACGGAGAAGGGATCTCAGCGTTGACCTTGTCGGTCACCACCTCGACCAGTGGCTCGTCTCGCTTGACGAAATCGCCCTCGTGCTTGAGCCATTTGTCGACTGTCCCCTCGGTCACGGATTCGCCGAGCTGGGGCATCTTGATTTGCGAAACGCCCATCGCCGGGTATGGTACTGACTGTCTCCAGCGTCGGAGACCCTACCCCAAACCCTGTCCGAAGGGCGGGCTCCTTTCTGAGCCTTGTAGTTTCTTGATGAGTTGCATAGGGCATTGGGCAAACCGACACACCTAGCAGCTCTCGAAGTAACCGGTGCAGGCTTCGGGCCGCTCCAAAGGCGGCCCGATCCTTTGTCTGGGCTGGTTGTCGATCGCGAGCCGGAGCCGGTCCAGGTGGCGTAAGGCTTTCGAATTGGAGGCGACGCCCAGAATCGAACTGGGGATGGAGGTTTTGCAGACCTCTGCCTTGCCACTTGGCTACGTCGCCGCCCGGTTTCGAACTCGATTCTACCCGCGGGGTCACGGTCGCTAGGCTGTGCCCGGCACGTGTCGAGCCAGCATTTCCGCGACGCCATGGCGCAACTTCCGGCCGGTGTGGTCGTGGTCAGTGCGCGCCTTGGGGAGGAGTACCGCGGCTTGACGGCCAGCAGCCTCGTCTCGATCTCGCTCGAGCCTCCATTGGTGCTCGTTGGGCTGGAGCGCCAGTCCGCCACCCGGGCCGCCATCCTGGAGACCAGGGCGTTCAACGCCAGCCTGCTGACGAGGCAGCAGGAGTTCATCGCCGACCGCTTCGCCGGCCGCGCGCCCGCCATCGACGCGCAGTGGAAAACGCTGCCGCACCGGCTCGGCGCGAACGGCATCCCGCTGATCGATGGTTGCGCCGCCTGGCTCGAGTGTCGCGTGACCCAGGTCCACCCGGCGGGCGACCACGACATCTGCGTCGGCGAGGTGGAGGCGGCCGCAGTGGGGAGAGGCGACCCGCTGATCCTGTGGGATCGGACTTTCTGGTCCCTCCACTAATTCTGGTCCCTCCATTAATAAGGAAGGTCTTCCTCCCCCATGCCGAAGTGGTGGCCGACCTCGTGGAGGATCGTCCGCCTGACCTCCTCGACCAGCTCCTCCAGATTGGCGCTCGCCTCTTCGTGCGAGCGCTTGTAAAGGGTGATCCGCTCCGGAAAGCTCTCGCCCGCATGCAACGCACCGGCGCCCTGGTAAAGACCCATCAGGCCGTCGGGTGACGACTCCTCGAGGATGAACTCGGTGTTCTCGAGGTAAGGCTGGAACTCCTCGGGGATCGAATCGATCGCCGCCTGCGCCGCGTCCTCGAATTGCTTCATGCTCACGCGCATGCATGAATTGAAGCGGGTGATGGTCGTCGGTGCGGGCACGATGGGCGCACAGATTGCGCTCCAGACCGCACTTGGCGGCCGTTACGAGATCACCCTCGTCGACACCGTTGCCGGCCAGCTCGAAAAAGCCCGCGTGCAGAACCAGAAGCTGGTCGACCGTTCGGTGGAGAAAGGCCGGCTCACCCGCCACCAGGGGGACGAGGCGCTCCGGCGCATCCACGATTCCAACGACCTCGCCGGCTCCGCGGCCGGCGCCGACCTCGTCATCGAGGCCGTGATCGAGAACTTCGACGCCAAAAAGAGCGTGTTCGAGATGCTCGGCGAGCACGCCCGGCCCGACGCCATCCTTGCCAGCAATTCATCGACCATCGCGATCAGCCGCCTGGCGGACTTCAGCCGCCGCCCGGAGCGCTGCTGCAACATGCACTTCTTCCACCCGGTCACCGTCATGCAGCTGTGCGAGGTCGTGCGCGGACCCAAGACCTCCGATGAAACGGTGGGGGCGGCCATGGATTTCGTTCGCAGCATCGACAGGACGCCGGTCCTCCTGAAAAAGGAGATCTGGGGCTTCATCGTCAACCGCATCCTGTTCGCCGCTTCGGAAGAGGCGATGCGGCTGCTCGACGGCGGGTACGCGAGCGCCGAGGACATCGATATCGCGGTGCAGAAGGGCCTCAACTGGCCGATGGGCCCCTTCCACCTGCTCGACTTCAGCGGCCTCGACGTCTTCTACGGCGCGATGCAGGACCGGCACCGGCAGGGTGAGGGTCCGGAGGCCCCAGAGGTCTTGCGCAGGCTGGTCGATCAAGGACGCCTCGGCCGTAAGACGGGCCGGGGCTTTTTCGACTACGACTGAGAGCTGGAGGGCAAAATGGATCTTGCCCCCGTAGCCCAATGGCAGAGGCAGCCGGCTTAAACCCGGTCCAGCGCGGGTTCGACCCCCGCCGGGGGTACTCCTGGGCGGTGAGCCTACAATCTGACGACAATGGGCCCGCGTTTCGAAGAAGACCCTGACGAAGAGCCGGAAGAGCCGGCACAGCCGGTCCAGCCCGACGGTGCGCGCGGCATCGCGACCGGGCTGGTGCCCTCGGTCGGTTATCCGGCCCGCGAATGGGAGTTCTTGACGAGAGTCCTCACCGTGGCCCAGGTTGCAGACGGCGTGACGTTGGTCAAGGTCCTGCATGAGGCCGGTGCCGACGGATGGGAGCTTGCCAGCGTGATCGATGGGGGGGATAAGCGCGTAATCCTGATGCGCAGACCGAAGCGCTCAGCCCGTGAGTCACGACGGGTGGGTTTCGCGCCTCCGGCCACCAACTGAGCAGCCCGCCGCCGCGACGCCGCCGCCGGATCCTCGTCATCGAAGACGACGTCCCCGTGCGCATCCTCGTGGCGGAGGTATGCCGGCTACAGGGACATGAAGTTGTCGAGGCCGGCACCGGCGCGCAAGCCATCGAGCTCGGCCGCAGCGCGCAGCCTGACCTGGTTCTCGTCGACTGGGTCCTGCCTGACATAAGCGGAACCGAGGTGATCCGCGAGCTGCGCCGCCAGGGTGTGACGAGCCCGATGGTGATGCTCACCGGCCGTTCCACCAAGATGGACGAGGTCGTAGGCCTCGAGGTTGGCGCCGACGATTACATCACCAAGCCGTTCGACTCCCGGATCCTGGCGGCGCGAATCAACGCACACCTGCGGCGATCCGCCCTGGCCGAGGCGGGCGGTGGCCGCGAAGGGCTGCTGAGCATAGGTGCGCTGCAGATCGACAACGCGGCACGCCGGGTCAAGGTCGGCGATGAAGAGATCACGCTGACGATGACTGAGTTCAACCTGCTTGCGGTGCTCGCCGCGAATCCCGAGCGGGTGTTGACGCGCGCACAGCTCCGGGACAAGGTCTGGGGTTATCCGCACGACCTCGACGACCATTCCGTCGACCCGCATGTCCAGCGGCTGCGGCGCAAGCTGTCGGAGCGGAGCAACACGGGCGTCAGCCTCGAGGCGGTCCCAGGGCTCGGTTATCGCCTCTCTGTCAAGGGCGCTTGACCGACACGGTCGACATTTACGGCCCTGCAGCGCCCGAGCTGCGCATCGTCGAGCAGACCCTGAGGAAAGATGTCGCGCACGACCCTCCAGAGGTGTCGCGTCCCATGTCGGAGCTGCTGGAAGCCGGAGGCAAGCGCATCCGTCCGACGCTGGTCCTGCTCTCCGCGATGTGCGGGGTCTACGAACGCGACCCGGCGATTTCCGCCGCGATCGCGGCGGAGGTGACGCACGCCGCCACCCTGGTCCACGACGACGTGATCGATCGCTCCCCGACTCGCCGCGGCCGGCCGACGGTGGCCGCCGCGCTGGGCGAAGAGCCCGCGATAGTGATCGGGGATTTCTACTTTGCCAAGGCCTATGAATGGGCGGCCCGAACGAACAGACCAGAGGCCGTCGCCCTGCTGGCAGACGCGGTGATGGAGATCTGCGCCGGCGAAGTCCGTCAGCAGTCGATCCGTTATGTCTACAGCACGGGCATCGACGAATACATGCGCCGCATCGGGGCGAAGACTGCGACTTTGACCGCAGCGTGCTGCGACATCGGCGCCCTCCTCGGCGGACTCGTGGATCCGGAGCGCGAAGCGCTTCGCTCCTACGGGCGAGAGCTGGGGCTCGCGTTTCAGATTGCGGACGACGTACTCGATTACACAGGCACGGAAGGTGAGGTCGGCAAGCCCATCGGCCACGACGTGGCCGAAGGTTTCGCGACTCTTCCGTTCATGCTGGCATCCATCATGATCGAGGACAATCGCAGGCTCGACGCGCACGAAGCGCATCGGGTTGCAGAGGAAGTCCGCAACAGCAGAGGTCCTCAGCTGGCGCTCGATGAGGCGCGCAAACACGCGGATGCAGCGCGCGAACGACTGAGGACAATCGACAGCCGCGAGGCCACTGACGCATTGGCCGCGCTAACTGACTACGTGGTCAGCCGAAAGCTCTAATCTGTCTCCCCGTGTCCCGGGTGGGGGATGGGCGTGGTGGCATGAGCAGGGTCAGGCTCGTCGGTGTGGGACCAGGTCATCCCGGGCTGGCGACTGTCCAGGCGGTCGAGGCAATCAAAGACGCAGACGTCATTCGCAATGCCGACGGCTGCGGCACCGGCCTGCTGCACCTCGCGCCTGGCAATGCCGACATCGCGCCGCTCGAGTCGATCGATGAAGTGGTGCGACTTGCCCGCAGCGGTCGCAAGGTCACGGTGCTGTTTCCGGGCAACCCGTATGCGTTCTCGAACGGCAGCGAGATCGCCGAGCGACTCGACCGCGCGGGAATTGATTTCGAAGCGGTCCCAGGCCTGATCGTCGAGCTGGCCGCGCCTGTGATGAGCGGAATACCGCTCACCATCGAGGGCCTTTCCGCGTCGATCGGATTCGGCCTGGTCACTGGCGGTGACACAGTCGTCCTGCGCCTGGCTTCAGGGTGGTGGGAATCGGGGATCGCCGCGCTGCTCCAGAATGGCCGCCCGCCTGAGACCCCCGCCGCATTGATCGTGAACCCAGGTCTCCCCGGCCAGCACCGCGTCAGCTCGGCGCTCGGTGAGCTGGCGCGCAAGGCCGCGACATACGGGCTTCGCGGCGATGCTCTCCTCGTGCTGGGCCCTGGCGTGGAGATGGCGGAACGCCTTGACACAATGGCCAAGCGACCGCTGCACGGGCGCCGCATACTGATCACTCGCGCGCGTCACCAGGTCGATCCTTTTCGCCGCGAGCTCGTCGACCTCGGTGCATCGGTGGTCGAGATTGCGACCATCGAGATTCGGCGCCTGCCCACCGACGACCGCGTCACGCGAGCGATCAACAACCTGGAGCGGACCGCGCTGGTGATCTTTGCGTCCGCCAACGCGGTCGACATCTTTTTCCAGATGCTGCTGACCACGGGCTCCGACGCCCGCGCGCTGCATAACACCAAGCTGTGCGCGATCGGCCAGGAGACCGCGGACGCGCTCGGTGCGCATGGACTGCGACCCGAGCTGGTGACCTCTGAATACACCGCCGAGGGCCTCGCCAACGCGCTGCAGGGCTGGGAGATGGCCGGCATGCGGGTGCTGGTGCCGCGCGCGGAGGTCGCGCGCGACGCTCTACCATCGCTGCTTGCGAATCGAGGTGCTGAGGTTGAGATCCTGCCGGTGTACAGTGCCGTGTGCCCGGCCGAGGCGGGCCCAGCGCTGCTGCGCCTGTTCGACGGAGAAGGCGTTGACGTGATCACCTTCACCAGCTCCTCGACCGTCTACAACTTCGTGCGTGCGTTTCCGGAGGACCGGCTGCCGGCGATCCTGGGGGATGCCGAGATCGCGTGCATGGGCCCGGTTACCGCAGACAGCGCGCGCAAGCTCGGCCTCAATGTCTCGATCGTGGCCCGCGAGTACACGACGCACGGGTTGGTGCAGGCGATCGCCGAGGCGACGGCGAGGAAGTGAGCCAGGCAAGACAGTCGCGGCGAGCGGCGCCGGTCCAGCCGGACGAGCTTGACGCCCCCTTGCCGCGCGGCCGGCAGGCATGGCTGGCGGTGCTCGTCATGGGAATCGTCGTTGCGGCCGTGATCGGATCCGGGCTGCTGATCAAGCACGCGATCGAACCGATGGTGCCCGCGGCGCTCGCCAACTGCGTCACCTCGACCCAGATCAGCCCGCATCAGTTCATCGGCCCCCAACCGATGTGCATAACCGCCTCTCAGAAGCTGGAGGCGACCATGACGACGACCCAGGGCGACGTCGTCATCAAGCTGCACCCCGAGGTGGCGCCCGTGACGGTCAACAACTTCGTCGTGCTCGCCACCCACGGCTACTTCAACGGCCTCGGTTTCTGGAAGTCGGAGGACTGGGTGCTGCAGGGCGGCGATCCGCGGGGTGACGGCCGGGGCGGACCGGGCTACAACCTTCCCGACGAAGGCAGCGCCACGCCCTGGGGCCTGGCCGCCGTGGGCATGGCTCGCGTGCCCGGCGGGGCCGTCAACGGGAGCCAATTTTTCATCATGAAGGCAGACTGGCCGGGTTCCGGACCGACTGCAGTCTACAACCGGTTCGGCACCGTCAAGTCTGGGATGGAGAAGGTCCAGAGCATGACCACCAGCGACACGATCGTCTCGATCACGATCAAAGTCTCCTGACAGTCGTCTGACGGTGGCCTGACGACCCTCAGCCTATAATCGGCTGGAGATGTTCGGCATCCACTGGGCGTACATCATTCTCCTCCTCGTGGTCGTGCTCATCATCTTCGGGCCGGGCCGGCTGCCCGAGCTGGGTGGTGCGGTGGGCAAGGCGATGCGGGAGTTTCGCAAGGCGACCAACGACCTGACCAACGAGGTCACCTCCGCCGCGCAAACCAAAGCCGAACCCATGAACACCACCGAGAGCACCGCCAAGGGCTCGACGTCCGAGGCCAACCCCCCCAAGAACTAGTGGTCGGCGTCGGCCGCCCACACCGCAGCGCGCGAATCGAGACGCCGATACGTGCGTCAGTGGGCCCGGCGCGTCGTCGTCACGCATCACGATGCGCTCCTCCTAGCGCCACCCCTTCCTTCGGCTCGGCGCCCCGAGCGGCGACATTCGGTCGCCTTTCGCGTGCTGCGGCCCGTTCGGCCGCCGCCGCCTACTGAGGCGCCGTGGCGCTTCTGAGCAGGGTCCTTCAGCGCAGGCCTAGGGCTCCTGCGCCAACCGAGGACCAGCGCATGTCGGTGATCGAGCATCTCGAGGCACTGCGCCGCGCCCTGATCGTCGCCCTGGTCGCGTGGGTGGTGGCCACGGTTGGGGCCTTCTTCATCTCGGCGCAGGTGATCGACTTCCTTATCCACCGGGCCGGCATCCATCACGCGATTTATCTGCAACCAGCCGGCGGCGTGATCAACCAGCTGAAGGTCGCGATGTACATCGGCATCATCATCGCCGCGCCGATCGTGATCCAGCAGGCATGGTGGTTCGTCAGCCCCGGACTGCATGCGACCGAGCGGCGCTTCATCCTGCCGCTGATCCTCGCGACGATCGTCTTCTTCGCGATTGGAGTGGGGGTCGCGATCTTTGCGCTTCCTCTGTACATCAATGTGCTGAACCGGTTCGCTCCGGCGGACGTCTCCTACCTGCCCGACCTGAGCCAGTTCATCAGCTTCGTGCTGTTGATGGTCATCGGTTTTGGAATCGTCTTCGAGCTGCCGGTGGTGCTCTTTGTGCTCGGCATGCTTCGCATCACGTCATCCAGGTGGCTGCACAAGCGCCGGCCCTACTTCTTCCTCGGGCTCGGGCTCACAGCGAACTTCCTCACGCCAGGTGCGGATCCGGTGACTCCGCTCATCATGTTCATCCCGCTATATCTTTTCTACGAGGGGACGGCGCTATTACTGAAACTTCTCGGACGGTAACGGGCACGGCCGCGCGGCGTGATGGGCGGGCGCCGGACCAGCTCAGGCCCCTGAAGATCGAGCTCGGAGTCAACGTCCACGCCGAAGGGTCGTGCCTGATCGAGATGGGTCGCACGCGCGTGTGGATCACCGCCAGCGTCGAGGACCGTGTCCCGATGCATCGACGCGGCAGCGGCCAGGGATGGATCACGGCCGAGTACTCGATGCTGCCGCGCGCCACTCACGACCGGGGAGCGCGCGAGGCGATCCAGGGGCGACTCGGCGGGCGGACGCACGAGATCCAGCGCCTGATCGGCCGCTCACTGCGGGCGGCGGTCGACATGAGCCGGATCGGTGAGCGGACCATCACGCTCGACTGCGATGTGCTGCAGGCCGACGGCGGAACCCGGACCGCCTCGATCACAGGCGCGTTTGCCGCCCTGTACATGGCGGTCAAGCGGATGAAGGATGCCCGGATGATTGCCGAGCTCCCGGTGCGGCAGCACGTGGCGGCGGTCAGCTGCGGGATCGTCGAGGGGACGCCGGTGCTCGACCTTGATTACGCGGAAGACTTCCAGGCCTCGACCGACCTAAACAGCGTGATGGGCGAGGACGGGCGCCTGGTCGAGCTGCAGGCGACGGCCGAAGGCGCCCCGTACACCCGCGCCGAGCTCGATTCGATGCTGGGGCTGGCCGCGAAAGGGATCAAGGAGCTGATCGTCGCGCAGAAGCGCGCGCTCGCCTCGCTCTGATTGACTCCGCGTCCGCGCCTCGTCATCGCGTCGGGGAATGCCGGCAAGCTGCGCGAGTATCGCGATCTCCTGGCTGACTCGCAGGTCGAGCTGATCGCGTTGGACACCGAGATCGTGGAGGTGGGGGACACCTACGCGAATAACGCCCGCCTGAAGGCGGAGGCCGCGCTCGCGAAATCCGGACTGCCTTCGGTGGGCGACGACTCGGGGCTGGAGGTCGATGTGCTGGGTGGATTCCCCGGGATCCGCTCCGCGCGGTTGGGGCCGACGCAGAAGGAGCGGACCGCTGAACTGTTGCGCCGGCTGGAGGGCGTGCCCCGGCCGTGGAACGGGCGCTTCGTCTGCGTGATCGCGCTCACCATGCCGGGCTCCGCGACGCGGTTTTTCGAAGGCGAGTGTCGCGGCGAGGTGGTGCCGGAGTGGCGCGGGGAGGCGGGGTTTGGCTACGACCCCATCTTCCTGGTGCCGGGCACGGGGAAGACGTTTGGCGAGATGCCGCCCGAGGAGAAACGGAAGTACAGCCACCGCGCGAGGGCGGTGCGCGCGCTGCTAGAGTCGGGCGCGCTGCGCGAGCTGTCTGGTTCAATCGACGCGCGCGGGCGGTAGCTTAGCTCGGAAAAGCGCCTGGTTTGGGACCAGGAGACCGCGAGTTCAAATCTCGCCCGCCCGACCAGCTCTGTTCTGGGTCGCCGAAACGGTCGATTCTGAATTCGTTTCGATCGTTTTGGCAGGCGTCGGGCGCGAGGTTGGAATGGCTGCGGAAAGCGCCTGGAACATGCCGACTTAAGAGACTTGGAAATGGCCTACCCGTTACAAGGGAGGCCAAGATGGGCGCCGTGAAACATGCGGTTCAGGTCGTTGATGGTGGTGGCTTCGCGGTGCCGGTGCGGCGTCAGCCGCCGCTGGTCGTTGGCTACGAGCATTTCCGCCTCGACCGTCAGGGCGCGCTGCTCTCGCCAAGGACCTTGACCTACTACGACGAGACCGTCCTGCCGTTTCTGCGCTGGCTCGAGGCCAACGGCGTCCGTCGCTTCGACGAGGTCGACGTCGGGCGTGTGCGCACATTTCGGGCGCACCTCGCGACAAGGGTCGGCAAGTATGGCCG
>WNGQ01000479.1_pt1 | contig 43026 bp, 40 predicted proteins | sample 5407661 | NCBI WGS metagenome assembly WNGQ01 (sample SAMN13153382, study PRJNA577476) | soil metagenome | isolation source: 60 cm soil or saprolite under Garry oak tree replicate 2 | place: USA:California | collected 2016-06-15 | reverse complement strand
TATTCGCGGCGGGTCGTCAGCATTTGGGCGTATCAACGCGGGCTTGCACGTACGGGAAAGGACTATGGCAAGCCATTACAGGAGAAGGAGCAGAGATGAGGCAAGCAAAATGCAAGCAGCAACGGCGTCAAGCAGCTGCACGGCGCATAATGATCGAGCAGATGCGGCAAACGTGGCTAGAGAAAGCGGTGTTGTTCACGATTCCGCAAGGGATAGGGTATGGTCTGGTGTACCTGATCTCGGATGATGGTGATGTGATTGTGGTCCATGCCGATTATCAGGAAACGGGACTTCCTCCTGCTTTTGCGTTCAATGTCGAGCGTATTGATGAGTTTTTGACGGAAGTATTGTGAGGTGCGGTATGGTTCGACGGAAAAAAGCTTCAACGGCACAACCAGTCTTACTCACTATTCCAGATGTAGCGGTACAGCTTGGGGTGTGTCGGAACACGGTCTATAACCTCATTAATCGTAATGGCTTGCCATCGGTATTGCTTGGTGGTGTACGACGTATACACCCTGACTCGTTGCAATCCTGGCTCAAGCAGTGTGAACAACAGAGCGCGTAGTTGTCGGCCTGTGAGATTGCCTTACTTCTGAGATTAAGGCAATCTCAGCGGTGAAGGGAGTGGGGCTATGGCAAAAACGAGACGGCGGAAACATGGTGAAGGTTCAGTCTACAAGCGAAAGGATGGGCGATATTCTGGCTTCATCACACTTGAAGATCATAAGCGCAAGTACTACTACGGAGAAACTGAGCAAGAGGTTGTCAAGAAGATACGGACGGCTCTTCGTGAATTGGAGCAAGGCACGCTAGCAACGGGGCCACAACAGACGGTAAAGCAGTTTCTTGAGTATTGGCTAGAGGATGTTCATAAAACGAGAGTTCGCCTGGTTACGTATGAGAATCACCGTTTAGTTATTGACAAGCATCTCCTGCCAACGCTTGGGCACATCCGGCTTCAAAAGCTGACTGTTCAACAGGTACAGGGAATGTGCGTCAAGAAGCTAAAGGAAGGGCTTCAACCTGGAACGCTAAGAAACATTCTTGCGGTGCTTCATACGGCGTTAGCCTATGCCAAGCGGATAAAACTCGTAGGGAGTAATGTGTGTGATGAGGTGGAGCTTCCAGGACACAGACAAGATGAGGTACGAGTGTTGTCACCCGAACAAGCTCAGGTGTTCTTGCAGAAAGTACGGGAGCATAATCTAGAAGGTTTGACAACCTTAGCGCTTGCTGTGGGTTTGAGAAGAGGTGAAATACTTGGGCTTCGCTGGCAAGATATCGATTTGGAAAAGGGAAGGCTTCATGTACGTCGGACACTTGTGTATCTAGCGTATCACGGTTTTCAAGAGGGTGCGCCAAAGACAGAATCGAGTAAGCGGAAGATTGTTCTTCCTCAGTTTGTGGTGGAGGCATTGAAACGGCATCGTACTCTACAATTAGAGGCTCGGTTAAAGATGGGTGCGGATTGGGTTGAGCGTGATCTTGTGTTCCCTAACACACATGGGGATTTTCTTCTACCGCAAACATTGGGTAAGCAGTTTGCTCGTCTACTCAAGGATATAGGGCTACCTCATATGCGTTTTCATGACCTGCGACATAGCGCGGCGACACTCTTGTTAAGCATTGGTGTAGATATGAAGGTGGTACAGGAGCTTCTTGGACATAGTAGTTTCAGCACAACAGCGAATGTGTATTCGCATGTGTTGCCATCCATGCAACAATCGGCGATGGATAAGATGGATGCTCTCTTTAGGCAGCAATGGTGATACTCTCTCTTTGCACTTTTTGGGGTCACAACACTTTTCCTTCCAAATTTCCTTTAGGCAAAAGTCGGACCTACTTCACAACTCTTGGTCTTTCTGAGAGGATGCAGCATTGTTACCACCTGTATCAGGAGCGGGTATACTCTCCTGAGCTGATGGAGCCGATGGGGCTTGCGCGTTGTTTCTTTGGAGTGGAGGAGGAGTTGAAACAGCTGACTGAGATGAACTGGTCGTGAGGTCTTTATTAGCTGAGGTCGGCTTCGCTGAGGTCGGCTTCGCTGAGGCCGGCTTCGCTGAGGTCGGCTTTGCTGAGGTTGGCTTCGCTGAGGTCGGCTTTGCTGAGGTTGGCTCCGATGAGGTTGGCTTCGCTGAGGTTGGCTCCGATGAGGTTGGCTCCATTGAGGTCGGCTCCATTGAGGTCGGCTCCATTGAGGTTGGCTTCGCTGAGGTTGGCAAATATGAGGTCGGCTACTCTGAGGTTGGCTTCGCTGAGGTCGGTTCCGTTGAGCTCGGCTAAGCCGAGGTCGGCTTTGCTGAGGTTGGCTTTGCTGAGGTTGGCTCCGATGAGGTTGGCTCCGATGAGGTTGGCTCCGATGAGGTTGGCTAAGCTGAGGTTGGCACTTCGTATGAACGCCTGCGGCATCCAAGCCTGTTTCATATCAGCCTTTGAGATGAAAGCCATGTCTAGATGTATGCCTCTCGCATCCAGGGACTGAGAGCTGAACTGCGGGTTTTCCTCTTCTAAGTTTTCCTCTTCTAATCTGTCACGAGCGAGTGGAAATGACTCTTTGAAGACAGTAATTAGTGCTTGGTTGAGGGTGTCGGGAGGTTCAGGTTTATTTGAATCAACGTTTCGGAGTCGCAAATTAGCAACCGCAAGATCAAAGGTCTGGGTATAAAAATCCTTGTAGTCTGGACGCAGGAAGGTCCGCAGGAGAATAGCTGCACCGATCTTGGCACCTTCCTTTACATCTCCTAACCCCGTCACAGCTGCTTGGAAGCGCTCTTCTGCCCGTTTTTCCCGTTCATTTTGTCGGTCTTTCAACTCTTTTTCTTGTGCATCTAGTCGGTCTTTCAACTCTTTTTCTTGTGCATCTCGTCGGTCTCTAAGCCAACGAAAGAGACCAATGAGGCCACCGATAACCACAACGAGCGTTGAAAGGAGAATGGATGCATTTGTTCGGAGCCAGCCAAGAGGATCAGGCTCATTCTGGTTTTTAAGCTGCTGGACTTCTTGTGCAAGTTTCTCTTTATTCAATGCGGCAACAGTCGCATCTACTACTGTTGGTGTCTCCTGCACCGTTACCGCACCTGATCCAGCGAGTTCCGACACTCTTTCATGTGCACCAGCAACTGACACCTGGATCCACGTCATGAGAACCAGTAGAAGCAGTATGCCCGCAATGGCGATACCTGCTTTCCACATACCTCTATCGAGCCAATGCATAAGCAAAGCCTCCACATTGCAATGATCAAACATCCTGAAAAGAGAGTATTCATTTCCTTCAGGATACCATATCAAACAGATTAATCAGTAGACCCGAAGTCATGCAAGTTTTTATGAAGTAGGGATCACATTTTGCTTAACGAGATAATTGGAAGGAAAAAGTGATGTGGCCCCCGTATATGGCATATGGCCCTTCATCTGCGAGCAGGTAAACAGTATTCGCCAAAATGTCTGGCCTATGATGTCACGGATTGGTTTGCTCTTTAGACGGTGATTGTGATAGATACGCTGTCAACTTCGCTGTCAAGATGTTATAAGTGTTATGTAGAAAATATAAAAACTAAGGCTGGAAGCTGTTTTGGGAGGGATGACAGAAGAAGCACTTGTTGTGTTCTATTCTTCTTTGTAAAGTGGAACCCATTCACCCCTGCGATCCTGCACCAGGGCCGCTCCATCCTCATCCCACATAATCATCCGGTTCATCGTATAAATCAGAGTTGCACGGGCCCGTGCAACTTTGTCATCCACCGCCGTCTCGCTCAATCCCCAGGAAGCATAGATACGGCCATTGGTACGGCTCACGGCACGTTTATCGTGGAGGTTGAGGCGGGCGGCGATCTGTTCGTTTGTCATCCCCTGCGCCACCAGTTCAGCCACGCGCAGCTCATTTGGCTCAAGCAGAGCGCGTGGCGACTGCTCATCCAGGTCACGCACCTCCTGCACCCTATCTTCAATTTCGGGATCAACCAGGCTGCGTCCATTAATGGCATCACGCAGCAGCGGAACCAGCATACTTGGCAGCAGGTAATTACTCTTGCGAACATAAGCATAGTGGGTCAGAATGCCGGAAGCACGGAACTCGCGATAATACTCATCATCATCCTGGATAGAATAGAAAACAACAGGAAGGCGAGGGCGTTCGCGACGAATTGCCACCGCCGCTCCCACCCCGCTGAGGGCATTGCGGGCCGCCTTCTCGTCATGTAATTGAACATCCATCAACACAACATCCATGTCGAGTTCGAGCGCCCGTGTCACCGCTTCGCGCCCCGTAGCGGCCTCACCAATCACCAGTACGGCTCCCGTCGCTTGTAATCCTTCGCGCAAAGCATTCCGCAGCGGTCCATGATCATCAACGAGTAACAATTTTATGATAGCCATTCCTTACACCCGCTCATCCAGGTTATATCAACAGATATTGCTATAAGTATACCAATATCTGCAAGCAGGAAGACAGTCTCTGAGGCAGCGCAACAAAGCACACAGGGCTTCAATACCCTATTGTAGCTTTTCGTCAGAAATACACCAACAGGCCGGTAGAGAATCAACCCGGAGGAGCACTCCCTTCCATTTGCCACTGCCAGCAGCGAAGTTGCCAGCCCACTCCCTCGACAACCAGAGCGCCTACATAGCTGGTCCCAGGAGCAAGCGCTTGGACTGACCAGCGTTCCCTCGCTTGAGGCTCCTCCCTGCTAGCGAGTAATGTCGCGGGTTCTCCAGGTGTCAGCGACATATCGAACTGATCGAGCGGAATGGATAGTCCTTTCCCTTTGGCTTTAATATATGCCTCTTTTCGGGACCAACATAAGAAAAAAGCTTCTTTCCGTATCGAAAGGGGGAGTGTCTGTAACATTGTATATTCAGAGGGAGAGAAGTGAGAACGTGCCAGCTCCTCATATTCGATGTTGTCACGTATACGCTCTACATCAATCCCCACCTGCCTGTCATAAGCAAAAGCATACAGTGCCAAATCACCCGAATGGGAAAGATTGAATTGCAAGTGCTTTCCTCCGGGTGGAGAAGCAATCGCTGGCTTTCCATAGTCATTGGTCACAAACTGAAGTTTGGATGGATCAACGTCGAGGTAAAGTGCCAGTAACATTCTGAGTATCCCGTGTGCGATCGTCCAGCGGCGACGATCCCTCTCGAAGTAAAACCGCGTGGCCACTCCATACTCATCCGTCGAGAGTACCCGTTGTAGAATAGAGTACACGCGCTCTGGAGCCTCAAGTGAGGCCCTCCATACATGTACCTCATTTTTAGCAAGCGTTATATGTGGCCCAGGTACACTCCACAGCTGGTGAGAGGTAGTCATAGAGCATGATCATCCCTTGTTTCCATAATCCATTCATTCTCCGCAGCTTCGCTGCCTTCCCAGGCTGGCCCGTCAGGCTGCTCTCGCATACAGCCTCCGGTGTAGGCTCTCCATCCTTTCGATGTAAACGCTTAGTATTATACACCTGCTCGATGAACATCTCCAAATTCGCTTCCGCGTCGGCAAAGAACTCGTACTCTTTGAGATACATCTCCTCTTGAAACAAGCCACGGTGCATGGCATTTTAACCAATCCCACGTACACCGGGGTGGTCTATATTGGCCGAACCCGCTGCCATACGGCACGAACCCGTTAGTAGCCTCTGGGGTGGATGCGCGGCGGACACCACTATACCCAGCCGGAGGAATGGATACTGGTCACCCAGATGCCAGCCATCATCAGCCGGGAGCAGTTTGACGCGGTGCAGGCCAAATGAGCCCACAATCGGCGATTTGCTCGCCGCAACAACAGCTCTTCTGCTAGCCTTTTGTCGCACTTGTCGCACTTGTCGCACTTGTCGCACTTGTTTCAATTGTTTCAATTGTTTCAGTTGTTTCAGTTGTTTCAGTTGTTTCAGTTGTCATGAGTCGCAGGGGTGCTCTTGTACCAGAGGTGGAGGCAACCGGGGTTCTTCCAGGTACAGGCATGGTCAAAGGGGGTTTATCTGAAGTGCTGAGGCTTTAAGCTTGCTTTATCGTGTTCTCATGAAGAGGGGCTGGGCAATGACACTATCTATCGTCACCGGCCCAAAAAATTCCTTCAGGAGAGAACATATACTTTTTCCCACGGTAAGTTCCATGTGCTCCCTTGTACAGGGAAACATTTTGAAGGATTGGAGAGAGCATTGGGCTTGAATCTGAATAAAGCAGTCTCGCTGACCCATCCTTGAGGCACAAGAGAAGTGAATAGATACATCATCCACAATCACCTCATCAAAAAGGCCGAGCAATAGATGGCTCACTGCCTCTTCTGCTATAAGTTCAGCATTCTCTACCTCCTCTGGCAACACTTCAAAAATCCTGCCATAGCTCCGCGCATTAATGTGAAGAAGGTGCATATGTGATCCTTTCTAAATAGCCTTTGTAGCTGTCAGTTTGATGCGATGATGGGCGACTTCTTGTGGAGCAATAGCAAAGCTTCATCCTATCCCTGCCACTCGCACCTCCTGCAAACTTATGAAAAAGATTCCCCATCCCATTTTCTCTTGCTTTACGCATTCCAGGTTGAGTATACTTACTGGGGTCTTATTTAATTGGTTTTTGGTAACCCAAAAGTCTACTCTCATCAAGCCTTCAATGATGTTTCAAACTGACGCGATGCAACCTGGTGAGGACATATTTTGAATAGCATAAGCGCGAAGGCATTAAGCAACAACTTACGCAAGCACCTGCGTGCCGCTGGCTATTTCCAGAAGGACCTGGCCGACGAGCTTGGTTTACACCCGAAGGTACTTAGCCGCAAGCTAAGCGGTAATGGGAACGCCCACCTGACCGAGGTGGAAGTACGGCGCATTATCACTACGTTGGCACGATGGCAAGCGATTACCACCCAGAACGAAGCAATTCAACTGCTTGAACTTGCACAGAAGGAACAAAGCAGCTTTAGTCCTCAGGAGTGGCAAACGCATCCCCTCAATCTTTTAACTAGTAGGAATACGATACATCACACAGATTACGTCTCTCGGCGTTCCGTCCGGCACAATTTACCTGCTCAGCTTACACGACTTGTCGGGAGAGAAGAGGAGGTAGAGCAACTCCGCCAGGTGTTGGGACAGGAAGAGGTGCGGCTGATCACGCTGGTGGGGCCAGGTGGTAGTGGCAAAACGCGTCTCGCTTTGCATGTGGCGAAAGAACTGGTCGATACATTTGCGCAAGGTGTGTGGCTTGTGTCTCTGGCCGCAGCGCGTGATTCAGACAGGATGCTGCTGGGCATCATGCAGATCTTAAATATCAAGCCTGCACCTGCCTTGTCTGCGATTCAAAGCCTGATTACCCATCTGCAAGACAAGCATCTGCTGTTATTACTCGATAATTTCGAGCAGGTAAGTGATGCAGCTCCAGTCATCGGCGAGTTGCTGGCAGCGGCTCCTGGTCTCAAAGTGCTGGTCACCAGCAGAATGGTACTGCATTTGTACGGTGAGAACGAGTTCAAGGTACAGCCACTAGACGTACCCGACTCAAGTGATGCGTTGGATGTAACAAAGCTTGCGCAGTATGGAGCGGTTCAGCTCTTTGTTGAGCGAGCCCGGGCTGTAGAACCGGGCTTTGCCTTGACCACTGAAAACGCAGCCAGCATCGCTCAAATTTGTGCCAGAGTCGACGGATTACCGCTGGCGCTTGAACTGGCTGCTGCTCGCGTCAAGTTGTTACCACCAGCGATGCTCCTGGCACGGCTCTCAGAGGCGCGGCTCTCCGTATTGACGAGAGGTGCCAAAAATCTACCAGATAGGCAACACACTATGCGCAATACCATTCGATGGAGTTACGACTTACTCACTCCCATCGAGCAAGCGTGGTTTGCTCGTCTGGGAGTGTTTAGCGGAGGATGGTCGCTTGAGGCAGCAGAAGCGATGCTGCAGGCTGTTGCAACGGACCTGGATGACGAGGACGCCACTGTTTCAGGGTTCACATTGGATCTGCTTGAGCGCCTTGTTGACAATAGTTTGCTGGTGCGACTGCCAATGACAGCTGGGCAAGTGCGCTTTACACTGCTGGAGACGCTGCGTGCCTATGCACTGGAACGGTTGAACACACATGGTGAGCTTGAGCGTCTACGAGACTGGCATGCCCGCTATTACCTGTGGGTGACAGAAACAGCTGAGATAGGATTAAGAGGTCCACAGCAACTCGTGTGGCAGGCTCGGCTGGTGACAGAGCAGGATAATTTCCGCGCGGCTTTGAAGTGGTCGCTTCAACGAGCCAGAACTGGAGCCACCATGGTTGCAAGCAAACCTGTCAGCCCCACAGGCAGGTCGACCAGTGATGAGGAAGAAATGAAAGGGGTTGGAGATAGCGCCTCATTGCTGGCCGGGCCATTGAAGATAGTGCCCGGAGCCGAACTGCTCGCTGTTGAGGTGTCTCTACGTCTGGCGGCGGCCCTTCGAGCATACTGGGAATGGCAAGGCCACCTGGTTGAAGGGCGAGGCTGGCTGGATGCAGTGCTGGAAGTTCCAATTGTGGAAGGAGCAGGAAGGACGGCACTAGCAGCACGGGCAAAAGCGTTGGGCGAAGCGGCCCGCCTGGTATGCTTGCAAAACGAGCAGAGCAAAGCGGTAGAACTGGCTGAAGCGAGCATCGCGCTCTGGCGGCAATTGGACGATCCCAGGGGCCTGGCGACTGCATTATTTTACCGGGGATGGCCAGCTCATGCCCAGGGCAATCACGAACTGGCCAAAAGTTTGTACGAGCAAGGCCTGCAATTGCTCTCTCCCACAGACGATATATGGCTGCGCGCTCAGCTGCTCTTTTACCAGGGCGCGGCAGCTGGCTTCACATATAACTTCGAGCAAATGCGGTATTACTATGCTCAAAGTAGAGAGCTATTTGAACAGGTTGGTGACAAGAGCGCGATTGCCGATGTGATGAAAGATCAGGGTGGGATGTTGATCCTGGAGGGGAAATACACAGAAGCAATCGCGCTCTTGCTAAAGAGTATTGAACAAAGCCATGAAATTGGTTACAAACAATTTGTTGCAACAGGTATAGGGCTTTTAGGTTTTGCGATTGGTTTGAGAGAAGAACCGGACCCACGTTCGGCTAGCCTGCAGGCGGCTCGACTGTGGGGGGCAAACAAAAGCTTGATGGGTGCTGTTGGTTCAAGCTCATGGTTAAGTAACTCTCCTCTTATTCAAGCGGTTATACTCCAGATTCGCTCCCGCGTGGACGAAGAAAGTTGGCTGGCCGCCCGGCTCGAAGGCCAGGCACTCACCGAAGAGCAAGCTATTGCGGAATGCCTGGCGTTACAAGGTGAACATGAAGAATAAAGAAGATCGCTCTGAAAAACTTTCACGAGCTCTTTCTACCCCCAGATATTAGAACCCCTTTCGATAAAAGCGCAAACTTTACGGAAATGAGTACCTACCTATCAAGCAGAAGCGTGGTATCAACTGTTATCCAGTTTGTAGAACAAACCTGGACGTCAGCTGTTCGCGCCGCCCTGATCCAGTCCGACCTTCCCAGCGTTCCTGCTCCATTCCAGGAGGTTATCAGATCAGGTCATGTCCTAAAGAGGATGAAGGTTGGAACGTCCCCCCTTCGGACCAACGCTAGCCGTACCACCTTGCGTGTCCCGTGACCGGGACCGGCCTGCCAGTCTTTGTCGGGGTGTCCCTCTGACAGACTTCTTCCCTCCGCCCTTTAGCCGGAGAGAGCATGCTCCGCCTTCAAGGCTGCGACTCAAGCAGCCGATGGCGAGGCGGTTTGTCGCGTAGCTTCCAATGCCATTCTCGATAAAACGAGCGATGCACATTCAAAGAGGCATTAAAGTCAGCATTCGCCACGTAATGACAGACGGGACAGAAAAACAATTTTCCCCACTTCTCTGTGATGCGCTTGCCGCCTCGGTGGGAAAACCTTTCCCCCTTGGCGCCACATCGCGAGCAGTATTGGGATGTCCCATGCGGATTGACTTCGACGGTGACTGTGTTGCATACCGCGTAGGTCTTGTCTTTACTGGAGTGGTTGATCTTGCCTCGAAGCTGATTGGCTTGCCTGCGGTTCATGCGAGCCGACTTGCTTCTCCCGGTTGGCTTGATCTTGCGTAGTCGTTCAAAGAGCAGCACACAGCCGGGATACTTCGCGCAGACATCGGCAATGATGCGCGCAACTTTGTCGGCGGCATCTTCATTCATCCGTCGGACATGTCTCCAGATCTGCTGATTGCTGTGCTCGCCTTTCACCGGCGTGCCTGATTGCCACTGTTTCTTCGCAATACACTTGAGGTGCCCATAGCGGTGTCGGTCAAGACCATGATCGGTCACAAACGCTGTCTCGATGATCCGACCATCTTGCCTGACCGTGATCACGGCAAGATTTTTCACATTGAGATCGACGGCCACTGTGACCAGGTGCGGATCTTCTTTGCTCTCTTTGACCTTCTTGGCCTTGACTTCCTTCACCTGCGGGAAGTGCAGCGCGGCGGACTGCTTGCGCAAGATCAATTTGGGGCTTTGGTTCTCCCAGGCTGGATCACGCCATCGCGCTTCAAAATAGCGGTTCAGGTTCACAGGGTAGTTCTGCCATTCCCAAGCGGTTCCGGTGTAGACCTTGAGCCGGGCGAAGCAGGTGCGTGGGTTCGGGCGCAGGTCGGTCCCGTCCAAGTCCAGACGGAACGCTTCGTCGTAGAGAGTGGGATGATTGGTGGCTCCTGGCAGTCCAGGCTGTCCCTTGTTCTTGCCCGAGGCCTTCCAGTTGGTCAGATGCGAGAGGTAGGAACGCACTTTGCCAATGGCATCTTTGATCACCGAGCGGCGGTAGATGAACGGGAACTCGGGGAACTGGTCGCTGAAGTTGTAGGAGGGCAACGGATGGGGATGGGAGCGGGTGGAGACGGTGAGGGCTTCGGCCCAGGTCAGCAGTTCGTTGGGGGAGATGAGCCGCTCCCGTCCCTCTTGATGCTTCTCTGAGAAATAGCTCACGCGCTCAGCAAGCTTGTCTGGGTGAGCCAGAAAGAAATGGATATAGAAGGCGCGCGCCCTATTCAGTACCTCGACCGTCGCAGTGAGAGCGGCCTGTTTGTCTGTATTGGCTCCTCCCTGGTCTCGCTTGCCCAGATCAAGCAAGAGTTTGGTGGTACGTGTCGCTTGTCCCATGCAACGGCGCTCCCGATGAGAACAAAAGTTCCTGATGCCTCCAGTGTACTGCCTTTGTGCCTTCTTGTCAAGCTTTTTCGACTGGCATCCACTCATAACTTGCCTCGTTTTGCGATGCCTCTTGTGATATGATGATGTATACCCGGCAAGAAACAAAGAAGCAAGCTATCTTCTAACGATATTCGGGAACGATCTTAACATTTTCTGCTTCTATCATTCATCATTCATCAATAATATCAATTGTAGAGAAGAAAGCTGGTTGCTTTAAGAGGAGGATTAGATGGAACTTTCGTTACGTCTGGATACATTAGAAATGGTGGAGATGCGCTACTTGCGTCATCGAGATCGTTACCGAGACTGGCCATCATTTCAATTACTTGCTGCATCAAGGCAAGCAAAGATAATGGCCTATATGACCAAGGATGTGGCCGAGCAACTACACCAGCAGATATTAATAGTAGAGTCGGCTGTCGGCCTGGATGAGGACGAGGATGGGGATGAATTAGATGAAGATAGCATCGATGATGAGCCGAAGGGCAGCAGCGAAGGTGCTAAATCAACCGAGCGTGATAGTTCTACTTTTTCTCCTGCTTTCGCTCAAGCACTTGAACGGCTTAATGACCTGGCACGCCAACGATTACCAGAAGGTAATATCGGCAGTACTGGCAGCAAACAGCCCATACAGAGTGGCGATGTAACTGCAGAGAGTAATGAAGTGAGTGGGGATGATGATGATGCACTTGAGCAATTACAAGACGCTTTTGTCCAGATGATGGAAGTTGTACGTGAGTTAGCTGAAGAGCTCTCAACCGATGCACTCAAAATTTCGGGGCGTTTTCGTTGTGCGCGTACCAACATTGAATTTATCCAGGCGGTCTCCGAAGCCGACGAGGAAGATGATGAGGAAATGGCTGAAGAGAGCGAGAGTGGTGTCATGGAGGTAGAGGTAGAGGTAGAGCTGGTAATGGTTCTGCAGCTCTTCGAAGAAGGGCGAGCCAGACCAGATGATCTGCCTGTCGTTGAGCTTCAACTCGACGTAGATGATTTTGAACGTCTACACGAAACGCTTGACTTCGCTCTGCAGCAAGAGGAAAGAAGTCGCCGCCGGAAGTAGTACAATTGCCGAATTGGAGTTTATCACACATGCAACGATCAATTACCATAGAAGATCTCTACAAGATCAAATTCCTGACACGGCCCTGTATTTCTCCTGATGGTCAGCGCATAGCCTTTGTTGTCACGACCATAGATGACCAGGAGCACGAATATCGTTCATCTATCTGGATGGTTTCTCCAGATGGAGGTGAAGCCTGGCGTTTCACCATGGGCGCAAGTAATACCACCAGCCCCAGTTGGTCCCCTGACGGGCGCTGGCTGGCCTTTGTCTCCGAACGTGAAGGTGAACTGCCGAGCAAAGATGATAAAGAACACAAAAAAAACAGCAAGGGCAAATCACAGGTATGGGTTATTCCGACCAACGGCGGTGAAGCCCGCCAATTGACCTACACGCAGCATGGCGCGTCTCAGCCTGTCTGGTCGCCCGACAGCAAACACCTGATCTACAGTGCTACCGTTGGTCCAGCCGATGAAGAGAGCGGGGAAGGAAAACGACTGCCGAAGGCGCGCGTGATCGATAGGCTGTGGTACCGCCAGGATGGTGTAGGCTTTATCTATGAGCGACGTCGCCACTTTTTCCTGATTGATGTCACTGGTGGTGAGCCGCAACAGATTACCGACGGTGACTGGGACGACAACGATCCTGCCTGGTCACCAGACGGGACTCGCATCGCTTTTACCTCCAATCGCGTGGAGGACCGTGATCGATGGCGCTATTTCGGCGCCGACCTCTACATACTGGCCATTCACGACGGGGAAGCCGGTGAATTGCGCTGTTTAACGGATAGTACTCGTTCGTGTTATTCCCCTTCCTGGTCACCTGATGGCAAAACCATTGCATTTCTCGCGGCCCCCAAATTAGGCTCAGCCAATCACTTTGAGCTTTTTACCATCGATGTCGATTCAGGAGGAGAACCTCGTAAACTGACGAGCGAGTTTGAGGGTAGTTGCGCAGATTCAACCAATGATGATTTGAGCGACGAGCACATGCTGCCAGCTCCTCCCTGGTCTCCCGATAGCAAGACGCTCTACGTCCTGGCATCACACCGAGGCGCTACACGCGTCTTCGCTATCGCAAGTGATGGAGAGGGCAAGCAACCATTAACGCTGACACCTGGCAATGTTTATGTGCGTGATTTCAGCATCGATCACTCCAGAGCTCACCTGGCTCTGCTCATCGAAGACCCGGCACACGTGACTGAACTTTTCACCTGTGCAACATCCTCCCCAGGCGAACTGAGGCGCATTACCAGCTTCAACGACGCGCTTGTTGAAGAGGTCGCGCTTGCTACACCTGAGTACATGCCATACACCGGCGTTGATGGCTGGCCAATAGATGGCTGGATTCTCAAACCTTATGATTTCGATCCGGCGAAGAAGTACCCGATGATTGTAGAGATTCATGGCGGGCCAAACAGCCAGTACGGCTATGGCTTTTTCCATGAAATGCAGGTACTTGCAGCCAGCGGCTATGTAGTACTCTACACGAATCCGCGCGGAAGCACGGGTTATGGTCGAGAGTTCGCCCTGGCGGTCAGAGGAGCCTGGGGAGTCAAAGATTCCCTGGATATCCTGGCCGGGGTGGATACCCTGCTGGAAAAGGGCTATATAGACGAGCAGCGCCAGGGTGTTATTGGAGGCAGCTATGGTGGCTTTATGACCAACTGGCTGATTGGACATACCGATCGTTTCAAAGCGGCGGTGACCGATCGAAGCGTGGTCAACCGCTACTCCTTCTTTGGCAGCAGCGACATCGGCTGGGAATTCGCCGACGACGATATGGAGACGACTCCATGGGAGGACCCGGATCTGTACAGGCGTATGTCACCGATTACCTATGTCAAGCAGATGCATACTCCCCTATTGATCATCCATAGCGAACAGGACTTGCGCTGTGGTATCGAGCAGGCGGAAGAACTTTTCGCGGCCTTGAAATACCTGGGACGCACGGTGCTCTTTGTTCGCTTTGAGGGCCAGAGTCACGGGCTCTCGCGTGGGGGTCACCCAAAACTACGCCTGGAACGGCTGCGACACATCAAAGGATGGTTTGAAACGTACTTATGAACCAGGTGGGCTTTTCAAAGACAAACCAGGAAGGGGCGGTTGCATCATTTCCGTTCCTTCCTGCTTTGATAGGCATGCTACGGTTTCAGCATCCCAATCTTATCTTTCCCGGACTCGGTAAACCAGAGCGTATGATCTGCACCCATTACTATACCTAACGGGAGACTACCAACGGTAGGAATACGATAGAGAATGAAATGACTAGCCACAGCATCCAGGCGTGCGATCATGTTATCCGAAGTTACCGTTAGCCACACTTCGCCACCAGGGCTGATCGTCAAGCCATACATTCCACCTGACTCATTCCCACTATGAGGGATATAATAAGGAGTAAATTTCCCTGTCCGGGAATCAAGCTTCAACAGAAGTCCCCCGGAGAAGGAGGTAATCCAGAGGGCTCCATGGGCGTCGCTGGCAATCTCCATAAGAGGATCCGTGGGACCTGACATCGTGAAAAAGCTGAACTTGCCAGTACTGGGGTCAAGGCGGCCAATATGGTTGCCGCTAGCTTCGGTAAACCAGACTATGCCCCGAGGATCAACACTTATCCCATATGGATTGAGCTTCTGGACGCTCCTGTCACGCGAAATTGGGAATTGCTTGACCATACCCGTGTGCGAGTCGATCCTCCCCAATGAGTCGGCATTGAGTTCCGTAAACCATACGTTTCCACGAGCATCGAGCGCAATGTCATTTGGGGCACTTGGCAGTGCCAGTCGCCTGGTTGCATCACCCGGGTCAGGGACCGTCAATGTGGGTAAGCCATATACCTGGTACTTCCCCGTCGAAGGATAGTAGTGCCCGATATAGTTGGCATATTGTTCAGCGAACCAGATCGTATCGTCCGGCGCTACCAATAAGCCCATAATACCATTTTGCCCATCTGGCGGCGTTACTTGTCGAAAGGTCTGTGTCGCTGGATCAAAAACCGCAAGATAATTATGCCCCATTTCTCCAAACCAGATGCGCCCTTCGTGGTCGATAACCGGTCGCATCATGCCACTGTTGGTCTGAGGAAGTGGGTACTCACGAAACGTACCTGTACCCGCGATACCTGGTATCGAGTTGGTCTGGATACTTGTGGCGGGTGTTTCAGTAGTACTATTGCTTGTTGATGAGGGGGAAGTAGTTGTATCCGCACAGGCAGCCAGAATAAAAATGAAAAGGGTAAAGCAAGTAATAACAGTTACGCGTCTCATCTTAATTGTTCTTTCAAACCGTTCTGTTTACTCCGCCAAAAAACCGGCTATACCGTCCTCGGCAAGGTGTGACAGTCGTGCATTGACCAGCGTATTCTGCCAGTCGCGCGTCTCAGACTCCGGAAGTTCAACTATTTCGACGCGTAGATAATTATCGGTCAAGCCCTCCCAGCGCCCATGCTTCCTATCCTCAAGAAGGACCTGTACTGTGGAACCAAGAAACTGCTGGCGGAAGAGACGGCTATGTTCGTCATTGAGCGCGAGTAGTTGTTCGCTGCGCGCCTTTTTGACTTCATCCTTGATCTGTCCTCTCATACGTGCAGCTGCCGTACCCTGGCGAGGCGAGAAGCGAAAGACGTGTGATTTGGCGAATTGCAGTTCACTGGCAAGCTGGAAGGTCTGTTCAAAATCACTCTCGCTCTCACCTGGGAAACCGGTGATGATATCCGTGCTGATGGCAACTCCAGGAATGAGCCTCCTGGCGGTGGTGACCAGTGTATGATAGCGCGCGCTGTTATAGCGACGTGCCATACGCCGCAGTATGGTGTCCGACCCGCTCTGCATCGGGAGATGGAAGTGGCGGCACATGCGTGGATTCTGCCACAGTTCCAGCCACTCGAGGCGAAAATCTTCAGGCTCGAGTGACGAGACCCGAATACGAGGAATAGTTGTCTCTTGCAGGAGTGCGGCAATCAAATGCCCAAGGTCCTGCTCTTTGTTCTCATCGGGATGGTAATCGCCCAGGTGGATACCTGTCAGTACGATCTCCTGATAGCCCGCTCGTTCCTTGCGCTGCACATGATCAACGACGGAAGCAATGCTTCGACTGCGTGACTCACCGCGTACATAAGGTACAATACAATAGGTACACCGGTTATTGCAGCCATCTTGCACCTTCATCTGCACCCGAGTACGCGACGTCAGCCTGTCATTGCTTGAGGCAAGCAAGCTCGTCTGCCGTGACGTAAATGGAGAAAGGGTAGGTGGATTGTCAGGTTGTGGCTCCTGGCCCGACTCCCCGTCACTCAAAAGTGATTGGTCACTGCCGATATGGTGAGTATCAAGTGGCAGCACTGGCAACACGTGCCGCTGTTGCAGATACTGGTTCTCAGACGTGCTAATCTGTTCTGCAGAATGTCGAGAGCTATATGCTTTCCATCGCTCCTTGACTGCCTCAACGAGAGAACTCTTTCCAGTGTTGCCCACGACTAGATCGACGCCTGGCAGCGCTGCTACAGCTGTGGGATTCAACTCAGCATAGCAGCCAGTGACAACGAGGAGTGCCCCCGGATGACGACGACGCGCCTGGCTGATGAGTTGCCGCGAACTCCGGTCACCCAGGTGAGTGACCGTGCAGGTATTGACGATATAGACATCCGCAGCATCACTAAAATCACGCTGCACAAAACCCGCAGTACTCATCTGTTCGCTAATAGCCTCGCTATCGGCCTGATTGACTTTACAGCCCAGCGTGGCAACAGCGTATGTGTTTGATTCCGACAATGAATTATCCTGCATATCTACTTTATACGGTACTTTTTTCTCAAGCTATTCATAAACACAAGAATAGCATCTCGCTTCCTTGCCTTCTTGCTCGTTCTCAAGCAGCATGATTATAGCCTAAAAAGACAAAACGTTCCAGTGGGTTCTCTGTTGGTGGACTCTGTTGCTGGCCCATGTTCTGGTTAACGGTTGATTTGCGCAGGTAATGTTTCGACAAGTGACTTCTGGATAAGTGGTAATACAAACCATATGTTGCCTAAGCCGAATAACGTACCCGTGACGATTCGTAAAACCCAGGTACTCTCGCGCCAGCCAAACATCTGCGTTATACCATCCCAGGCCATGGGCAGCAACATCAGAATCCAGAGCCACCAGGGCAAGCCCGGCATGCGCTTTTTGCTCAGCACAAAGACCAAGCTGCCCAGAAACATCGATGTATAGATGGAGAGGTTACGTTCGCAGAGCCCTAGTTGATGTCCAAAGACGTAGAACGAATGTGAAGGAACCTGGGCACAAATGAAATGCAGTGAAAAAAACAGCGGTTTTGCGATAGCATCCAGCCCAAAGTATGAAAGAAAAGGGATAGCTAATGCCGTAGCAACAATTACGCCAAGTACGATAGTGATGATAGTCGCCCAGGAATTCAGCAACCATTCACCCAATGCCTGGTTGAAACGCCCAAAAGCCTGCCTCTGTTTCAAAGAGAAGAGGGAAATTCCTCTAGTGCTTTTTTTTACCTGTTGTTGTAGTGCCATTGTGTTCTTCCTCGCCGTATGGGCAGGGATGCTTATGCTACTGATCTATCGAAAATGTATCCCTCAAGGTAACTGAAAGGCTTTTGCCAGGTTGCTAAAATCAATGCGACCTTCCAGGATTGTGTCATCATTGATGATAATGACAGGGATGCGATAGCGATACTCCTCAAAAAGCTTTGGATTGCTCCGAATGTCGACCTCTGTGAGTTCAAAGTCTGACTGGGCCGCTATGTCATCAAGCATATCACGCGCCTCATCGCAAAGGTGGCAACCAGCTTTTGTATAAAAGGTCACACGGGGTTGCGATGGTTCTTTTGCCCTTGTCACGCTTGTTTCTCCATAGACTAATCTTTTCACCCTAATGATAACACATACAAAGGGACTATTACAGGGCAACAACCGATAAGGGTGCATGAAAAAGGGCAACATACCAACCCATACAGGTGTTGGCGTGTTGCCCCGTAGGCTTGCGGGAACCAGCTGACCCTAATGACAGTCGTATGGTGCGGGTGGACAGTAAGGCTGGATGAACGCCAGTGTATGACCGGCGTGAACGTTGCTATGATGCAGCGGAAATGGAGGAGCCGCTACCATCTTTATCGTCCAACCGAGCAGACCTGCAAGCAATGCAAGTGCCATAACTATCAGAAATACCCACTTCCGCAATGTTGTGATCATAAAAAACTCCCTCTCGATTCGCTAACGCGAGCAACTTTTGCGCGCGTTTTCAAACGAGCCATATTTGCTCGTCTAATGATTCAGGTGGAAAGGGAGAGGAAAAAACTTGCAATTTTTAAGTTTTCAATTTATAATCGTCATATAAAATAAATCAAGGCTCAGTATATGCATAAAAAATAGAAAGGTGAGTTATGAATGAGCGAGGTGACGAGTTATGGTCCCAAATCAATGCTGTGTCAAATCAGGCCATACGAAGTTGTGCGCTAGGCATACTCACAACTGATGCCCTAGCACAGCAAATATTGCGGGAATGGAAAGCTCGGTGTAAAGGTGATGAACTACCATCACAAGGCTTGCTCAGACGTATTGCCCTGCGAATTTGCAGTCGCGCACTATGTGAAGCCTGGCGTTCGCCCAAGCACGAAGTTCGTAATGCTGCGTATGAGAACCTCAGGCGTTACCTCGAGCGATCACTGCGTAGTACGGGTTACGCTCACAGGTTGCAGCAAGATACACATGCTGTTGAAGATGTACTGCACCAGGCGCTTGAAGAGCTTTACCTGTCCATAACTCGTAATCCGCAGGCAGGACCAGTTGATCCTGCCTCATTTCTGAAATGGGCACAAACTATAGTAATCCGTCAAGCCCATGCTTATGTACAGAAGCGTGATAGAGATTCTTGTCTCTCAATTGAGAATCAACAGGAACTGTACAACGAAATACCAAGCGATGAACAACACCATGATCCTCAGCGACAAATAGAGAGGCAGGAATTGCATCAAACGCTTAAAGATGCTATCCTATCACTACGTAACCGCAACTACCAGCAGGTATTGCTCTATACTTACTTTGTGGATATGGATGAAAGTGAAATGGCAAGTCACTTGCATGTACCAGTGCAAGAGATCTATATGTGGCGTTATAGAGCTTTGAGGGCATTACGTAAAAAACCTGAGATAATGCAGCTTTTACAAATATGGCGAGAATAGCATACAATAGTCTATATGTGTAGTTTTATGAAGCGGATGCAAAAACTGCACAAAATTGGGGGAGATGTTTCATGGGCTGTTCTGAACTACACCAGCTACTGATGCACACGAATTGGCAAGGTAATGAACGTTTGAGCAATGCTATTGTATCCCATGTCCGCACATGTCCACAGTGCGACCATGGGCTAGTGCGCCTCTCCGAGGCAATTATCGCCGATGACACACTCAATTGCGAACAGTGTCGTTCCCGTTTTCCCGACTACTACGAGGCCACTCGTCCTGTATATCCACTCGTCGAGATGTCCGCAAAAGAAATTGCCCAGGTGGCGTTCCACCTGAGCCACTGTGTCTCCTGTCACGAGGAATACGAAGAACTTGTGCTCCTGTCTGAGTTAGAAGAGCGCAATGAAATGGTCGACCTCTAAGAGTTTTATTCGTTACTACGAGCTCGCGATCGCTCGTGCTGCGTCAATAAGCGTTTGCGTAACCTGATATTCTGCGGAGTAACCTCAACCAGTTCATCATTATTGATAAAATCAAGCGATTGTTCCAGGCTCATGATGATAGGTGGCGTCAAGCGTACCGCGATATCTGAGGTGGAAGAGCGTACATTGGTCTTCTGCTTCTCCTTACACACATTGACTGCCATATCCATTGGCCGCGCATTGAGTCCAACGATCATGCCTTCGTACACAGGCGTACCCGGCTCTATGAAGGTATCACCACGTTGCTGAGCATTGTTCAATCCATATGTAACGGCAACTCCAGTTTCAGAGGCGATAAGTGCCCCCATACGGGTTGTTCCGATCTTTCCTAGCCAGGGCTCATAGCTGACAAGGAGGCTACTCATTGCACCATTGCCCTGAGTCAAGGTCAGAAAGGCATTGCGGAAACCAATTAAACCGCGTGTTGGAATATGGTACTCCAGGCGTACATTGCCGGAACCATCGTTGGTCATATTGATAAGCTGCGCTTTTCTGGACGCCAACGTCTCGGTGAGCACTCCTATATAGCTGTCCCTGGTATCAATCACCAGGTGTTCGATAGGTTCAACGATTTTGCCGTTCTCGTCTTCGTGGGTAATCACCTCGGGGCGCGATACCTGAAACTCGTATCCCTCGCGGCGCATAGACTCAATCAATACAGAGAGATGCAGTTCACCACGACCAGATACAATAAACTCGTCTGGTGAATTGCCATCTACTACCCGCAGACTGACATTCGTCTCTAATTCACGGTAAAGGCGCGACCGCAGCTGCCTGGAGGTAGGGTATTTGCCTTCTCGGCCAGCGAATGGGCTGGTATTCACCCCAAAGGTCATCTTCAAGGTTGGCTCTGTGATGGCAATGGTCGGCAAGGATTCAGGATGGTCTACGTCGGCGATAGTTTCGCCAATATTGGCGCCGGCAATACCTGTTAAGGCTACGATATCTCCAGCCAACGCCTCAGGAACTTCTATACGCTGCAGCCCTTTATACGTCATGACGAGATTGATCTTTTGTCGTGATGTCACCCCATCCCGGTTGATGTGGGCAACGAAGGTATTCGGCGTCACTCGCCCACGGACGATGCGCCCAATGGCATATTTGCCTTTATAATCGTCATAGTCGAGCGCTGCAACCAGCAACTGGAAAGGGGCCTCGATATCTACGACTGGAGCAGGAATGGTATTGACAATTGTCTCAAACAGCGGCTCCAGGTTAATGCGCTCATCATCTGGATGATACATCGCCACGCCGTCGCGACCAACAGCGTAAAGGACAGGGAAATTGAGGTGTGCATAGGTTGTCGCCAGCTCCAGGAAAAGGTCCTGCGTCCATTCCAGCACCTGATCAATGCGCGCATCGCGACGGTCTATTTTATTGATCACGACGATAGGCTGTAAGTTCAGCTCCAGGGCTTTTTGCAGTACAAAGCGAGTCTGAGGCATTGGACCCTCCACCGCATCGATAAGTAGAATACAACCATCGGCCATATTGAGTACTCGCTCGACCTCGCCTCCAAAGTCCGCATGTCCTGGTGTATCAATAATGTTGATTTTTATATCTCGATAGATAATGGCAGTATTTTTGGCCAGAATGGTAATACCACGCTCCCGCTCCTGGTCGTTAGTATCCATGATAAGTTCGCCCATATGTTGATTCTCACGAAAAATGTGGCTCTGCTTGAGCAGGCCATCTACTAGCGTAGTTTTCCCATGATCGACGTGAGCGATGATAGCAACATTTCTGATGTCTTCTCTTCTCACCACATGTAATTCCGCTTCTATAGCTTCTTTAGATTGTATCATTGTCCCGATTATACCTCATCTGACAGCCAATTGCCCGGAAAAAGGGCAACGGTGCTGTCAATCGTTCCTTTTTTGCTTACCCGCCTGGCGTTGAAAATGGGCATCCAATTTGGTCGTTGCGTCTTCTCGCAGCGACTTCGTCACATGCGAATAGATGTCCAGCGTGGTCGATATACAACTATGCCCCAGCCGGTCCTGGATGACTTTTGCATCGACCCCCATCTCCAACAAGATCGTCGCAGCGCTGTGACGCAGATCGTGAAAACGCATCGTCGGCAGACCTGCCGCTTCGAGGAGGCTTTTGAATTGTTCGTCTAATATTTTATACCAATAATAACTTCCTGTCGAGTTGGTGAAGACGAGCTGGGGATATTCCCATCGAGGAGTTCGTAAGCGCTGCTCTCCCTGCTGGAGACGGTGCTTCTGCAACGCCTCGATGGCGAAGTCCGGTAAGGGAATCGTCCGCCTACTGCTCGCCGTCTTGGGCGTTTCGACTTTGTACTTTTTCCCGGTACCGTTTGCATCGTAATAGGCGAGCGACTTGCCCACATACACTGTCTTCCTCCCAAAGTCGATGTCGGGCCATTCGAGCGCCAGCATTTCACCCCGCCTCATGCCAGACGCGAGCGCCAGCACGACCAGGGGCTCGATCTTGCGGCCCTTCGCCGCCTCCAATAACCTTGTCGCCTCCTCTTGAGTCAAGAACGAGATCTCTTTCTTTTCCGGGCGAGGTAACGTGACATTGTTACAAGGGTTGGAGGCGATTCTCTTTCTCTTCACGGCGACTTCGAGCTCCGACCTCAACACTGTATGCACGGTACTCCTGACGGTGTTCGGCGACAGCTCTTTGAGCAAATCAGTATAGAAGTGCTGGAGGTCATCGGCAGTTAACTTCTGGAGCTTGATATGGCCGAGACCTGGCAAAATGTGCACTTCAGTATTGTACTTGTAATAACAATAGGTTCCCTCTTTCAATTCCAACCGCTTCACCTCCAGCCATTGCTCCATGTGGTCTCGGAGCGTCTGGTCTTTGGTGGTGATCAGCGTCCCTTGCTCCAGCTCGCGTTGAGCTTTTTCAGGGCGTCCCTGGCTTCTACCTTGCTATCTCTGTACACGTACTTGCGTCGTCCATTCGGTAGGCGAAAACTGGCAACCCAGCGCCCGTCGCTTTTCCGCTGGTAAAGGGATCCTTCGCCGTAGTCCCTATGCTTCGATTGTTTCTCCATGATCATGCCCTTTCTCAAAAGAGAAACCCCGCCATCAACATAAAGTCGGGGTGATTAATATCAAATGTACGTATGTGATGCCCTTTCGAAAACGATGTGTTTCGCGTGTGCAAAACGCTACTTACTCAAAGCTTCTCAAGGCGAAGAGTCACCTTCAAAGTTTATCTTCTTCAGGACCCTGCTCAGTCTATGCGTGTGGTCAAAGGCCAGGGTGGGAGGTTTGTCACAGGAAAACATCGTTCATCTCCTGCCTGGATGTATGCTTTGCCACGAAGAAGCGAGGCCACCTACACCACACGAACATGTCGTCCGTGTGGCTCTCGCCCCCGGTCACCAAAGATTGCTATTTGCGTGAGTGCCATTACCTGTATGCCAATCTCTTAAAGACCTCCCGCCTGACGGCATTCTCCAGGCATTGTTCATCTTCGTCGAGTGTACTGCGAGGGAGCGCAGACATCTCGGAAAATGGCGGCTTGAGACGCTCTATCAAGAGGACCTCTAAACCCCTCTAGTCCTGCGCGGGACCATCACATGGAGGGTCAACGTTACCTGTGTGTTTGTTCATAGCAAACTCCTATTAGGCTTTGCCACTGCCTGAGGTTGTGTCCAAATGATTCTAAGAGGATCATGCAGCATGTGCTTGTGAGCGAGCTGGAGAGTTGTCCGGCGCAAATGGTGGGGCAAGGAGGAGTACCGAGGGCACTTGCTCTGGTTCTGCTAATCTGAGCAACTCATACCCAATACCGGCCAGCCCTGTCATCAGTCCGGGCGTCTCTACCGCTATGGGGACCCCTGTGACCCAATCGTGGGTGTCGCTCTCGCCAAGTAACATCCCGGCAATGCGGTAGACCTTTTCGTAATACTCAGGTCTTCCTAGTATGCGCGCTGCTACGAGCAGCGTCTCGAGATTGCCCATGTCACCATGGCAGAGTGAGTGATTCAGCCCAAAGCCATGCGCTGCCGTCGTCTTGCAGGCAATCTCTATTTCTTCGTGTATCCGGGTATCATCAATATAGGGTAACGATGCGAGGCGGGCAAGGCCAATGCCAGGGGCGCCATGGCACCACGCGCTCATGAACTTTTGCTGCTCCTCACCCCCTGTCTGCCCGCTCCTCGTTGCATGTGCGCTCTCTTCACGCAGGTCTAGCCAGTTCTGTTCTGCGGGAACATAGAGGCTCCGTTCGTATGCCAGGGCTTCGAGCGCAGTCTGTTTGAAGCGTTCATCGCCACTGGCGGCGGCTAAAGAGAGTAAGCTATACGCTATCCCCACCACCCCATGAGAAAAGCCAGCCAGAGGGAAGACCTGGTACAGTGGCTTCCAACCCACTCCGACCCGCATCCTACAGGCATGCTGTAGCAAGTGTTGTCCACATTGGTTCGCGACCGTGAGCGCAGCTTGAGAGGAAGTGACTCGATGAAAGCCGAGGAGCGTCAGGATACAACCCGCCGCCCCACTGATGATATCATACGTCTTATCTTTCTCAACCATGGCCGGTAGGAACGCAATCAGATCCTCACATTCACGCAACAGCGCGGGCTCGTTCCAGAGTACGCCGAGGTGATAGAAGAGGTAAAGCAGAGAACTGAGCCCCTGAAATGCTCCAATCCCCAGGTATTCGCTCTGTTGCCGCTTCTGTTCCAGCGAATCTTGTATGGTTCTCAAGGCGGCCCATGCGGGCGCCGTATACCGCGCCGCGCCGGTGAGCGCGCCGAGGTAGGCCAGGAAGAGCACGATGCCCGTTGCCCCGTCATACAAGTTTGTATCGGCAGCTTGTACTCTCCACTCATATCGATTGACATGGGTAACACAGAGCCAACCTGCCCTGGTCTCGTCCTGTGCTCACTCAACCGCTTTCCAATGGCCGAGGCGGCAGCAAGAAGTCGCTCCTGAGTGGCAGGGACGAAAGAGGACTGCCAGTTGCGTTCCCTCCTGAGCAGACGGTGGGCTTCTACAAGCAGGCTGGTGAATGATGCCTCTATGAACCAGATCTGCCGCTGTAAATCTTCCTCGCTCAATTGCTGGATACGTGTTCACACCGAGCAGTAACCTGGCTGATGAAAGAACTCAGGAATACACACCCCCTGGCAGGTAAAGAGGTCCTGGCTATCCGGACGCGTCGTAAACATGGGAATGTCGCCTTGCAGCAACGCCGCGCTCAGCCGCGATGATCCTGGAGCGTTGAGGCCACTGGTTACCGCCAAAGAACAGGCGGTCGAGGAAGCGATCACGGTCGAGTCCATCACGGATGTTATCTGGATGAAGGCTCCCGTGCGAGAGCAAGGCATACAGACTGGTTGGACGCAGAATCACCCGTATCTCATCGGTGAGGAAGCGTGGTAGGTATTCCTGAAGGAGTGTGTCTCGTTGCGCCATCAAGAGACGATACATCCTGGTGAAACCAGTGAGAATGGGATGCCTGTAATCGAGAAGAGCGACTTCCTGGCCATTGAGCCTGGGCTGATTCTGACCTCCCCTCATCTCGACATGTTGCCGGACGGCGTGCATCACATCGGTACCTGCCTGTTCCCATCTGGAGATGGGCTGAGGGGTCAATTACTCCTTCTGCCCACCAAGCCCACTCACATCAATACCAGTGTTCTCTTCACTGCCATAGTCTCGATGAGGCAACAGGCCAACGTGAAGGACGGAGGACGTTCGCCACGGGATGCTCAGGACCGTCGTGTGGTCCTTCCTGAGGATGCAAGAGTGTCTCCAAATCAATGAGCATAGGATGCTCACCGGCGGCAATCACATTCTCGAAGTGAACGTCCGTGGCTCCCAGGGCATAGAGCAGTGCCAGATGCGCGCCTTGCCGCTCATAAAACCGTTGCACCTCTTCTTCCGAGGCGCATTCATGCGCAGCAATATATTCTGACCAGCCATAGCGACCTTTATCGATCACTTTCAAGGTTGCCAGCGGCGGGGTGCAACCACACTCGTTGAGCCATGTAAGCAGCTCCTGGAAATGCACATCAATAGCCAGCGATTTGGGTTTGTAGACGAGGTGTATCCCTGAACGAAAGGTCAGGATCATCACGCTGCGCCCACCGCGATGCGTATCACCCGCTCCCATGCGTACTGCTGTCAGTGGACTCGGCTCCGTCCCTGGGGCAAATGTCGCGCAAAGCTCGTCCCAATCCGCACACAGGTGGCCCAGAAATTCCAAGCTGTAGCTCACCCAACGGTCAATGGCAAGCGTGAGCTGGCGGGCCAGCACGGGGTATGCTTCAAGCAGAGACAGGATCTCTCCCTGGCAGAGCAGTCGCACGAAGTCCAGAAACCGCTGCTCAGGCGTCTCTCCCTGCAAACGCTGCTGGACACGGGCGACGTTCAGCTCAAGCACAATCGTCCGGGTAAGCATACTTCTGAGCTGCCGGACCAGGTGTCCGAAGAGAGAGGTGGTGACCGATGGCGTGTCGAAGGGGAGCACAGGGTAGCGGCGAGCAAGGGCATCGATGCCAACATGCAGCCGTGCGAGAGCGCGTCGCAACAGTGGCTCAATCGGCTTGACGAAAGAGAGAGGTGGCGGGCTTGCTTCCCTCGATTCATATGGAAGAGATTCATCCAGGGCAGTGGATGATGCTTCAAATGCCTGGGCAAGTTCCGCCAGCCAGCTTGGAGAAGACGAGGCGAAACAGGCCTGCAGCGTCTCACCTGGTAGAGCCAGAAGCGTCAGTAACTCTTCCTCGGTAATCCCCTCCATCTCCAGGCGCTCCGCGAAAGAGATCGCATGGGTGAAGACGTATTGCTCTTGCCAGCGTTGCAGTCGTTTTCTGGCTCGTTCGGTAATCTGGACAGAAGGACGGCCTGCCTGTGCATGCAGGAAAGCAATGCGCTCAGCCAGGGTAGTGGCATGAGACCAGTTCGATGCTTCCCAGCACGTATGTTTATTGTAAGTAGTTGAGTAGCGTGTCTTTGCCATCGTTTTTCGCCTTTACATCATGGTTCGTGCGTGATCAGTTCATTGTTTCAAGAAAAGGGAAGGAGGGTGAGGGCAACCAGATCCAGGACACCACCACCCAGGGCAGGGGTGCTAGCCCCCTGCCCTTTCCATCCCCTACCAGATTTACTAGAGGCGAGGGTCCTACTCACGACGAGGGTCTGGTTCACAACCAGGATCCGGAAAAGGCTCAGTCGCGGTGCCACAAACCAGGGGGCCCGGAGCAGTCTGGACACAAAGAGGATCCTCGCTATTATAGAGATTAGATTTCGGCTTTCCACCAGCCACTTTCGCCAGTTCCTCCTCATTCAGTTCCATTGCTCCTGCCGGGTTCTCAGGGATCTCATACCCCGCGGCAATGAGGCTGTCGCTGTACTCTTCGTCTTTCCAGACACGGGCGATATTGATCTTCATGATAGTTTCTTCCTTTCATTTTTTTCACAGGATTTGACAAAACGATTGAAATCTATGGCAACGACCGTTTGCATCCAGACGTCCATCGATGTTCCGATTGCTTGTTAGAGTCAGCCACGGGCCCAGTGACCGAGTTCTCCAAGCCTTACAGCACACTGAGGAATGCTCTTGCATTCTGGCCGGAATGCCCACTTTTAGAGACTTTCTATTGATTGAAGTACCACTGAATATGTGTCAGGGAATGCATCTACAAGAAATTCATCATCATACACCTTTACATCGCCTTTAGTTCTCTATTTGCCAACTGGCTCTGTATGAGCCTGGTATAGTAGCCATTCCTCCTCAGTAGTTCGTCGTGCGAACCCCGTTCCACAATCACCCCCTGGTCAAGGACTAAGATAAGATCTGCATTGCGAATCGTGCTCACCGAACCGCTAAAGATGCACGACTCTTGCATGACGACTCCAAACTGAGCGCGTACTTCCCGGTAGTTCAGGTAGCGCAGCGGGATGCCATCGTAGAAGATCTCGCCTTCGGTCGGGAGGTACAAGCCAAGCAAGAGTTTGCCAAGTGTACTCTTTCCTGAGCCTGTTCGCCCAACAATGGCGACCTTTTGTCCCGGCTCGATGTCCACACACATGTTGCTCAAGACTTTCGGCGAATGCGGATCGTATTGAAAGCTGATCTGCTCCAGTTTGATCCGCCCCGTCAGCCGAGGGGGTTGATGCACAAACGGACTAGCTTGTTCAGGTTCAGCCTCCACGACATCGGCGATGCGTTCAAGGTGAGCATGAACTAGTTGCAGCCTCTGTCCACTACTCACCAGTGAGGCGAGAGGAGTCAGGAAGGCTCCTGCCAGCACATTGAGCGCGAGCATCGTCCCCACCTGTATCGAGCCATTGATGACCTGCACCGCCCCAAGCCACAGCATGACGAGAGGTGAAAACGCGCGTAAGGTGGTCATAGCTGCCTCAATGAGCGAGGAGAGGTAGCTCCGGCGCACGGAGACGTTCAGTTGCTCGAAAAACAGATTGGACCACTGCTCAAGGGCATGGGGCTCAGCGCCCGCCGACTTGAGCGTCGCTATCCCAGTCAGGGCTTCAGCCACATAGCCCTGAGATTTTCCCTGGGCCGCCAGCTCTCGACTCGTCAGGTCACGTACAGCACGGTTGCTGCTCAGCAGGAGGACGATTTGGAGCAGTCCGATGGCGAGCACAAGGATGCAGAAGGGCAGTGACTGCCAGAGCAAAATACCCAGGTAGACCATGACCAGGCTTCCATCCAGGACAGTTGAAATGAACTGAGTGCTGAGCATTTCACGAATCACGGTGTTGCTACTCAACCGCGAGAGGATATCTCCGCTGGAACGCTGCAGGAAGAAGCTCTGCGGCAGGCTCAGCAGGTGTTCAAAGAAGCCGAGCATCATGTGCGAGTCAACGCGCGCCCGAAGGTAGATCAGCAACGATGCTCGCAGAAGCGTCGTCACCAGTTGGGAGAGTAAGAGCATGCCCATGCCCAACAAAGTCAAGACATCGTTCAACTTGAAAGGAATGATCTGATCCACCACAACTTTGGTAAGGATGGGCATTCCTAATCCAAAGACCTGGATGAGCAGGGAGGCTCCAATGATCTGAACGAGCGTTAGGGGTGCCTGTTTCACACATCTCCCGACATAGGCTCTGAGGGAGATGTGGGGAGAAGGGTTATGACGGACAAAATGCATACCAGGCTCCAGTAGAATCACAACACCGGTAAAACTGGCGTCGAACTCCTCAGCCGTCATACGCCTGCGCCCCGATCCTGGGTCAACCACATCTACGCATGTGGGGGGACCACCGCTCGACGATCAAAAAGTGGTTGAATTCCCAGTGGACGATAGCCGGAAGGGTAATGAAGCGGAAATCATTCTCCTGAAGTGAGACGGCTCGAACCCGCAAGCCATACTCTCGAGCGGCTTTGACAATGCTCAGAGCCGAAAGCCCATCGCGCCCAACGCTACAATGCTCGCGTATCTCCGAGACGCTTGTCTTGCGACCATAATACAGCAGGATCATCGCCAGGCAGGCTGCACCACATTCGACGGCGCTCATTTGACTAAGCTGTGGGACTCTCCTCCGTCGATACACTCTCTGGAGGACCCTCTGGAGCGTGGGCCAGAAGGTATACGCGCGTATCTGATGCCGGTGCTGGCTGGTTTGCCCCTGCCCCTGAGGTACCAATGGTTCCAGTTCGATGGTGCGCATGAGCGCGATACGCTCTCGCTGCTCGATGACGCTTGCCAGGAGCGGCGTGGTGTTCTGATCGGCAATGTCCAGCCCGACCATCAGCACTGCCCTCCGGAGTGTGTTTGCCGGCAGTGGTGTGGTATTCTGCTTCGTGATGTCCATCTATTCGACTCCGATCAGCCTATCGAAGCCTGGCAACAACGAGAGAGGTCGTCGTAAGCCAACTTGTACCTGAGCACTCACAAGACTTCCCGCATACGTACGCGCCGAGATGGTGGATCCCAACCTGACGGTCGCGAGCACAGAGGGCTGGGTGAGAACTTGCGATACACCGCTAGCGAATGCGTACCGTGTACGGGCTTCGCTTGGGCTGAGAATGCCTGGCTCAATCCTCTCAATCGTGCTGGTGAATCGTGACCCCGTCGAACCGATTTGCAACTGGATCGGTAACCCAGTTCGCAGCTTTGGGGCTGAGCTGGCTGGTAGGAAGATCACAGCTATCGCCTCACTGTTTCCTGACTTGGAGTGAGACTTCTCCTCAAGGATGATACCTGAACCGCTCTCATACGTTGGCACTTCTCCCCACCAGGCCAGTAGTCCCGCCATTGTCAGGAATCCGAGGAGGATCCAAAGAAAAACAAAGACGGGTGGAGAAACAACGCGTGGGAGAATATCCTTTTCCTGTTTCTGCATGTAGTGCTTCATCGCACTGTCACGAAAAATTGAGCGGCGAGAGATTGCCATATCCTTCCCTCACAAGACATTGTTTAAGTAAACAGGATCCAGAACAACAGCGACATTCGTAAAAAAACGATACAATTGTGAACACGCGAAGTGCTTCTCGAAGAGCGAGTCATCATCGGTCATCAACTGCCCTGCTCGCTCTTCCTCTAGATTACAGAAAAAAACTGATGGCGATATGCGCAAGATTACCCATTTTTCAGGAGGTGAGGAGTGAGATGTTTTGAAAGGGATCACGAACGTGATATGACCTTGCCCAGGGCTTGTGGGTAGGTCGATGCCATGACAGGAAGCGCGCCTTCCCGGAGATTTTATATCAAATCCTGTAGGTTACGTGTTTTGCATGGACAGGAGCCACCAATACAAGAGCGTGCGTGAGTCAATCAAGTCAGATTGGCTCTGAAGTTCGAGACATCGCTGTGCCTGGAAAACGGCTACGTTGACCGGAAAAAGCGGTCAAGAAAGCGCTGAAAGAGGTTCTTACGTGGCCGGATGAGGCCCTGGCGGGTGTGGATCCATTCCGTAGAGGAAGGTTGTGTTGTAGGCATATGCGGCTTCGCAGGAACGTCTGGTCTCTCAAGAAAGACTTCGCTCCCTGGAATCTGTTGGGGAGAGGGTACCTCCTGTCTATGAGGAACCTGCTGTTTGTTGATCCTATTCGGATCGGGCACCTGCCTGATGTCATCGCGTTGCCAGTCCATGTGCGCTCTCCTCTTGACACAGAGACATTCTCTTCTGCAGTTACTCTAGTATCCTCCATCGCAACAGTCAGACGTGTGTTCCTAGCCCAAATATACCACAGAATTTGATGTTAGCAATGGTTTTAAGGCCTTCTTCTGTTTTTATTCTATCTTGCTACAATGGAAACCCTGCAATCGCCACGCGTGAGGGCTCTCAAGCGCGCATTACCCCACCAGCCCTTGTCTGATGGCATACGCAACAGCAGCGGCCCTTCCCGACACATCGAGCTTGACGAAAATATTGCTCAGGTGGCGATTAACCGTCCTCGGGCTGATGACGAGCACCTCGGCTACTTCGCGGTCAGTATGGCCTTCGGCCACAAGTCGCAGCACGTCTAACTCACGTTTCGTCAGGTGCAAGTCGAGCGTATATGCTGCATGCGCGAGATGTTCATCAACAATATTGCGCGGCGCTTGTGGCCTATCGTGCGCATCGAGTTGACGCATACCCTCTTGCAGCGTGTCTAGCATGTTGACAGCTCTGAGCATGTCATACTGCACGAAGATTTCACGAGCCGCCTGACACAGTTGGTGAATGGTATCTGAGGCGCGTCTCGAGGGAATGCCCTGCTTACCAGAGCGCATCAGGGTCGTACGCGCCTGTTCGTACAGTATCGCGGCCTCTTCAGGTCGATTTCCAGCACGCCGGCAGAGCCTGAGTCCATCATCAAATGCTTGCTCTGCCTCGTCCCAAGCGCCGTCCAGCGCGGCTACTTCACCTCTTATACGGTCGACTGCAAAACCATAATACATGAAGCCACTCAGTTTCTTCAGACGCTCGATGTAACTGGTAGCCTGCTCAGGCACACCGATATGCAGGAACCCCTCCGCGAGAAATGGAATATAATAATGGCCGCTATAGCCAACCGGCTCTTGAAGGGCAGCGGCCTGGTTCAGGTGAGCTTTTGCCTTCGCCTTGCGTCCAGTCACCGCGAGGAAGTGTCCGTACAAGGCCAGCGAACTTGGATACCATTCTGTGTTCGCGGCGGCCACGAGCGACTCATGGAAGAGTTGATCCGCCTGGTTCCACTCACCCTTGCGAAAAGCAAGTTCCGCCTGCACCTGCATGATAACTGGCTTGAGACGCGCATTACCGGTTGTCTCCGCCTCTTGCATAGACTGCTGCAAGCGAGAGTCACATTCTGCCCATTTCCCAGCGGCAAGCTCCATGACAGCCTGATTCCAATGCAGCCATCCGAGCACATGACGAACCCCATAACGTCGAGCCAACTCAAAGCCGCGCAAATTGTACAGACGAGCCTTTTCTATTTCACCCAGGGCATGGTAGATAATTCCCAGCCCCTGATCTCCCAGGGCAGCGCGGTAGGGGTCGCCTATCGCGACATACAGCTCGTGAGCCTGCTCTTGCAAACGAATGGCCTCGTGGATCCGCTCACCCCAGCCGCGGATCCAGCTGACCAGGTGCAATGCGAAAGCCTGACTTGCCCGGTCGCCCAGTTCTGTTGCAAGTTGATACGATTGCCACAGTGCCTTTTCCGCCTCCGTTGCCCGATTGAGCAGTAAATCCATGGTTGCTTGCGCCTGCAAAAGTAAGACGCGCTCCGCGCTCATCAGGCGCATTTCAGGTTGATCGATTCTACCGGAGTAGCGGCGCGCCGTCATCCACGCATAATGATGCTCTTCCTCCTCTGTCACAACACGCTCGACGGATCCACTAACTGCAGTATCCAATGCGCTGCGCGCAGCCTGCAGGTGGGCAAGCGCCAATTCATATTTTCCCTGCATGCGGTAGACATCCGCCAGCATGCGGTTCACTTGCGCCGCCAGCGGCGCAGGCAGGTCGAATTGAGCAGAGGGAGTGGATACCGTCTTACGCCGTACCTCTTCTAATGCCTTCTGAAAAGCCTCCGCTGCCTGGTCCAGTTCGCCAATTCTGAACCAGCTTTCGCCAATCATTCCATGTACGTGAGCCGGCAAGGGGAGTGATTCTTCACCCGCTACAGGAGTATACCTCTCCATCAATTTGAGTGCAGCGCGAAAATGAGCTATAGCCTCGCGATGCGCCTGCTGCCTTGCCGCCTCTTCGCCAGCCCGCAGACTCCACCGCAATGCCGCCTCTCGCTCACCGCTCAGTACATAATGGCGCGCCAGCTCCCCAGCAGGGGCCTGCGCACCATAGTACACCTCCAATGCCGTCCCGATCTTGGCATGCAGCACACTTGCCTGGTTAGCTGGCACTTGACCACTCAGAACCTCCTTCACGATACCCTGGCAAAAGAGGCAGATTGAGGAAGGAGTCCCCCGATAGACATTGTCATGATCTACAAGCTCAGCGGCTGCCTCATTGCCTGTAAGAGGAGCAACACGTGGTGAAAGGGCAATGATTGACGCCTGTTGCGCTTTATCGATGCACGCCTGGACTCGAACCTCGCCTCCCTCACTTCCCCCCATTACCATCACCAGGGCTTGCAGCGGGAACGTACGGCCAAAGAGGGCAGCTACACGCATCAGTTCCAGGCAAGCCTCGTCCAACACTTGCACGCGCTGTTCAACTGCCAGGGAAATACTTTTTGGCAGCTCTGTCCCGGTGGCCCTGGAAACGTCCCAGACACCATTACGCTGTACAAGCTGGCCGTTCAGTGTGAGCATACGCACCAGTTCTTCCAGGAAAAATGGATTGCCCCCGGCGCGTGCGATCAGCGCTTCAGCGCCAGAAATAGTACCTGGGAGCAAGGCTTGCAGGTATTGCTCTGCACACTCTACGCTCAGCGGCTGAACTGGAAGAAAGAGCAGCAGACCCTGGCGCATGAGTTCGCTCAATGCCCGTAAAGCTGTGGCCGCCCGGCGTTCGGTTTCAATGCTCTCACCATCAGCATTCCTTGTTGACCGCGTCGAACCGGGGCGTGTCACCCCCACCAACGCAACGCGGCAGCTGTGCAAGCGCACGGTGAGGTACATCGTAAGCTCCAGGCTGGCGCTGTCCGCCCATTGCAAGTTATCAATGCTGAGCATGACAGGATTTTCTGCCGCCATACGTTCCAGCAAAGTTGCTACAGCGTCGAAGAGACGGAATTTTTCCTGGTCAGGGGAGAGCGGTTCAGGAGTAATGGTTACAGGCAGCAAGTGGAGAAGTTCAGGGAAGAGGCGGGCCAGCGCAGCCACCAGGGGTACGCCAATGAGAGAGATCGATGCGCTCGCATCAACAGCACCCGTACCTGTCTGCGCGGGCGAGTTGGCGTGCTCTTGATCCAGGCCAACCAATACGCGCAATGCCTGAGCAGAATTGGCGCGTAGAACAGGGCGAAGCGCTTCGATGAAAGGCAGGTAGGGGAACATCACGCCTGCCTCATATGCTCGTCCCTCCAGCACCCGAAAATTTCGCTTTTTTGCCTCCTCGCATATCTCCGCCAGCAGGCGCGATTTTCCTACGCCGACATCACCGCTGATTACCAGTGCGCGCGGACCAACAGGACGATCCAGCGCAACCGCATCCAGTAAAGTACGTATGGCACGCATCTCGGTCTCTCGACCGACCAGCGGCAATTGATGAGCGTGTAGCTCGATACCTGTTAACGGGTCGGCAAATGGTGCTTGCATACTCCCTCGCTCTCGCTTGCTAATTTCTTCGCGTACCTGTCTTTCTGATTACATCAGCACTGCTTGCTCGTTTTACCATGCGAGGTGCAATATCGTGATAACCGAACAACGCATAAAAGACCAGTAAGAACGGCACATCGAAGAGGAAATACAACCAGAAAGCGCTAGGAGCCCCCAGCCACAACAGGTGATAGAGCAGTGCGCCCGCCACCAGCGTGCCATAGACGACAGCGACGATAGCCAGGGGGCGCACGCGGGCCCACTCTCGCTCCATGGTGAGACAGAATGCTCCGGCCGCATTACCCAGAATAATTGCGCCGATAAACCGATCCAGCATTGGGGGAATACTTGTAGGCCAGAGCGGTAAGGGAAGTTCCGGTAGAAAGAAAAAACCGAGGCCGATAAAAAGGTTAACCAGACCTGCGAGGTATGCCAGCGCTCGTTCCGGCGGGCTAAACACCTGGTGTTTCATCACTGCAGCTGCTCCTTTCATATAAACTAACCCATCGATTATACACTAGAAAGGTGACAGAAGTAAGCATGTCCGCAAGAACTTCTGAACCTGTAGACCGGAGAGATTCAGATCAAAAATGGGTAATCTTGCACATGCCCACGCGTTTCCTGCCAACTATACTACCACTATATCCGGTTGCATTACCACACCAGCCCCTCTTACCAGTGGAGGAGAGATCGGTAGAACGGGGAAATAATGCACCCGCAAGGAGCGAACAAAACATGCATGACCTGTACGAGCCAGCATTCGCCGCCAGTCACTGGAGAAGAAACGAAGCGCTATTCATCATGCGATCCGCTGTTCTCAACGCACGATCGAGAAGGGAGTGAACCATGTGGTGTCCACGCTGTCACGCCTCCATCCCGGCAGAGAGGTCGGCCCGGTTCTGTGGGAACTGTGGCACCATCCTCACCTCACGGCAAGCGTGGGGAGTGACCATCACTTTTCCCACAGAAAAGACCATTCTGAGCAACTACCAGTCTCAGGTAGTCGCGAGGGATACCGTCAGGCTTCCGCTTGAACGACCATCCCCCTCACCGGCCAGGACTGACTCCCCATCTCCCGCTCCACTCCAACGGAGTGCTCTTCCTGCGCAGCCGCCTCAGCTCCGGCCCCCACATCACCCCATCAGATCCAGCCGGCATAGGATACTGATTGCCTTCTTCATCCTGCTCCTCCTTGCGGGCGTGACCCTCGGTATCACGTTTCCCCTCACCACGATCACTGTCAAGCCGCAACCAGGAGTGAGCCCCTCTGGGCAAGCCGTTTTCCTCGATAGCCAGCAGGGGCTGCCAGGACAGACCGATGCGCTCAGCATCACCACCCAGGATCTCGGACCACCTCCCGTCGGCTTCCAGTACCAGGCCTGGCTTATCAATGAGCAAACGGAGCGGCTCTTTGCCCTGGGACCCTTGCTTGTCAGGAGCCATACGTCCTCATTGCGCTATACCGGGGATGGGAAGCATGGGCGGCCCGGTACCAATGTACTCGGCGCTGGCAATAAGCTGATCATCACACTGGAACACGTTGTGGTGCAGGCCCCAACAGGAAAAGCGGTCCTCACGGGCACTTTCCCTCCCCAGGCATTTGTGCATATCCGCCATCTGCTCGTCAGTTTTCCCACGGTACCAGGCAAGCTTGGGTTACTTGTGGGTCTACGGAAGCAAACGCAACTCTTGAAAGCGCAGGCGTTGGTGCTGCAAGGCTTTGCCTCCAGCCGGAACGAAGGAGCCATTACCTGTGCTGCCCAGAGTCTCATTGACATCATCGAAGGCATGAAGGGCCCGCACTACCACCCCCTCGCAGACTGGTGCGCCTCTTTAGCTATCACAACCACGGGTGACGGCTTTGGTCTGCTCGGCAGCAATGGATATGTTGCCGTAACAGCAGCACACGCCATTTTAGCCGCAACGCAACCCGATACCACGGACAACATCCGCGTGCGGGCCGAGCAAGTGCGGGTAGCGATAACGAATATCAAAGGGTGGGTGACGACCATCGAGCAGGATGCACTTCACGTACTGAACACTCCAACCGACACGCGACAAGTCCCGCTGATGGCACAGCTAGCCAATCAGGTCTATAGCGGTACGGATACCGATAATGATGACCGTGTTGATCCTGTCGTGGGAGAAGCAGGGGCCATTACGGCATATATTCATGGACAATTAATGGCAACGTTACCGCTCGTTTCTCATACAGAGCAGTCCGTTGGGTAAAGACCAGATCGGTCTAAAACGGGTTCAGACCAAAACCCAGGGCCGTTTTAGGGGAAGGAACGCAACCGTTGAGGTAGAAGCCTATCATCGTTGAGCAGCTCCGTCCGCAACGCGACCACGGCCGTGGCATTGGGTCGGCACCAGCACATGCCCCGCTTTTTCATGCAACGGTTGATCACCAAGACCGCGGCCCGCTCGATCATGCCGAGGCCCTCCGGATAGCCCTGGTGCTGCCACTGATCGGAGGAACCCATCCAACTGCGTTGGTTCTCCAGATACGTGATCGCTTGAGGGATCGTCTCTAGCGCCTCGGCCTCCACCCCCGTTGCCAATTTGTGTACCCCTTGGATGGCCAGATCGACACAACCATGGCTGGAATTGACCCGAAAAGATGGAGACTCCAAAGTTGGATATTAACTCATCTTTGACTCATGGGCTTGTTCAAAAGCAACCGGGCTGACATACTGCAATGTCGAATGGAACCGCATGGGATGAGAGAAGCACTCTCCGTACTCAAAAATGGCTGATCGGGCCTCTTGCCTCGTCTTGAAGCGTCTGCGATCGGGACACTCCTTGGTCAGACGAGCGAAGAAGGACTCCATGGCGGCGGGCTCACTAGCAATTGGCCGTCCGGCTCATGCTCACCTCGATGTTCAGCCAGGCCTCCAAAGCGAGGTACCGGTCGCTGGTCAACGAGAGAGCCCCGATCAGCATGATGCAAGAGCCCTGTGGGCGGATGCCGCTGGGCGATGGCCAAGAGCCTCGCCAGCTCGACGAGCTGCTCATCTGAAGTTTCCGCCATCACCCAGCCCACCACCATGCGCGAGAACAGGTCCAGGATCACTGAAAGGTAGAGCCAGCCCTCGGCTGTTTCGACAGCCTTGGTCTCGGTCACCCATTTGCTCTTGGCTTCCTCGGCGCTCAATTGGCTACCCAGACGATTGGGTGCAAATCGAGCACGAGGATCACTCTTCGTCGTCGGGAGGCTCAGACCGCTTGCGCCCAGCCGACAAACCCAACTGCTGCATCAGCCGCACCACTCGCTTGCGTGAGCAGTGCATCCCACGCGCTTTGAGCACCGCATGAATACGGGGACTGCCATAGACCTGACGATGGTCCAGAAAGATCTGGTGGATTTGGGCTGAGAGTCTGGCATCTTCTCGGCCATGCTCGCTGGTCGGTCGCTGTTTCCAGGCATCATACCCGCTGAGCGAAACGTCCAGGGCTTGGCACAACAGCGTCACCGGGTACTGCTGACTGTGCTCGGCAATGAACGCCAATCTCACCCCTGCATGCGCGAGAAGATGCCGAGAGCTTCGGACAGAATCTCTCCAAATCTCTTGATTTTTTATGAGAACAGATGTACTCTTGGAAGTGGAGAAGCACAGTGGGGTCGCTCCCCGCTGGAAACGATCCTGCAGAACCCTTCGACGCTTTGGAGTTCGACTCTTGAAAAAACCTTGTTTTAGGTGTTGTTCCCCTCGACACCCTCACATCACTTCACAGACTGTTGGAGGATAGAACATACTCTCTTGTAGGCGCAAACTCTTGCTAGCACCTGCGCTGGTGTTAGCAGATACTACTGGTATCATACCACAACATCACCAAACAAAAGATGGAGGAGTCCGCTGCCTCCCGTGCGAGCCCAGCAAGTGTACCACAGCGTGTCAAGGTCAAGCGAGCGTGCCCCCACCCAGTCACCATCCCGCCCTGCACGACCTTGACACGCTGTGGTCTGTGCGCTGGTAGCTCGCCCCGGAGGGGACGCGGGAGCGAGTCGCGGCAGACGGCTGACAGGCGCCATCGTGGGGGAGACCCACGTCCGGCAGAAGGAAGACCGTGGGGACCGTTTGGGCGGCTCCAGCTGACAGGGCCACCTAACCGCCCCCTACAACTTGTCCAGGTGCTTCTTCCTGGGACGGTTTTGACCCTTTGACTGCGCCTGTTGCCCGGCCTCTTCTCCTTGTTGCTGGAGGTCGAGCATCTCGAACTGGAGCTGAGCGAGCTGCTGCTGGCACGTGCCCAACTCCTGTTCGGCAGTGAGCAAGCGCTCCACCAGGTCGCGCTTGGACTGGAGCAGGTAGCGCTGGCGCGCCCTGTCTCTGTCACGATCCGGGTCAATGCGTGACGGTATGGTGGACACTCGCTTGGTGCGTCCTTTGCGCCGTTGATATCCCAGGCCGCGCTGGTACGTCGTACTGTGCTTGCGGTAGTAAGCATGAGCTTCCGCATTCCCAATGATCCCTGCCTTTTTGATCCCCTTGCCTTCCGCATCCACCTCGCGAGAACGAGTACAGATGGCTTCAAGCGTGACCGTTTGCCCGTCTTTGAGCAATTGATCGACGGCCGCTTTGACCAGATCGACGGTCCGTTGTTGCCTGGCTTGATGGTACTGTTTCAGCCAGGGACGCTCTTGCTTTGGCGAAACTAGCGGGTTCGATATGGATGGGTGGGTTGAATTGCTCATCGTTGCGGTATTCCTCCATGATGGTCATTTCTTCCAGTTCAGTGGTACAGCGTTGGATCAGCGCCTGCAACTTGACGATCTCAGGCCCCATGCCTCTCCGCTTGACCTGATCGAGGCGGATCATGGCCCACTGTTTCTGCTCCACAATCTCATCCCGTCGGGAAGGATCGGGGATTTTGTACACACAGCCAGTGCAAACATACGAGAATGGGCAGATGGCATGGCACGAGCAGTCGCCTCCGGGGACCTTGGCAAGTGTACCGACCCGCTCCTTCGCGGTTTCCCACTGCCGTTGCAACTCCGCCGGGGCGCGAACAAATGCGTCTTCCACGCTGCCGAGATGCGTGGCGAAATGATCAAGCAAGGAGTCGGTCGTCTCCACGATCCGCTGCCAGGATGGGGCCGCGTAGTAGCCTGTCACCTGGATATCCTTCTGATGCAAGATTGCCGCGATGATATCTAGGGGAACGTGCTCAACCTCCCGCAAGTGCGTTGCGAACACGTGTCTCAGCAGGTGCGCTTTCAGGACAACGAGATTTCCGTCAGCACTCTGGAAAATCATCCCGTGGCAGAGAAATCGCATGCAGGCTGTGATGGACTTCTGCAGAAGATGCGCGCCATTGTATTGGAACAGGTAGGGACGGCATTCAGGGAATTGGTGGCTGCGTCCATTCGATGGGTTAAAGGGCACCTGCGGCAAGTAACCACCCGGCTGCAACTGGTAATGCTCTCTGAGCATCTGCGCCACGCGCTCCAGATTGTGCCTCGTCTCGGGTCCGATCATGTAGTCCACTGGCTTGTCTTTCCCTTTGGGAACCAGCCTGACCAGCAACCGTTGTATTCCTCCTACCTCCATCGTGTAGAGGCAGTCCGGGCTGAGACTCAATTGAAGTAACTCCCCGATTCTCGCCCCGGTCGTCGTGAAGAAGTCGAGGGCGGCCAGGCCGAAGGTGGCCGCCGCAAAGAGGGGCTCCACCATCAAAACCAGATTGGGCGTTCGAGACTTCGCCATATCCATGAACTCCGCGGTCCCATCGACATGGCTTCCAGAGAGAAGCCCTGGATGGTCGGTATTGAATGGCTCGCGCTCCTGTTGCTCCGTATCGTATCCCCACGAACGGAGATAGCTTTGCTTGCGCTGGACTTCCTCGGCGGTTCCGCTGGTTGCGTTCGTCCCGAGTACCCCGTAGCGCAAGAGATCGCCGAACCAGAGCAGTGTGTCAGGATCACATGGCGTATGGCTGTCGGCGAGATTGTCTGCTCCCAGAAATTCGAGGAAGAAGTGATTGCGTGAAGGCGAAAAGCTTCTCTGGCGGTGATGAGCATCACGTATGTGGCGAGCGGAGTACTGGTCGGCGTGAGCGAGTACAAAGCTGGCCCGATCCCACAACTGGAAATGCAGGCGTTGGGCTCGCCTTCGTTCTGCGTAGGAAAAGGTGACCGGTGGAATGGCCTTGCCAGACTCGACCAGAGCCACCACCTCGCGGTACTTTTGCAGCAAGCGATGTAACTCGTTCCACCTGCTATGCCCTTCGCCTCTGATGCGTGCAAAATGGGGCGTCACCGCATCTGTTGCGGTTTTGCGCCGCAAAACCCGCGTTTCCTGTAGCTCTCTGTGTCGGTACAGGTGCTGACGCAATCCTGTTGGGAGCGGTGGGAGTTCCCATTGTTGGGCAAGGGTCAGGTCTTCCGGCGGCAGGGAATGAAGATACACCTGGATGGATCGCGAGGAGGCCGTGTAGATCTTCAGAAAATCCTGTCTGGTCTCGAAGGTATCTTCCAGACGCTCATCATTGAGGTACTGCAAGAGGTGTTGCGCAGGATCCCATTGGGTGAAATGGACGAGGCTGTACGCCTGAAAGATGGTCGTCCAGCGTCGATGAAGGACCTGCAGTCGGTTCTCTACGGTTTTCACGTCAAGGCGCGCATGGCATATTGAGACCGCGAGCACAAAGGCCAGATGATTGACCCAGGGTGTTCCAGCAGCGTGCGTGTTCACGTAGTTCATGAGCTTTCGACTGACCTGCTCCCAATGGAGCCTTGGGACGGTGAGCAGCATTGGGTCAACGACCTCTTGAAATCGCTGCCGCACAAAAGATCCCTGTTGTTCTGCGTTTGTGGGAAGATTACGCATGAGAAAATCCTCCAAGTGTAAGGAGCGAGTCCCATCCACCTTCATCTGGCTGGTGTGTCGGCGAGTCTGGTGCGGGTGGAACTGGCGCAGAAGACGACACAGGTGAGGGGACCTCTAGCGATGATTGTTCGTAGGTAAGATCTTCTTCGTACCATTTGTGGTGAAGTCTGTCCTGCGTTTCCATATGGCATTGCCCTTCAAAAACATGCTCGTAGGTCTTGAGCGTCTCGGGGCTACGCCAGGCCATGTAGCGTATCAGTTCTTCCCGTTTCTGCTTCAGTTCACTGGCCGACTTCGCCTGCGCTGCTATCAAGCGCATTTCCTGGCTCACGTACCAATGGCGCAATCCGTGGACGTTGAGGTCGATCTTGAGGGCATCGCAGAGCCTGTACCAGTTGGGTTTGAAAGCTTCGTAGCTGTACGGTCTCCGCCGCCGTGAGAGGAACAATGGGGCGTCATGCTCCAAATCATCGAGACGGCGGCCCTCTCCATCAAGCGCTGATCGCTCGGTGTTCACGTACTGGCGCAGCATCTTGGCTGTGGTTTTGTCAAAACGGATGTTTTTCACTCTTCGTCCGTGGCTGCCTTTGCTGAAAGCTGTTGCCTCCTGATTGTATCCCCGCTTACGCCAGTCACCGACCGTGAGCTGGAGAATCTCTCCGATGCGGGCACCGGATTCGTAGGCCATCCGTACGACAATTTGATCGCGGAGACTCAGTCGTGCCTTCTCGAAACCTTCGATGAGCTGCTTGTGGAGAGTGAGATCATTGATGGGCTGGAGCGTCCAACCAACATCCTCTAGCCGGAAGTAGTTCTCAGAGGTGTGCCGCACCCCCGGTTCCTCGACCCCGCTGATCTGCGGCAATCTTGGACGTGTGGAAGCTGCAACCCCTTCTACAAACTCGATCTCTCTCAATAGCTGGGTCACTGAGTCGATGAATGGGTGGGGATGAGGGTAGTGCTTCATCCATCGCATGACGTGGTAGAACAACTTGAGTGCAGAAAGAAAGACGCGCACGGTGCTGGGACTATGAGCAGTAAGGGACACTTGCATGTAGGTATCTTTGGGCTGGATCTTGCAGGCCAGGCGCTCGACAAGGTAGTCCCGTACGGACTCCTGTACAGCTTCTGGTGGGGAATCCCAGCGATCGCCGCGATGCCGACGCCAATGATCGGTGCTCAGATACCCAAAGTACGGGAGGAGCACATGCAAGTATGTGCGTGCAGCCCCATCCGACAATCCTTGCCGTGCCTTGTCGTAGAACTTGGTCAGGGGCAAGTGTGGCCTTCCCTCCCCATCTACGACCACGAGGGAGTAGTGGCTCGTGACCCCTTCAGGGCGAGGAACGGCACGAAACATGCCTGTCTTGTTGAGCATCTATTCTCCCTCCTTTCTACAGGAGAGTATTCTCTATGCTCAAGGAGCCTGTCAAAGTGAGCGATATGGGTTTTCTTCAACACCGATTACATATCGGGGGGCGCGTTCGCACACCTGATACCAATTAGTGTTCTAAGAGACCATTCTAAAATGAGGGAAGTAGGTCAGAGAACGGAGACGCTCCTGGTCAGCTTCCAGCTGATTGAGTCCTTCACACACCTTGTCAATCACGTCATCAAGAGAAGGAAGAGCGAGA
>WNGQ01001980.1_pt1 | contig 43072 bp, 35 predicted proteins | sample 5407661 | NCBI WGS metagenome assembly WNGQ01 (sample SAMN13153382, study PRJNA577476) | soil metagenome | isolation source: 60 cm soil or saprolite under Garry oak tree replicate 2 | place: USA:California | collected 2016-06-15 | reverse complement strand
TACTACTTCGCTGGAAGCGAGCCTTCCACGGTTTCCATTCGTGTTTGGTCTTACAGCTTCCTCCATAGTCGTTTGCTTTCCGCGAGCCCCGCGGTAGCTTCTCAGTCTGGTGAGCCATCAGGAACGTGGTTCTTGTTCCTGGCAAAAGAAAGAGAGGGTACATTGAACAATTGGTACGTTAGTGTTTTTACCCGTCGAAACGATTTACAACGGAACGCCCAAGCACTATTCTGTTTTCAAGGTACTACCTCTCTATTCTTGCACAGGCGTGCAAAAACGGAAATGGTTTCTCTCGTTGCCAAGAGCAGTGCTTTCATCCCCTTCCCTGAAGGGCTGACTTGTACCCACATTTTACAAACGGAGGTGAAAAGCAAGATGAACGCCCTCAACAAGGGTTTGCAAGGAGAGCCAGCCCTTCCACAGGGTTTTCCAGCCAGGCGGGCCATCCGACTTGCGGGCTTGGTAGCCACCCATGCGTGCCACCTCCGTCCAGAAGCCCTCACTGCTCAGGGTCTGGGAAGACTGGCCAGCGCATGCAGCGACGATCGCCAGCGCTTCGGGTTCAATCACCTGTGCTGCTGGGTGATCTGGGGTCTGACGCGACAGATCGCGCAATTGGGAGCCTGCGCACTGCCACCGGAGACAACCGTCCCAACAGGCGGATCAGACGATCAGCACTCTGCAGCTGTCGCTCTTGGATCCGGCAGCCGGTTTTGAGACAGTGATGATAGTCCTCAACCGTCCAGCGACAGCCATACCAGTCGGCACGAGGTCCTGCCTGTTCACAGCTAGTGACCCCCACCGAGGTGAGCAAGATCCATTCCAAGGGCTCTTCCCCTTCTGGGGCCTCTTCTTAAGAGACCCGCACCACCCAAACAGGGATGGGCGCCAGTTTGTGCAGACGTGGATCATGACGCGGCGGCAAGAGCGACAGGTGGGTCCAGGCCAGATGCAACGTGGTGGAACGCGCTTGGCGCCCATGACTGGCCGGGACGTCGAAGGGACGCGCGTCCACAGCCGGCAAGACGGACAGTTCGGCCAACAGGTGGGAGAGCGTTTCCTCTTCCATCTGCACCCGTCGATCCTGAGTGGCACACACCACAAAGTGGGTCTGGGTCCTGCGGCAGCTGTCCAAAAACGCAAAGATATCCGCTCCACGATCGGCCACATGCACGAAGAGCGTCGAGGAGCAGGATGGGCCGATCGCCTGGACGCACCGACCCCAGACGTCGGTTTCTTTGCTGCGCTTGCGTCTTTGCGCACGCGTTTGGCCTTTGGGCGCCGACTGCCGCATAAAGGGCTCCTGATGAGCACATCGAAGGCGATGATGCGTTGCCGGATCAATCGCCAGGACGGTTTGCAAGAGCAGGCCACGACCGCGATCATCGCCCATCGGTCCCAAACCGGTGGTCTTGGGATGATGAGTGTAATCGAGGTCCGTGGTCTCTTGCACCAGCAAGACCACAGACAAGGTCTCCATCTGGCTGCGCGTCTGCTGATAGTGGGGCTGCATCAGTCCCTCAAAGGTGACATCAGGCTCATCGAGCAAACGATACACGGCCTTGACCTTTTTCCTCCTCTGCATTTGGGAGGGCCTCGAGGTCGACGCGTCTTTTGCTATGTGGGTAGCCGCTGTCACTGCCCGTCTCGTCCGACGCAGATCGTGCAGCAGAACACCGCCAAAGGTCGTTTCTGCCCAGCGCTGCGGGTCCAACACATCTTGTGTGTTCATTTTCTCATTGTACCAAATTATCTTTGTAAAATGTGGGTACAAGTCAGCCCTGAAGGGCAAGGGGTCTTCCCGCACCGATTGATAAATGGCTGTGGGAGATCTACTTCCCACAGCACTTTCCCGACTACGAGCGCCACCGGGTCAGGTGCATCGGGTTGACTGCCCCGAACGCCAGAAAGCGTCTCCCAAGTCGCCCACAGGCAGTACGAGCACCATTGGGGTGGGAGTGATTGTACCTGGCAGAAAGAAAGCTTTAGTTTTATAGACACGAAACGGCATTCACAGATGGTGATGCCGTTCATTTTTTGCCTACCGACAGAAAGTGAAGGCACGAGCATGACAGACGAACAGCAGCCAGCAGAGAATCGTGAGCGTAGGCAGAGGCGCAAAGAACGAAAGCGCAGTGTTCACGGCGGAGGCTCTGTCTACCTGCGCCGAGGTGAAGGCAAGGAGCGCTGGGTTGCGGCGATGAAGGACCCGGAAACGGGAAAACGCCTGGAGCGCTACGCAAAATCGCAAAAAGAAGCTTATGAGCTGCTGGAGCAGATGAAGAGTGAAATAAGGCAAGGGACTCTGGTTACAGGATCGCGTCAAACAGTGGAGAAGTATCTGCAAGACTGGTTTGAGAACGTACAGAAGCAGGCAGTTCGTACAACAACCTACCTGAGACAAGAACCTATCCTTCGCAACGTGATCTTGCCTGTTCTAGGACATATCCAACTCCAGAAACTGACTCCCCAGCAGGTACAGAAGTTGTATTCGGCTAAAATCAACGAAGGATGGAAGCCGGGCAGCATTCGCAACATCCACAAGATACTGCATAAAGCGTTAGACAATGCTGTACGCTGGAAGTTGGTCCCCCGGAATGTGTGCGATCTGGTTTCTTTACCGCGTCGAGTAAAGCATAAACCGCGAACTTTAACCAAAGAGCAAGCTGTACAATTATTAAAAGCCTCACAAGGCCACCCATTGGAGCCATTGGTTGTGCTTGCTTTGACTACGGGTACGCGGCACGGTGAAATTGCTGCTCTGAGGTGGCGTGATATCAACTTTGCAGCGAGGACCCTGGAAGTCAGGCACACTGTTACCTTTATTAGCGGGCACGGATATGTCGAAGGAGAGCCAAAGACTGAGAAGAGTAATCGCACCATTGTACTTCCACGTTTTGCTGTGCGAGCTTTGGAGAGGCATCGGCTCCATCAGTTGGAGATGCGATTACAAGCTGGCAGGCTGTGGCTGGATCGAGATTTAGTTTTTTGTAACGCATTTGGGAGCTATCGCAATCCTGCTACAACCAGCCAGGCTTTTCATAGACTGCTGGCGAGAGCCGGGCTCCCGCCAATGCGTATCCATGATTTAAGGCATAGCGTGGCGACGCTGTTGATTACGGTGATGAGAATGCCTGCCAACCTTGTCCAGGAGCTTTTAGGGCATGATGACATCGAGACCACCCTGGGTCTGTATACACATCCCGCTGCAGAGATGCAACGCCACATGATGGATGGTTTAGATGACCTTTTTGGGACGGATTTCTAGCGAGTTGGCCTCTGATGGCTCCCCGGACTAAAGTCGCGGGGGTTCCGAGCGGTGCTTCCACGCTTCCAACTGGCCTCCCTTGAGGAGGAAAGCTGGCCCTTGTGTGGCTTTGTTCGGACTTTCGGGCCGACGCGCTCCGGCACGGGCAAGGCCCATGCTTCGGGGCAAGGACTGCCCCTCATTCGCACGTTGGATGACTCGCTCATGTGCGGCCCGCAGGCGCGCCTCCGCACCTTCCCAGTACGCTGCGTACCGGGCCCATGAGGGAATGGGATCTGCTGGATCGAGATAGGCGGCCAGAAAGGCGGAGTAGAGATCCCGTTGGATGGGTCCCACTCCACAAGCGCATTCATGCCATCGCTGCGCTAACGGCTTTTTCACCTGCCGTCCGCACCCATGACAGAATTGGCTCAGTTTGCTCGACCGCGTGGGAACTTCCACCAGGGTGCCGCCCGTGCTTGCAACGGTGCGTCGTAATTGTTCTACAAACATCCCTGGTGCTCTGATCCCTACGCTTTTACCATACCGCTTCTGCCACCCTTTGTACGAAATCTTTTCAAGGATGATGGTGTTGCCCACCGCCACGATCTCATGCACTTTGCGACCATGCAAGCTCTTGCGGTATGCGGCCAGGGCGCGTTCTTTGGCCGCCTTTCTGCGCCGGGTTTTCTCATAGCTGCGGCTGCTTTTCCAGTGCAGCTTTTTCTTGCCCGTTGAGCGGATACGGCCTTTGGCATCGTAGTTCTCGGGATTCGCTGCGCGCCTCTGACGATCCATTTTTCTTTGAAGCCTTCGGGTAGCCTGTTCGTTGGGAGCGAGTTCCTCGCAGAATACCGAGAGGCTGGCTTCCCCCTCTCGGGGAAAAAGCGCGATCGTAGATGGGCCCAAGTCTGCGCCGATGATGTCGCTTCCTACAGGATGTTTCGGCTTGTGGTGCGGCACCCCTTCCAAGACCAGTTGGACAGCATAGCGAAACCCCAGTGCGTCGGCACCTTTGGCTTGGAGGCTGCTGGCTTTGCGCTGCACCAGGCGGGCATATTTGATGCGCTGGGCTAAGCCGTGCTTGACCACCGGATCCTCCCAGTCGATGAGCGCCGCGAGTTGGTCGTCTTTCCAAATGAGAAAACCCTGATTCCCTTCCTCCGGCTTTTGCAACACAAAACGGAGCCCGGTATCATTGCGCTTGTTTTCGAGGCTGGAGAGGCCTCGCACCCGATTTTTGAAGCGGACGCGGCGGGCTTGTCCCAGATAGACACGAACGAGTGCGCGGTAGGCTCGACTTGCCAGGGTTTGGGCGAGGACAGCGTCGAGGTGCTCAGCGATCCAGCAGACACGCAACTGTTTGGCTGCTTCATGCAAGCCATACTCGGAAAATCCGTACTGCTCGCGCAGCGTCGAAAATGCTCTGGCGCGCTCCTGTTTCTGTGCTCGGGGATGGCGCGAGCCTGTTGCCAGGTCGGATCAGCCCGCATCCGGCGCAGCCGCTTCTGGCCTTCGGAGAGCACGGCGTTATAGAACTGCCTGCCTGCTTCCAAATGCGCGCGCAGGCGGGCCGCCTGACCCTCGTTGACCTGGAGGGGCAGTTCCAGCAGAAAGGTCGGCGTGCGTTTCTTTGTCTCTTTGCCCTGCTCTGTCGGGGCTTGGCTCTTTTTGCTCATACACCGCTCCTGTGCTGCTTGCTTCTGCTAGAACTTCTATTCTAGATCATAGCAGGCCTACTGCTCGCAGTCAAGCCCTCCAAAGAGCAGCTTCTCTTGGTTTCCAGCTGTCCTCTCTGCCTTCAAAGGAACGGCGGTTCATCCCCTGGATGAATCACAGGGGCTTTCCCGCTCGGTTTTCTGTAAGTGCCTTTTTGCCCAAAAGAGACGATGTGCCATCTAACTACGTAAGAGCTTGTGTACGAAGCCGCTCGAGAAGCTCTTGTACACAGCTTGAGGCTTCGTTCTGCATCGCACCCAAAGCCCCACAGCGCTGAAAATGGCCTGTGAGAGCCAGGAAAAACCTGCTGGAAGTGCATAAAAGAAGATGAAAAGCAAACTCAGCCTCAGTTAGATGGCACGTCGTCTCTTTTGGATAAAAATACACTGATGGGCCATATGGAAAACGCTTTATTAAGCAAATTCCCATTCGCACAATTAATTTTACCGATCCTACTGATAAGACTCACCATGATCGTATGGTGGAGCTTGTTGAACGGATGTTCTCTCTGGAAGAGCGACTAGCAGATGCAAGAATGCCTCGCGACAAAGAAATCATTCAGCAACAGATTGACGCAACAGATCGGCAGATTGATAAGCTGGTATATGAACTGTACGGATTGACGGAGGAGGAGATCAAAATAGTGGAAGGAAAGCTTTAAGGTGGCTCATGGTGTGTATAACTCTGAATTATAGACACCAGGCAAGCAGACTGTTATAATCCCTCAGCTAGTGGCGGAAAAGGTAGACGCGAAGAATGTTAGGTTATGACCTCTTGATCGTGAAGAGTGCTAGTGTACTTTGCCGTGAAGGTTGGCTCAAATGCACTTTTGCTGATTCGGCACCCCCGATCTATGAAGAACACGAAGACGAAGGAGATTAAAATCAGCCCGACCATAGGCTTGCCGCTTGATGAGCTTGAGCCGATGAACTTGAGCAATTTACAAGAGCCCAAGCTGAATTCCATCATACAGATCATTAAAGCCGATAAGGATCATGGGCGACTGGCTGAAGCAGAGTCGCCCATGAATCGTTTTACTCGTGTGGAGGTACACCTCCTCGCAAGTGCATGATGATAGCCCAGAAGGCCTTGTGCAACCGTTCGATGAGGATAATATGTAGAATCAATCGGTGCCCGCCGCATTTCTGGAGGAGTATTTTCAGTGACCAGAACAGCGCACGAACTTGTAGTTCCCATCCATTCCGTACAGGTTGTAAGTTGACATAGTAGGGGACAAGTCCTACTACAAGCCAGAACAAGAAATCGTTACCTTTCATATTCATCACTCCTTTTTTGGCAGCGATGACGCCGGCATCATCTCGTTACTTGAATGATCATCTAGCACAAGCATACAAATACGGTGCATAATAAGGTTGTGGATATGCACTATCTTTGCATCATTTTCCGGGAGAAGGCGCGATGGCTGATTTCGGCTATACATTGAAACAGTTGCGTATGGATCAAGGATTGACCCAGGAGGATTTAGGAAACCTTATTGGGCGACATCGGAACACCATCGCTCGTTGGGAAGGTGGAACGCCTCCTAAACGGAAGATGTTGTTACAGCTTGCTGATGCGCTCTTTCTCTATGAAGATGAAATAGACCAACTACTTCTAGCCGCTGGGTATGCTGAAGCGACTCCTGATGAGAAACTTCCGATGAAGACGAGAGGGCACAAGCATCCTCTGCAGAAGAGCCGCTCAACTCCACAACGATCACCGGCACGTTGCGATTACTACGAGCATATCTCTCGACCTCGTAATTATATCGAACGAATAGATGTGATCACTATGGTGCGTACTTCTCTTCTTAGGAAGGATTTGCCTATCACGTTGACCTCTGCAGTGCAGTCCCCAAAGCTCAACGCGCTTTATGGCATGGGAGGAATTGGCAAGAGCGTTATTGCTCGGACGCTCTGTGATGATTCAGCTATTCAAGATGCTTTTCCAGATGGCATTCTTTGGCTAACCCTTGGGAAAAAGCCTGAGCTTGTTCCTGCAATGCGCTCATGGATCAACGTGTTGGGAGGCACTATCAGCGAGAATGCTCCGACAGTGGAGAGCCTGAAGAATATTCTGGCCATACTTCTTAAAGATCGTGGATGTTTGCTCATTCTCGACGATGTATGGCACTTTACTGAAGCGGAACCATTTTTTGTAGGAGGTCCCCACTGTCGCATGCTGCTTACCACACGCAAAGCTGAAATTGCCGTCAAATTTGGCGCAACTGTACAGCCTATTCCCCTCATGACCGAGATAGAAGCCATCACCTTGTTAGACGTATGGTCAAAGGGTCATCTAGCCCAAGCCGATCAGGTTTTGAAAAGGCAAATCGTCAAACAACTGGGATATCTGCCCTTAGCTGTCAAACTAGCTGGAGCACAACTACAACACATCCCGCCTGACGAGTGGCTTCAGACGTTCGATGTGCGCAAGCTCAAATACCAAGAAGTCGATCATCCTCACGACAGTGTGGTACTGACCTTTGAACTCAGTCTTGAGGATCTTGACAAACTGACCCGTCAACTCTATGTCGCACTTGCGATTTTCAAAGAAGATGAGGTGACGCCTCAAGTAGGGATAGAGCGACTCTGGAAGAGCCTAAGTAATCTCGATGCCCACGCCATTCGAGACCTGCTCGACAACTTGGCCTCACGCGCCTTGCTCGACCTGATTCCCGATCCTTCTTCACGTCCTCGTGCAGTACACCTGCACGATCTGCTGCACAATCTGATCAGTGTAGAGTTAGGTGATGCACGTCTTGCTGCGCATCAAGCTTTGCTCGATGCATACCGAACCACATGCCAGGGAACAGGCTGGAATACTGCCGAAGACGACGGGTACCTCTACGATCACCTGACCTATCATCTGGAAGCTGTTTATGCAAAAGACGAACTCAAAGCACTCTTTGCAGATCAACATTGGCTCTCTGTTCGGTTACCACACCGCAACTACACATATGATGGCTATCTTGAAGACCTCTCCCTAGCTTGGAATAGTGCTGATATCGAAACAAGGCAACAGATCGAGGCGAACCGGGAACCTACTGCTTTCGCCGAATGCATACGCTATATTCTAATTCATACTAGTATCAATAGCATTGCGAAAAACTATGTTCCTGAGCTCATCGAGCGAGCTATTGAAGCCGAGTTATTGGAGCCAAGCCAAGTACTAAGCCTTGCAGTAAAAGTACGAGAGATGAAGAAACAAGTGAAAATATACTTGGCAGTTCTATCTAAGGGCAAACTGAATCAAGATCAGCAGAAAAAGCTTCAAAATTTGGTCCTCCAGCACGCCCTGGCTCTTGAAGACAAGAGTTTACGATTACGAATCGAGATACTTATCGCTTTGGTTCCACGCTTGGAGGGAGACCAACGGACCCACGTACTGGAGCAGGTTCTCCAGGATATTTTTGACCCCGATAACGAATGGGAGGACACCGAGCTTTTTTACAACGATTATTTCCGAGCTAAATTACTCGTTACCTTGGCACCTCACTTGAGCATAGAACAACATTCACAGGCACTAAAGCAAATTTTCGAGGACACCTCAACTCTTGACAAGAGATTACGAGCTAAGATGTTTATCGCATTGGTGCCTTACTTGAGTAGTGAGCAACGAATCCATACGCTGGAACAGGCTTTCCAAGACACTTTAGCTCTTGATGACAATGGGTTACGAGTCGAGGTGTTTTCTATTCTAACTCCTTACTTGAGTGACGAACAACGAGCACATGCCCTAGAACAAGCTTTTCAGGATGCTCTGCTTCTTGAAGCTGGTGAATTACGAGCTCACGCGCTCATCGCTCTGATTCCTCACTTATCAGAAACTCAGCAAAAACAAGCATTAGAGCAGGCTTTCCAGCATATCGCGGTAGCTGACGATAGGCAACAAGCGCAGATGCTTATTGCCATAGCACCCTATTTAACTGGAACTTTGCTAGAGAAAGCCTTGCAGACCGCCTTAGCTATTGATTACGGAGGACTACGAGTCGAGGTACTAAGTATCTTAAGTTCCTTCTTGTCAGGAGATTTGCGGACCCGCGCTCTCGAACAAGCTCTCCAGGACGCTCTAAGGGATGATGCACCAGAGTTGCTGCGAGCTGTTTGGCTGACAGACCTGGTTCCCTACTTGATTGGAGAACAGCGAACTCGCGCTCTCGAGCAAGCTTTGCAAGCTATACAAAAAATTTATATCGACATCGATACGTTTAGAGTCAACCCTCTCGCCGCTTTGGCTCCGCATCTGGGTGGGACTTTATTAGAGCGAGCCTTGCAGATGACTGTAGTAATTCATGATGAGCAGGAACGAGCTGCGTCGCTAACCGCTTTGGCTCCTCACTTGAGTGGAGACCAACGGACCCATGCACTAGAGCAGGCTTTCCAGGGCGACCTAGCTATTCGTGAACCGGCGTTTGGAGGACCGGTAGCGCCTACAGTTCTGGCTCCTCACTTGACGGGCCTCCAGCTCGAACAGGTTTTTCAGATCACTCTAGAATATCCCAATGAGGCATGGCGAGCCGAAATGCTCACCGCCCTGATCCCTTATCTGACCAAAACCATGATAGAGCAGACCTTGCAGAATGCTATGACTTTTCATGATGCGTTTTGTCGAGCCGACGTGCTTACTGCTCTGGCTCCTCACTTATCAGGAGAGCAGCAAGCCCATGCACTAGAGCAAGCCTATCAGGATGTCTTAGCAGTCCCTTATGAGGTACTACGAGCCAAGGCACTCGCCGCTCTGGTTCCTCACTTAAGTGAAGAACAACGACACCAGGTATTAGAGCAGGCTTTCGTGGACACCTTGGCAGATGATAATGATTTGCTACGAGCAGAGGCACTCACCGCTCTGGCTCCTCACTTAACAGGAGAGCAGCAGACACGCGCACTAGAGCAAGCCTTTCAAAGTGCTCTGAAAATTTCACAAGAACAGCTACGAGAGGATATGCTCGATGCTCTGGCTCCTCATTTTACTAGTCGCTTACAAGAGCACGCTTTCCAGGTTTCTTTAACACTTCAAAACAAGTTTCTTCGAGTCCAGGTGCTCTCTTCTTTGGCTCCCCACTTGACAGGAAGCCTACTGGAGCAAGCTTTGCAGACCTCCCTAGAAATTCATGATGAGAAGTTTCGAACCGTGGCACTCATGACTCTAGTACCTCGCTTTACTGGAGATCAACGGACACATCTGATGATGCAAATCTTAGATACCCTAGCTTATTACGAGAAGGACCTATCAGTAGCGGTTATTACAAAGCTTTCACCGCTTATCCTTGCCCAACCTTCAGAACTAAAATCTATTCGAATAGCAATACTGGAAACACTCCCATATCTCAAACACTGGTCTCGCCAAGAAGTACTCAAAAAGTTTTGTGCTCAAAAAATCCTTACCTCACCTCTATTCTCGCCTGAAGTGCTGGGGACTATCGCATCTCATATCATCGAGATTTGCGAGCAGTGGCACTGGTTATGAATAAGAGGTTAAGGTAAGGTTCAATTTGGACGAATTGTACTTGACTGTTTGAACAGTAACATTTAAATCTGCATCGGCTCAGCAAGCCACTTTGGATTATTCGGCCTGTTAGGAACTGTCAATTTCATTGGAACCTTGCCTAAGAAATTATATGCACTCACCTACCAAGTCACAATCACCATTTGTGTGACTCTAAGCCTACTGATTGTCCTGTTTAATGTGGTATCCTGAAGAAAATGAGCGCTCTCTTTCCGGGATGTTCGATCAAGGAAGCTTTTCCACTTGCCCGTAGTCAGAATAAGGGAGGCCCTCAGTCCCTGGACGCGACAGGTATCCAACTCGACAGTGCCTACATGAGGGAGGTTGATCTGAAGCAGGTATGGATGCCACAGGCATCTTTGCGAAAAGTCGATCTCCTCAAAGCCAACCTTGAAGATGTACTATTCCTGAAGGGTACCGTCTTACGTGGAGTCAAAGGACTGACGAAAGAGCAATTAGATACCTGTAAAGCAAGAGGTGCTATCATTGATGAAGACTCCACGACCAGTCCATCGCAGTCAACTGTTTCTCTTTCCCCGTCTTCGCCAAGCAATGATATACAAGCCTGATCGGCTCCATCTGCTCAAGAGAGCATACCGACTTCTGATCTAGGACCAAAAAACACGTTAGGCGATGGAAGCACTGCTGGAAGTGACCAATGACAACGAAGATCCTGTGTGGCACTACTCGAATCGGAAACGATAATCAAATTACACCGTATCGTGGGCTTAGGTGCGTATAATGAGAGATTATACCTACCAGCCGCTTGACAACTCCCCATAAATCCAACAAAATTGGTTGAATATAACGCGCTTTTTTCCTAGTTATAGAAATCAAGTTTTACAAAATTCCGGGCTTGCGCCAAAAAGAGAAATCCGGCAAACTGTGACCAGATGACACAACGGCAGCGGAAGTTATGCAGTTCCCAGGAGAATACGCTAACCTGTGACAGGAAGGAAATGTATGCAGAACACAACACCATTTGACACTACACTCACCAGATTTATGAACAGCTTGCATGCGCGAAATGTGAGCGAGCATACCATCATTGCTTATCGCACAGACCTGAGACAATTTTTTCACTATATTTCTGAGACGGATATTTCTGTCACAACACCAACGGCGATCAGCCGGACTCACATCATAGACTATCTTGCCAGTCTTGCACAGCAAGGACGCTCAGGAGTGACCAGGGCTCGAAAACTCGCTGCGATCCGTGAATACTGCAAATTTCTTGTTGCGGAAAAGCTGCTTGACTCCTCCCCTACGACCAACATTGGCATGCCGAAAAAGGAGCGCAAAAGCAGAGTCTTTTTACGAGTTGATGAATATATGCGACTCCTCAATGCCGCCGCAGGCAATAGCCGCGATTATGCGATCCTCCAATTGTTTCTGCAAACTGGCATTCGAGTAGCCGAGCTGGTAGGACTTACCTTACCAGCTCTTGACCTGGTTGAAGGTATCATGCTGATTAACGGCAAAGGAATGAAGCAACGCACGCTGTATCTTGAGAAGAAAGCTACCCAGGCGTTACGAGCGTATCTTGCAACACGACCGCGCAGCAGCGATGAGCATGTGTTTCTGAACTATGAGGGCAAGGGCTTATCAGTGCAGGGTGTCAGGGATATTATAGACAAATATGGCAAAGCAGCAGGCATCACGAAAAAGTTTTCCTGTCACTCCTTGCGCCACACATGTGCCACATATAAAGCAGCAAAAGGCTATACCGCAGCAGAGCTACAAGATTTACTCGGTCATGAGAAACCGGACACCTCCTTGATCTACGTCCACATGGCACGAGACGCAAAGCAATTGATGATGCAAACAAGCTTATGAGAATACGCATATTTCCCTACCAACTGAGAAGACCACCCAAAGCACTACGCACAGCGCAGCTTGATAACATTGCGTTAGTGCCTGCTTCCCTGCTCTTTCATAAACCGAAGTACAAAGCCATCGCTCGAACGCTTCCAACAGGCAGTGTGTTAATCTGCACGCCACCTTCTCCCAAGCAATGCCAGGCACTTGAAAAAGTCGCCTCGTATTTCCGCTCACACGGCCACGCCGTTAGGCCTGTAAGTGCCTTTTTGACCAAAAGAGACGATGTGCCATCTAACTACGTAAGAGCTTGTGAAAGAAGATGAAAAGCAAGCTCAGCCTCAGTTAGATGGCACGTCGTCTCTTTTGGATTAAAATACACTCATGGGCCAGGTAGACCTCATCTTTAGCCACGATGTGCGCGACCCTGTTCGCTTCGCAAGGAGGATGACGTCGTCACCTTTGGCACGGAGGCAATCTTGGCTGTCACTTCGGACCAGGATAAGCTCACTCGGAGGAGCGCAATGTTCTCACCCACATGATGCACGCGCCACCGTTCTCTGATCACGAGCCCCACAAAGAAGAGCATGGCCGCCCACATCACCTGCATTCCCAGCCCCAACGAAGGATCGTGAGCAAACTGTGCGGGGATAAGCGCTGACCAGAGAAACACGTTTGGCGTGGTTGCCGCAAACCGCCGAGCCTGCCCGGGTTCATCCTCCCTACCGTGTACCTTGATCAATTGTGCAATGAAGAGGAGTCCTCCGAATGCTCCAGCCATGAGCAGGAATGTATTGCCTAGGAGCCTCACCCCCCCTGGTGTCACCACTTGCTCAACCAGAGAAGCAGGAGTGAAATAGGAGGTCAGGAGAAACGCAAGTGGAAGTGATGCCGCTCCCCCAATCCACCCCCAGTTGGTACTCAGGGCACCGGCTTTGATGGGCTGCTTGAGGCGGTAGCATTGCGCCGCAAAAGCGGGGAGCGCCAGTGCTGCTGCCAGCAGGAGGAGCGCGCTGAGTTGTATTGGTAGGGGAAAATGCGTGTTCCCCCCAGAGAGGGAGAAGTCCAGCGCCCTGCTCAGGACGACCGAGGCTCCCAGCAGGAGAGGAGAGAGGACAGACAGGACGAGCGTAATGCGGAGTGCGGCGGCGTAATCTCTCCCCCATGACAAGGCGAGTGTCGGGACCAGCGTCGACGGCGGAAGTAAGAAGAAGATGCCGAGCATTTGGACGGGAACATTTGGGCCGAACACGAGCAGTCCCATCCCAAGGAACACCCGGAGGAGCAGGCTCCCTCGCATGCCCTTGAGCTCGCCTACCACCCCGGTGAGGCGAGCAGGGTCAGCATACAAGAGGCCAAAAGACGTACTCACGAGCAGGCACGTGATCACTCCTGCCTGAAACGCGGTGGGAGGGAGCGACCAACCTGTGATGAGTTTGACGAGGACACCGAGCACGGCACCGCCCAACATCAGCAGCGGCAGGTGAGTCTCAAGCAGCTCCCCCAGGGTATTCACCGACTGTGGCACATGTGTCGCCAGGGAGCACAGGTCACTTTCCGAGGATGGGCGGGAGTTGGGGACCTTCAAGTCACAGGAGTCCTCGGGAACCAAACGCGCAATGATGAGGGCGAACATTTCCACGACATACTTGTGCGCGACGACGAGGATCGTGCGACCGCGCCGCGATCTTGGGAGGAGCACCTGCTCGTAGTAGTTCCGCACGCGGATATACAGCTCTTCCCATGTCTCTCCGTCCGGAGGCGCACTGTAGGGCGAGTGCAGCATCTCATCGTAGCGCCGATGCCCCAGGATCTTTTTCCAGAGGCTCTTGTTACGTCCCTGGAGAAAGCCAAAGTGCCGTTCCAGGAGCGCATCGGAGACGTGAATCGTTGCAGCAGTGTTCCTACTGACCTCAGCGATGATCTGGGCGGTGAAGCGTGCACGCTGGAGCGGTGAGACATGAATTTCGTCAAAGTCCAGGCGTTTACGGGCAATGGCACGACCAGCCTGCCTTGCTTGCTCGATTCCTAAGCGCGTCAGGGGAGAATCCTGGTGTCCAGCGAACTGGTTCCGTTCGTTCGCCTCAGATTCCCCATGACGAAGAAAGTAAATCGGCATCACTGACTCTCCTTCAAGCAAGGAATTCGGCCTTATGATTCTCACATAGACAGGAACCCTGCTTGGCCTTTTTTCACCCGGCGTTTCAACTCCCGACCGGGGAGGACCTCTCTGTAAAAAGCCTCTTACATGTACCCATATGTTTAAATTCTTTTATCCAGTATGACGGCAATAGAGAAAGCGGAGAAGGGAGGAGCGGTAACGGTCTGGTTATGGTTGGGTTAATATCGCGTGGTTGTGGTTGTGAACTTTTAACGGCTCTTTGGTCAGTTTTCCTACAGGTTCGCGCTGAGGAGGGCCCCTCGTGGCGGGAAGGAACACCCACGAGAAGAGCTCCTTCCCGACGCGAAGCGCTCTAGTGAATCCGGGGAACACGCACCTTGCACACGTCTTTGTGCGGCAAGGTACGTGTACGCTACCAGGTTCAAGCTCCCTGGAAATAGACGATCGCTGTGATCGTGGCCGTAATGAGTATCCACAGGAGTTGGAACCAGTAGAAGAAGGGTATACCAATGAGCTCAGGCTGCCGAACGTTGTAGAACGGCGGATAAAGCAGGACGATAAATGGGACGATCAGCAAGATGAGAGGCCAGGAACGCCTCCTTCTCGAAGGGCGGGCAATCACACCGTATCTCCTTTCGCACACTGTGTGCAAGAACAACTACGAAGCATCTTGTATCAATCTGGCATAGTTAGTACTCTACACCAGAGGTAAAAGTCAAGACAAGTGGCCTTCTCGACGTCGACAACACGATTGGCCCGAAAGTACTACCACACGGCTCGTTTTATTGCTGAGAAAGCCTTCTTGTGTTACTATTCCTGCGGCGTGTTATTCCACCCTTTCACATGAATCTGCAGGGTGCTGTGCCGGAGAGGGACTGGTCATTTCATGGAGTCGAAGGATGTCCCAGCAGCAAGAATTGTTGACAGACCGCTTGGTGAGCGTCATCTCCTCCATCCAACGTGAAAGAAGGAGCGGTGTGCTGATAGCGAAACGAGGGGAAGGAATCTTTCTTGAGGAAGGCACCATCGTCTTTGTCAATGGGCAGATCACCGAGGCACGCGTCGGTCGACTTCGCGATTCAGCCAGGGTACGGAACTGGCTGAGTACCTGGGAGAGTTGTCGCTTCCTGTTTGCGCCAGCCTCTTCAGAGGCCGGAGTTCACGGCTCCCAACCTACTCTGCCTGCCAGGGGTCGTGTTACCGGCCCGCCGGCGCTCGGACCTCCTGCGCATATGACCAATACGAGCAGTCCAGACTCGCAGACATCGATGCCTTCTTCCCTAAATGGGCAAGAAGGACCACAGGCAGCAGGCGAAAGGGACGGGATTGGGGAAACAGGACGGGGCAACACACCTGCTGCTCGAGCGCCCTACCCTATACAGCACCTCGATGCGGCGCTGCGTCTGATCGAGCAGCAGAGACTTTCACGGGTCCACCGGCAGCTCGTGTACTTAATTGACGGACGTCGCTCCATCGTAGATTTAGCACGACTGACGGGAAAAAGGGGAAGCGAACTCTACGGACTGTTAGGGGATCTCGAGCGTGCCCACATCATTCGACTAACGTAGAGTCGCACGCCCTCCCTGCGGCCATGCGCCCACTCACGAGAGGGAGGACACCAGGGCGTGTGCTCTTACGCAGACAGGAGAGGACAGAGATGGTTGAAGCGATCATCTATACGCTGACAAGAGACCAGGCGCTTGCCGAAATTATCCGTGCGCAGCGGGAAGAGCGCGTTCCCATGCTGGACTATGCGGACTTAAGCGGAACCGACTTGCGCAAAACCGATTTGAGCGGAGGAAACATTCGGGAGGCCAATCTCTCTGAGAGCAACTTGAGTGGGGCCTATATCTGTGGGGCCTATCTGCGCAAGGCCAACTTGAGCGGGGCCAACCTCGGCGGAGCCGACCTGCGCAAAGCGGTGCTGATCGGCGTCAATTTAATCGGCGCGAACCTGCGCGGGGCGTCTTTGCGTGCAGCTGATTTGCGTGCCACCGACTTATGCGGCGTGAGCTTAAGCGGGGCCGACTTGACTGCGGCAAACCTGGTGGAGGCCGACTTGATTGACGCGAACCTGAGTAGGGCCGACCTGGTCGGGGCCGACTTGCAGGGGGCGAATCTGAGCGGCGCCAAGCTGGAGGGAGCGGACTTAAGCCGAGCGAATCTCGCGCAAGCGATCCTGAATGGTGCCGATCTCTCCCGGGCTGATTTGAGTGGGGCTACCCTGGTTGGTGCCAATCTGACCGGAACGAACCTGAGCAAGGGCAATCTGATCGGAGCCAACCTGAGCCTGGCAAAATTGAGTGCGGCCAACTTGAGCGGAACGTACGCGTGTGGGGCAACGATGTACGGAGCGAATCTGATCAAAGCCAACCTGAGCCAGGCGAATCTCTCCGGGGCCAGCTTGAGGAGAGCGTACCTCTCTGAGGCCTCTCTGCGTATGGCTAACCTCAGCAAAGCGAATTTCAGCTGGGCGAACTTGATGGGTGCTGACCTCAGTGAGGCAGATATGAGTAAGGCGAACCTCCAGGAGGCGAATCTGAGCGGGGCGAACCTGAGCGGCACGTACCTGCGTGCAGCCGACTGTACACGAGCTAAATTGCAAGGCGCACAATTGTTTGGCGCTGTGCTCACCGGTGCCCTCTTTCGGGGCGCCGATCTGCAACATATAGGAGCCACCTCACGTGAGTTCGCAGAGGTGGATATCTCAGAGCTGTATGGGATTCTGATGGATAGGCGTATGGCTCAAGAACTGAAGTTGCTGCTGCCCGGCTCGTAAAGGGAAGCACGCGGAAAAGGGGAAGCGACATGGTCAATTGGGCAATGTTAAGCGTCTTTGTTCTCATCTTCGCTGCTGTCACAGTCCTCGGCTTTTGGGCTTCGCGCTGGCGCCCTGGGGACCTTGACAGGTTACAAGAATGGGGATTGGCAGGGCGACGCTTTGGCACGATCACTTCGTGGTTTCTCCTGGGCGGCGATGTCTATACGGCCTACACGTTCATCGCCGTGCCTGGACTCGTCTTTGCAGCGGGAGCCCTTGGCTTTTATGCCGTTCCCTATACCATTCTTGTCTATCCCCTGGTGTTCCTTGTCTTGCCCAGGTTCTGGGTCGTGGCCAGGCATCGCGGCTACGTCACCCCTGCTGATTTTGTACGCGAGCGCTTTGATAGCAGCCTCTTGGCGTTGCTGGTAGCGGCCACGGGCATCCTGGCCACGATGCCCTATATTGCGCTGCAGATTTATGGCATCGAGGTGGTGCTTGCCGAGATGGGCGTGCCAATTGAGGTCTCGCTGGTCATCGCTTTTGTCATTCTGGCCGCCTATACCTACACTGGTGGGTTGCGTGCTCCGGCTATGATTGCAATGGTGAAAGATGTGTGCATCTGGCTGGTGGTGCTCGTGGCTTTCATCTATATCCCGATGAGGCTAGGGGGCTTCGGCCATATCTTCGCAGCAGTCCAGCAGAAAGCCGCGCACAATCCAGCCACGTTTCATGTGTTGCTCTCCCCACAACAGTACAGCGCCTATGCGACGTTAGCGCTGGGGTCCGCGCTCGCCTTATTCCTCTATCCGCACACGCTTACCGGCATCCTCAGTACCAACAGTCGCAAAGTCGTGAGACGCAACGCTGCACTCTTACCAGCGTACACCCTCTTGCTTGGTCTGATGGCCCTGCTTGGCTATATGGCCATTGCGGCCGGCATCCATCCCTCACCCGTCTATAAAGCGAATAGTGCCTTACCGGCACTGTTCGCACAGATGTTTCCCCCCTGGTTCGCGGGTTTTTCCTTTGCCGCCATTGCCATTGGCGCCTTGACTCCCGCCGCGATCATGTCGATCGCGGCATCCAACCTGTTCACGCGCAATATCTACAAGGAGTACTTTCGACCGACCTGCGCCGAGCGCGAGGAGTCGCGCGTTGCAAAAACGGTCTCACTGCTCATCAAACTGGGAGCACTGGCCTTTATCCTGCTCTTACCGACCACCGATGTGATCAACTTTCAACTCCTCGGCGGCATCTGGATTATCCAGACCTTGCCGGCGGTCTTCATCGGCCTCTACACCCCGTGGTTCCACCGCCATGCCCTGGCCATTGGGCTGGTAGGAGGTCTGATTGCTGGCACCTGGATGGTCATCACCCAGAATTTTGTGAGTTCCGTGTACGCCATTTCCTTTGCGGGGCTCCACATCCCAGTCTATGCCGCGGTGAGTGCGCTCGCCGTGAACCTGGTCTGCTGTACGGGACTCACCCTGCTGTTTCGGGTGCTGGGGATCTCAGCCGGACAGGATGCCACCAGACCTGCCGACTTTGAAGCGAACCCTGTTCTTGGCTCTCAATCGACGGCACTGGAAGCCCAGATTGGCCGCAGTGCTCGCGCCGATGTTATGGTCAACAAGACGCAGGAGAGCCTGATGAAGAGGAGTCGATAGAGCTTCTTCAGCAGAAGCGGGTCGGCATTACCCATTTCCGCGCCCGAAAGCCCCTGTGATTGATCCATGGGGATGAAAGGCGCGTTCCTTCCGCCGATTGATGAGCGGTTCAACCAGAGCATTCGTGAGGTCTTGAAGAGCACCAGGCAGAGAACGAAGAACTCGAAGTGATGCCTGATCATGTGCATCTTCTCGTGAGTGTCGACCCCAATTTGGCATTCATCGCTGATGAAGCTGGTGAAAGGCCGTTCGTCTCGTTTTTTGCGCCAGGAATTTCCTGTGTTGCAACGAAAATTGCCGACCTTGTGGACGAACTCGTATTTGGTCAGGACAAGAGGGGGAGCGTCGCTCTCTGTGGTGAAGCAGTACAGCGAGCAACAAAAGCATGTCGAAGAAGCCATCGAAGAAGCCAAAGAAAGATGCGAAGCCCAGAAAAACGTATCAATTCCGCATCTATCCGACTCACAAGCAAGTGAATAGGCTTGAGGGGTGGCTTGGGTTGTGCTGCGAGGTGTACAACGCGGCGCTCGATGAACGCAAAAGCGCCTATCGCATGGCAAGCGTCGTTCTTTCCTATGAAGCTCAATGTGCGGAGTTGCTCGGCTGCAAAGAAGTCCGACCGGACCTGTGTGAGGTCCCATCGCAGGTTCTGCAAGATGTGCTCAAACGCGTCGATCTCGCGTTTGAGGCCTTTTATCGTCGAGTGGCTGAAGGACAAACGCCTGGATATCCGCGTTTTAAATCCCCCTTTCGCTATGATTCTCTCACGTTCAAACAATATGGCAATAGCTTCAATCTCCTCCCAGGCTCCAAGAAAAACACAGGGACGCTCGTGCTTGCCAAACTCGGGCAGGTGAAAATGGTGTTGCACCGACCCATCAAAGGAACGCCGAAGACGGCCATTGTCAAACGCACCCCGACGGGAAAATGGTTTGTCAGCATCAGTGTGGAGATGGCAAACGAAGACGTGCAGGCCACCATGCTGCCTGCGTCCTCGGAAGAAGTCGGCATTGATGTGGGGCTGAAAACCTTTGCGTACTTGTCGACAGGAGAAGAGATCGCCAATCCGCGTTTTTTCCGCGCCGAAGAGGCGGTGCTCACTCGCGCCCAGCGCAAGCTCTCCAAGGCCCCCAAAGGGAGCAAGCAGCGAGCGAAGAAGCGCAAGGTCGTGGCCCGCGTGCATGAGCGGATCGGGAATCGACGGAAAAACTTTATTGAGCAAGAGGTTTGCAAACTCATCAAACAGTTCGGGTTGCTCGCGATGGAGGCGCTGGTCGTGCGGAATATGATTCGCAACCCGAAACTGGCAAAGAGCATTGCGGATGTCTCGTGGTCGCAGTTTTTTGCACGGCTGCAAGCCAAAGCGGAAGAGGCTGGGCGGCAAGTCGTGCGAGTCAACCCGGCCTACACGAGCCAGACCTGTTCAGCGTGTGGGCATCGCCAACCGATGCCGCTTTCCGTGCGGGTCTATGAGTGTCCCCACTGTGGTCTGATCCTCGACCGAGACCACAATGGGAGCAAAAATATCCTTGAAGAAGCCTTAATCGGTGTGGGACGACACACCCGCGTCATTCCAGAAGCCCCCGGCTTGTAGCCGTGGGGAGTCGTCACAGCAGTTGAATGCTTATCGTCTGGGCGTTGACCAGCAACCAGCAGCATCCCTCGCTGATGCGAGTACAACGGCGTATTGCAGGAACTTGTTGACGATAGCACCAGCACGACTTGCCCTTGATAAGCCCTTCACCCAGGCCAAGCCTTCCGCTGACCCGGCGGTCGCCAGCAATCTCTTTGCGTTTCTGGCACAACGGTTTGTTTTCACGTTTGAAAATCAAGGGTTAAATTGTACAGGGATACTGAAGGTGAGCGATCCGGTCACACTCACTTTTGCCAATGGCGTGGTCGTCGATGCCACGATCCAGGTATGATAAATAAGCAGGGTTTGAGGCCACGGCTTACTGTGCTGATGTAAACTGAGACGGTGAGCATCTTCTTCGTGCACTCCAGGGAGTGAGCCTTTTGCGCAATCAACGCAACTAGACCGAGATAAAGTAGATAAAGTCAGTTGACGCTGCCAGGCGGAAGACGGTTGGTGGCGGTCTGGAAGCGGCTTCACTCTCGACAGACGATTGGCGCAAATCGACTCAGTCTCATTTTTGATGCATTGATTCTCAAAAAGGCTCACTTCCTGGTCTAGATGTGCAATGCTGCAAAAGGCTCACCCCCTGTTCATACTGCTGCTTAATCCCCTTTCATCCTGAAATCGGTAAATAGTTCTGGTAGAAGCTAGGTGCGTATACCCCTGTTTCCAGTTTACCAATATATGTTATTGACAAAAGCGGATGTTCTTCAGGGGAAGAGCCAATCAAGTCTAGCTTGAAGTGTGTAGGACAAAACCTGTAGAACAGGAGGCATTTCCTGTTCTACGACGAGATTCACACGCCAGGGATGCCCAGAGGACACCCCTGGTGAAATGATTATGCCCACCGATTCGATCTACTTACGGTGTGGGATCGGGGTAGGATCCTCCAAAGATGTCCGAATTGCCGAAGGTGTTATTCGGGCCACAGTCCTGCTCGGGCGCAGGCTTCGTCGGCACAGCGGTCCCATTCTGTACAGCCACCTGAGCCGCAGCGCGCCAGGCATCAATCGCCGGGCAGTCCACCGCGTTCCGGGTGTCGTTCCAGACCGCGGCGCCATAGGTGTCCGTCGCGACGGCGTACACGTAGTCGCCGAGGAACTCCAGCCATAAGTTGTTCTGGGCCGAGCCTCGCGGGTCGCCGGTCGCTCCACGATTCAACTCACCCCACGCGCCGGGCACTCCATTTGCACCGATGTCCGCGTGCTTCACCACACCCACCAGACCGCGTGGGCTCGTGGTATTATCCTGTAACGGAGTGGTGAACGCGTTGTACACGAGGTAGGCGTCTGTCCCGCTCGGTGAGATAGCGATGGCTGAGTAGTAGCCTCGGTCGCCCGCCGATTCTGTTGCCGAGGGAGCCGACCAGGTGTTCCCACCGTCAGTCGAGAAGCTCACAAACACGTGCTCATGGTTGACCCCGTCGCGTCCGTCCACCCAGGTGCGCAGGATCTCATTGGTTGCAGCGGCACCCGTTGGCGCACCGTTGGCGATATCCACGCTCGGGGCCGCCGAGAGGTCATCGCGCGCGCCGCCCACGCCGTCCATCACACAGCGGAAGCCAGTCCCGTCGAACTGGACGAGGAAGCAGGTGTCGACTGCAAGCCCGAGGTTCACGGGCCGTGTCCACGACTTGCCCCCGTCGAAAGACTTGATCATGATGTGAGAACCATGCCCTGGCGTGCCGACAGCGAACTGGTTGGCGAGGACGTAGACCACGCCATGGCTGTCGGTGCGGACTGTGCAGCCAGATCGCCCGAAACCTTGCTTCGTGTTGAAGGGGTTGTTGCTGGCTGGCGTGACCTGCTTTTGCGTCCAGGTCGCGCCACCATCCGTTGAGGTGGCGACGAGTAGTGGCTGTGGCGAGGCAAGGCCACCGCTCAGGCTGCGGAAGGAGGCGAGGCAGAGGTACGCGTTGCCGAAGAAGGGGCTACTCGCGGCGTTGTCAGCCCAGACCTGCTCCTTGTCGCTGAAGGTCGTTGATGACTGCTTGGTGACGATCACTGGAGCCATCCAGGCAGTCGCATCACCCGCTGCCGCCGCTGCCACATCATCCGTGCGCGAGACGGCGGCGGCTTCAAAGCCCTTGAACGTCTGCGTGCCAGGGAGGTTTGAGGTGAGGTTCGCGTAGTAGAGGCGTGAACCATTAGACCAGGAGAAATGACCACTGGCATCCGGGCTGGGGCCGAAGGCGAGCGCGGGGTCCCCGCCGGAGACCAGCCCGTTTTCAAAATAGTTGGGCAGCGTACCAATCGATCCGACCTGGGGCGTGCAGGCCGGATCACTGTTCCCGACGACTCCCAGGCAGTTGCGGGCGGACAAGCCTGTGTACGTTGGTTGAGTCCAGGTGGTGCCTTTGTCGAATGAGAAGTAGACGCCGGAAACACCGACGCCCGGAGTGAACGGGCAAGTGTTATCGGTCCCGGCGTTGCAGGCCTCCATATCGATATTGTCGTTGGCGCCGGCTACTAACACATTCGGGTTGTTGACATTAACTGCGATCGCCGGTTCGTTCTGCTTGTTCTGCGAGAAAGGGGTAGGAGGACTTCCATTGCTGACCAGGACATCGCCGTTGAAAGCGTGGGCAGCAGGACGCTGAAAGGCTAGATTCACCCCAAGTACACCAGCCAGGGCGACAAAGCTAATGAGCGAGAGGAGGACACCTACTTTGGAACGTGAAGAGAGAGACATACAAGAACCTCACTTTCAATAAACTTGCTCGATGCCCAAAATAGGCATCACTTGAGATTCGAGAGCATTCAATGGTCTGGCTACTCTACTCCAAGAGTAGAACATTAAGCAATCATAAGGGAATGCGTGACAAATGTAAGAGTAATAGGGTTGTGGTCGGGTTAAGGATTGGTTATGATTTCTCAATGGAGGGGGAGATTTCTCTGGGAGGCGTGACCATGCTGACCAAGGTCATCGGGATACATCCCCAAGGTGTCAGGCCAAAGGCGATGGTACAGATCTAGAATGAGATAGCCACTTTTCCCTTGGCACGAGCCCAGGGTGTGAGCCTTTTTGATGTTTGCATAATTAGAATGAGACGCAATTAAGTTGCGTCGATTGCCGTCGAAACGAGAACGAAGCTGCTCGCAGACTGCCATCACTCTATATATTTCGCCTGGCGATAACACCTGAGCTTATGTCAGTCTAGCTGTGCAATGCTGCAAAAGGCTCACACCCTGGGGCCGCATTGTGGAATCTGGCTTTGTCTCAGTCTAGCCGCGTTGATTGCCCAAAAAGTTTCACTTCCTGTCCCAGAAATTGCTCCATCGTCTCTTTGCGGAGGGCATATGTCATAACTAGATATCAGGATTTTCTTGATACAAGCATTGTAAACGAATACAACGAGCACCAGTCTGTTGATTATGCAGTCGTTAAGAGCGTAGCGCACGACAAAAAAACTTTCTCCGTTGTTGAGCGCTTGATGTAGAACGTCTTTGTAGAGACGGTTAGCCATTTGACCTCGATGTTCAAGTTAACACGCGAAGGAGGATATCATGCGAGCTGTTGTGTACAAGGGAGCGTTTCAGGTGGCCGTCGAACAGGTAGCCGACCCGAAGATTCAGCACCCCAACGATGTGATTGTGCGTATCACCTCTTCCTGTATCTGTGGCTCGGACCTGCATATGTATGAAGGGCGAACGGCCGCGCAGCCGGGGATCGTCTTTGGACACGAGAACATGGGGATCGTCGAGGAGGTTGGGGCAGCCGTGGTCACACTGCGTAAGGGTGATCGCGTGGTGATGCCATTCAATGTTGCCTGCGGCTTTTGTAAGAATTGTGAACGCGGCTTTACCGGCTTCTGCCTCACTGTCAACCCCGGTTTCGCCGGTGGCGCCTATGGGTACGTAGCGATGGGTCCTTATCCTGGTGGTCAAGCCGAGTATTTACGTGTTCCGTTTGCAGACTTTAATGCCCTCAAGCTCCCACAGGGGACCGAGCACGAAGAGGCTTTTGCCTTGCTGGCCGACATCTTCCCCACGGGGTACCACGGCACGGAATTGGCGCAAGTGTCGCCGGGCGAATCAGTCGTGGTCTTTGGTGCAGGTCCTGTTGGCCTAATGGCAGCGTATAGTGCGCTTATTCGTGGCGCCGCCGAAGTCTATGTGGTTGACCGCGTGCCAGAACGCCTCCAAAAAGCGAAGGATATTGGGGCCATACCGATTGACTTCAGCCAGGGGAATCCGGTAGAGCAGATCCGCCAGATGCGGCAGGGAGATGGTGTGGATAAGGGGATCGATGCCGTAGGCTACCAGGCCATTGAACCCGGCAAGACGACCGGAGCCCCCACAGTCGTGCTTGACGCACTGGTGCAGATCGTGAACCCCACAGGCATGCTCGGTATCCCCGGTCTGTATGTCCCGCCTGATCCGGGTGGTGTAGATCCCCATGCCAGGCAAGGACAATTGCTCATCCCCTTTGGAAAGCTCTTTGAAAAGGGACTGCGTCTGGGGACGGGCCAGTGCAATGTGAAGCGTTACAACCGCTACTTGCGTGATCTGATTATTGCTGGCAAGGCCAAGCCCAGCTTCGTCGTCTCCCATAATGTATCGCTGAACGACGCGGCGATGGCGTACGACAAGTTTGACAAGCGCATCGAAGGCTACACAAAGGTCATTTTGAAGCCGTAACGTCGGGAGTAAGCCGAGAGGATGCCTGGCTCCTTTCCCTCTTAGGAGAAAAGATGGAAGGACCCAGTGGGAGAGAGGCGCGCAAGAATGTGCACCTCTCTCTTACTTACCTAAATTTTGTCCAAAGTAGTGGCAGGATGCTGCCACTCTTGTTGGCCCTGTCAAACGCGGAAAAGACTGGTGATTGGCTATACCTAGTTTCCTGCTGGCCCTCCTGCAAGCTCACCAGCCGCTGATGGGCGAGTCTCTCCAGCCAAGTAAGTGCAGACCAGCGTAATGATCGACATGGCTATGATGTAGAGAGCAATCGGCCAGGAAGCATTGTTGAACTGAACCAGCAGGGCCGTAGCGATAAAGGGGGCAAGTCCACCCGCGAAGATTGCAGTTACTTGGTAGCCGAGTGATGCCCCACTGTAGCGGACATTTGCCCCAAATAACTCACTGAAGAAGGCTGCTTGTGGACCGTACATTATTCCAATACCGCCGATCCCAATGGCAAGGGCCAGAGCGATTAACGCTGGTGATCTCGTATCGATGAGCAAGAAGACGGGGAAGGCCATCACACCCACAAAGGCCGCACCCGTCAGGTAGACAGGCAGCCGTCCAACGCGATCACTCAATGCACCCGCAGTCAGAATTGTGACGCCCATTGCAATTGCCCCAACCAGGACGCCATTGAGCATGGTACTGCCGGAGAGCTTTAGTACCTTCTCACCGTAACTAACAATGAAGGTGACATAGACGTAGAAAGCTCCGTTCGTCACGAAGAAGGCACCCGCAGCTAATACCACGTTCTTCCAGTTTGTGCGTAGCACCTCGACAGCAGGGATCCTGGCTATAGTACGGGTTTCCCTTACTCTCTCAAAGGCAGGGGTTTCTGTGATTCTCAGCCGGATAAATAATCCGACAGCGACGAGCACAATGCTCAGCAGGAAGGGGATCCTCCAACCAATCGACAGAAATCCTGCGCTTGAGAAGGATGATGAAACTAAACTGAAGATCAACGACGAGAGCAGAAGCCCTATGGGGACACCAAACTGCGGCCAGCTTCCAAAGAACCCACGCCGCGCTACGGGTGAATGTTCTGTCGCTAACAGCACTGCGCCACCCCATTCTCCTCCAACCGCAAACCCCTGTGCAAAGCGCAGGACGACGAGCAGAATCGGGGCGAGGATGCCGATGTCCTTATACGTCGGTAGACACCCGACCAGGAACGTGGCAATCCCCATAATCGTCAACGTCAGGATGAGCATGGTCTTGCGACCAATTCTGTCGCCAAAATGACCAAAAACAACGCCGCCAACAGGGCGAGCAGCGAAACCAACCCAGAAGGTGGCGAAGGCAGACAACTGAGCCGCCTGCGGTGAAAGTTTCGGGGAGAAGAACAGTGGACCTAAGACTAAGGCGGCTGCGGTTCCATACAGGAAGAAATCGTACCATTCGATGGACGTGCCAATCCAACTGGCTGTCGCCACCCGCACGATCGATGATTTTCTTGTCGACACTTGGGTCTCGCTCATGGTTACCTCCTACCATGACTCTCATGGTGGTCGTAGATTTCTTCAACTTCACCAAATGTACTTGCTGTACGTTTTAGAGACTACATCGGACTTTTGGCTGACCGCTTGCACACGAAAAGAGACCACAGCACATGTTGTTCTACCGGGAATACATGCTCGCATCCTCTCGCGCTATGAAAGTGGTTTCCCCGCGAGCAATGTTCAGCCTTGCTCAACCTCCTTTCCCCTTCTCGGGAAGGCTAGAACTTCTTTGTTCGCAATCTCAGACTACACCTGTCACGATTCCTAATACCATAGTGAAGAATCGCTTCATTTCGAAGAGTATACAAGATTTTATCCATACCTGCAATGAGATATCGTAACTACTAACCTAAATTTTGTCCAAACTAGTGGCAGTATGCTGCCGAAGGAAAGGGACTTGCCAAAAGAAGGATGATGGGCCATACCTATCGAAGAGTAAACAATCTGAGATAGGAGAGCCCTCATCATGAACGAATCTATCACACAAACCGAGCGACATTTTACCCCGTGTGCGAGTCTGGCAGCCATTGGCGTGAAATTGCGTCAAGTAGATCTGTTTAACCCGATCCGCAAGACGGTGCGCATTGCCCAGAAGACGGTCAAGCACACCCCGATTGACAAAGTGTATGATGCTTTTATCAGCATGCTGGCCGGAGCACACGGGCTGGTCGAAATCAACACGCGACTACGTAGCGACCCGGCCTTGCAGGCAGCGTTCGGACGCAGTAGTTGTGCGGAGCAGTCGGTGGTGCAGCAAGCCCTGGATGCCTGTACCGCCGAGAATGTGAGCCAAATGGAACAAGCCCTGGACACCATCTATCGACAGCACAGCCACGGCTATCAGCACGACTATATGACGGACTGGCAAATGCTGGATGTGGATATGAGTGGGATGCCGTGTGGCCCCAAAGCCGCCTTTGCCAGCAAAGGCTATTTTGCCAAGCAGCGCAATCGGCGCGGTCGCCAATTGGGCCGAGTGCTAGCTACGCGCTATGGAGAAGTCGTTGTCGATCGGCTCTTTGACGGCAAGACGCAACTGGCCAAAGCCCTGCAACCCCTGATGGAAGCAGCCGAGCACACCTTGGAGTTGAATGAGCGCAAACGCCAGCGCACCGTGGTGCGCTTCGATGCGGGCGGCGGGAGCGTGGACGACGTGAATTGGCTCCTGGCGCGAGATTATCAGGTGCACGGTAAGGATTACTCCACCAGCCGCGCCCAGCGCTTGGCCCAAAGCGTCTCGGTGTGGGTCGATGACCCCAAGGTGGAGGGGCGGCAGGTGGGATGGGTGCGACTGCCTGCCAACGAGTATGTGCGGCCCGTGCGACGCCTGGCTGTTCGCTGCCGCAAGGCCAACGGGCAGTGGGGCGTGGGGGTGCTGATTTCGACCCTAACGCCCGTCGAGGCGCTGGCCTTGACCCAGCAGTCTGCCGTGTCCACTACTGATCCTGCCAGCGTTCTGCTGGCGTACGTGTATCTGTATGATCAGCGTGGAGGTGGGGTGGAGACCTCGTTCAAGGGCGACCATCAGGGTCTGGGCAGCACCAAACGCAGCAAAAAACGCTTTGCAGCCCAACAAATGGTCATCTTATTAGGCAGCTTGGCTCACAATGTCGTGGCCTGGGCTCAGCAGTGGCTGTCCACACCCTCCTCGCCTGTGCAAGACTATGGCACCCTGCGGATGGTGCGCGGTGTCTTCCATGTCAGTGGCTTTCTGGTGAGGGATGGCTTGGATCACCTTGTCCAGATCGTGCTCAATCAAGCGGCACCTTTAGCACCTGCTTTAGCCGATCCGTTGCGCGAGCTTCTTGCTCCCGCTCATATTGCCATTAATTTGGGCCAAACTTAGGTACTTACGACCTTTACACTACTTTATTCTCTTCGGGCAATACAGGCAATGGTCTCTTCCACCTCAGAATCAAATTGCTATATGCTTGCAAGGAATGATTGCGGAACGGTGGTAAAATAGAGGGGAAAGCATGTGGAAGGCAGGAGAAAGGAAAGAAGAAGTGCCAGCCCCAATCACATTGCCACCAGTAGATGAACAGCGGGAGTCCGAGCTGCATCAGCGTTATGAAGAAGCCTCAGATGCAGAGACGAGAACTCGGTATCAGATGATTGTGCTTGCCCAGTTGGGTCATACAGCCCCGCACATTGCGCGCTTGGTGCTGCGCAGCGAGGATACGGTAGCCCGCGTCCTCAACCGCTTCCAAGCCGGGGGATTGGACGCGGTGCCCCGGCGCACCTCGCCAGGGCGCAAGCGTACGATCACGGCAGCCTGGGAAGCCGAGTTGTTACGGGTGATCGAATTGGACCCTCATGAGGTGGGCCAGGAAACCGCCAACTGGACAACTGAACTGCTTGCAGAATACCTGGGTCAGCAGACAGGGATTACGGTCACACACGAGACGGTGCGGATCTACTTGCATGCGCATGGGTACGTGTGCAAGCGACCGACCTGGACCTTACGACGCAAAGCCGAAGAGCGAGCCGACTACGTGGGAAAAGATTGCGGGTAGAGGTTCAGGGACCACAGCCCCTGAACCTCTACCCGTTGAGCCGTTGGTCGAAGCTGATCTGTGGCAACAGCTTCCCGCCGATCTGCCGTACCTGCTCACCCTGTTGCCGCGAGCAGACCTCTACCTGCAGGATGAGGTGCAATTCGCCTTTCATCCGACACTCACACGCCGTCTTTCGCCTCAAGGGTCGGCGGGGCCAACGTCTGATCGAGGCCCCAGGCGATAACCGGAGGGCCTATGGCTTTGGGCTAGTGGACTGGAGAGATGGGTGGTTTGATGGCAGGATCGCCACCGGACGGACGGCTGATGTCTTTTGCGACCAAGTGCGTGCGGCGGTGGCTCGTTCGCGCGTCGCGTGGACGTGTGGCGATCATCATTGCGGACAATCTCAAGACCCACACGGCTCAGGGGTCCCTGCTCGTGCGCAGCATGCTCACCGAACTCTCCGGTCAGTTGTATCTGGTCTATACGCCTGCCTATGACCCAGATGCCAATCGCATCGAGTGGCTCTGGCGCATCTCACGCCGCATCGTCACCCATAATCATCATCGCAAAGACTTTGAGTCGCTACTTGCTGATGCCAAAACACACTTTGAGACGCTCTCTCAGACTCCTGATGACTTGCTTCGTCACATCGGCAGCCCTTTTGCTCCTGACAACCGTTCTACTCGATTACAAGCACTTGCCGCTTGATGGACCTGGAAGCATTTAGCTCAGGGGAGGAACAGCGCCGAGTTGGTGCAACAGGCCAAGCGCGTCAAAGTTGGTCCAGCCTTCGACAACCTTGCCGGAAGCCACGCGAGTGATGGATATCCCCGTCACCATCGCCTGCTTGCCTGTCGGTGGAATACCCATGAATGCGTCTTGGTGTGTGCCACGAGCCGTCCAGCGCGTCACCACCCTGTCCCCTTCGGCAATTTGATCCTCAACTGTGAAATGAACATCGGGGAAGGCGGTCCGGTACATGGTGACGGATTGTTTGAGTCCCTCCAGACCCTCAAGGGCACCAGTAGGTTCTTGATCATGATCGACGTAGTTGGCGGCAACGAGCTCATCGATGACAGCCAGGTTTCCCCCATTCCACACCTCCTCATAGACACGACGATCCATTGCCTTGTGCTGTTCGGTTGACATAGCAGCTTTTCCTTTCTCTCGCTGTTCCCTTCCAGGAAGTCTTTCTTCTCTGGATGGGGTGGCCAATGCTCATCTCCATCCACTCTAGACGCTTCTTTCCTCTTCTCAGGCGACCCCAGAGGCGGTTTCGGTTCTTTTCGTCGCAAGGACCCTGGTGACCAGGACAATACTCAGCGTCAACTCCCAAAGGAGGAAGCACGCGAAAACGAGCGTCGTGAAGATCCCTCCGGCTGCCAGAAGGCCAGCTGGGAGGAAGAGGCCAGCACTTGCCAGCAGCAGGAGAACCACGAGCAGCAGTCCAAGCAGTCCGACACGACCGAGGCCAAACCGACCAGCAGGATCACGGGAATACCACTTGCGATGAGACTCAACGCGGTCATATCTGAGAGCACACCGACGACCACACTCTCCGCGCCCGTCGCGGCCCTTGCAACAAGCGCCTGCGAGATCAGCGGGGAGACGAGGAATATGCTTGCTGCGGCCACAGCCGCGCCGAAGACGATCCGTGAGAGCGCGTATGGCTCTCCCTCTATAGTACGATAGAACTTCCTTGACGGAGCTTCCAACAACCGGAGGTAGCGGCACGATGAGGAGCGCAATCAGGCTGAGCAGGACATCGACGATGCCGCATCCTGCGCCCAACAGGTTCCAGCGCGATTTTTTCATGGTGGAGATCCTTTCCGTGAACTGCAAACGTTTCAGGAGAGACGTTGTGTCTCTCATCAAGAGTCATACCAGGCAAAGATCAACTCACTGCGTTTGGGTGGCCACGCTGGGCGTTGCCTCACATCGAGTCCGTGCAGGCTCTGGCATTGCTGCCTGAACCAGTCATCAAACGGGAGATCCGAGACGAGCAAGGTTGGGAGCATCTGCTCGAGATGCTCTACCTCGAGATAGGCGATCAGCAGCTCCCCTGGGTGTGTCTGCACGATCCAGGCCTGCTCTCTGGTGCTACCCAACTGCCGTCTCGATTGTTCGTACTCCGCACGACGCGTCCCTGCCAGTTCCTGATAGAAGCGTCTCCACGCCTCCTCTTTCCCCGGCAGGATCAGTAACACCAACGCCAGGCTTGCCACGCGGTCTTCCTCCTTTCTCCGCTGGTTGGATGAGCGTGGTCATCTCTGAGAACTCCTCAAGATCCGTCCGAGCACTGTGCACCTCAGAACGGTTTTCACCGGGCAGCGTACCTCTTGTGTTTCTCTGGACCAGAGCTTAGAATATGCTCAAACTATCTCTCTGCTTAGTGTAGCCGACACGTGGAACAACAGCGTGATAAAGAGCGTGATAACGTATGGGTAGACTCAACCTGGCATTGCTCGGCACCCCCGAAGTTCGTCATCCGGAACAGCTCTTGCACTTTCCCAGCCGCAAGGCGTTGGCGCTGCTCATCTACCTGGCAGTGGATGGAGGCGTGCAGACCCGTGAGAAGCTCGCCTCACTCTTCTGGCCAGAGAGCGATGAGATGCGGAGTAAGGCGGCGCTGCGGCGCACCCTGGTCTACCTACGGGATACCTTGCAGCAGGAAGTGGCCCCCTCTCCCCTGTCACACCTGCTCGTTGAACGCGAGACGCTCGCATTCAACGCTGCCTCCGAGTTCCAGATGGATGTCCATGCGCTCCAACTCGCCTTCAAAGACGTCCGTTCCTCTTCCAAGTCGGGAGGTCTCCAGGGCGAGGCCCGCTCTACACTGCTCGCTCACTTCCAGGACGCGGTCGAGCAGTACCGCGCTGATTTTCTGGAGGGCTTTTCCCTGGATGATGCGCCAGACTTCGACGACTGGACCAGACTCCAACGGGAAGTGTGGCACCACCGGATGGGCACGGTGTTCGACCGCCTCTCACAGATGCAGTCGGAGGGCGGGGAGCTTCCCGCTGCTCTCGAAACGGCCAGGCGTTGGGTGACGCATGATCGCTTGAATGAGTCGGCTTACCGCTGTCTGATGCAGATCCAATTCGCCCGAGGCGATCGCATTGCCGCGCTGCAAACGTATGAGACCTGCCGCATGATGTTGGCAAAGGAACTGCGCACGAAACCAGCATCAGAAACGGAGGCCCTGGTTGCGCGCCTCCGCACGCAGGTTCTTCCCCATAGGCAGACCAGATGGAGCCCTCCCTCCTCCTCTTCGCACGTACCGCCTGTGTCATCTCCACTGTCACTGCTTGCAAACGTCCCCCTAGTCGGTCGAGCGAGCGAGTATCGTAAACTGGTTGAGGTGTTCTCTGCCGCACAGGGCGGTCAACCCCAGGTGGCGCTCCTCAAAGGGGAAGCAGGGATCGGGAAAACGCGCCTGGCGCAGGAGTTTTTGGGCTGGGCGATGGCGCAAGGAGCAGACGTGCTGCAGGGGCGGGCATTTGAGACGGGTGGTCTTTTGCCTTACCAGGCCCTTGTGGAAGCGCTGCGCAGCCGCTTAGAGCGAGAAAATGCCCCCGATGACTTGCTCTCCGATGTCTGGCTGACAGAACTCAGCCGTATCCTGCCCGAACTGCGTGAGCGCTACCCAGACCTGCCGCCTCCAGCAGGAGACGAACCCACCGCGCGCATCCGCCTGTTCGAAGCCGTGGCTTGCCTGGGGCAGGCGCTGGCGGAACGCGCGCCCGTGGTGCTGTTCATTGACGACCTGCAATGGGCTGATGCCGCCTCGCTCGACGTGTTGTACTATGCTGGGCGACGGTGGATGGAGAGCGGTGTGCCCATGCTCTTGCTCGTGAGCCTGCGCGCGGAAACGGCGCATCCACCGCAGGCACTCACCACCTGGCTCGCTGGCCTGGAACGGAACCTCCCAGTCACCAACCTCCTGTTAAGGGCGCTCACCGCCGAGGATACCCTGCACTTGGTTCAGGGATTAGGAGGCGACGTGCGCTCTCAGCGCGGCCGGGAGCCGCCAGCGAGCGGAAAGGCACGAGGGTCAGAAATCAGGCCGTCCTCCTCTCCCCCTATTGAAGCGTTTGGGAGCTTTCTCTTTGCCGAAACAGGAGGACAGCCGTTCTATGTGCTGGAACTCCTCAAAGTCTTCCTGGAACGTGATCTGCTCGCACCCTCCCTCCAGGACGATGGAAGATGGGGGATCGACTTCGAGGAGGCCGCTTCCCAGGTTGTCACCCTCCATGGCGTCCTTCCATCCAGTGTCCGAGACGTGATCCGCACGCGATTGGGACGCCTCTCTCCTTCCGCGTTTACTCTGTTGACAGCAGGTGCTGTCCTCGGTCAAAGTTCCACCTTTGAGCTGCTCTGGCAGGTTGCTGGTCTGGGAGAACAGGATGGGCTTTTGGCACTGGAGGAAGTGCTCACCGCGCAAGTGCTGCGCGAAGATCTGCAGGAAGGCCAACACTCCTTCAGCACCACATACGGCTTCACGCACGACAAAATCCGTGACGTCGTCTACACGGAGGCGGGGGATGCCCGGCGGCACGTGTTTCATCGCCGAGCGTTGGATGTCTTGCAAGCCAGACCTGCTCCCGCAGCCCAGTTAGCCCATCACGCGCGGGCTTGTGGACTGCTGGAACCCGCCTTTCACTGGAGTCTTGCGGCAGGGGATGAGGCGTTGCGGATGTTCGCCACTGCCATGACCAAGAGGCATTATGCTGATGCGTTAGCGAGTCTGTCCCAGTTGCCCGAAACAGCAGAAAATCACCGTCATCGGGTGGACATCATCATGAAGCAAGTGGTCATCGCCTCCTTCTCAGATCCCCCAGAGCAGAGTCTGGCGCAGCTTGCGGAAGCGGAAGCCTTGGTGCGAGCCTTGCCTTCCCTGGAAGGGTCGGAACGTTCGGCTCGGCTGAGCCTGGCTCGCATCTATTTCTGGATGGGACGGATCCACACTCATCGCAACGATCGGCAGCAGGCAGTGCACTATTTCCGACAGGCACGAGCAGCTGCAGAGGAGGTGGAGGCCGAGGACCTGTTGGCCGCGGCCTCCAGTATGATTGGTCGTGTCCTGGCCACGCAAGGATACTGTGGTCAAGCCAGGCCGTTGCTGACGCAGGCGCTGGCCCCTTTAGAACGAACGGCTAATGGGGGGTCAGCATCTCACCTCAATTGGATCGAATATATCCAGACCCTCGGCTACCTCGGGAATGTCCTGGCAGCCTGTGGTCAGTATAGCGAAGGCTTGCTCGTGACTCAACATGCCCTGACCTTTGCGAAGGCCAGAGGCGAGTTCATTGCTGTTGCTCTTGGCTCTCTCCACCTTGCGCTGGCGTATTTTTTTGGCGGAGAGACGCAGCGTGTATTAGAGGAAAGCCGCGCAGTTGTGCGCACAGCAGAACAATCAGGTGATTGGGTAAGGGCCTATATCGGGTACGGTCTGCGTGCCTGGGCAGAGAACCATCTGGGCCAGCATGACGCTGCTCTGACGAGTATGACCCAGCAACAAGCGCTGGCCCAGCGTCTTGGCGAGCAGCGACTCATCCTCGCCGATTGGTTTGCCGCCACCAGCGCTGAAATCGTCCTCAGCACGCGTCGTGCTGAAGAAGCGCTCACGCTGGCGGAAGAAGCAGTGGCCTACGCCCACTCCGTTGATGGCAAATACGCTGAAGGCCTGGCCCAACGGGTATGGGGCCAGGCTCTTGCTGCGCTCACCCCACCTCGTTGGGACGAAGTCGAGGGACATCTGACGACCAGTCTCCAGGCTTTTGAAGCCTGCGAAATGCTGCCAGAGATAGCCCGTACCCATCGCATCTGGGGGCTGCTGTGCCGCGACCGTCATGATCTAACGCCCGCTCATGCTCACCTGGAAAAAGCTGTCACCATCTTCGAGGCGTGCGGATTGACTGACGAGCGAGAGCGAACGCGCAGGATGATCACCGAGCTGAATTGAGGCTGTCCGGTCAAGAAGTCGCCTCGAGGGATGTATGCTGAATGCTCCCAAGTTGAATATGCGCAACCCCGTCGAAAAGCATGGGTTATAACCTCCTACCGAGCCACAGTGATTTTGCTTATTCCGCAATGATTCCCTGGAAGCATTTAGCACAGAGTGGACAAGATCTTTCCTCGGGTACTGGCACAGCGATCATGGCAGTATAGCGCCACGCACCATCCAGGTTTCGTTCCCACACAAGACTACAATCAGGGCACAAGCAGCGTTCCCACGGAGCCATAGATTTTGCGACCTCCCGTCACCATAGGTAATAACTTGGTGAGTGTTTTTATTGGCTAGGTTAGTGGTGGTTCACCTTTGATTGCCGCCTTACAATCACACCACGTGAGTTACTAGCCTACAATTCTCTGCTTCATTGCCCAAAACTCTACATTAAGCTACTTTCATTATAGCATAACAACCATCCTGTTAGTCAAATAGGGTTGATTCATGCATGAAATGAGGGATTGCGAGAGACTAACACGGGTTTCCTTCAGCATGAGCTGGCAAAGGAATCTCCTCTGATGGCTCAACAGGCACAACCACAGCACACCAGTTCTGTGACTGCAGCGTCGTCTCCTCCACGCGCTTCGTCCTTCGTTGGAAGGCAGGAAGAGTTGACACGCATGATGAGCCATTATGCAGCGGCGAGGCGGGGGCAGACCCAGGTGGTGCTCGTCGCAGGAGCACCAGGCATTGGCAAGACGCGCCTGCTCGACGAAATCGCTGCGCGTGCTGCTCACGATGGAGCTATTGTGCTGTGTGGCGGGGCTTCAGAGGCCGAAGGGATGCCCCCCTTTCTGCCCTTCTTAGAGGCGCTTGGTCGCTACATTCAGGTGACTTGCGTGGACCAACTCCGCGAGCAGGTCGCTGTCGCCTCCCCACTGCTCGCCAGCATCTTGCCAGAGTTGCTTACCCGTCTTGAAGACCTCCCCGTTCCTCACCCCTTCCCTCCTGAGCAAGCACGCTTTCGCCTCTATGAGGCGATGGGAACCTTCCTGCAGACTATCGGCCTCTCTTCTGTGCTTGTGCTCCTCTTCGATGACCTGCACTGGGCGGATACGGCCAGTCTTGACTTGCTCTGCCACGTCGCGCGCCGTCAGTCACAGGCGCATGTGCTTATCGTAGGTGCTTACCGGGACAGTGAGCTTGAGCGCAACGCTGCACTCCGTCGTACGATTGCTGAACTCTCTCGCCAGCGCATGCTCACAGAGGTGACCGTCAAGCCGCTCTCCCGCCGGGAGATCGAAGCCCTGGCGACAAGCTTCCTTGGACGCCCTCTCAGTCCCGCTGTGAGTTCGCTCTTATACGTCCAGAGTGAGGGCAATCCCTTTTTTGCCGAGGAGCTGCTTCACGGGTGGATTGAAACGGGAGCACTCACCCAACAAAACGAGCAGTGGATTGCTGCCGCGCCACTTGAACAGGCCCTGCCTCCAAGCCTTGTCGGTGCCCTGCGCCAGCGCTTCGCACGATTCTCACCCGAGCTGATTGACGACCTGCGCGTTGCTGCCATGATTGGGTGTACCTTTGATGCCTCGCTGATGGCTGCCGTCCAACAGCAAGAGCTGGAAGTGGTCGAGGAGCATCTACTTGAGGCAGCACGCGCCCATCTCCTGTACGCTGACCAACGAGGCGGCTTCACCTTCAGCCATGATAAAATCCGTGAGTGCCTCTCTGCCGAAGTCGGTGCGTCTCGCCGCCGCCGCCTTCATGGCCTGATCGGGCAACTGCTCGAGGAGCGTTCTCGGCAAGAAGGGGCCATACACCAGGTCTCTCAGCTTGCTGAGTTGGCCTTTCACTTTGCTCAGAGTGACGACCGGGAACGCGGCTTCGACTACTCACTGCAAGCGGCTGTCCAGGCGCAGCAGACCTTCGCTCCCGAGGAGGCACTGTCTCATTATCGCACAGCTCTAGACCTCCTCAAGCCTGGTGACGGGCGGCGGGGTGAGCTGTTGCTCACGTTGGGCGAGGTAGCGCTGATGGCGGGCAAAGAGGCAGAAGCCGAGCGCATGTACCAGGCAGCACAGATCTGGTTTGCGCAAGGAGAGCAGCGCGAGGCGATGGTGCGGGCAGTGCATGGCCTGGGACGGGCGTACTGGCGACAGGATAAGCGAGCAGAGGCACGCACCGCATTTGAGCAAGCCATTGCGCTACTGGAAAACCGTTGCTGCACAGAACTGGTGGAGGTGCTCGCCGATCTCTCCGTCTTGCTCACGGCCTATATGGGTCTGCAAGAAGAGGGCATTGCCCCCGCTCAGCAGGCGCTTGTGATGACACACGAATTGGGCGATGTGGATCTGGAAAGGCGAGTGCGCCGCATCGTCGCCGGTAATCTCGCGTCTCTGCGGCGAGATGATCTCGATTCCGCTATCGGGTTCGTTGAACAGATGATGGCACGAGCAGAGGTGGGTGGTGATCTGGCAGAGGCAGCAGAATGCGCTTTCAACCTGGCAGTGGCGTATTATTGGAGGGCTGAGATCACGCGATCACATGCAGTAAGTGCGCATCTGCTGACGTTGGTTGAGCGCTGTCGGCAGCCGTACCACCTGCGCACAGCCTACACTTGGCAGGTGCTACTGTACGCCTCCCAAGGCTTGTGGGCGGATGCCGAGCGGGTGATCGCCCTGGCACATCCCATCGTGGATGCCCTCTCCGATCCTGTTCCCGCTGCCTTCCTTCGTCAAATCCGTGGCTTTCTGGCCTCTCAGCGGGAAAACTACCTCGTCGCGGAGTGCGAGTTGCAGGACGCCCAACTGGACCAGGGGTTCCAGAGTGGGCTGGGCGACCTCATGTTCTACCTGGGGCTGCTGGGCCTGGTGCAAGCAATAGTGGGCAAAGAGGAGGCACGCACGTACCTGGCACGGGCCGAGGCTCAACTCGCGCTCCTGCCTGCGGGTATACTCCCGGCGGCCCCGCCTTTGGTCTGTCTCGCGCTCATAGCCATGGCGCTTGGTGACTATGAGCGTGCGACACGGCTCTATCCTGCTCTGCTTACCTTCGGTGGCCAGCATTACTGGTTCCTGGTGGATTGGGTGCTGGGCATGCTGGCGCTGCACGATGGGCAGTGGGAAACGGCGGCGAGGCACCTGGCCGCCGCAGAGGCCACGGCGCGGCGCGAGGGACTGCGACCTGAACTGGCGCGGACACTCGTGGGACAAGCCGACCTCGAAGGAGTACGAGGAGGTCAGGGAAATACCACACGCGTCCGGCAACGGCTTCAGCAGGCACTGGCCCTCTTCGAAGAACTGGGCATGGCCCACTCAACGGACCTGGTGCGCCACCGATTGCACGCGCTAGCCCATCAGGCTCGTGACCCCCTCGCTCCACCGCTCCCGGCCAATCTGACTGGTCGGGAGATGGCGGTCCTCCGTCTGGTTGCTCAGGGGAAGAGCAATGGCCAGATCGCCCAGGCATTGGGGTTAAGCGAGAAAACCGTGACCAATCACCTCACCCACATCTTCAACAAGACGGCCTGCGACAACCGGGCCGCTGCAACAGCCTTTGCCATCCGCCACGGCCTGGTGTGAATCTGTGCATCGTTACAGAGACGCTTCGCGAATATAGGACATTTCTCCCATATCTGTGCCCTTTCTTCCTCTTTGAAAGTGCTCGGCAAAAATGGGAGGTTCCTCCGATGTCAAAACGGATGAGAGCGGGTATACTTAAGACCTGGGCTTATTTGAGCCAGGTGGCACATACGCAATCAGTAAGGAGCGCCATTGGTTAATAATCCCCTCAGAGAGAGTATGTCCCGGGTTGTGCTGCTCACAATCCCTTTCGGATAGCGGCCTCGGAGTGCATGAAATAGTCCCCTTTGGATAGAAGCCTCGGAGTGCGTGGAATCACCAGTAGTGCGCGTGTGCGCACTATTTGACTGTGTTTGCATTGTATTTGAAAGGAGAACAACCATGCGACGATTCGCGATTGCAGTGCTGCTCGCGTTGCTGATGCTCGTGCTCTCGGTTTCAGCAGCTTTCGCCGACAGCCCTCACTTCCTGTTCGCGGACTCGAGCGTCAGTACGAGCACTGGCGCTTTAACGGTGTCCTTCAAGGATGCCGGGCTGGGGACTGGCACAACCAGCATAGTGATCACCCTTAAGGTGAACACCGCGACCGCCGTCTACCAGTGCTTCAACAACGGCGGTAACCATCCCAAGGCCGGCAACAAGGAGACCGTGTCCACATCCCTTGTCACGAGTGGGACGTTCCCCGTGAGGAACGGACAGACCACTGGCAGCCTCACGGTTGGTCCGCCGAGCCAGGGAAGCTTCGCTTGTCCGTCGGGACAGAGCTTGTTCCTTCAGTCCGCTACCTACTTGGGCATCTTCGTCTCGGATGCGAGCGGCAACACCCTGGAGGCCACTCCCGACCCGATCTCCACGGGGCCGATCCATATCAAGATCTCCTGACCGAGCAGGAGGGCCTGCATAGAATCCATGCAGGAGGAGTCAAGAGCAGAGAAAGAGCAGCCACGATGAATGCCACCACCTTGTTGGCGGCCCCGGCCTGGCCCAGATGCACAGCGAGGCGGACACCCACGCGGCCTATCGCTTCTTGGGGACGTCGCAGGTGAGCTATGAGCAACTGATGGCCCGCATCTGGAGCAGACGGGCCTGGGTCCCATCGGCAACGGCAGCCATCAGGGCTTCCTGTTGCAGAGCGTGCTGGCGGTGGTGCCAGGTCCGCGCGAGGTGTTGGGCCTGGCCCATCAGGAGCCCTTCTTGCGTCAACCGGCCCCAAGGGAGAAACCAAATGGCAACGCGAGCGCGAGTCGCAGGTGTGGGAACGCAGCGTCCAGGCCATTGGAGCCCCACCCCCCGGCGTGCAATGGATCCACGTGGGGGATCGGGCCAGCGATATGTTCCCTTTGCTCAGCCTCTGCCGGCAGCTGCAGTGCGACTTTGTGGTGCGTGGCTGGCCAGCCCGGGGCGAGCAGGAACTGGACCTGGAGGCGACCAAGCAGGTCAAGGCCCGCACGGCCTACGTCCTGATCAGTTGGGGCTGCCTGCGGAGGCTTTCGCCGCGTAGCCCACAGCAGGCTCAGCAGCATCCGCTGGTGGTGTGGGTGGTGCACGTGTGGGAACCGGCACCACCCGAAGGGGTGGAGACCTTGGAGTGGATCCTGCTGACCTCGGTGCCGGTGGCCACCCTCCAGCAAGCCTGGCAACGCGTCGAGTGGTATCGGGCGCGTTGGATCGTGGAAATAGTCCAAACGCAAATGACAAAAACGAACGTGCTCACTGCTCTTGGAGGTGGGGATCACATAGCGGATCTCCACCTCTTCATCAGTCACCACCACACGATCAACCAGCAACTCGATCAGTTGCCGTTTCTGCTCAAAGGTTGTTTTTGACACTCTAATCTGCGGCAATCCTCTCCAAAAAAGCCAGTCGAAAAGTTGACAACTTTTTGGAAAATTGTCAACTTTGACACTATCAAAGTTTACACCTCATCCTTGCTTTCCTTCTCATCCTTGACGCCGCGTGTAGGGCAATGCTACCATATCGTCATACAATTTGTACGGCCATCGCATCGATTTTCGCTTCGAGGTTTCTCATGATTGAAATGCAGGTTTTCAATACGAAATGGGCAGCCAAAAGGCTTGGCTGTTCTGAAACCTGGGTCCATAAACTTGTGGTAGCAGGGAAGCTGAAAGCGTATGTCTACGACGAAAATGGTTTTCTGATCGAGCGCCAGCCAGAGGAGAAGAGGCGAGGACAGGGCTTGTACTTCAGGGCTTGCGATGTGGATACCTACCAGCCTGCTGTCCAGCGCCGCCCGCGTGGCAGTAAAAATAAACGTCCCCCCTTTCCAGGAACGACAGGCAAAAACGGCCTGACGGTTCTTGAAGATTGTTGCACGTTGTGGTAGTATCATGGAGAAGGCAATCTGACTCTGAACGTTTTGGCAAACCAACCGGGGCCACGAGAACACTTGTGGGTGAAACACGAGAGAGGGTCTCTGTTGCACCAGAGATGGGGGAACAAGCGATGTTCGATGAGAGGGTGTATGAACGCGTCCGGCGCGCCTATCACGTCGAGCATAAGAGTGTCAGCCAGATTGCACAAGAAGAAGGATACAGCCGCCAGGTTATCACCAAGATGGTGAATCGAGCCTCCTCCAAACCGTACCAGCTTACGCGGCCTCGGCCTGCCCCGGTCTTTGGTCCCTACCAACAGCGTGTCGAGGAGTTGCTGCGCCAGAATGACCACATGCCTCCCAAACAACGGTACACGGCCCGGAAGGTGTTTGAAATCCTGCAAGAAGAGGGCTACCAGGGCAGTGAATCGCGTGTGCGCCAATATATGACCGCCTACAAACACGCGACCAAAAAGCCGCAGGTCTTTCTCCCACTCGAATACGACCCCGGAGAGTCAGCCCAGGTTGATTGGGGCGAGGCGATCGTGATCCTGGGTGGCCAACGCCAAAAGGTCCAATTCTTCCTCATGCGTCTCAGCTATTCTCGCCGGTCGTTTGCAATGGCATTTCCCTCTCAAGCGCAGGAATGTTTTCTGTATGCCCACGTCTGTGCCTTTAAGCACTTTGGGGGCGTTCCCCGCCGCATCAGTTACGACAATTTGGGGACTGCGGTCAAGATCCTGCCCGGCGAACCTGGGAAGCGAGGGCGTCTGCGCAAGGAAGTGCGCATGTTTGTGGGTTTTCGGAGTCATTACCTCTTCGAGTCGCATTTCTGCACACCGGGGATCGATGGCGCACACGAGAAGGGAGGCGTCGAGCACGGCATCGGGTACACGCGAAGACAGTTTATGGTGCCCCTCCCTGAAGCTACCTCGTTTGAGGAGCTCAACCAGCAGTTCCTCGCGCGTGCCTTCAAAGAGGATGGTCGCCGAGTCGCGCGAGAAAAGCAGACCATTGGGGAAGCCTGGGAAGAAGAGCGAGACCATCTGTACCCCTTACCCCCATCGGACTTCGAGTGTTGTACCATGATCACGGTGCGTCTGAACCCCTATTCGCAGGCGCAATTTGAAACGAACCGCTACAGTGTTCCGGTGAGCCGGGCACGCAGAACCGTGACCCTCAAGGCGTATCCTTTCCACATTGAAATTTGGAATGAAACCGAACTGTTGGCCCGCCATCCCCGCTGCTACGGGCGCGAACAGGATGTGTTTGACCCTCTTCACTATCTCCCCTTGCTTGAGCGATCGCCTGGTGCGCTCGATTTCGCCAAGCCGATTCGGCGCTGGCGGGAAGTCTGGCCGCCATCCTACGATGTGCTGTTGCGCAAGCTGCGGGAGACGTGGCCGGAGGGGCGCGGTGTCCGCGATTTCATCCGAATCCTGGAGTTGCACCAGGAGTTTCCAGAGCAGCTGGTCGAACAGGCCATTGAGCAGGCGCTCTCCTATGGGTGTGCGCATTTTGATGGGGTTTCTTCCTGCTTACACCAGCTCCGCGAAGAAGCGCAACAGGAGAGATCTGCTGAGCAGGGAGATCGCTCCTCTCCTAGCTCACCGCCTGAAGCCCTCTCCTACCCCATAGACCTCTCTCGGTATGAACAATTGCTTAAGCTCTCCTGGTAGAGCAAGGAGGCACGTCTATGTCCGCACAAAGTATCTCCATCGCAGAGCGTCAGGGCCTTCAGACCACCCTGGAAAACTATTTACGTGACCTGAAACTCACGATGTTTTTGGAGCATTATCAAGCCTACGCCAAAGACGCCGCCCGCACCGATCTCTCCTACGAGCGCTTCTTACTGGCGCTCTGTGAGGTGGAGGCGAGCCACCGGCTGGCGAAAAAGATCAACTATTGCATTAACCACGCGAGATTCCCCTTTATCAAAGAGATTTCTACCTATGACTTTAGCGCAGTGGAGAATATTCCAAAAGCGCGTATCCTGGAGCTGGCCCAGGGAGAGTATATGGCCAACGCGGAAAACATTTTGCTGTT
>WNGQ01000815.1_pt1 | contig 43076 bp, 41 predicted proteins | sample 5407661 | NCBI WGS metagenome assembly WNGQ01 (sample SAMN13153382, study PRJNA577476) | soil metagenome | isolation source: 60 cm soil or saprolite under Garry oak tree replicate 2 | place: USA:California | collected 2016-06-15 | reverse complement strand
GTCTCCCAGCGGCGCGACCTGGAAGATCCCGCGGTGATCCGCAGTTTTGCCGCGCAGATTCAGACCGCCGAGAATCTGCGGATGCTCACGCTGCACACGCTCGCGGATTCCCAGGCCACCAGCGACAAACTTTGGAACAGCTTCAAGGACTCGCTGTTGTGGGAACTTTGCCAAAAAGCCATGCCGCTGCTGGTGGGCGGCACCGATTTTATTCGCGCCGAGGTCAAACAACGGGAGCTGCTGGCCCAGGAGGTGGAGCGGATGTTGCCGCGGAGTTTCAGTTCGGAGGAGGTCGCCGCCCACTTTGACGGGCTTCCGCCGCGCTATTTTCAGATCCATCCGGCCAAGGAGATCCTTACGGATCTGGCGCTGGCGCATCGCTTCCTGCACCACCAGATGGCCGAGGAGGAAAAGGCCCTCGAACCGATCAGCGCCTGGCACAACGAACCGGACCGCGGCTACACGCGCGCCAAAATCTGCACTTGGGACCGCGCCGGCTTGTTCAGCAAAATCGCCGGCTCGTTCGCTGCCGCCGGGATCAATATCCTCAGCGCGCAGATTTTCACCCGCGCCGATGGCATCGTGTTGGACACCTTTTTTGTGACGGATGCCCGCGCGGGCGGCCTCGTCAACCGCGAGGAACGCGAAACGTTCGAAGCAATTCTCTTGCAGGCGCTGACCGGGCAGACGGTTGATTTTCGAGCTTTGATCGCGCGCCAAAAAGCCGCCCGTCCGCTCTATATGTCGCTAGAAGGGGAGCGCATCCCCACCCGCATCCAGTTCGACAACGACACGTCGGAAAATCGGACGGTCATCGACATCGAAACGGAAGATCACCTCGGCCTGTTGTACGTGATCTCGCAAGCTTTGACCGAACTCGATCTGGACATCTCGCTGGCGAAGATTTCCACCGAGAAAGGCGCCGCCATCGACAGCTTTTATGTGGGCGAGGCGGATGGGCAAAAAATTCGCTCCGGCGAGCGGCAGCGGGTCATTGCAGAGAAACTCTACACGCTGCTCATCAATATGGACTAGTCGGCGGACGGGCTGGCGGAGTTGACTCAGCCACGGAAGGACCCAGCGTTCGCCCCTTCAAGGGAGAGCCATCGTCGCTCGCCGCAGCGGGTTTGATCGTGGACTGCCCGGCAAAAAAATCCCGCGCACCCAGTTTCGCCCCTTTCTGTAGGACAAACTTCGACCCCCGGCGCTTTGACCTTTCCCTGGTCCGGATGAGGCTGCGGCTGGTACCATTCCCGCTCCCCATGCTTACCGTGGCCTTGGTTGTGCTATGCGCCGTTGGTGTCGTTGACCACGCCTAAGGCCGAACTCGCCAAATTGTTTATGCGAAAACGCTCCGGCGCTTCCTGGACGAATATGCCAATGGGACGATTGCGTGGGAAGGTTCAGGCTCTGTTCTATTGGTGGGACAGGCCCGCCAGGCCGGTGCTCGCAGCCTCGGCTAGAAGAGCTTCCCTCGATCGCTTCGTCTTTTTTGGATGTGATCGTTGGGCCCCCGGACACCGGACCTTGGGCGGAGAAAATTAGCATGCCAGTTTTTCAACGGGCCTCCCTTCAGCGCAAACAGACTCTCATCATCATGGTGACCAGCAGCGTGGCCTTGTTGATGGCGTGCACGGCGTTCGTCACCTGCGAGGTGATCACCTTCCGCAGGGAAATGCTCCGGAATCTCTCCACCCTGGCCGAAATGATCGGCGACACTACCACGGCCGCCCTGGAGTTCGATGATCCTAAAGCGGCGGATGAAACATTGGCCGCGTTGCGTGCCGAGCCAAATATCCTCCACGCCTGTATTTACACCCGGACCGGCAGGCCGTTCGCGCAATACTCACGCGGCAATGCGAGCCGCGCCTGGGTACCCCCAACCGCCCAAACCAATGGTCACCAATTCAAACACCACGATTTGGTCCTGTTCCACGGCGTCATCCACCATGGCGAAGGGATCGGCACGGTCTATCTAAACTCTGACTTGCGGGCCCTCTCGTGGCGATTGCGGGAGTACGGCTGGATTGTGGCGCTGGTCTTGCTGGCCTCTTCGCTGGTGGCGTTCTTGCTTTCCAGCCGACTGCAACGCCTCATTTCCGGCCCGATCTTGCAGTTGGTGCAAACGGCCCGGACCGTGGCGGCCAACAAGAACTACTCCCTTCGTGCCGTCAAACAAAGCGAGGATGAGCTGGGGCTGCTCATTGATGGTTTCAACGAAATGTTGATGCAAATCCAGGCCCAGGATACCGTCTTGCAGCGGGCGCAGGCGGATCTGGAAACGAAGGTGGCCGAGCGTACCCGGGAACTGCAGCTGCAGATCGCCGAACGCGAGCGTGCCGATGCGGCCATCCGCGCAAGCGAGGCGCTCAATCGTTCGATCATGGCCTCCGCTCTGGACTGCGTTATCAGCATTGATTCCCAAGGCAGAATTCTGGAGTTCAATCCGGCGGCGGAGCGGACTTTCGATTACACGCGCGAGGAAGCGATCGGCCAGGACATGGCCGCCCTGATTGTTGCGCCCGCGCTGCGAGAACGCTATCGACTCGGGCTGGCGAACTATCTCGCCACGGGCCAAAGCGCCATCTTGGGCAAGCGGATCGAAATCTCCGCCCTGCGCAAGACGGGCGCCGAGTTTCCAGTGGAATTGGCCGTCACTTGCATCCAACATCGGGGAACGACCGCGTTCACTGCGTTCCTGCGCGATATTACCGAGCGAAAACGGGCGGAGGAGGAATTGAACAAGGCCAAGGAAGCCGCGGAAGCGGCCAATCTTGCAAAAAGCCATTTCCTCGCCAACATGAGCCACGAAATCCGCACTCCCATCAACGGCATCATGGGGATGACGGAGCTAGCGCTCGACACGGCCTTGACCGACGAACAACGTGGGCTGCTCAACACCGTGAAGGAATCCTCCGATACGCTGCTGGCCTTGATCAACGACATCCTCGATTTTTCCAAGATTGAGGCCGGCAAGCTCGACCTCGATCCAGTTAACTTCGACTTGCGCGAGGGCCTGGAAGATACCATGCTCTCACTTGCCGTGCGCGCGCACCAGAAAGGCCTCGAACTTGCCTGCCACGTCCCACCCGAAGTTCCCGACGCCCTGATGGGCGACCCTGGCCGTCTGCGCCAGGTCGTGATGAACCTGGTGGGCAACGCGATCAAATTCACCGAAAGCGGCGAGGTCGCCCTGCACGCCGCCGTAAAGTCGCGGACCGAAACGGAAGTTTGCCTGCACTTCACCGTGGCCGACACCGGCATCGGGATTCCCCCGGGCAAGCAGGAGCTGATTTTCGAGGCCTTCATTCAGGGGGACAGTTCGACCACTCGCCACTATGGCGGCACTGGGCTGGGATTGGCCATCTGTTCGGAACTGATCGAACTAATGGGTGGAATCATCTGGGTGGAAAGCGAATTGGGCCAAGGCAGTCGATTCCACTTCACGGTTCGCTTCGGATTGCAAAAAAATCCCGTGCCCAAGATCAGCCTCGAACAACTCCATTTGCAAGACCTCCCCGTCCTCGTGGTGGACGACAATGCGACCAACCGCCGGGTCCTCGAAGAATTGCTGAACACCTGGGAGATGAAGCCTGTCGCTGTGGAAAGCGGCGAGGCGGCCCTGGCCGCGATCCAGCGAGGACTGGCTGCTAACGCGCCCTTCGCGGTGGCGCTGCTCGATGCGGCGATGCCGGGGATGGATGGCTTCACCCTGGCAGAAGAAATCAAGAAGTACGCGCAGTTCTCGGGTGGAGTCGTCATGATGCTCTCTTCCGCCGCGCAACTGGAAGACGCCGGAAAGTGCCGTTCGCTGGGCATCCCGGCCTATCTCACCAAGCCGGTCAAGCAATCCGACCTGCTCGACGCCATCCTCACCGCCCTGGGCAAGGCGCCGGCCTGCTCGCGCAGGATTTCCCCCGGCCTCTCCGCGTTCGCGAAAAAGCACCGAAAGGCCCTCCGCGTCCTCCTGGCCGAGGACAATCCGGTAAACCAGCGGCTCGCCCGGCGCATCCTCGAAAAATGGGGACACACCGTGGTCGTTGCCGCGAACGGCAAAAAAGCGCTCGCGGCCTGGGAAAGGGAAGTCTTCGACCTGATTTTGATGGATGTGCAGATGCCGGAAATGAGCGGCCTGGAAACGACCGCCGCAATCCGGGAGCGAGAGCGGACCACCGGCAAGCACTTGCCGATCATCGCCATGACCGCCCACGCACTGAAGGGAGACCGGGAACGCTGCCTGGCCGCGGGCATGGACGCCTACGTCCCCAAGCCGATCGATCCGAAAAAGCTCGCCACGGCCATCGAAACCCAGATCGGCAGCGCCGCCGCCGCGTCAAGCACCCCCACCAAAGAGGGATCGCGGGAGCCGGGTTTCGATTCGAACTCCGTCCTCGAACGGGTGGGAGGAGACCGGGAACTATTGAAGGAAGTCGCCTCGCTTTTCTTCGAGGACACGCCGAGGTTGCTGGCCGAAATTCGCGCGGCGATCGACCATAACGATCCCCCCGCCCTCGAACGCAGCGCCCACCGGTTAAAAGGCTCGGTGAGTAACTTTGGAGCGAAGGCAGCTCAGGAAGCGGCCCTACGCTTGGAATTGATGGGCCGAGCGGGTGATGTTTCCACCGCCTCGGGACGGTACCAGGAGCTGGAGCGGGAGCTCGCCGCGGTGACTTCCGCCATTGAATCCTTACTGAAAAAGGAAGCCGCGTGAAAATTTTGATCGCCGACGACGACCCGGTTTCTCGCCGCCTGCTCGAGGCTGCCGTGGTCAAATGGGGTCACGAGGTCGTGGTGACGTGCGATGGCGAGGAAGCGTGGCAGCAGCTCCAGTTGGCCGGCGCCGCGCCGCTGCTCATCCTCGATTGGCTGATGCCCAAAATGGATGGTGTCGCGGTGTGCCGCAAAGCGCGAGAAACTCCCGCTTTCAAATCCACCTACATTGTGCTGCTAACCTCCCGCGGGAACAAATCCGATGTGGTGAAGGGCCTTGAAGCCGGCGCGGATGATTATGTCACCAAGCCTTTCGACCCGGAGGAACTGCGCGCCCGCGTGCAGGTCGGCTGCCGGATGGTCGAGCTGCAATCGGCGCTGGCCGACCGGGTAACCGAGTTGGAGGAGGCCCTCTTTCGCGTGAACCAACTGCACGGCCTGTTGCCCATCTGCTGCTATTGCAAGAAGATTCGCGACGATCAAAACTACTGGCACCGCGTGGAAAGCTACATAACCGTTCACTCCGACGTCCGCTTCAGCCATGGTATCTGCCCGGACTGCACGGAGAAGATCAAAGCCGACCTGCAAATCACCTAGCGCAGGGACGCACGAACCGCACTCCACGTCCCGGAGAGCGACCTTGGTTATCCGGGAACATCGGCCGGCCTTTTGATCTCCGTCGAGCGGGTTTGGCGCAACCTTGTCCGGCGGCCGGTTTTTGTTAGATTGCTACCAGATGTCCACGCCGCCGGATCCTGATGCCGCCTTGATGCTCCGCGTAAAGCAAGGCGACGGCGAGGCCTTTGAGGCGTTGGTGGAAAAATACAAGCAGCCGGTCATGAACCTGGCCTATCGCACGCTGGGCGACGCCGCCGAAGCAGAGGACGTGGCGCAGCACGTTTTCCTGCAGGTGTTTAAGTCTGCCCGGCGCTACGAAGTATCCGCCAGATTTTCCACCTGGATTTTTACCATCGCCCGCAATCTTTGCCTCAATGAACTCCGCCGCCGTTCCCGGCACCCGGCCGGCTCCCTCGACGAAATGGCGGGCGGGCATGATGAACCGCCGGGCCGGCAATTCGAGGATGCGACCGCCTTTTCACCGCCGGAGAACTTGTTGCACGGCGAGCTGGAGGCAAAAATCGAGCAGGCGCTCGCGGTGTTGCCCGAAAAGCAGCGCACGGCGCTGCTGTTTTGCCGGCAGGGAGACCTATCCTATGAGGAAATGGCCGAGGTGCTCGGCTGCTCTTTGGCGGCGACCAAATCGCTCATCCACCGGGCACGCGCGACTTTGAAGGAACAACTCAAACCGTATTTGCGCTCCGGCGCCTGGCGCGGGCCGCCAAATTGAGCGCAACTTTGCCGGCTCCCCGGTTATAACAGAGAAAGGCAATCGAATGAATGACCCGCTTTACCAGAAACTCCTGGAAGCCAGTTGGCAGCGCCCGCTGACCCCGGAAGAGGAGGCGGAGTTGCAGGTTTACCTGGCCGCCCATCCGGAAGCGCAGGCCGAATGGGAGGATGACACCCTGCTCACCCAGCAGTTGCGGCAGTTGCCGGCGGCGCCGCTCTCCTCCAATTTCACCGCGTTGGTTCTCCAAGCGGCCAAAGCCGAGCAGGGCAAACCGCGCCGGAACGCGCCGACCTTCGGATGGCTGGCTTGGGCGCGCCGATATCTGCCCCGCGCCGCCAGCGCCGGACTGGCGCTCCTTCTGGTCATGACCGGAATTCACCAGTACCGGGCCTCCGGGCGCGCGCAACTTGCCAAAAGCGTGGCCGCCTTGTCGCCGGTCACGCCGCTCAATCCGGAAATCTTGCAGGACTTCGACGCCATTGTCCAATTGAGCCAGGCGCCGCCGGTTGCGGATGAAGATTTGCTGCGCGCCTTGCAATGACTCAGCGACTCATGGCGCGTTGCTTCTTCTGTCTCGGCCTGGTGGCCGGGCCGCTGCTCGGCGGGCCCGGCACCGCACAATCCGCGCCGGCGGTTGGTCCTGAAACAAAGAGCACCGCCGCTCTGCCGCCCACACCGCCGCCGCTGCCCCCATCGCCCTTGGATTACTTTCGCCGCATCCTGGCGATGTCCGCCACTGAACGAGAAACCCTTCTCGCCGACAAATCACCCGCCGTGCGGAAAGTCCTGGAGGACAAGCTGCGCGAATACGATACGCTTTCCGCCGACGAGCGTCAGTCGCGCCTGCGCGCGTTGGAACTGCAGTGGTATTTGAAGCCTTTGATGCACATGCCCGCCAGCAATCGCGTGAGCCGATTGAACGCCATTCCGGAAACGGACCGCCCGTTAGTGGAGGAACGCTTGCATCTCTGGGACCAATGCCCCGCGGACTTGCAGCAGGAGATTCTGGCGAACGAAACGGCCATTCGGTATTGGGTCCGCCCGGCAACCGCCAAGCCCAGCCCCGGCCTTTCCGTGACCAACATTTCCCCCGCGCAGCGTCAACAGATTGAGGCCGGGTTCGCCAGATTGAACGCGTTGCCTGAGGAAAAACGGCAAAAAATCTACGAACACTTTCAAAAGTTCTTCGAATTAAATGAAGAACAGAGAGCCAAGACGCTCGACGTTCTGACCGACCCCGAGCGCAGGCAAATGCAGGGAACACTGCAGATGTTTGGGAGACTGCCCAAAGACCAGCGCGACCGCTGTATCAACGGCTTTAAAAAGTTCGCGGACCTCTCGCCGGAGGAGCGGCAGCAATTTCTGCAGAATGCGGACCGCTGGCAGGCCATGAGCGCCAGTGACCGCGAGGTCTGGCGTAAACTAGTGGCCAGAGTTCTGCCCAAGCCGCCGCTGCCGCCCGGTGTGAAGGGCCGTCAGCCGCCGCCGCTGCCTCCCAAGACCCCCGCGATGTTGACGAACAACTGACGCAAGCGTCGATTCTCACACGCCTTGCGAAGGCCCTCCTGAGGTCGCGCAAACGGCCCGGGAACGCCTGGGACTGAGACCGCGTCCTGGTTCCATGCACAATTATCGCGGACGTGATTCAACCACTTCATAAAGCCTGGCTCCGCTGGCGCGCGAGTTGTTTAGCCAGCCGCAGCGCCGCGATCATGCTGCCCGGGTTGGCCACGCCTTTACCGGCGATGTCATACGCCGTGCCGTGATCCGGTGAGGTTCGGACAAAAGGCAGCCCCAACGTCCAATTCACACCGGTTTCAAAGCCGATCATTTTCAGCGGCGCCAAACCTTGATCGTGATACATCGCCACGACCGCATCGTAGCCTCCGTGAAAGGCCCGGTAAAAAAGTGTGTCCGCGGCAAACGGCCCCGCCACGTCGAGTCCCTTGCGCTGGGCCGCCTGAACCGCGGGGGTGATGATGGTTTGTTCCTCGTCGCCCAATTGGCCGCCCTCGCCGGCATGTGGGTTCAATCCGCAGACACCGACCCGCGCGCGGTGCAGGCCAAGGTCGCGACAGGCCTGCGCGGCCAACTCAATGGTAAGCTCAACTTTCCCCCGGGTCAGCTTTGCCGTCACCTCCTTCAGTGGGAGGTGCGTGGTGACGAGCGCGACGCGCAGCCAGCGTTGCCGTTCGTCGGCCCCCAGCAACATCATGCCGGTGTGCTCCGCGCGCGCGAGGTGCGACAAAAACTCCGTCTGTCCAGTGAACGGCTCCCCCAAACGCATGATGGCCTCTTTGTTCACGGGCGCGGTCACCAACGCATCGACTTCACCGCGCAGACAGCGCTGCGCTCCATCCTCCAAAGCCGCGAGCGCGGCGCGGGCGGCGGGCGCGGAGCCGGTCGGGAAAGGCCCATCCGATGCTCGCAAAGCATCCTGTACGCCCGGCTTCCCGGCGGGCGTGTGAACAAGAATCCGGCCTGACGTTCGCGCGTGGCTGAATCGCTGCCACTGAAGCCGAAGTCCAAGGGTTTGGTTTAGTTGAGCGAGGCCTGCCTCGGGGCCAATCAGCAGATACTGGGTGTCATCGGCGCTTGACTCCGCGGCCAGCGCCTTGAGGGTCACTTCCGGGCCGATGCCGCTGATGTCTCCCAGGGAGATGGCGATCCACCCGGTCATGAGCAGAGCGCCTCGCGATGGGTCGTGCGTGTGCCTGCAAGGCGGAAAATGACCGGGAACGGTTTCACGGATTAGCCCGTCGGCGGAACGCTCACAAAAAATAGCGCACGAAGGCCTTCTGTTTCAGCCGTTCGATCCATTGCTTGTGCAAGCGGGCCCGTTCCTGGATGGTCAGCTCCTTTTCGATTTGGTCGCGCGTTTCGGACAACAGCTTGGTCCGGGCGGCGCGTTTGTCTTCGACCAACATTAAACGAAATTCCTGCGGGTCCGGTCCCTGAATGGGGCTGCTCGGGGTGGCCGCCTTCTTTTCCTCCACGAAGACGTCCCGGCTCGTGTATTTTCGGGCGATCGCGATCTGGCCGGCCTGGTTGTACTGATAAACCCAGTAGGCATCGTCCGCTTCCTTGGCGATCGCCAGGACGCCGGTGTGCTCGCCGGGCTTCATGGCGAAGGCGATGTCGGCAACGCCTTTGCTGATGTTGGCCGCTTCTTTCCAGCCCATGTCCCCGCCTTCGCGTTGCTGCGAGCCTTCGGAGTAAACTGAGGCCATCTCCGCAAAGGAGGCGCCCTCCTCGATCTTGGCCAGAATCTCCCGAGCGAGCCGCAGCAGGTCCTCCACGCCGCCGCCCGAGGCGCGCTTGAGCACGATCATGCGGAGCTTCACTTGATCGCCGATTTTGAACTGGTGGAGGTTGGTGGCGTAGTAGCGTTCGATCTTTTGCGGGGAAATCAGAATGGCGGAGGAGACATTTTTCTGGCGCATGTAGTTCTCCACGATTTCGTCGTGCATGCGCTGGCGGAACATTTCATAGGTTATCCCCTGGGCCTGGAGTTCCTTGATCAGGGCCGCCCGGTCGCGGTAGCGATGGCGGATGCGGTCTCTGATTTCGTCATCGATATAACTATCGGGCACTTTGACTCCCGCGCTTTTGAAGTCGTCGAGGATCAACTGCTTTTCCAGCAATTGATCGAGGCCATCGATCAACGTTTGGTTCCGCTTTTCTTTGTAAAGTTCCGGCTGGTTGAAATAGGCCCGTCGCAACAACTCCAACGCCTGGGTCGTGAATTCCTCCACCTCTTGGTAGGTGATGATGGTGTCGTTTACGATGGCCGCGATGGCATTTCGCAGCTCAGGCTCGGCCGGCGCGTTGGAGCAGAAAACGACGCCGGCCGCAAAGATCAAGCAACATCGTCTCATTTAGCAAAATCGGCGCAGTGTAGGCCGCACCCCCGGGGCGGTCAAGACGCCGCCCAGATCGGCAGATTCCCGATCCTCCCTGGCCAAGGCCCGCTTGAGATTTACTTCGGCCGGAAGCCCGGCGGTAGATTAGACGGCGGGGTGTCGTCCGGCTTTGGAGCCGGCGGGGCCTCGGGGGAAGGTTCCGGAATGCCAAGCCGCTCACGCGCTTTCTTCGCGGCGGCCGTCGGCCCGTAATCCTTGATGATCCGTTCCAACAAAGCCGTGGCTTGCTGCGGTTTCGCCAGCTTGCCGGAGTACAGGTTCGCCAAATGAATCGCCGCCCAGCCCCAGCGTTCGGGCGCGAGTTTTTTTTTCAAGATTTCCTCGTATTCGAGGGCCGCGGCGAGGGGGTTATTGAGGTCCTTCTCGTAAATTTCCGCGATGCGCAGCGCCACGTACTGCTCGCGCGGATGTTGGTCCAGATACTCACGCATCAACCGGACGGCTTCGAGATGATTGCCGTTGGCCCAAACCTGCTCGGCTTCCTCGTACTCCGGGTCTTTGGTCCCTTCGAGATTGTCGTTGAAAATGAAACTTTCTACCTGCCTGGCTGTGAAGTGGGAAAAGTCATGCGCGATGAGCAGCCCCAACCCGACGACGCAGAGGAATGCTACCCCGCCGTACGCCATTACGCGGCCCATGCTCTTGGAAGACGGTCGCGTGCCCGTCTCGTCCGAACCACCCGGGATCTGATTAGTCAAAAGACTGGCCGGCGCCTGATCTGGAGCAGGATAGCTGGTGTAGATACCGATGGCCAGGCCGATCAGACAGACGCTCAACACCACGTAGGCAACCATTTTTAACTGCCTGCTCATCTTGCAGATGGCAGAAGGTAAGCTGTCAGTTCTGCCGGAAAAAGGATTTTTTCCTGGCCGAACCAGGTCGCGGGCGAGCGTAACGGGCGCTGAAATCTCCCGCTGTTCGCCGACCATCGGCTAAGAAAGCGGTTTCTTCCAGATCGGCACGACCTGTTTCATTTCGTCGATCAAGAACTGACAGGCGGCAAAGGCTTCGCCGCGATGAGCCGCGACGACTTCCACCCAGAGCGACGGCTCGTTAACTCTCACCCGGCCGATGCGATGGACGACTCGCACCGATTCGACCGGCCAGCGCCTTTGCATCTCTCGAAAAATCAGCTCGAACTGATGTTGGGCCATTTTTTGAAACGCGTCGTAGTCAATGGCCGAGATCGGCACGCCGTCTTCGGTGCCGCGCACGACGCCGGCGAAATAGACCGCCGCGCCCATCCCCGGCGACATCGCGCGCCGCGCCAGCAACCCCGCCTCGTCGATCGGCTCGGCGGTGATCGTCACTTCACGTTTCATTTGGGATCGCCTCTTCCGTCCCGTTTTCAACCGCCTTGCACGGGCGGGAAGAGCGAGACCTCATCGCCGTCGTGCAAGACGTAACTCCGGCTCTGATAATCCACGCCGACCGCGATCAGCGTGGACTTTTGCATCCGCTCCAGTTTCGGAAAGCGAACACTCAGCGCCTGGAGCAGGTCGCCGGCCGTGCTGCCCGGCGCGAGCGACTCGGTGGTTTCGACGCAGCCGGCCAGCTCTTGGGAATAAGAATAAAAATGGACGGAGACGCGCATTAATGCGGGCGGCGGTAAAAGACCGGGAGTGGGGCGCCGGAAAGCGCGCCTTCCAGGGGTTTCGCAGGATCGTTTTCAGCTGTCTTCATTCGGGGTTCGATATAACTCCGGGCGGAGCACGCCAATGAACGGGAGATTACGATAGCGCTCGGCGAAATCCAATCCATAGCCGACGACGAAGAGATCCGGGATGGAAAACCCGACGTAATCGGCATGGACTTTCTCGACACGGCGCGCGAATTTTTCCAGGAGCACGCAGGTCTTGATCCGGCGCGGCTTGAGTTGGCGCAATTTTTCAGTGACCTGCCGCAGGGTTTTGCCGGTGTCAAGAATGTCGTCCACCAGCAGCACATCGCGCCCGCGCACGTCGAGGCGCAATTCCTTGGTGAAGACGAGGGCGCCCGAGTCGCCGCCAAGCCGGTAGCTCGACACACCGATGAAATCCAGCCGCAGCGGGAGCGAGAGATGCCGGATCAGATCGGCCAGAAAAAGTACGGTGCCGTTGAGCACGGCCACCACCACCAATTCGCGCCCCGCAAAATCGCGTTGGATCGCGCGCGACAGCTCGCGGATGCGGGCGGCGATTTGCGCCTGGGAAATCAGGATCCTCTGCATCTCGCCGCGCCAGCGGGCCGGCGCGCGGAGCGAGGCTTCAATATGCGCGCGCGGGGTTTTGAATTTCGGCGTCACGCGAGCCGGGCGTTGGGGAATCGACCTCGTTCGGCTCCAGCCTTCATTTCAATTTCAATTGCAGGTAAACGGCGTCGGCGCAAGGATTGTAGCAGTAAGCCCGGCTGTTTTTGAAGCCCAAAGAACGATACAATGCAATCGCCTCTTTCATCGAAGCGAGCGTGTCCAGTCGCAGTGTCCCGTACCCCGTTTGCCGCGCCTCGTCGATGATGGCGGATGCCAGTTTTCGGCCGAGACCTTGCAAGCGAAACGCGCGGCGCACATAGAGCCGTTTCATTTCGCAAACGCCTTCCCCGATTTTGCGCAGCGCGACGCACCCCGCGGGGCCGGCGGGGGACAGCGCGATCAGCAAACGTCCATCGGGCGGAGCGTACCGGCCCGGCAGCTCCGCCAGTTCCTGCTGGAAATTTTGGAAGCACAAGTTGACGCCGATGGCCTGCTCGTATTCCACAAACAGTTCGCGCGCCTGGCGAAGTGATTTCGCCGAGCAAGCGGGAACCAGCTCGAAGGTCACGCGGGCGGACGGCCCAAGCCCGGCGCGGGCCGTTCGCCATCTGATCCGGTTGGCTGGTGTGGGGTTCATCGCTGGTGGCGGGCTGCCTCCCGGAAGCCGTTGCGGAGTCAGATGTGCTTGGAATCGGTGTGGTCCTTCTCCTGGTAGCCGGTTTGCTGCCGCCTGAAATTCACTTCGTTCTTGTTCAGATAGGCGTTGAAAACATCGTCGGCGCTCATCCCGAGCACCCGCGCGAGGCTGATCAGGAAGTGGAACAAGTCCACCACTTCGACGCGGGCGTTTTGTTCGTCAAACGTTTGGTATTTGGCCCATCATTTCCAAGGGACGCTGTCGGTCAGCTCGGCGATTTCCTGCGACATCGCGCGGCAATAATTGAGCAGCCACTTGGTTTTGTCCTCCTCGCTCATGCCTTCGGTGCGCACCCCGATCCGTTCGTTGAGGGCCTTCTGCATCCGGAACAGTTCCCGGAGCTGATCTGCTGTTTGCATGAGGCAGAGATAGCAGCTCAGAGCCGATAGATCAAAGTTCAAAGTTGCCGGACGTTCGCAAAAACTATTGGAGTGCCGGTCCCGGCGCGGTTAATGATTTGAGCCGGCGCATATGACCCGGTGGCTGAATCTCTTCACCAATTTGTTTCCTCTTTGGGTGCTGGCCGGTGGCGTCGCCGCCTTGATCGCGCCCGCGTGGTTCACTTGGTTCCGCGGCCCGGCGATTGTCTATGGGCTGGCGGTGATCATGGCCGGCATGGGCCTTACTTTGAGTTTCGCTGATTTCAGGCGCGTCGCGAAGATGCCGCGCGCGGTGGCCATCGGTTTTTTTGCCCATTATCTCATTATGCCATTCCTCGGCTGGTCCGTGGCGCGCGGGTTGCGGCTGGAGACGCCCTTCGCGGTGGGCTTGATCCTGGTGGCGTGTTGTCCGTGCGGCACCGCCTCAAACGTGGTCAACTACCTCGCCCGGGGCGACGTGGCGCTCTCGGTCCTCATGACGATGTGCTCGACGTTCGGCGCGATTTTCATGACGCCGCTGCTCACGAAATGGCTCGCGGGAGCGTATGTGCCGGTGGACGCGTGGAAACTTTTTTTCGACACGTTGCAGATCGTGCTGGCGCCGGTGCTGTTTGGCTTGGGGCTGCACCATCTTTTTCCGCGCTTCGTCAAGGCGGTCCTGCCGGTGGCGCCGGTGGTATCGGTGGTCACCATTGCTCTGATTTGCGCGAGCATCATCGGTCAAAACGCGGCGCGCATCAAAACCTCCGGCGCGAAGCTGTTGCTGGCGGTGTTCCTTTTGCACGCGGGAGGATTTTGCCTGGGTTATCTTTTCGCCCGGCGGTTCGGCTACGACAAGATCATCTGTCGCACCATCTCGGTCGAAGTCGGGATGCAGAATTCCGGTTTGGCCGTGGCGCTCGCGCAGAAGAACTTTCCGGCCTTGCCGGCGGCGGCGGTGCCCGGCGCGATCTCCAGCGTATTTCACTCGGTCCTCGGCAGCCTGTTGGCCGGGTATTGGCGGGCAACCACCGGGCCCGCTCCCCGGCTGCAGCCAGCCAGGGGACGCGAAAGTAAGTTGGTGGAAAAATGAGAGGGCGGGCAGCCGGGGCAGGTCAAGCCACCATCGAGCCGAGGACGGAGTTTGGCCACTTTGTCTGCCCATCTCCGAAAGAAACCGAACCAGGTTCTGACACTCGGCGCGGACTTCTTTCGCGGACCGGAACTTAGATCACCCGGTGGAGGTTGGTGAAATCTTCCCTCGCCTCCCCAGGGCGAACCAGAACCCAAATATTCCACCGAGCAGAATCATCATCATCGTCATCGGTTTCAGATCCTGCAGATGGGTCAGGAAATATCCGAGGCTGGCATCGTTGATGAACGGGGCCAAACGCCACTCCGAGAAAATTCCCACGGCCAGCGCCCAGCCGCCGCAGACGGAGGCCGCCGGAAGACGGTTTTGTTTGGAGACGAGACTGTATCCCAGGCCGGCCAGGGCGCCCGGCAAGGCCAGGGGATAAAAACCCTGCCGCGCGATCCACAAAAAGGCGAAGTGACCAAGCAATCCTCCCGCGAAGGCCGCGAGAAGGCCGAACGCAAGCTTCGCGGTTCGACTGGGGTGGGCCGGTGCTGGCTCCATAGCCGGCCTAGGCCGCTACCGGCGCGTTTCGCCTGGACATGATGGCCTGCACGATTTGCCTCGCAACGTCCGGCTTCTCCGCGAGGGCTTTCTGCGCGGCCTCCTTGCCTTGGCCGATCAGTTCGCCGTTGAACTGCAGCCAGGCGCCTTTCTTGTCCACCACGCCCGATTCGATACCCACGTCGAGGATGCTGCCTTCCTTATTAATGCCATGGTTATAGAGAATATCGAATTCGGCTTCGGCAAAGGGCGGCGCGACTTTGTTCTTCACGATCTTCACCTTTACATGGTTGCCGATCGCGTTGCCGGCGGCATCCTTGAGCGTGTCCTTGCGGCGGATGTCGATGCGGACGCTGGCGTAGAATTTGAGCGCCTTGCCGCCAGGGGTCGTCTCGGGGTTCCCGAACATCACGCCGACCTTCTCGCGCAGTTGGTTGGTAAAGATGCAGGTGGTTTTGGACTTGGCGAGAATGGCGGTCAGCTTGCGCAGGGCCTGGCTCATGAGGCGCGCCTGCATGCCCATCGTCGCCATGCCCATCTCGCCTTCGAGTTCGGCCTTTGGCACGAGCGCGGCGACCGAGTCGATGACGATGACGTCGAGGGCGTTCGAACGGCCGAGGGTTTCGCAGATCGTCAGCCCTTCCTCGCCGCTGTCGGGCTGGGAAACGAGCAGGTCGTCGAGGTTCACGCCCAGCTTTTTGGCGTATCCCGGATCGAGCGCGTGCTCGGCGTCAATGAAGGCCGCGAGGCCCCCGGCCGCTTGGGCATTGGCGATCACGTGCAGCATGAGGGTGGTTTTGCCGGAGGATTCCGGGCCGAAAATCTCGACCACGCGTCCGCGGGGCAAGCCCCCCACGCCGAGCGCGAGATCGACCGCGAGCGCACCGGTGGGGATGACCTCGATCTGCTTGAGGGCGCGGGCATCACCGAGGCGCATGATGCTGCCGTCGCCGTAGGTTTTGGTGATAGAGGAAATGGCCGCGTCGAGATCGCGGAGCCGGGCGGGACTGGGTTTGGCGGCCTCGGCGGTTTTGTCGGGGGATTTGGTTTCGAGGGCGGCGGTCTTCTCAGCGGTCTTGGGCGTCATAATTTTGACAATTTGGAAATGTGATCCTGGTCAATTTAGAGACTGTTAATAGAGAAGGTCGAAGGGTAAGTCAATGGCTTGCTGGCGCGAACTCGGCTAAAAAACAACTTGGACTTCCATGACCAAAAAATTACAATGTCAACCAAGGTATGAGAAGCAACTTACTCGGCGCTTTTTTAGCGGGCGCGTTGGTGGTGGGCGCGGTGGGGGCTTCGTGGCTGGCCGCGATCCATTTTTTTGCCATTAAGGAACTGGAGAAGGTTACCGCGCACTACGTGACTTTGAACACGACTGTAAACGCCGTCCAGGCGCTGGCCAACGAGGCGGTGGACTACAGCAAGCGCAACGCCGCGATCAATCCCATCCTGCAGCAATATGAGTTGAAACCAAAGCCGGGGGCGTCGGTCGGGCCTGGTCAGCCCGCGCCCAAACCAGCGGCGCGATAGGTCATGGACGCCTCCGATCCCCAGGCCGACTTTCTGCAAGGCAAGTCCGCCGCCAGCCTGGCCATCGAGTTGGAAGAGTTGCAGGAACAACAACGCTCGCTGCAGGCGCTCTTTGTCGTCGCGCTGGCCGCCTTGGTGGTGCTGTGTCTGGGCGTGGATCTTTACTTGTTCAAGCAGTGGCGGATGGCCAAGGCGCAACTGGCCGAACAAGGGCGCGTGGTAAACAATCTTGCCGCGGAGTTTCATCGATCCACCGAGAAAAATATCATGAGTTTTGTCAGCCAGTTAGAGACATTTGCCAAAGCGAACCGGGATTTTCTCCCAATTTTGGAAAGGTATCGTCCCGCGCTCAACCAGTATTTCAGCAGCCCGCCGCCTTTGGCCGTTCCGGCGCCCGTCCCAGTGCCGAAGCCGCCGCCGAAATAACGTTTCCGACCGTTCAGGCCGGCGCCGGCGTCAACCTTTCGCCGCATTCGGCGCAGAACTTCGCGCCCGGCGGGCGCCCCGCGCGGCAGCCTCCGCAAAACATCCGTTCCCGGGCGACGCGACGGCTGATGATCAAGTTGCGGATGTAAGGGATCCAGGTGAAGGCATACGCGTAGATGAAAACCGAATCCCGGTGATGGAGACTGTACGCCAGCAGCAACAGGGACCCGCTAAGACTAAGCCACCAGAAGGCGTTCGGAACGACGACGCGCCGGGTTTTCTCCGTGGCCCACCATTGCACGAAGAACCTCGAAAAAAAAACCACGTTTCCCGTCCAGCCCAGAACCTTCCAGAAGCCCCATTCCACGCCCAGAAATTTGTCGTTGATCCAGAACCAGTGCGTTAGCCAATCCATAGATTGGGATTAAAGCCGCATTGTCTCGGGAGTGACAAACAGAATCAGCGGGAAGCGGGATCGGAACTCGGGCTGGAGGCGGCGTTGAGAGACCGCCGAGCTACTCGTCCCGCCCGTCACTTTTCGGCCAGGAGTTTTTCGACCTTTTCGGGCAGATTCTCCCGCGCGTTCAAATCACGGAGGACCCCTTTCTTGTCCACCAGCCACATCGTGGGAATGCTGGTAATGGCGAATTCTTCGGCAAACGTTTGCGCGGCATCGTCATGGTCGAAAGCTTGCGGCCAGGTCAATTGCTCCCGGGCCACCACCCGTTCGAGGGCGGCCTTTTCCTGGTCAAGGCTGATGCCGATGATTTCAAAGCCTTTGGGGTGGAGTTTTTCATAGGCTGTTTTTAGGTTTGGCAATTCCCGCATGCACGGGCCGCACCAAGTCGCCCAGAAATCGACCAGCGCCACCTTGCCCTTCAACTGTTCCAGGTCCACCTGCCGCCCATCCACGGCCGTGAATTTCAGCACCAGTGGTTTGCCGACCCGGTCGAGTTTGTCGAGCAGTCCCTGCGCGGCCGCCTTTACATCGTTGTCGGCTTCGCCCTTCACGATCTCGCGCGCCAAGGCCCGGCTTCTGGCCGGCTCATCCTGCGCCAGCAAGCCTTCGGCCACCTGCAACATCGGCACGGCGACCTCCGGCCGGTTGGGAAAATCCTGCTGCAGGGCGCGCACCCCTTTTTCCAGCTCACCGAGCGTCGCCGGATCGATGTCGTCGCCGCGTGCCTCCATGGTTCGCATCAGTTTTTGCTTCCGCAATTCCAGCCGCTCGTCTTCGGAGAAGGACGGATCTTTCAGAAGCGATTGTTCCATGGCCTCCAATTGTTCGGCGCGGTTGGTGTTGCCCATTTGGACCGTGAGGTTGATCAAATCGAACTCCACCTTCCGCGCGTCCGGAGCGTTCTCGTGGTTGGGAAACTTGGTGTAGAATGCGTTCGCCTGGTCGGCGGTTCGGGCCGCCAGGTCGCTTTGCTGTTTTTGGAAGGCCGCCATCTCCTCTTTCGACGGCTCTTGCGTTTGCCATTCCGGGGGCACCGCGGGCGATTGCAGCGTCTCCAACGCTTTCACGATCTCACGCCAGGCGCGGCTTTCTTCGGCGGCCGGCGATTTCTCGCCTGCTTTTTCCCCCGCCGATTGCAGCAGGTCCACATCGCTCTCCGAAAGCATCGTTGCATCGGCGGGAACGGACTGGCTGGTTTGGTTGGGCTGCGGCGGGGCCGTTTTGCCCGAATTGGCCTGGCCGCATCCGGCGCCAAACGAGGCGATGAGCGCGAGAGCCGCGCCGAGAAAGGTCCGGCCACCCGCCCCGATACAAATAATTTTCATCAACACTTCGCCCTTACATTTTGTTCCAGCCGTGGCCCGAGGCTTCTGCCTGCCAACCGGCGGCTCAGCCCGGCGAACCGCGCCACGGCTTCCGCCCGCTTTTTCTCAGACCCGGCTGAGGAGCAGGCAGCCTATTCCCAACGGTCTTTTGAGGCAAACGGATTAACCGTTGTTTCCAACCCGCGTCTGGGGCTTACACTAAACGGCGATGATTGCCCGCATCACTCTGGAGATGGCGCTCCGCAAGGAGTTCGACTACCTGATCCCGGCGGAGTTTGCCGATCGCGTCCAGGTTGGCAGCCGCGTGAAAGTGCCTTTCGGTCCCCGGCAGGTGTTGGGCGTCGTTACGGGGCTGATCGAGGAATCCACGCACGCGAACCTTCGCCCGATCCTCAAGGTCATCGGCGCGCAGAGCCAAGTGACGCTGGAAGTGCTGCAACTGGCCCGCTGGATCGCCGCGTACTATTGCTGCCCGGTCGAGATTGCGTTGAAGAGTGTTCTGCCCGAGGCCGTGCGCAAGGAGAAGGAAGGCTGGCGCGAGCGGCTGCTGGTGCGCGCGGTGCCGGTCGCGGGCGAGCGGCCGAAGCTGACCAAACGCCAGGCGGAGGTGTGGAACATCATCGACGAATGGCGCGAGCTGCCCTTGCAGGAATTACTGCGGCTGGCGGACACGACTGCTGAAACTGCCCGCCGCTTGGAAGACAAGGGGCTGGTCACCATCAGCCCGGCGGTTTCGGAGCGCGACCCGTATGCGCGCGAACGCTTCCTGCCGACACAGGCGCTCGGGCTGAATGCGGAACAGGCGGCGGCGCTGGCGGCGATCACTGCCCGGATGGACCAGCTTGATGCTCGCCGTGGAACGCGGAGCGCGGAATGGCCAGCCGGGAAGACCGCCCCCGAGGCCAATCATTCCGCCGTTCGCCTTCCGCCCACCACATTTCTTCTCCACGGCGTGACTGGCAGTGGCAAGACGGAAGTCTATTTGCAAGGCATTACCCACGCGCTCGAGCGCGGACAAGGCGCCATCGTGCTCGTGCCGGAGATTTCTCTGACCCCGCAGACCGTCGAGCGGTTCAAGTCCCGTTTCAGCTCCGGCCGGTTGCAAACGCTGGTTGCGGTTTTGCACAGCCATCTTTCAGCCGGGGAGCGCCATGATGAGTGGCACAAGATCCGACAGGGTCGCGCGCGCATCGTCATCGGCGCGCGTTCGGCCATATTCGCGCCGGTCGATCCGCTGGGATTGATCATCGTCGATGAGGAGCACGAGTATTCCTACAAGCAGGAAGAAGCCCCGCGCTACCACGCTCGCGACGTCGCCGTGGTGCGCGGCCAGCTGGCCGGGGCGGTGGTAGTGCTCGGCTCGGCCACGCCTTCGATGGAAAGCTTCTACAACGCGGAGAAAGGCAAGTACGCGTTGCTCGAAATGCCTTCGCGCGCCGACGACAAAAAGATGCCGGTCGTGCGCGTCGTGGACATGCGGAAGGAGAACCGCAAGCAGAAAGGGACGCCGATTTTTTCGGAGCAGCTCAAGGAGGCCATGACGCAGCGGCTGGAAAAACGGGAGCAGGTGATTTTATTTTTGAACCGCCGCGGCTATTCCACCGCCTTGCAATGTCCGCAGTGCGGCTACGTGGCGCGGTGCCCCAATTGCAGCGTCTCGCTCACCTATCATCGCGCGGAGCAGAAGCTCTGCTGCCATATTTGCGGCCAGGAAATGCGGGTGCCGCGCGTCTGCCCCGAAGCCAACTGCGGCGATCCGGCCATCCGCTATTCCGGTCTTGGCACGGAGCGAGTCGAGGAAACCTTGGGCAAACTGTTCGCGCGCGCCCGCATTCGGCGGATGGATTCCGACGCGCTCAAGCGCAAGGAAGATTACCGGCGCATTCTGGGCGATTTCCGCCAGGGCAAGATCGATATTCTGGTCGGCACACAAATGATCGCCAAGGGCCTGCACTTTCCGAACGTCACGCTGGTGGGGATCATTTACGCGGATTTGAGTTTGCACCAGCCGGATTTCCGGGCGGGCGAACGCACCTTCCAGTTGCTGACGCAAGTGGCGGGGCGCGCCGGTCGCGGCGAGGTGGAGGGCGAAGTGATCGTGCAGGCGTTTACGCCGTTCCATCCGGCGATTCAATACGCCCGGCGCCACGATTTCGCCGGGTTTTACGAGCAGGAAATTCAATTTCGCAAGCAACTGAAATATCCGCCGATCAGCCGCATTGCGTTGCTGACGTTGAAAGGCCGCAATGAAGACAAGGTGAATTTTTCCGCGCAGCACCTGCGGCGGCAATTGGAAAAAGAACTTGCGACGTTGAAGGACCTGATCTTCGCGGGGCCGGCGCCGGCGCCGCTGGCCCGGGCCGAATCCCATTACCGCTATCAGATCATGTTGCGCACCCGCCAGATGACGCAGCTAAGCCAGCGCCTCGCGGAAGTCACCGCCACGCCAAACCTGCCGGAAGGCGTTTCGCTGTCCGTGGATATCGATCCGGTGAACCTGATGTGAGCAGCGGCGCGCGGAGGATCCAGGCTCAGGCGGCGACTTCGACAATCGCTGCCCCGCCGCTGTAGCCGATGATTTTCACCTTGGTTCCTTTGGGCACCAGTTCGCCCTGGGAGATGACGTCCAGAATTTCATCGCCAAATTGCGCCTTGCCGCCGGGACGGAGGGTGGAAATTGCCAGCCCGGTCTGCCCCATCCGGGCGGTCCGTTGCTGTTCCTGGGTGGCCTCGGTCCGCACGCCGCTGGCGGATTGCGAAACGAGTTTGCCGTAAAGGGTCGTCTTCGGCAGCACCCGGCTGAGGATGCCGATGGCCACGCCGCCGCCGGCCATGGCGATGAGGATGTTCTGGATGGGCAGCTTCAACTGCGGCAAGGAGGGGAAGCTGGGCATGCCCGGATAGATGTCCACCATCGCCATGATCAGGGCGATCAGCATCAAGGCGGCCCCGGCCAGGCCGAGCGCGATGGTGCCGGGATAAACAAAGATTTCAACGATCACCAAAGCCAGGCCGAGGAGAAAGACCACGATCCATTCCATGCCGGAAAGGCCGGCCACATAGCCGCCCAGGAAATAGAGCGCGAAGGCCACGACCCCGATGATTCCCGGCAAGGCCACTCCCGGGGTCTTGAATTCGATATAGATGCCGATGATGCCGATGAGCAGCAGCAGCGGACTGAGGGCGTTGAGCCAGGTGCCGATTTTTTCCATGCCGGTCGATTTGATGTTGTGGCGTTCCGCGTCGCCGTAGCCGAGTTTCTTGAGCAGTTCATCGAGGCTTTCGACCGTGCCGGACGACAACAATTTTTTCGGCGGGTCGCCGTATTCTTTCTCCGCCTCGGTGTTGGTCAGCGTCAAAATCTCTCCTTCTTTGGCGATCACGTGACCATCGATCGTCAGCCCTTTGCTTTTGTCGATCATCGCCTCCACCACCGGGATGCTGTAGCCGTTCTTTTCGGCGCTGGTGCGGACGATGGCGCGCACCGCCGAGGTCATCTTCTTTTCATAGGTATCGGGAATTTTTTCCACGCCCTCTCCACCGGGAGAGAGAACGATCGGCGCGGCCGCGCCGATGACGCTTTGCGGCGCCATGTAAATCCTTTGGGTCGCCACCGAGATGAAAGCGCCCGCTGAGAAGGCGTTCTTGTTCACATAGGTGGCCGTCTGTTTTTTGAACTGGTTGAGGATGTCGATGATCTCACGGGTCGTGTCCACGCGGCCGCCATTGGTATCCATGTCCAACACCAGCAAGTCGGCGTGGGCCTCCATCGCCTCCTTGATTCCGCGCCGCACGAGGTAAACCAGCGGCGGCATGATGTCATCGCGGATGGGCAGCACGAAAACCTTCTTCGCGGCCGGAGCCTCTGCCGCCAGCGTGTGCTCGGCGCCGTGGAGGAGGCCCAGACTGAGCAGGAATGCCAGCCAGATCTTCATGGAAGCAGCGTAGTGCAAAGGCATTGGCGGCGCAAGCAAAGCCGCGGCCAGTTCAAGCGGCGGCGCGAGAGCCGGAACAAGCCAAAACCGCGCGCGAGCTAAGCGCGCGACTCGGAAGCGACGGGGTCCTGGAAAAACCCGCAGCGAGCCAGCAGTCGGGTTATCTCCGACTTCCCCACCCCCAGCTTGTGCCTGGCGCTGAACAGGTTTTCGGCCTTGACCGGGTGCCAGTTGCGCCGCGCGGGGTCGGCGAACCCGGCCACGTCCACTGGCTCGATCGCGGCGCGGATTCGATCGAGCAACCGGGCGTGGTCCGCGCCGGCCGGACCCCGCAGCGCCTGATCGACGCAGTAGCGAAAACGCGGCCCGAATACGGCGTGATCGCCGAGCAAGAACGACGTTCCCGCCAACTCCGGCCGGCCGAGCCGGCGGGCCGTTTCGGTGAAGCTTGCCGCCGCGAAATAGAGCAAGCTGAGGGCGGCGAAGAGATCAAAATCGTTGAGGCTGGCATAGAGCGCGGCGACCAGGTGTTCGGCGGTCACCAGTTCCATGGTCGTGCGCAGCGAGTAATCGAATAGCCGCGGCGCGAACTCGGCGGCGCCCCACGCGCCTGCGATGATCTCCGCGAGACGCGAAATCCCCAACAGGGTCAGCGGAAACCCGGTGGAAAGCAACGGATCGATAAAGCCGGCCGCGGACGGAAGCAGCGCCCAATGCTGCTCGGCCACAAATCCGCTCAGGAATGAGAGGCGCGGCGCGTGGACGAAGGGCAGCGCCGCTTCGGCCCGGTCGAATTGCGCCCGCACGCTCGGCAATCGCAGCAGTAAACGGCGCCAGGCCGCCGCGCCCTCGCACAAGCGCAACGGCTTCGCCAGTTCGCTCGTGGCGGCGACGCCGGCGCTGGTCATGCCATTGTTAAAACGCAACACCCAGATCCAGCCGCCATCGAACACGTGATGCATGGCGGCGTCATCGACCGCGTAAGGCGGGACGTCCTGGCTCGGAAAGATTTCTTCCCAGCGCCTCGCGCCCGTGAAGTGGGTGTAAAGGCCCTCGGTCGGCGGCAATCTTTCAAAGGGGACTTCCGGCAGATTCAGAGCGCGGTGGAGAAAGCCACGCGGCCCGCTGGCGTCGATGACGAATTGGGCGCGGATCGACAGGCCATTGCCAAGGCGCGAGCCTTCGAGCTGCATCCCATCAGCGCTCCGGGAAACATTCTCCAGTTTGGCCTCATCGAAATATTCCACTCCGCCTTCGCGCGCCACGTGAACGAGGAAGGCGTCGAAATCCGGGCGATACCAGTGGGTGTCGGCGATTTCGTCACGCGGGCTGGCGGCGACTAGCAGTTGATCGCGATGATTTGGATCGACGGTGAAGGATTGGTTGAATTGGTGATGATAAAAAGTGAACCCGCGTTTCAAGCCGCACGCGATTTCGGGATGCGCGCGTTGCCAACTGCCCCACTTGGCGAGCGGCAACAGCGCCGGCAAATCGTAGCGTTGCGCCAATTCTTCGAGGAGCAAGTTCGCCAGCGGCGTGGAGGACTCGCCAATGGCGAAACGCGGATGTTTGCCGCGCTCGATCAAGGCGACCGAGCGTCCCAGTCGCCGCGCGATCATCGCGATGAGCGAACCGGCAAAGCCGGAGCCGATCACCGCGATGTCGAAGCGGGCGTTCATTCAGCCTGGAAAAGGCGCCTCGCCCGCGTCTTGCGCGGGCGAGACATCCGCCCGGCTTTCCGCCGCGCCGCATTGTGGGCAGGAGATTAAGGGCGGCACCGCCTGCCGTAAGTTCATCTCCTGCAATCGCGCCAGGCGCGCAGGAAAACAACGGACGCATTTCGAGAACTTCTCCAAATCCCACAAGTCCGCGAAGACTCGGCCGCGGCCCAGGTCCACGCCGTACGCGGCGGCCGCTTCGAGCGTTCCCAGCTTCGGGGGTGAAAATTGACCCTGCGCCGCCAGCGCTTCCAAAGCGCCGTTGCCGGCGCGAGTCGGGATGAGCGTCGCCACCGTGGCGCCGCAATCGAACGCGAAGTCGAGCGAACGCTTCGCCCAGCACAGCGCTTCGGCCTCGTCCAGGAACGGCGGTTTGACGAGGATGAACACGCGCAAGGCGATCCCGTTCCGCCGCGCAAATTCGGCGGCGCGGGCAAATTGCTTCAAGGTCATCCGTTTATTGAGTCTTGCCAAAACTTCCGGGTGGGCGGTTTCCAGACCCATAGCTACTTCCAGTCTGCCCGAAAGCAAATCGCGGAACCGCAAGCACGCATCATCCAGGAGGGCGGGATGAGATTCGACGATCACGCGCTCGAACTGGCGCACACGCTGGGCGATGGCCGGATAATCTGCCGGCGGAATGGCGCGCCGATCGAAGAAGCTGCCGCTGTTGTAGAGCTTGATCTGAGTTGGCTTCGGGATACTCGGACGAGCGTCCCCGCTCAATACCGGGCCGGCTCGTCGAGCGGAAACGATGGGAGGAGGAAGCTGGATGGGCGCGGCTCTTTGCCTCTCGGCCAGAGGAGCAGGAGGGGATGCGGCTGAATGTGGGCCCAGCAAGTGGAGGAGCGCGAAGTCGATCTGTGCCGGGATCGCGCCCAGCGGCACCGACTCCGTGAGCGTGTTTTTCCAAAGATCACACATCAGGCAACGCCACGGGCATTCGCGATTGGTAAGAAAAATCGTGGCGATGGAGGCTGTCGCACCCGACTCCGCGCGCTCCTCCTCGATGAAGAGGGCGAACGGGCGCGAGGGATCGACGGGATTACGGGCCGGGCGCTGCGCGAGAATCCATTGATCGGCGGTGGAAGAGTATCCAGGCGCGGGACTGAGGAGCTTCATACCGCGGAGGTCTCCCAGCGGTTGTAACCCCCCTCCGGCAAGCCCGAATCAATCGTGCTGGCGAAGGCGGCCCCAGTGACGTTCGTGAGGTAAGAGGTCCACGGGTCGGACATGCGGTCTGACGGCTAAGAGTAAAGCGAGTGGAACGTTTGCCGGCACTCCGCCTCTGTGCTCGGAAGGTGGCGTCGCAAGTTCTCCCGCGGCAACGCGCCGTGCTGAAAGCGCCGCTTCGGAAACACCGGCATGTTCAGCCCGGTGACGGCTTTGACGCCGCGCGAAACGATTTCCCCTTTAAGCGCGTAGAGTTTTTCCACCGACAGGCCGGTCAGCGCGGCGAACGGAATGGCTTCAGCGACTTCGATGACATTGGGTTGGGTGAATGGGCTGAAGCCGTCGAAGCCGAAATGTCTGGCGGGCGCGTAGGTGCGGGCATAGCTGCGGCTCAGGCCGCCGCTGTAGGTGAGCGAATGCTTGATGCGGCCCACGCCCCAGCCTTCCTGGTAGAGCATCGGGTTGTGAACCACACTGCGGATGGTTAATTCGGGGTTCTCTTCGATCGGATAGTCCTTGAGATTCTCGTCGCCGCCGTCGCCATCAATGAGCTGGCGCCAGTCGGGATAACGCGCGCGGATGCCGCGACAGAGGGTCAAGGCCATCGAAGCGGACTCGATGTCGAGCGGCTTGTAATCTTCGACGATCCGGATCGTTTCGCCCACGTCCAGGCTGGCCAGTTCGGCTTCAATCGGTTCAAGGAAAAGTCCGAGCCCGAGTGAGTCGAGAAAGTTTTGCGCCTGTTGGAGGTCCGGGCCGTCGCCGAAATTCAGGGTGAACGCTTTGAGCCGCGCGGGGTTCAGCCCCAGCCGCTGCAGGACGTGATAAGTGGTGAGAAACACCGCTCCGCTGTCGATGCCGCCGGAGAAACAGACGCCGAGGGGCGCCCGGGTGTCGATCGCGAGCAGCCACTTGGCGATCTCATCCGCTACCGCGCCGATGTAGCGGCGGGCGATTTCATCGAGATTCGCCGGGAGCGCGTCGCGCGGCGGATCGAAAAAGCGCGTGTAAGTCGGGTCCGGGTCGGGACAACCGACGAGTTGAATCTCGACGACATGATGCGCCGGGACCATTCGGGTGTAGCTCGGATGAAACTGGCCGGCCAGTCCTTCGCGTTGGAGCCAGTGGTGGATCGTGTCGATGCGGTCGGCCACGATCAGGGCCGGCCCGGCGGCGCGTTTGGCCAGGAAATAACGCAGCGGCCGGTCGAGCGAGCGGGCGAGGCGGACGGTCTTTCCGGATCGGGCAACGAGGGCGAATGAGCCTTCGATCGCGCGCACGGCTTCCGGCGTTCCGTGAAGCACGCGTTCGCGCGCGGCCTCGGGGCTGAGGTTGTAAAGACGATTGGCGGAGGGGTCGGTCAAGTCCACTACTTGTTCGATGTCATGGTCCATACGTTTCTCGTGTTGTCAGCCGTCGATGATAAATCGTTTTTGAAGGCGGGCCAGAATTAAAAACGGGCAGTTCGCCCGAGTTTATCCCGGCTGGTTTTCCAGCGAGGGGCAGACTAGCATCCGCGAAATCAACGATGAAGATTCTGGTGATCTCGCTGGCCGGCATCGGGGACGCGTTGCTGGCGACGCCGCTGATCCACGAACTGCGATTGAATTTCCCAACGGCCACAATCGATGCGCTGGTCAGGTGGGCGGGCGCGCGTGATCTGCTGGAGTCCAATCCGCACCTGAACCGGGTGCACCACCAGAATCTGATCGACGCGGGTCCGGCCAAGGCCCTGAAATTCTTATGGCCGCTGCGCCGGGAGAGGTATGACGTCTCCTTCAATACCTACCCGCAAAGCAAAATCCATTACCGGTTCGTGGCGCGGTTCATCAAGGCGTCGCAGCGCTTGAGCCACGCCTACGACAACGCTTCGGCGCTGGATCGTTTGCTCGTAAACCGGACGGTGCCGCAGGATTACGCGCTCCACTCGATCGAGAACAATCTGAGGTTGCTTTCGTTGCTGGGGGTGGGACCAAAGTTGCCGACTCACGACCCGGAGGTATTTCTCTCACCCGAGGAACTGAAATGGGCGCGGGATTTTGCCGGCGGTCCGCAGTTGGCAGGCAAAAAGATCGTCGGCGTTCACGTCGGATCGGGCAAAACCAAGAACCTCGAATTGCGGAGGTGGCCGTTGGATAATTACATTTCGCTATTCAAGCAACTGCTGGGCGCCGATCCGCGCGCCGCCGTCCTGCTCTTCGGCGGGCCGGACGAACGTGAAGACCACGAACGAATCCTGGCGGAGACACGCCCGCATCCGGTGCAGGCCGCGCCGAGCAGGAATCTTCGCCAAGCCGCCGCCTTGCTGCAAAAGTGTGACGTGTTCCTCAGTGTCGATACGGCCCTGATGCACCTGGCCGCCGCCGTGAAAACGCTGGCGCAGATCGTGATCGAGACCATGACGTTCAATCCCACCATTGAACCGTATCGGCGGCCCTACGTCCTGATCCGAAATCCGAATTTGCAAGGCCGCCACCTCGAGTACTACCGCTACGACGGCCGGGGAATTCGCGGGAGCGCCGACGAACTGCTTGCGTGTATGCGCGCGATTACGGTGGAGGACGTGTTGGGCCAAGTCCGCACGGCCATCGGGGCAGGCTGAGCTTCGAGGAAAAAACGAGCGGAGCAGCAGCTCAACCGGCTCCTACGGCACACGCAGGCATTGCGGGCGCAGCCGGCCGACGAACTGGCTGGGGAGGCGCGGGTCGATGGAACCAGGCGCGGGCTTTTCGTGATCGATGTGGCCGTCGCAAAGCAGGACGTTGGCCTGATGGTGATGGCGGAAATGGGCGTTCGGGTAGTCCGACGCATCGCCTGCGTCCACGTAATAAAACTCCTCCAACAAGGGATGGTCGGGCGAGGCCGGGTCTTGGAAATCGTTGATCTGCGCGGCATCGGCGAGCAGCACGAGGTCCGCCGGATTTGCGATTCGCTCGATGCTTATCGGCTGTTGGCCCAGGTACAAATTGTAGCCGTAGCCGAAGGCGGCGCCCCTGGCCTTGTATTTGTAGAGCGTGCTGGAGTAGTCCAGCGAAGGGCAAATGTCCACGCCCCGCGCTTGCAAGTAGGGATAAAGGGCGCCCGGCGCCGGATCGAATTCCCGCCCGCCTTCCGGGCCGGGCTTGAGCCAGCCGAACCAATAGACCTTACCGCCGTTGGTGGCGCCGGCGAGGTAGCGGAAGGTTTGGCCGTCGTTGTCGTCCCAATACATCAGCGTGGCCAGGCCGAGCTGGCGCAGGTTGTTCACGCATTGGGCGCGCCGGCCCTTCTCTTTGCCCGCCTGCAAGGCCGGCAGCGCCAAGGAGGCGAGAATGGCCAAAATGGCAATCACCACCAGCAGCTCGACCAGTGAGAAAGCTCGAAGCTCCGGCGTGCTCGGGGCTGCATCAAGCTCTCCATCCTCTCCCCGCGAGGAACGAGCGGGGAGAGGACCGAGGAGAGGGGAAACCAATAAAAACGCACCTCCTCTCCCCAGCCCTCTCCTCCATCCGATGGAGGAGAGGGAGAAATCGAGGAGCTTGATGCAGCGCTGCTGCGCGCGGCTCTTGAGTCCGCCGGCGGCCCAGTGGATTGATGAAACTGCCGCGTTCATGGCCGCTCCGCGCGGACGCGGTAAAAGCGTTTCGCTGGCGCGGCGTTGGCATCTGGCAAACTGAGCGTCGCGCCGTTGCCGGTCGTGGCCGGCCCGGCCGGCAGCCAGGCGTAGAAATTCGTGCTGCCCTCGAGCGTGTAAACCCAGTTGGTCAGGCTGTTGAACTCCACGCGCCAGGCCGTGTTGGTTTGTCGCAGACTGATCTTGCCCAACGGTGGCGGAGGCACGACCAGCGCCACGTTGTCCAGGACCCCATGCGCTAGAATCGAGCCGTAGTATTGGGGAGCGCCCGCCTGAATCGCGTCGCTATAGCTGGTGACGGCGAAGGCATCGAGGCGAAAATCCGGTTTGCCGGCGAGCGACACATCCGCCAGCGGGCTGAAGGGCGCGCCGTTCTTCAGCGCGCTCGTGCGCAATAACTGGTCGCTCGCCGTGTAGCTCAGGGTGAGCCGGAACGTATCGCCAACGCTAAGCGTGAGCGGGAAGTTGTGGGCGTAAGCGAACACGTTGTTCGACGAGATCACGGTCGTGGCGAACGTGTCGCCGAAGCCGGCGTCGGGGAAATAATCGAATTCGACGATATTGCGCACACCGTAGGTCGGGCTGACGCCGGCGCCGCGGAACGCGTTCGCGTTGGTCGCGCTGCGGTAATCGACCAGCCCGACGGCGATTTCGAACTCGTTCGATTTGCCCGGCGTGCTCCCGACGCGGAGGTCGGAGAGGCGCAGGTCGAAGCTCAGGCTGAAATCATCGCCGGTCGTCAGCACCGTGCCGAGCGACCGATAGAAGAAACTGTTGGTGTGCGACGAGTCCCAGGTCACGGCGAGGTCCTGATTCATCGCGTTCCAGGAGAAGAGCGACGCATCGCCGAAAGTCCGCCAGCCGCGGTGCGCCGGGTCGATGGCGAAATCCTCGGTGATCACGGCTGCCGCAGCACAGCAGGCGCCGGCCAACCAGAACGCGACTCTGATGGCCCGGAAACGGGCCAACCGCCTTTTAAGAAAGTAGCAGCCGACGTGAGGAGGCTCTCTCATCGCTGCTTTTTCCGAGGAAATGTGAGCCTCGTTACCTCGGCTGCTACGGGAAGCGGCGTTTTTCAACGGGCAGTTAGGCATGGCTTTGATGGTTCCAGTTGGCCGGCGCCGTCACTTATCGGCTGGGCGGCCCGCCCTGGCGCGGCTGCCGCACCACCGCGGCGAAAGCGTCGATTTCGGCCTTGCCGCTCAGCACATCGACGCGGATGAAATTGATCTCCGGCAGAAAGACGCTGTTTTCGTTGGCGTCCTGCGCCCAGGAGATGTCGTAAGCCGCGCCGCCGCCCGAACCGTTGTAGAGTGCGCGGATGTCGTCCAGCGTGGCGCCGGCGAAATCGCTCTGCATCACAGCGGGCGCCAGCGGGAGATGGAAATCGCCGCTCCCGTCCGTCGGCGGGAAACTGTCCACTGAGGGCGCGAGCGCGGGATTGAGCAGATAAAAGCTGACGCCGTCGCGGCTCACTGAGACGCGCGTCGCGCCGGCGCTTTGCGTGAAGAGCGAGCCATCCGTCGCGGGCGTCCCGATCCAGTTCGTGACCGTGAAAAAGGCGTTGCCGAAAATAATGAAGTCGAATCCGTAAAGATTGTTCGGATGATTCAGGATCGGTGTATGGAACTGCACCACCAGCGAGCCGCCCGCCCCGATGGAGACGATCTGGTTGGTCCCGTACGGCGGATCAAACGGGTCGGTCGCGTCTCCGTACGGATTGATACGGGACGGTTCGCCGAGGGCCACGTCCGGATTGGTGAAACCCGGCGCAAAGCCGAGGCCGGCGTCGTAGCTGATTATCTCGTCCGCGAAGGGAGAGGCGGGGGATGTGAAGACAAAGCTGGCCGCGGCCAGCGCCAATAGATGAACTTTGAACATGCGACTGATCTTTCAATGGTCCTGCGTCGAGGCAGGACGGGTCTATGATTGAGAGACCAGCGCGAAGTCCGAAAATGGAAAAACCTTCAGACTCCGGCAAAACGGCGAATGAAGGCATTCAACTCGAGTCCGCTGGCAAACGGTCCAGCGGCCTGGTCTCATCCTTCTCTTTGTCGGAGAAGTCGGCGGCCCAAACAGGCCGCCTGACGAGCACAGCTAAACCGATATCCTGACTTCGGGTTTGACCTCACTCCCGCCTTCCCAACCCCGCCTGGGGGCGCCAGGCGGCGATCAGTGGCATGGTGGGAGTTTGTAGCCCGTTACAGTGGCGCAACCGTCCCCGATTTTCACGGGGTTTCCTGACATTTAGCTGCAACTGCGGGATGGCGAACCATCCCTGATACTTTCAAAGAGCTGGGTGATCCTGCATCGGGGCAGCTCATTTTGGCAAGCACAAAATTCTCGCGCCAGAGGGGGACCCCGAGAAAGATGTTTTCCTGCGCTTACGGAAAGAGTATAGTTCGGGCATGAAGCAGTTTACGGCGATCATTCATCGCGGCGAACCTGGCGAGGGAGGTTTCTGGGCGACTTGCCTTGAGGTGCCCGGCGCCATTGGACAGGGCGAAACGAAAGAGGAGTGCCTCCAAAATCTCCGTGAAGCGATTCAACTTCTGCTGGAAAGCGAACGAGAAGAGGTTTTTCGGCTCGACCCCCAAGCCGAAACCGCAGAATTGCTGCTGGCGTGAAGCGGCGGGCGTTGCTCAGCCATCTTCAGGAGCATGGGTGCGTGTCTGTCCGTGAAGGGGGGGAGCCACTCGCTTTGGAGCAACCCGCAGACTGGCCGAAAGGAAGCGATCCCGCAGCATAGCGATATCAAGAAGCACCTGGCGCGTTCGATTTGTCGGCATCCCTCCCTGCCCGTTCCACCAGGCGATTAAGGGCCACCAGTACGGCGAGCGGGAAATCAGCGCCGTCAGCGCCAAACATCGCGAGCGCGTTGCCGGCGACAGGCATTGGCGCTTTGGCCGAACGGGCTTGCACGAAGAAACCAACGCCACCAGACACTCTCAAATGACCTCGATCGCGTAGGTGGTCATCCAAATATCGTGCTGTCGGAACCGGGACTTCAATTGCTCCTTCAAATCTGAAAAGAATCGCCGGTTTTCGGGGCGATCAGGGACGTCAACAAACACGCGCACCAGTTCATCACGGAACTCGGCTTCCTGATGTTGCCAGATGCCATGGATGATCTGGGTTTCCCACGAAACGGCCCCAAAGCGCCGGCGCAAGTCCACCAGGGCATCGCCGATGACGGTGAACTTTATGCCTTGCTGCGCCAAGTGAGCCAGAGCGGCCTCCGGCACCAGGGTTTCGCCGGTGCCCCAGCTTTTGCCGGGGAACCGCGTCGCCAGAAACCCCAAACCGCGCCGCTCTGTCTCGGAGTCGGGGAACCGAATAATAATCATGCCTCCATCATAACGCTTCCCTGCGCTTGCGCAAGCGTTCGGGCGCTGTCGGGCGAGCTTCGCTCTCCTCGTCTTGCTCCAGCCATGGCAGGGGCCGCAGCCGGCGGCACGCGACGCTCTGAAGTGCTCACAAATCTGCTCCCGCGCAGAAATCCTGCTGAAACCCCAATCATGGCTTCACGGACAGCTCGGAGGTATTGAGCAACATGCTGACAAAGCGTTTGGCCTGGGGCGTGAGGATGCGGCCTCGGCGCAGCACGACTCCGTAGGCCCGGCTGGCAAAGAATTCACCCGCCGGAATCACCTCCAACTTCTGTTCTCCCGTGATGCCAATGCTCATAATGATGGAAATGCCCAAGCCGAGTTCGACGTATTTCTTGATCACTTCCCACCCACCGACTTCCATCGCCACCTGGTAGGCAAGCCCGTGCTTTTTGAACGTGCTGTCCACCAGCCCCCAGGTGCTGAGATTGCGGGGCGGCAGGATCAGCGGATACTCGCTGATGTCTTCCAGGGTCAGCTTCTGCTTCCGGGCCAAGGGATGCCCCAGACAAGTAATCACGACCGCTTCGTAAGACACCATCGGGTGGAATTCAATGTCCGCCGGGACGTTCGGCAAAGGCCCGACGGCAAAATCCACCAGCCCAGTCCGCAGCCGCTCCAGGCCTTCCAGGCCGGTAACGTTGTGGAGGCGCAGCTCAATTTTTGGATGGGCCGCACGAAAGGCGCCGACGTGCCTGGGCAACACGTAGAGAATCGTGGACCAACCGGCCGCAATCTCGATTCGCCCTTCATCCACCTCGTTGCGGCGTTGCTTGAATTGTTCGTCCAGATGCTCCAACTGCTCCACCAGCGACCCGGCCATCTCAAAGAGCAGTTGGCCCTCATGCGTGAGCCGGATCTTGGAACCCTGCCGCCCGAACAGTTTCACGCCCAATTCGCTTTCGAGGGATTGAATCTGCTGCGAAACCGAGGGCTGGCTCAACCGCATGCGCTTGGCCGCGTTCGAAACGCTGCCGGCGGCCGCGGCGTAGCAGAAGCCGCGCAGTTGCTGAAACCGATTCTGCTTGTACCGATGACTGGAATCACCCATAGGCTCTCAGCAGAACGCGGCCATTGGCTTCGTCAATACGCGGTATTGAAGCTGCCGATTTTGTGATCCACGAAACCTGGTTTACAGACATAGCATCCGACATGACCACCATGCGAACAAACAATGGCTTGGAAATGACCTTTGTCCCAGGCCAAGGTCAAGACGATATTCTCACGCCCGAGGCGCTGAGTTTCTTCGTCGAGTTGCAACGAGAGTTCAATCCTCGCCGCCTGGAGTTGTTGCGGGAGCGGAAAATTCGCCAACAGGCAATCGACCGCGGCGAATTGCCGCAATTTCTCCCGGAGACCAAGCGCGTGCGCGAGAGCGATTGGCGGGTCGATCCGGTGCCCGCTGACTTGCAAGATCGGCGCGTCGAGATCACCGGGCCGGTGGACCGTAAGATGGTGATCAATGCTTTGAACTCCGGCGCAAGGTGCTACATGGCGGACTTCGAGGACTCGCATGCTCCGACCCGGGATGCCACCCTCGATGGACAAATCAACGTCCGCGATGCGGTGCGCGGCACGATTGAATTCGTCAGCGCCGAAGGCAAGCGCTACAAACTCAACGAGCGAGTGGCGACGTTGTTGGTGCGTCCGCGTGGCTGGCACTTGCCCGAGAAACATCTCCGCGTGGACGGCGAACCGGTTTCGGCAAGCCTGTTTGACTTTGGCATGTACTTCTTCCACAACGCCCGTTATCGTCTCGAACGCGGCTCGGGGATTTATCTCTATCTGCCGAAACTCCAGCATCACCTGGAAGCCCGCTTGTGGAACGACGTGTTTGTCAAAGCGCAAGCTCTGCTCGGCATTGCTCAAGGTACCGTCAAGGCGACGGTGCTCATCGAACACGTCCTCGCCGCGTTTCAGATGGAAGAAATACTTTATGAACTGCGCCATCACAGCGCGGGTCTGAATTGCGGCCGGTGGGACTACATTTTCAGTTACATCAAAACCTTCGCGAAACACCCGGAGTTCATTTTACCGGACCGCGCGCAAGTCACGATGACGGCTCCGTTCATGCGGGCCTACGCGCTGGCTTGTATCCAGGCGTGCCACAAGCGCGGCGCCTTCGCGATGGGCGGCATGGCGGCTTACATCCCGGTAAAGACGGACCCCGCCGCCAACGAGAAAGCACTGGAAAAGGTGCGCGAGGACAAACGCCGCGAAGCCACCGACGGACACGACGGCACCTGGGTCGCGCACCCGGGGTTGGTTCAAATCGCCACCGAGGAATTTGACAAAGTTCTTGGCGAAACCCTGAACCAGATCGATCGGCGAGGGGAGAATATCGACGTCACCGCGGAACAACTGCTCGAAGCACCCAAAGGCACGATTACCGAGGAAGGACTGCGCTACAACATCCGAGTGGGCATTCAATACCTCGAGGCCTGGCGCGGCGGTCTCGGTTGCGTGCCGCTCTACAATTTGATGGAAGACGCCGCCACCGCGGAGATCTCCCGCACGCAAGTCTGGCAATGGGTACACCACGCTCGGGGCATCCTTGAGGATGGGCGCAAAGTCACGCTGCCAATGGTTCGCGAATTGATGGGACAGGAATTGGAGCGCATCCGCGGCGAACGGGGCGACGAACGATTCGAGCGAGGTCACTTTCGAATGGCCACCCAGCTCTTTGATGAACTTGTGGCCAGCGAGTGCCTGGAGGAGTTCCTCACTTTGAAAGCCTATCAACTGCTCGATTAGACCACTTAAACCGGCCGCTCAAGCCAGAGGAAATTTTAGAAGTAACATGCAAATCGACAATCAACCGATCAAAGCCCGCAACGGCGAGATGAAGGAACGCCACGCCGCCCGCAACGCCCACGCGAAACCAAGCCTTATTCCCGCCGAGGAAATCCGCGCGCTCGAAGACGCCTGGCGCACCGATCCACGCTGGCGCGGAGTGATTCGCAATTACGTTCCCGAGCAAGTCCTCCGGTTGCGCGGCACGATGAAGATCGAGCACACCATCGCCGACCGCATGTCACGCAAACTCTGGCGCTTGTTGAACCAGCAGCCCTACCTCAACGCGCTTGGCGCGGTGACGGGAAACCAGGCCGTCCAAATGGCTCAGGCGGGATTGAAGGCCATCTACATGAGTGGCTGGCAAGTCGCGGCGGACAACAATCTTTCCGCCAGCATGTATCCCGATCAGAGTCTCTATCCTTCCAACAGCGTGCCGCTGGCGGTTCGGCGCATCAATAAGGCGCTCCAACGCGCGGACCAAATCCAATGGCTGCGTGGCGAAGACAAGTTCGATATGTGGGCCCCGATCGTCGCTGACGCCGAGGCCGGCTTCGGCGGCGCGCTGAACGCTTACGAACTCATGCTGCAAATGGCCGAGGAAGGCGCCGCCGGCGTTCACTTCGAAGACCAACTCGCTTCCGCCAAGAAATGCGGTCACATGGGAGGCAAAGTGCTTGTGCCCGCGTTCGAGTTCATCCAAAAACTCACCGCCGCCCGCCTCGCCGCGGACGTCGCCGGCGTACCCATGGTGCTGGTGGCCCGCACCGATGCCGATTCGGCGAAACTGCTCACCAGCGATTTCGATGAACGCGACAAACCGTTTCTCACCGGCGAACGCACCGAGGAGGGTTTTTTCCGAATTCGTTCGGGCATCGAGCTGGCCATCGCGCGCGCGCTGGCCTACGCGCCTTATGCGGATCTGGTCTGGTGCGAAACCAGCACGCCCGATTTGCACTATGCGCGCGAGTTCGCCGAAGCGATTAAGCGGGTCCATCCCGACAAGCTGCTCGCTTACAATTGCTCCCCCTCATTCAATTGGCGGGAGAACCTCGACGACCGAACGATCGCGCATTTCCAAAATGAACTCGGGGCGATGGGCTACAAGTTCCAGTTCGTCACGCTGGCCGGATTCCACGCGCTGAACCTCAGCATGTGGGAACTGGCGCGCGAGTACAAGGAACGGCAGATGGCGGCTTACACCGAATTGCAGGAACGGGAATTCGCCGCCGAACTCGACGGCTACGGCGCGGTCAAGCACCAGTCGTACGTTGGCGCCGGCTACTTCGATGAAATCACCAGCATCTGCGGCGCGGCGTCAACACTCGCGTTGAAAGACTCAACGGAAGAAGCGCAGTTCACCGCCGCCGGCATACAACACGAGCATGTTTAACAGCCTGTTTGAAAACGCCACTTCCGGTAGCAGCCGAGGTAACGAGGCTCAAATTTCCTCGGAAACAGAAGCGATGGAGAGCCTCCTCACGTCGGCTGCTACTTCCTGAACGGGCTGTTAACCGATCCCGGTCTTTTACTCGCTTGGCATACTTTCTCAGAGCGTGTTTTGAAAACCGCCCGGTCAGGGGACCGGGCCTACAAGGGTGCCGAAATCGCATTGTTTCCTGTAGGCCGCGTGCCCTCACGCGGCGCTTTGGTGGATTTCTAAAACACGCTCTCACCAGTTCACATCGGCCTTCTCCCCTTGGGAGAGGGAAATCCCGCAGCCGCGTGGAGTGATTCCGATAAGCGCGGCTGCCGAGGACAGCGGACTTGTTGTTCCCCGCTCCTTGTGGAGCGGAGCAGCGCGCGGCGGCGTGGAGTGATTCCATTAGCGTTCGCCGTGCCGGGACCTCAGAGCCGCTGTTCCTTCTCCCTGGGGCAGAGGGCCGATGCGGCTGCCGCAACAGCGAGACGACCCAAGAAAAGAAAATACGTTGGGAACGACAAAATCTTTACCTGTTGACACGCGCCATAATGGGTGACCCATTTACGTGTCGGCGGCGGGATTCTTCTGTTTAGCGGCAAGCATGCGGTCAACTCATGCCGCCTCCCTTTCATCGCGCGCTGACGGTCAATTCGCGTGCATGCGTGATTTCCCGTCGGCCCACTGGTCGCACCTGATTCGCTTCCAATGTCACTACTGCCGCGGTTTTGCCGTCGAGCGTGGTAAACTCGACTTCGTAGGCAAGTGCGTCGCCGTAAAGATGCACCACCGTGCCTACATCTCCAGCCTCAAGCCCTTCAGCGGGCACGTGCGCGGTCAGCACCACGCGTTCGTGTTCTTTAATCATAATTGCCTTTCACTCTTCATGCGGATACGCCGTCACCAGTCTCGGCGAATCGTGTCCACGGTCAACAATCCAGATCGTCCGCACCACCGGCGCTTTGCCGCTTGGCGATGCGATGCGCCCGTCCAAAACATACTTCCGTCCATGGGAACATTCCAGGCTTTTGGAAATTTCCGCTGTGCTGGCCAGATTTCCGAACGCGGTGGCCAAGCCCTGCCAATCGCTCCGGCTAAACCCAAGTCCAAGAAAGAACGCCGCCTTGCCGCCGTTGTCGGGGTGCGCCGGGTTCAGCAGGTAATCCAAAATCTTCTCCTTTTCGACGACTCCCAGATGCGCGTTTGGGAGTTTCACCTTCCTCCCTCCTCCACGGTTTTTATTTCCGCGGGCGTCAGGCCGCAGGGCACACGCGCCAACTCGCCTATCTCCCGCTCCAACGCGCTCGTGTCCTCACCGAGCGAGACGCCGAAGCGGCCGCGCCGATTTGTGGCCGGTTCATTCGTGATGACCTTGAGCTCGGATGACATTGCGGCGGAGGCTACCGGCGATTCCGTCATGGTTCAACTCGATTGCGGCGGACAGTTTGCTCCGAACTCAGGCAAGCCGCAACGTGCCCCAGCGCGTTTCTATATCGAAACCGATGGAATCCCGATGGTCGGGAATGACAAAATCCCGGCCAGATTGCAGCCCGGCGGCGACACGTTTCTGGTATGTCCTGGCGATGGAAGCGGAGAGCAGGCGCGCGAAACCACGGGCTTCGCTTTTTTCCTGACCAGCGTCGAAAAATCGGAGGCGGTCACAAATTGTGACCACCTCGGCCGGCTGAAATTCTCGCGCCGAAAATTCCCGTCCGAAAACATCTGGCAGTTTCAGTGACGGGTTCGAATAGCGCGGGACGGAACGAACTCCGCCGCAGCAGCGAGACGACCCAAGAAGCGAAAATACATTGGGAACGACAAACTTTTTACCTGTTGACACGCGCCCGAATGGGTGACCCCTTTAGAGAGCCATATAATGGAGGCGCGACGCACGCTCCGGTTCCGCGAGAGCGCATAGTATCATTACGATATTATGGCACCACCGCCCGGTAAAATCGCCGGGTGTAATTCGTCGCAGTCGGATCGGCAAAATAAAATGGATAGTTGGTTAGCACAAAGTTCGTGAGCGGTTGCCAGTTTAACAAATCTGTGGAGGCTTGGAAGGTGTAATTACTGCCGACTAAACCGTAAAAAGCCAGTTGAAAACTGCCGTTGGGCAATCGTTGCGGGCTCACAATTGTGTTGTCCGGCGGAGTCACAAAGAAAGATTGTGTCACGCTGGTTGCCGCCGCGTATGAATTATTGCCCGGTTGCGACGCGCTGACGGTGACAGTTCCCCATCCATTCAAAATGAGAATATTTCCGCTCAACGTCGCCGGACCGGACACAATCGAAAAACTCACCGGCAAGCCGGGATCCGCCGTTGCATTAAGCGGGAATGGTGCGTCACCTTGTTTTTGCTGGCTTAACGAGCCGAACGTGATTGTCTGTGGAATCTTGCTGACGTTGAAACCTTGGAGCACCGGCGTTGCCGCATTGTAATTTGAATTGCCGGGCTGCCATGCGACTAGATTCACCGTGCCTCCGCCGAGGAGTGTAAGAATGTTGTTTGTGCCCAAAGAAGCCGGGCCGGACAAAACATTTAAATATACCGGCAATCCTGAACTGGAAGTTGCCGTAAGCGTAAAGGGAGCGTCACCTGCAGAATGATTTGGTAATGGAGCGAAAGCGATGAATTGATTCACAGGAGTTGTCAAAGGTCGGGTCGCGCGAATTGTGGAATTCTGCGAGTCTGTAATAAACAAACTGCCAGATGCATCAACCGCAACACCACTTGGGAAGTGGAATCGCACAAGACTGCCGATCCCATCTACGGTTCCCGGATTTCCTGACAATCCAGCCAGAGTTGTAACTACGCCAGTTTGAGTGACTTTTCGGATGGCGTTATTTCCATTGTCCGCCACATAAATATTACCAGCCGCGTCTATTGCAACGCCTGTTGGAATATTAAAACGCGCAGTATTCCCTGTTCCGTCTGTAGCGCCACCGCTTCCCGTAAATCCTGCCAAAGTAGTTACCACTCCAGACGGTGTAACTTTCCGGATGGCAGAATTCTGGTCATCAGCTACAAATATGTTGCCGGAAGTGTCCACTGCCAGCGCAGTAGGAAAATTAAAACGCGCTCCGCTGCCAGTGCCATCTGCTATGCCAAAACTATTCACGAGTCCGGCAAGCGTCGTTACCGCCCCGGCGGGTGTTATCTTGCGGATTGTTTCATTGCTGGTATCCGCGACATATACATTGCCGTTTGTATCCACTGCAACGCCGCGAGGATTGCCAAACAAAGCTCCGCTTCTAGTTCCATCCGCGCTTCCATAATTTCCAGCCAATCCGGCCAATGTGCTTACCGCACCACCCGGCGTGATTTTGCGGATGGTGTCGTTTCCAGTGTCAGCTACATAAAGATAATTCGACGAATCTATTGCCAAACCAAATGGGTTACTAAAACTGGCGTTAGTGCCAACACCGTCCGTCGAACCTTGAATGCCTGCTTGGCCGGCGAATGTGCTGACCGAGCCTTGAGGAGTAATTTGTCGGATTGTGCTAAACCTTACCTCTGCAACATATATGTTGCCTGCCGTAGCTATTACCGGACTCCACGGCTGCCCAAACTGTGCAGCATTGCCAACTCCATCAGCGACGCCCGGATTCGTAACAGAGCCAGCCAATGTAAAATAAGTTCTTGGATCGTTCCCGACAATCTGACCGCCCGTATAGGAAGAAACAAAAGTATAGTTCGTGGTTTGGCCTGCCGTAATCGTAACAAATCCGGCAAAACCTCCTGTCCAATTATTAGTTCCGTGAAGATAAATGAAATATGTTTGTGGAAATGTGGTGTAACTCGCTCCACTAGCGCGAAAATCATTGTCATTGAATCCCCATGTCACACCGGCAACAACTGCTTCGGGCGGTTGAATCGTTACGACTACAGTTCCCATATTTGGGTCGCCGGGTGCAAAACTGGCGGTCACGGATTCATTTCCATTCACCACAATCGTTGTCGGATTATTTGTGCCGCTGGCATTGCCACTCCAGCCGGTGAAATGATAACCGGAACTTGCGCTGGCATAGAGTTGGACGAACGACCCGGCGTTGTAGGTGTTGCCGCTGGCGGATGGCGAGGCTGAAATTCCGCCCTGCGTGTTATTGTAATTCAGCGTCAGCGTGTAAGTGCTCGCGGCAATCACGCTGTAAGAGGCATTAGCGGTAGTTTGTGCATTCGCATTGATGGTCACGATTTGATTGGCTGGTGTCGTGTAACCGGAAATCGGTTTGAATGAAACCGTGTGCGAACCAGTCGTGAGGTAGCCAACGACTTGCCCGCTGCTGTTATAGCCTGTTCCATCAACCTGCCATTGTGCGCCAGCCGAAATCGCACCCGCCGGTGAAAGATTCACAACCAGCGAACCCGTTGCCGTCGGCGATGCTGATGGAGCATTCACGGTGAAATGTCCCAAGTTGGAGGTTTGAGCGCCGTTGACGACTTGCACTGTCCAATTCGCCTGATTCGTTCCGGTGGTAATGTTGTAATCAAGTTCATTTGCGCTCACCAGAGTCGGCACTCTCGCGGGATAAGATGTCACGCCGTCATTAAATGTAAGCGTTGAACTGCCAGTAAAACCTGAACCGATAACGCGAATGAGCCGAATCTGTCCGATGGGCAAGCCTGTAAACGCTGAAGGAGAAATGGAAGTGATGGAAGGAGCTGAGGCAGTCGCCACCACATCAAAACGATTCCAAGATGATTGTGGCGCGGCGAAAGTTGGATTGGCCAATCCTTGAAGCAGTTGCCATTTTGCTCGAAGGTTCAAAAGGTCTGCCGCAAGTGATAACAATCCGCTGGCGTTGGAAAAGAACGTATTTACCTGATCGGTAGTAAAACCGTTTTTAGTCAAGATTTGGCCTATCGCGCTTTGAACCTGCCCGCAATTTGCTGCCAGCGATCCTATGTCAGTTGCAGCACCCGGCAAATTGAAATTTTTCAAATCAACGACCAATGATCCAATCCCGTTGCCGAGCGTTGAAAATACGTTGTCCAAAAAAGGATCAATATCGCCGGTCAGGGAATTCACCGGCAATTCATCGAAAGCGTTCGGCGGAAGCGGAATTGTCAATAAACCGCGCGTCAGGAAATCCACAGTCGTCGCACCAAAGAGCGCCGCGCATTGAGGGTTCAGGGATTGAAAGTTCAATCCGGTGGGGGTTGTTACATCGAATTCGAGGTAGGAAGTTGCCGTGAATGTGACATTGTTAAAAGTTTTTGTTCCGCCTGGTCCTAAAAGATAAACGGTGTAAGGGAGTGCGACCGGACTTGGCGTCGAGGATGCCGCGTTTTGTTGAATATAAACCCACGTTCCGGAAGTGTTTTGAATCTGGATTGTCACCTGCAAAGTATTGCCCACAACGGTGGGATTGGAATTTGTGACCTTTATCGCGGTCTGATAGCTCGCAGATGATGTGAGCGAAAGATTGACCGCCAAACTTTGCCCGCAAATAAAAACAACGAAAAGCATTCCGAGGAATGTGAATCTTTTTTTCATATCAAGCCTTTTGCCGATTTTCGCCGATTTTTTCAGTAAAGGGGTCGTAAAGGGGTCGCCCACGCTTTTTAAGCTTTGGCTTCATACAAGCGACGGGCCACGTTTGCCCAGGTACCCATCGCCAGTTGTTCCGCCATCCACTTGAGCGTCATGGTCGTCTCCCGGCGCAGCCGCAACGCGATCCGCACCTTCCGCTTATCCCCTTTGCGCCATCGGGTCAATTGCTCCCGCGTCCATAAAGGGGTCGCCCATTAGGGCATGAAGGGATGTGTGGCACGGGAGGTAGGAGGGGCTTCCAGCCTGCCGGTTCCCGGGGCATCCTGCCCCAAGTTTCTGGAAGGACGAGGAGATCGAACACCAACGCGCGGCTGGAAGCCGCTCGAACCGGCAGGCGGGGACGCCTGCCCTACGATGCCGTAAAGGGGTCCCCGGCCCTCCCCGCTCGTTCCTCGCGGGGAGAGGGAGAAGACGAAGCGGCGGCTCCTCCCCTGCCTTTGTCGCCTATCCTGCGGACGCGGCAGGTAGGCACGAAATAACGCGCTATTTTATTCCTAGGAATCAAATAGCGCGCTATTTCTGTCCATTTCCCTCTGGCCGGCGCCGCTTTAAAGTGGCGGCGTGATTGAAAAATAGTATGAGCACAAAGATGCGCAAGGATTCGACCTGGAACCGGCTTACCAGCAAGCAGCGCGCGAAGCTGGAAAAGTGGTTGTTTGAGGGGAACTTGGGTTACGCGGAGGCGGTGGCGCGGGCACATAAGGAATTTGGGGTGGAGGGCACGGTCGCGAGCATGGGGCGGTATTACCGGCGCCGGGCGCAGGAACGGCAGCCGGCGGAGTTGCTGGAGGCGCAGATGGCGGCGGCGGAAGTGAATGATTCGC
>WNGQ01000485.1_pt1 | contig 43177 bp, 46 predicted proteins | sample 5407661 | NCBI WGS metagenome assembly WNGQ01 (sample SAMN13153382, study PRJNA577476) | soil metagenome | isolation source: 60 cm soil or saprolite under Garry oak tree replicate 2 | place: USA:California | collected 2016-06-15 | reverse complement strand
CTAGAGAAGAGGGTGTAATCAACGCGTTCGAACGTGCGTTTGCTTACCGCGTGCCGATGATAGTTAACCCAACCGCGAATCTTTGGGTTGAGTTGATCGATCAGACCGGCGGCAGACACGCCATGTGCGTCTTTGATGATTCTTCGGATGCCCTTCAGGAAGGTTCCAACATTCTTCTTGGAAGGCTTGATGAACAGTTTCCCGTTGGGATACCTGCGCACATTTTGTCCGAGGAAATCAAAGCCGTGCTCCACGTGCGTAATGACCGTCTTTGTCGGAGAGAGTTCAAGACCTCGTTCTTGCAGAAAGCACTCGACCAGGGGCTTGATTTCTCCTTCCAGTAATTCTTTCGATTTACTGGTGGCAAGCCACTGCGTTCATTAGCTTCGATGCCTTCGGCGGGCCGAACCCAGGGATCCAGGGTGGTGTACTCGAGATCACTGTGACCCTCTTTCCCGATGGCGGCGCACCAATAACGGGTCTCCCGATGATTGTCACTTGCGTTGTCAACGCGCCGTCCGAGTTTACCGAAGAAGATGAGGGAACAACCGTTGCGGATTTCACGGAAAAGACCGGCGGGAGAACTCTGTTTCACCTGCAGAACTAGACGGGACATAAAGCCGCACCGGATCCGGCTCTACGAAAACACAGGCGCCTAACGATACTCATCGAAGTGAAAGATTTGGGGAGCGGCTGCCAGCGCCACGAAGACCATAAAGAGTGGCTCAACGGTGCATTTGTTCTCTGGTCGCCCGAGAGACCCACAACGCCCGAGATTAGCTTTGAGTTTAATAGAACTATGCATAAGCCGAACCCGTTTTTCCTTCTTCTGTTTTTTCTCCTCGTCTCTCATCTCTGGCGGCTCAGCAAGCCCCGGTAGGATCCGTCGAGAAGGCCACTATCGAAGGATTGGTGGTTAGTGCTGGAACTGGCGAACCGTTGAGGAGAGCGGTGGTCACGCTGCGCCAGGTTCAGGGTCGCGAGCCATCCTATGCCACGAGCACTGACGCCAGTGGTCACTTCATACTGAAAGACATTGGGCCGGGCCGGTACCGACTCTGTGTTGAGCGCAACGGCTATGTCCGCCAGGAGTACGGCCAGCGCGCCGCCAATCGCCCGGGTACCATCCTGACACTTCAGCCCGGCCACTACCTGCGGGATGTTGTCCTCCGTCTAATCTCCACCGGTGCCATCACAGGCCGGGTGTACGACGAGGCTGGCGAGCCGATTGAGGGAGGCCGCATCCGAGCACTGCGGCGCAGTTATGAACGTAACCAGCGCCAATTTGTTCAGGCCGCGGCAGCCGTAACCAACGATCGAGGAGAGTATCGCCTGTATGGACTGCCTCCGGGTCACTATTATGTCGGTGCGACCTATACGCCTGCGCTCGCACATGAAGTCGTCGTCGCGACGGCAGCTCAGGCCACGGCTGGGTCTATTCTAGAGGAAGGTTACGCTCCGACCTATCATCCTGCCACGACCGACCCAGGCCGCGCTGCCCCAATTGCGCTGGGGCCCGGCGAAGAGCTGCGGGGGCTTGATTTTAGTCTCCTGCCCAAGCGTACGGTTCGTGTCCGCGGACGGGTCTTCAGTGCCGCCAGCGGTCGCCCGGGGCGCGGTGCCTCGTTGTGGCTCTACGCCCGCGAGTCCGGCGCCGCCCGAGGCTCCGTTTTTCGCATGCAAACCGTTGTGGAGGACTCTCAAGGAGCATTCGAGTTTCGCGGTGTGACGCCCGGTTCCTACGTCCTTGGGGCGAATGGGTTGGAGGAAGGCGAGATCTACGCGGCGCGACAAACGCTCGACATCGGTGATGCAGACGTTGATGGCATCAGCCTTGTCTTGGCTGCGGGCATCGAGCTGAAGGGGCGCGTTCGCACCGAGGGTAACGCACAGCTCAATTCCACTGACTTGCGTGTCGTGTTGCAGCCACACGACGACCCAGAAACAGACGCCACAAGTGTCTCGGTAAAACCCGATGGCACGTTTGTGCTCAAAAATGTTGCCAGCGACGTCTACGACGTTACCCTAGCCGGCGCGCCGGAGGACTTCTACCTCAAGGCCGCCCGGCTGGGCAGCGACAACGTGCTTGAAGCAGGCCTCAACCTTGCCCGCGGCCGGCAACCCGGCACCCTCGAATTGGTGCTCAGCTCTGCCGGTGGGCAGGTTGACGGCGTTGTCACGAGCGAACAGCAAGGTTTCGATAGCGCTCTCGTCGCCCTGGTTCCGGAACCCCACCACCGCAGTCAAAACCGGCTGTACAAGACCTCCACCATCGACCAATATGGCCATTTCACCCTACGTGGCATTGCCCCTGGAGATTACAAGCTGTTCGCTTGGGAAGACATGGAGCCCGGCGCGTACCTGGACACAGATTTCCTGCAGCCCTACGAGGAGCGTGGCGAAAACCTGCGAGTCCTGGAGACTGGTCGCCACAGCGTACGACTGAAGTTGATCTCGGCCGATATGATCCCGAGGTGAGACAGGTCATGAAAATGCGAGGGAATGGATTTTGGAATGGGAGGAAATGCTTTAGAATGAATGGTACTCCTACTGTGGGCGTGTAGCTCAGCTGGGAGAGCACCTGCTTTGCAAGCGCGCGAGATGGAGGCGGAAGTTTGCTAATTTTTCCTGCCCTGTTCGTACACACCGCGCTTAATTACACAGAATCACCCATTTGCAGAGTCTTGTGCACCATCTGTGCACCAAACAGCCTTCCGAAAGAAAGCACCCAGCAACCCCACAACTCACTACTTCCGTGGTGGTCCTGTAATTCGTCCCCGATCGATGCTAACTAACTAAGCGCGGAGATCACTTCCTGCAATCCGACTTGAACGAAGCCGCCGGGCGGCAGACGCTTCGCGTGCGGTTGCAATTCTTCAAAACGGCCCTTATCACGAATTTCGTAACGCAATTGGCTATTGTTGCCAGCCACCGCCAAGCGCTTCATATAACTGAACTAAAGCTAACAATTCATTGAGCTGGGCCTGCACTAGCCCCAATTCTGCGGAGAAGGCGTTTGTTTCGTTGGTTAAAACTTCCAGGTAACCGGTAACGCCACCCGTATAGCGCATGTGGGAAAGGCGAGCGGCGTCCTGAGCGGACTGAAAGAGGAGCTCTTCCTGGGCACGAAACTCCCTTGTCTTACGGTATGCGATGAGCGCATCGGAGACGCTCCGAAACGCCCCTTGAATCGTTTGCTGATACGAAAGCAGCGACGCTTGCTGCTGTGCCTCCGTCAAACGAACGTTGGAACGGAGTCTCCCGGCCGTGAAGATGGGTTGCGTCAGCGAGGATCCGATATCCCACGTGCCCGCAGGACCGCTGAATAGATTGGTGAGCGCCGTGCTCTGAAATCCGGCGCTGCCGCTCAAAGAAATTTGAGGAAAATAGGCCGCTTTGGCCACTCCGATTTGCGCATTGGCCGCGATCAGCTGTTGCTCCGCTCGGCGAATGTCAGGCCGGCGTTCCAGTAGTGAAGACGGAAGCCCGGCCGGAACATCCGGCGGACGCGTCTGTTCCGTGAGCGGCTTCCCACGCGGCACGCTGTCTGGATTGTTCCCAAGCAGGATACTGATCAGGTTTTCCTCCTGCTCGATCTGTTGCTCCAGGGATGGGATTTCCGCGGCAGCGGTGAATACCAACTGCTCGGCTTGTCGGACGTCTAGCAATGATGTGGAACCGTGGTCAGCGAGAATGGTGGTCAATCGCAGCGACTCCTGGCGGGAAGCCAGCGTGCGTTTGGAAATTTCCAGTTCCAGATCGAGCGCGCGAAGCTGAAAATAGGCGGCAGACACGTTCGCAACGAGCGTGAGGATAACTTCCTGCCGGCCCGCCTCAGTGGCGAGCAGGTTGGCGCGCGCGGCCTCAGTAGCGCGGCGAAATCTGCCCCAGAAATCCAGCTCCCAGGCGGCGGACACATTCACCTGGCCGGTGCTCGTCTCAAAAGCTGGAAAAAACTTACCCCTGGCGGTGTGCTGATCAGTTATGCCAGATCCAGCGGAAACGCTGGGATACTGATCGGCGCGGGTGATACCAAGTTGCGCCTGCGCTTGCAGGATGCGCGCTCCCGCGATACGCACATCGTAGTTCTGTTGTAACGCAGTTCGGATAAGGAAGCGCAGTTGCTCATCCTGGAAGACCTCCCACCATTTCTGATCGCCAAGCGACGCGGCATCCGTCTTCCCCGCTTCTTCCGGCGGCAGGCCGCGATAGGTGCCGGGAACATGAACGGTCGGCTTCTTATAATTCGGGCCGACCGTACAGCCAGAACCGAAGATCGCAACACCCAGCAGAGCAATGAATGTGCGCATCTCAGTTGCCCTCGGCGGGAGTGGGTTTCGGCTGGAGCAGCGGCTGGCCTTCTCTCCCCGCGCCGGACCACTTCTCGACGACATAAAACACGACCGGAATGAAGAAAACACCGATCAAGCTGGCGGCCAGCATGCCTCCGATAACGGTCGTCCCCATGATCTGACGCGCAACGGAGCCGGCCCCGGTAGCCGTCCATAGCGGCACCGTGCCGAGAATAAATGCAAAGGAGGTCATCAGGATCGGCCGGAGGCGCAGGCGCGCGCCCTCCAGCGCAGCGTCGACAAGCGGCTTACCATGCTCGTATTCGTCTTTCGCGAACTCGACGATAAGAATCGCGTTCTTGGCCGCCAAGCCGATCAGCATCACCAATCCGATTTGCGAGTAAACGTCGCCTTCGATTTGCACCATATAGCTGGGCAGAAAAGCCGAAAGAACGGTGCGCCGTAGCCAGAGAATCGCAAAAGCGCCAAACACCGCGATTGGCGTGCTTAATAACACGCTGAAGGGAAGCGACCAGCTTTCATAAAGCGCAGCCAAGATCAGAAAAACGAACAGCAGCGAGAACCCAAAGACCACCGCAGGCGGAACGCCTTGCTGCGCCCTTTTTTCCTGGAAGGACATACCTAGATAGTCGTAGCCCATCTCGCGGGGCATGGTTTGATCGAAAACTTCTTCGAGAGCGGCCATGGCCTGTCCGGCGCTGTAACCAGGAGCAGCGGCGCCATTGATCTGCGCGGCGCGGTACTCGTTGAAGCGCATGGTGAACTCCGGGCCTGGACGCGGCTCAAATCGGGTCAGCGCGGAAAGCGGCACCATCTCATTTTTGTTGTTGCGTACGAAAAATTGCCCGACATTCTCAGCCCGCGTGCGGTAGTCGCCTTCGGCCTCGATGTAAACCTGCCACTGTCGCCCGAAGCGATTGAAGTAATTGATGAAAAGCCCACCCATGAATGCCTGGATGGTCTTATACACATCTGCGACGGGGACGCCTTGCTTGATGACTTTGTCGCGGTCCACGTTGACAAACTGCTGCGGCACGCTCGGCAGGAAGGTCGTGCTCAAGCCGGCGATTTCAGGGCGCTTCCTCGCGGCATTCAGAAAAGTCTGCAGGTTGGATGCAAGAAATTGCACGTCATTGCCGGCCCGGTCTTCGAGCACAAACGTAAATCCACCGGATGTTCCGACCCCGGGAATGGCCGGAGGCGAAAAGGAAAAGGCAATGCCTTCCGGAATCTGGGAAAGCCGTCGATTGATCTGCTGCTTAATCTCCTGAAACTGTTGGTCGCGAGACTTACGGTCGTCCCACGGCTTCAACGTGACGAAGAAGAAGCCGTTGTAGCTGGTGCGGACAAAGCTCAGCAAGCTAAATCCGATAACGCTCGTTGTGTATTGCACTCCCGGAGTGCTGGCCAACGCCTCTTCGATTTGTCTCGCGACCGCATCGGTGCGTTGAAGGGACGCAGCATTCGGCAGTTGCAAATTTATGTACAGATACCCCTGATCTTCATCAGGCAGAAAGCTTGATGGAATCCTGCTGCCAAAAAACCCAGCAGCCGCACCGAACACCACAAGCAGAATGAGCGCGATCGCACTCTTGCGAATCAAGACTCCGCAAAATCGGACGTAAGCATTCGTGACATTGACAAAGCCTCGGTTAAACACGCCGAAAGCCTTTTTCAGAAATCCTCCGCTCTCTGTTCTCGGCCGCAGCAGCAGCGCAGAAAGCGCCGGGCTCAGCGTAAGGGCGTTGAAGGCAGACAAAATGACGGAGATGGCGATAGTCACCGCAAATTGCTGGTAGAGACGTCCGGTAATACCGGGAATGAAGGCCGTTGGAATGAAAACGGCCGAAAGCACCAGCGCGATGCCGACCACCGGCCCAGAGATTTCTTCCATGGCCTTGAGCGCCGCTGCTTTAGGTGCGAGCCCTTCCTCAATGTGGCGTTCGACAGCCTCCACGACGACGATCGCGTCGTCCACAACGAGTCCGATGGCCAGCACCAATCCAAAGAGAGAGAGCGTGTTCACTGAGAAACCGAACGCAGGAAAGAAAATAAATGTGCCAACCAACGAGACGGGCACAGCCAACAGGGGGATCAGAGTGGCGCGCCAGCCTTGCAGGAAAATGTATACGACGATGATCACGAGAACGATGGCAATGACCAGCGTTAGGACAATCTCCTTCATCCCTTGCGTGACCGCCCGCGTCGTATCCAGTGACGTGACATAGTCCACGTCATGCGGGAAGCGCTTCTTCACCTCGGCCATTAATTTCTTAACGCCATCCGCGGCTTGCACCGCGTTCGATCCCGGCAACTGGTACACCGCGATAATCGCTCCCGGTTTGCCATTCAAGCGGCCCACAACGCTGTAATTCTGTGCGCCAAGCTCGATGCGAGCCACGTCCTTAAGCCGGACAATCGCTCCGCCGGTGGATTCGCGGACAACGATTTGCCCGAACTCTTCAGGGGAAGTCAGTCGACCTTGGGCACGCACCGAGTAGGTATACTCCTGCCCTTTGGGCACAGGTTCACTGCCCACTTGGCCTGCGGGATTTACCGTGTTTTGCGACTGAATGGCCGAGACGATTTCCGGAACGGTGATCGCCAGTTTGGCCAACTGGTCGGGTTTGACCCAGAGCCGCATCGCATACTGGCCGGCGCCGAAGATTTGTACGCTTCCAATTCCATACAGACGGGTGAGTTGGTCCGAAAGATTGATGTAGGCGTAGTTGGACAGGAACTGGGCATCGTAGGTGCCATTCGGCGAATAAAGGGTCAGGAGCATCAGTGGAGCGGTAACTGTTTTCTGCACAGTGACACCGAAATTTGTGACGTCGATGGGAAGCTGAGAGGCGGCTTGCGTTTCGCGCACCTGAGTAAGAATAAGGTCTGTGTTCGGTTCCGTCTTCACATCGTAGTCGACGATCAGTCGCATCTGCCCGTCGGCCGTGGAGTTCAGCGAGTACATGTAGTTCATATTGTCCACGCCGCTCATTTGTTGCTCGATCGGCGTTGCGACGGACTGCTCGATGGTCTGCGCGTCAGCGCCCACGTACGTCGCGACTACTTGAACCTCTGGCGGAACAATGTTCGGAAATTGGGCAACCGGCAGGCTCGTGATCGTGACCGCGCCGATGATCACCATCAGAATCGAAATGACCATGGCCACGATGGGACGATTGATAAAAAATTTGGACATAGCTCAGTCGCCTTTCGCCCCAGAAGTGCTCTGCTTGATCCTTACGGGGGAACCGTCTCTCACCTTTTGCAGACCTTCGACGACCACGAGCTGTCCGGGGCGGACGCCGCTTTCGATAATCCACATCGTACCTATACGCTCGCCAACTTTTACGGGCAGGAGGGCCACCTTGTCGCCTTCCACCACGGCTACCTGATAGGTTCCCTGGAGCTCGGTAACGGCCCTTTGCGGCACCAGCAGAGCGCCTATTCGGGTTTCGCCCGCCGCGCGCACGCGTCCGAATTGGCCGGGGCGCAAGATATTGTTGGGATTGGGAAAAGCGCATACCAGCTGAATGCTGCCGGTCGTGACATCCACCTGCCGATTCGTCAAAAGCAGTCTGCCTTTTTGCGGATAGAGCGTTCCGTCAGCCAGGACGAGATCAAAGGGCGGCGCATCGGATGGCACTTCCTGCTGATTGTGGGCGTTTATTCTTGCCGCGTAATGCATGTATTCCTGCTCGCTAATCGGGAAATACGCCTTTATCGGGTTGACCTGCGAAACGGAGGTCAAAGCCGTGGTGGGACTGACCAAGTTGCCAATCTGTACTTGCGCAATTCCCGCTATGCCGTTCACCAGGGACGTGACATGCGTAAAGTCCAGGTTCAACTGCGCTTGTTCTACTTGGGCCTCTGCTGCTTTCACCGAGGCTTTTGCAGCGAGATTCGCCTGAATATCATTATCCAACTGACTCTGCGCAATGGCCCGCTCCTTCGCTAAGGGCGTGTCACGATCTACATCCAGTTGCGTTTTGCCCAGCTGTGCCTGCGCTTGTGCGAGTTGTGCCTTGGCCTGATCGAGCAAAGCCTGAAAAGGACGAGTGTCGATCTGGAAAAGGATTTGCCCCTTTCGAACGAACGATCCTTCCTTGTAGGTCTGGTCGACAATATATCCCGTCACTTGTGGCTGGATCTGTGCGTTGACATAGCCATCCAGCGTCGCCACCCATTCCCCGTAGATCGGCACATCTTTTTGCACCACGCTGACGACTTCCACCTCAACGGGAGGTGGCGGGCCAGAGGCTTTTTGGCTCTGGCAACCTGATAGCACGGAGGAAGCGAGAAGGAGTAACAGCGCCAAGAATGACAAAGAGGTTTGGGGGGGTATATGGGATCTGCAATTTGAGAGTCTTTTTATACTGAACATAGTTGGAGGTTCCTTGCTGGCGATTTCTATGCGGAATGCCACCTTCCTACGGGCGCTCGTTGCGACGACGATTGTTGGGAAGATTTATATACCACGGATTCGATGCGCGGCTCTCTTTTTCTGCGATTTCATGAGTTCCTTGCTCTGACAGTCGGAATTACGAGTTGCCGAAGCGTACATGCACGGACTGCGTCGTAGCTCTCGCTTTGAATGCCGGCACCTTCACAAGAGGCTGCGCGACGGACACAAAAAACTGGAGTAAAGGGCGATCATGACGCTCTGGCAATTCGCCGCGCTTTTCGATCATCTCTGCTTTGCCAATCGCTGTTTCTGAGAGACCTTGTGTATAGCCCCCAGAAACTCGTCAATCGTCAGAACCTCGTGGCCAAAGGTCGGATAAGAGATCTCCAAGGCAGCCAAGTGAGCCTTTTCGTTGAATTACGCAACCGCATCTGTAAGGAACGTCAAATGGTACCCAGCTTCGATTGCGCGTCTTCCCGTGCCTTCGACACAAGTTTGCGACGTCAAGCCCGCAAGAATGATTTTTTCGATTCCGCGAGCTTTCAACTTCTCGTTGAGATCTGTACCCATGAAAGCGTCAAACACGCGATGGTGGCTGGCGATGATATCGCCGTCTTGGGGTCGAAGCGGCTCATAGAACTCATCCCCGAAATCGTCGAGTTCGCGCTCTGTAATGGAATCGTCCGCGGCGTGCTCGGCAATTTCCTACGCGATTTCCGGTGGCACTCGCTTGTGGCCCTTGTGAACCTGGCGGATCGTCTCAACCAGCTCTGTACGAAGTAAATTCTTGAGAAGATAATTGACAGCCCCAGCCTTGAACGCGCGGACAGCTTGCACATCGCCGCCAGCCGTCGTCAGTACGATAATTCGTGCCCGTGGGAATTCCTCGCGGATAGCTGAGATGGCGTCGATGCCGTTTACCTTCGGCATTCGGACATCCATCAAGGTGATATCGGGATGGTATTTGCGGAAGAGTGCTAACGCCTGGTCGCCATTCAAAGGCTTCCGCGACTACGCGCATGTCGGGTTGTGCATTGATCTCGCCGGAAATGCCGGCCATCATCAACGGGTGATCGTCCACGGCCATTACACGGATGACATGCGCTTCAGCCATGCTTCTGGCCCTCCGCACATTTGTTAGAAACCTATGATACGGCTATTTCCTCGTATGGTGCCCCCTCGAAAGGGCTAACTTGCCTTGCCTCCTCCGAGATTGCCCCAGAAGTCGAACGCAAATAGCGTTATCCGGTGCAGAGACTGTTCTCGCCGGTGCGGCGGGATGCGGACTTTTGATCTTGCGACTATGCGCTGCGGGAATGCTGCTTTCGAACGTACTAGCCGGGTCTGTCGCGTTCGCCTCATGGGAAATCGCCGCGCTGGCAATAGTCGCCGCAATGCTCTGTCTTGGCGTGTTTACTCCCTTGACTTGCATCGGGTCGGGTTTCGGTCAGATTGCTCTGTTCTTTGGCCCTGATCGAAATTTTGTTTGTTTTACGTTTTCAATTGCCATTGCCCACTGTTCTTTTCCTCGTGGGACCAGGCGGATATTCTGTCGATTCATACCTCTTTGGTCGTCGTCTGATTCGCACGAATTCCAGATAGGAACGAGGCTCTAGCCGGCTCAGGCAGGGGCGCTGGAGCCGCTACATCGGGCATCACTCGCTCGGAGGGCGGTTTTCCAATTTTTCCTGCCCAGTTCGTACTCACCACGTTTTACGCTTTGAATCATTCACAGCCGTCGTTTTTCTTTCCCTAACCTCAGCGAGTCTACACTGATTTTCAGAAGCCTTCATCGAAGTCGATAAGCCGAAAAAATTGTTGATAGACGGGAACCCGGAAACTACGCCGAGAATCTGACGTTGTTTTGTGAGACTGGCGCGGCGTTGTGGACTAGCTCGCTGCGGAAAGGTATCGACAGAATTCGGATCCCTCATGGGTTTGGTGACGCTAGCCCACGTGCTCGAAGTGTGAGCGTTCAATGGAACTCCACATCTCTTCGAGTAGATGGTGCATGCGCTCCACAGGGCTGAGCGTGAGACCTGTGGCCGGGTCGAAAATGCCGCTGCGAAACTGTCGATTCCAATCTGCATTTACGTCACTTTTCCAAAACAACTTTCTTTGGATTGATCGGCGTATTACGCCGTTATGTGAAAGTTGGCTTCAAGAGCTCGGTTTCATTCCGGTCCCCAGGCTCTCGGCGCGCTTCCCAATCTTTTTCAATGTCGTTTCAAGAGTTCGCAACTCTTTCGCGCTCGAATCGGCAAAGACTTTTCTAATCTCGGCGGCGTGTTTGCGAAAAATCGGCGCGATCAATTCTTTGCCTTTTGGGGTGAGCGATACGATCCGGACACGACGGTCTTCAGTGCTCTCGACCCGGCTTACCAAGCCCCTTTCGACGAGGCGGTCCACGGCCGTGCTGATCGAACCGGGGGTCAGAAACACTTTTGGGCCGATCGTATTCACCGGCAAAGGCCCCTTGTTCAAAAGGGCCTCAAGGATCCGGAAATCGGTGTCGTCGATTCCAGTCTCCGCTAGTCCCGCATAGAGATATTTCGAAGCCGCCTGAAAGGCCTTCCCCAATACCAGCCAACAGTGAACCGGGTCTCGCGAGGTCTTGGCCATGACGAGACTATTGTGCCCGTTTGTGTAACCGATGTCCAGAAGAATGTATCTATATCGATAGACTTGCCATCAATAGATAGTGAAAGAGAGGCACACTGCATATGGAACGCACAAATAAGAAACTCATCGCCGTAGTCGGCGCAACGGGGCAACAAGGAGCGCCGTAGTACGCGCCCTCCAAGCCGGCAATCAATTCAAGGTACGCGCTCTGACTCGCAATCCGGCCAAGCATCGCGAACTCGGTGACGAAGTCGTCCAAGCAGATTTAACCAGCCCCGAAACCCTTACGGCTGCGTTTGAAGGGGCGCACGGCGTATTTCTAGTCACTAATTTGTGGGAAGAAGGTACCGACGAGGTCGAGCAGGCAACCGCTGCGGTACGCGCAGCCAAGGATGCCGGTGTCAAACACTTTGTCTGGTCCACGCTGCCTGATGTGGAAGCGATCAGCGGAGGCAAGTTTCACGTTCCCCATTTTACCGGCAAGGCCAAGGTTGATCGGATAGTGAAAGAAGCCGGGTTTGCGAATCATACGTTCGTCATCGCGCCTTTCTACTATCAGGGCCTTATCGGGGTTCTTGCTCCGCAAAAACAGACTGACGGATCCGTGGGCTGGGCTCTCCCGCTTGATCCAACCGTGCGGAGCATTCACATGGGCGATATTACGGAACTTGGTGACATCGTGGCCGGAGCATTCGCGCACCCCGATCAGGCCGGCCACGGCGAGTATCTGCCCCTAGTCGGCGATTTCATGAGCTTCAATGAAATCATCGATACGTTAAATCGACAGGGTCACAGCTTCTCTTTCAACCAAGTGCCAAAGGAAGTCTTCGCGAGTTTCTTTCCTGGGGCCGCCGAGATAGCGGAAATGTTCAATTACTTTCAGGCGCACACGTACTTGGGTTCCGATTCGCGCGACCAAGTTGCGCTCGCAAACAAAATCGCCGGCCGGCAGCCAACCAAGTTGTCGGCGTGGGCTCGAGTGAATTTCCCGGCTCCAAAGAACGCCGACTCAGCAGCACGCTGATTGAAAAACGAAAGGAAATCGATTTTAGCCGGTGCAGACAAACTTAGTTTGCGCGGTTGCTCGTAAGCGGGTTCAACAAGCAAAAGGAGGAAGTACATGGCAACGAATTCGATCGCAATTTCCAAAGATGTGGAGGCAACAGGCTTTTGGCAGGGAGCGGTGGTCGTTTTGGGACGCTTTTTCTTCGCGCTGATTTTCCTGTTAGCCGGCGCCAATCACTTTAATAAGCAAACCATCGGCTATGCGGCCTCGCAAGGCGTGCCTTTGGCTTCGATCGCGGTTCCGCTTTCTGGCGTGCTGGCGATCGCAGGCGGACTCAGCATTTTGCTAGGATACCGCGCAAAACTTGGGGCGTGGCTCATCGTGCTGTTCCTGATTCCGGTCACGTTGATGATGCACAAGTTCTGGACCGTAACCGATCCCATGATGGCGCAAATCCAAATGATTCTCTTCATGAAAAATGTCTCCATGCTCGGCGGCGCCCTGCTGATTTCTCACTTCGGAGCAGGGCCGTTCAGTCTGGACGCCCGTCGCTCGCGCTGAACGCGCCTAAAAGGAGACAACCAAAATGCGTAATCATGATTGTGCAACTCGGCCAGAGCAGCGATATCAGCGAGGACGCTGCTCGACAGCAACTCATGAATATGATCGGAGGCATTCCCATTGGCCGACCGGGCCGGCCGACGGAAGTCGCCGAACTGGTGGCATTCCTAGCATCTGATCGTGTAGCTTCGATTCATGGTGCGGACTACATCATTGATGGCGGCACGATGCCTACCGTCTGATCGAGAATAATTGTCGGCAAACCTTCGCTAATCGATAAGGTAAGGTTAGCCCGTCACTCGGGAACAACACCCAGATTCCCGCCAAAGATCGTTCCGAGTTGCGCATCACGTTTGAGCATGCCGTTCACAGCGCCATCCCGCCGGACACTTCGATTCTCTGACCGTTCACCCAACGATTCTCGTCCGAGAGGAACGCGGCGATCATCGGTCCGATATCGTCCGGCACGCCCGCCCGGCCAAGCGCGGTCATCTCGGCAACGCGCTTGTTAATCTCAGGATTGTCACGGACCATACCACCGCTGAAATCCGTCTGGATGGCACCCGGAGCGACGACATTTGCCGTGATGCCCCTCGGTCCCAGTTCTTTGGCCAAGTAACGCGTCAGCACCTCCACCGCGCCTTTTGTCGCCCCATAAGCCGAGGTGCGCGGTAGCGCAAAGCGCGCCAGTCCCGACGAAATATTCACGATACGCCCGCCATCCTTAATTAGCGGAAGCAGCTTTTGCGTCAGGAAATACACGCCTTTGAAATGAACGTTCACGATCTCGTCCCCAACCGTGCAGCGTCTTGCGGACATCCGCCACGAATCCGTCAAATGCGTGAATGTCACCGGTATCGAGCCGAAATCCCGCTGCTTTCCTTTCCATCGCTTCGACTTCGCGGATGAGTGAGTCGGCCTCTTTCTGATTCGAGCGATAAGTAAAAATGACATTGACGCCACGCCCTGCAAGATTCACCGCGGTGTTGCGTCCGAGCCCGCGGCTTCCACCAGTGATGATCGCGACTCTATCCTTCATAGTTCCAACCGTTTCGTTTGCCATAGGTACTCCTTTATTTCTTGCTTCAGCTTAGCGTTGCGTTTTGTACAGCATGATCTTGCGACCTGTGTTTTATACAGTCCACATCCTTAACGGTGTGAAGGGGCCGCGTGCGTGGTCTGTTCAGGTTCGAAATAGGTCCCTCGCTCAAGGTCGGCAATAATCCCCGGCTGCTTCGGCTGCCATTCCAGCTTTTCCTCAGTTAGCTTGCTTGACGCCGGGCAGTCGACACCAACGAAGTGTGCGAGCCAACCAAAGTGGTGGGCGGCCTGCTCGGGCGACCTGCTGACAACCGGCACGTGCAGGCGGCGGCCGATCACGCCAGCGATGTCCTGGAAGGGCACGCCCTCGTCGCCAATGGCGTGGTAGCTCGCTCCTGCGGAACCCTTCTCCAGTACGAGCCTGTAGAGGCGAGCAGCATCGAGCCGGTGCACGGCGGGCCAGCGGTTAAGACCGTCACCCACGTACGCTGAATCCCCCTTCTCACGCGCGAGCTTGATGAGAGCGGGAACGAAGCCATGATCGCCGTCCCCATGGACCGATGGAGGAAGGCGCAGCACGGAGACGCGCACGCCACGCGAGGCCATCGCTGCTGCCTGTTCCGACTTGCGCGGAAAACTGGGAATGGGCGCATCCTGTTCCGTTGCGAGCGGGCCTTGGCGCTGAAGGAGCAGGGTCCCGGAAGTGACGACCAACGGACGCTCCGAACCCGCGAGCGCACCTCCCAGCGTCTCGATAGCGCGCCTATCCTTCTCGGCGGCAGGCGCGTAGTTCGAGAAGTCGTGGATAAAGGCCGTGTGGATCACCCCGTCCGCAGCGACCGCTCCGCTGCGCAAGCTCTCGAGATCTTCCAGCGAACCGCGATGTACATCGGCTCCTGCGGCGGCAATGGACGCGGCAGCCGCATCCGAGCGAGCCAAGGCGAGCACGTGATGGCCCGCGCGAATTAATTCCTCAACAATCGCTGAACCGATAAACCCTGTAGCACCTGTAACGAAAACACGCGGCCGCGCTGCAGCCGGCGAAAGCGAATGCGCAAGGAGGTGCTCCGACCGATCAACAAATCGTGGGGATCGTGATCGCTGCCGACCAGATTGACATCGATTACGCCAAACTGGCGATGTCAAAAGCAAAGGACCAGCAGGTCAGAGATTTCGCGCAGCAGATGACTACCGACCACTCGGCCGTGCAGAAATCTGGCGGAAAACCTGTCTGCAATGAATGCTGCGATTTCCTGCGGAAACAGAAGCATTCCCAGCACCACAACAAGGGCCGTCCACAACAGTACATTCCCGATCAATCGGCCACGGATGGAACACTGCTTGGCGCGATACTGCTGCCAGAATCCCAGGCCCAGCAGCACCACGGACAGACCCAAGAGCCACGGACGCAGTGTCGTGAAGAAGGCGCTTGCCGCACCGGCTCCGAGAGCGGCAGCAAATCCGAGCGGGAGGCAGCAACTGATGGTTGCCACCGAGCTCAGGATCGCCATCAAGGAAGCCGAGACGCCTGTCCCTTGCTTCATCCTCTCTCCCCTTGCCGGGCTTCGATTACCGCTCGATGAATCAGTTCCGTTGGCGGAAGTCCGACTTCCTTCGATCCCGGATACAATCGGCAGCTCAATGCAAAACTTTGCGCTTTCCGCGCCTCTTCGGCGACATCTCTTCCATTGACTCGAATGGTCGGAGACCCCAGGAACTTGAGTTGGCTGGCCATTTCTTCGTCGCGGACAAGTACTTCGTGGACTTCCGTCATCACGCCTTCTGCGGCTAAGACATCTTTGACCATCCTTACGGCTGCGGGATGAGACGGGCATTCCCCCACATACAGGACTTCGATTTTCACTTCCCGGTCTCCGGTTTCTGAGGAGTTCTCTCTCTCAAAATTGGACAATGAGCGTGCTGTTTGCGCATCTCTTTCTTGCAACTGCGCAGAGCCAAACGAAGTTCGTGCTCCAACTTGTGAAGATCGGTAAGTTTCCTTTGTACGTCGGCCAACTTTTCCTGCAGCCGGCGTTGCACCGGCCCACAAGGCTGCAAGCGATTCCCTCGCAGCCTCAAGAGTCCTCGGATCTCGCGTAGCTTGAATCCCAGCCCCTGCACTCGGCGGACAAACGCCAGCGTCTCTACGTCGTTTTCAGCGTACCGACGGAAACCTCCCGCGGTCCTTGGCGGCCGCGGAAGCAAACCGTTGCGTTCATAAAATCTAATCGCATCAACGCTCAACCCGATCTTTTTCGCTACGATGCCAATTTGCATTACCGAACTCCTGTCTCAAAGCTACACCCTGGAGTATAGTCCAGAGTCAAGTCAAGCTTGCCAGGCACAGCAGAACAACTAGCTGGCGGAATTCAAGAGGGCTCTGCAAAACTCCTAACGGACAACGCACTCGTTTGCTACTGGTCAGCAATTTCTGCGATTCCAGACTGCAGAGTACAAAACCGGCGACTCAACCGCCGTCCACTAGCTCTCATGCGGAAAAACATTCGGCAGGGAACCGAATGATCTTGAAAAGCCCACGGAGATTCGGTCCCTGGCTCAAAGAGCGTCGGACGCCGACGGTTCCCTAGACCGTTGTACCCGGCAGTAGACGTCGCCCCCTACTTAGCAGGTATTGGATCTCTCACAAACAATCCGATGGAACTAATGGACGTATTGGAATCCTAAGCAAATGAGCACCCCTGCTTTTTGGATTAGGGAGCGCTCGCTGCAAGAATTCTCAGCATGAAATCCGCCCTTTGTTTTCAGCTATTTAGGCCTGATGCGAATGTGCACGGTCGAGCAAATCGAGCGCTATCGTGCACGGTATCGGCACGGTCCAGGCCAAAAAACGTGAATAGAGACAGGCAGAAAATCGGGAAGTGCTTTAGAATCAGTGTTAGTCCCACTGTGGGCGTGTAGCTCAGCTGGGAGAGCACCTGCTTTGCGACGCCGATTCATTCTAGGTGTTCCATTTCCTGCTTTGGCTTCCATTGTTTTCAATCAATTGGGGAATCTGCTTCTCGTTCAAAGCTAACTCCAATGGCCTCAATGCTGTTCATAAATGCACGGTCCCAGCACGGTAGCGCGCCTGCTTTTTCTGTGGCACGCACTTCGCGGCTATAAGCACCGGTGATTCTGCACGGCAGAAGAGTGTCGAAGATATGTAATATCTCGCTTCACTTCTTTCTCCTCACCTTCCTAGCAGGGGACTCCAATGGGAGTTCGTCGCCTTCGACAGGAGGATTTCTTTTGCCCACGCGAGCTAGAATCCGGCTGACCCTCTCCGGATCGGCACGTCGCGCGCGTTCCTCGAAGTACTCTTCTGTGCGCATAGCAGAAACCTTTTCCGCGAGTGCGAGGGTGATCAGCTGGTTGAGAGCGACGCCTTCCGATTCGGCGGCCTTGCGCGCTTCAGCCAACAGCGTTGGCGGTACGCGCAGAGCAAAATTGCTTCGTCTCATGAGTTTGCTCCTTCTCTTGCCATCATCACTCCGCTTCCTCTACTAGTCCGCGGACGGATTTTGGAAAGCCACAGGACGGCCAGATTTGCATGGGCTGCTGTTAAGTTGTATCCGCTCTCTTTAGTGGTGGGCGGCGGCTGGAGTCGGTAAAAGGCCCAAGTTTACTCACGGGGAGTGTGCGTCTTTAGGCGCTCGCTAAGAGTACGACGCTCAATCATTCTTCTTTTTTTGTGGTTATGGTCGGACCTTTAGGGCGGTCACGCTTTTCTCGGAGAAAACGGAGAAATACACCCGCGGCCCCGCTGGGCTCGGGACCGCGAGGATAGATAATCGCGAAAGTTCGTTGAATACCAAATTTGGTAATATGAGCCTCTCGCAGCGTGTCGAGCTTTACTTCTTTCTGAATAGCCCTGCGGGAGACAAACCCGACTCCCAAACCAGCTTCCACTGCGGACTTGATCGCCTCGGTGGAATCAAGCTCCATAATTACCCGAGTATGCTTCATTTGAATCCCAGCCGCCTTAAGAGCCGCTTCGACAACCCGCCGCGTTCCTGAGCCTTTTTCTCGGAGGATGAGTGGAGCGTTGTAGAGTTGTTGCACCTCGACCTGCTGACCGACCCATTCGTGCGCCGATGGAACTACGACGACAATCTCATCCGTCACAAAAGGTTCCTCGGCAACGTCTCGATGAAGAGAGGGACCTTCAATTAGCCCTATCGCCAGCGTTCCATCAAGGACCCCGCGGACGATCTTCTCCGTGTTAGCTCCTAATAGAGACAAGCGAATCTTGGGATTCGATATTCGAAACTGGCCGATCAACTTTGGGAGTAGATATTGTGCGATCGTGGTTGAGGCTCCTGCGGAGAGATCCCCTTCTTCTTCGCCCACTAGTCGCGCTAATTCCTGGCGAGCTACGGCCGATAAGGCTTCCACCTTCTTCGCATGTTTGAGAAGAATTCGCCCGGCCTCTGTCAGCGCCACTCTGTTTTCCGTGCGATCAAAAAGCGGGACTCCCAGTTCCTCTTCCAGCGCTTTGATCTGAAGTGTGACCGCAGGCTGTGTGAGATAGAGAGCTTCAGCAGCTTGTCGGAAATTCAAATTGTCGGCAACTGTGCGGAAAACCTTCAGTCTGAAATTTTCCATTTCGGATCTTCCTGTAAGTCTCTGACTTAAGTGCCCACCGTCACGATACCTAACACTCCATCCGACAGGACCTGCGCGACCCAAGGAGCTGTCTGCCCGCAAGGAAACCAGGCCTTGCGCCATGGCAAGGCCTGTTCCAGCATTACGTCTATTAGGTAGAGAAGGATTTCTCGATATTATTTGTCGATCCAATCCTGCCCGTAATTATCCGGGATGGCTCAGCTGCCACTGATGTAGCTCGTATTCCTCTTCCACGGCTGGCCGCCTGATAAGGTACAAGCCATCTGCCGCGAGCAGGAAAGTAGTGCCCGTCTCATCGTTCGTGATCCTTTCATTAACCTGCTTTACGTCGGCAACGGAATTGGGGTGGCGTGGATTCGAGAGATCGACAACTTGATAGTTTGGATCGTTTGCGTCAGATTGCGCATTTGGCTGATCAGCGACTATGAGTCCATCGTCATCCAGACGCTCCGTCGAGCCCTGGAGGTCCAGACCTGGAATCGTAGTAAGTGTCGGAACTTTTGCCTTGTGCAGGTTTAACACCGCCTCTCCTTGGCCGTTCCGGAACCGAACTAGTTCTGCGTAGTCTCCAAGGGAGGAGACAAAGTCGAACGCGCCGTGAGCGTCAACCTGTGCAGAACCCTCTTCTTTGACATGGGCCGGGTCGGTCACGTCAAAGATGGCCAGCCGAGCGCCCTGGTTCTGTTCGATATAAAGATGCATTCTGCCATCGCCTGTAGCATGTAGCAGCAGCGCTTGGCCGGGTACCCGTGCGAGTTCGGGAAGATCCGCGGGCCTTACGACGACAATTTTGTTGGAAGGATGGTTCCTCGCTTCTGCATTGCCCGCGAGTGTGAGGGCTGCTACAGCCGTGAGGGTTAATTGTGCGATTCGGGTGATTTGATTCTTGTTCAAGTTACTTCTCCTTTCGAGTTGTGCGATTCTTACGATTCGTTTCTTGTTCAAAGCACTTCTCGTTTCACCTCGAATATCGCGCACGAAGAATTCTTGGTCCAATCAGTAATCTCTATGAGCCATAAATTGTGTAGAGTCGGCGGCTGTGCCTGCGGCGTCCCGCTCGTCAAAGCGGCGTTCCTGACGAAGCATGAAGTATTTAGGTGCCTCAATCCACGTGCGGAAAGCTGGCCAGCGCCACCAAACCAAAAGCAGAGCGAACATAATTGCTGAAATTACGATCACAATCAGATTGATCATTGTCCTGAGTTCTCCTGCGGCGTGCCATAAAGGGAGCGCACGAATTCAACTAGGGCGTGCCGCTCGTCCTCGCTGAGTTGGTCCTTCCATGGCGGCATCGCTGTGCCCGGTACGCCATTTTCCAAAACTTCCCAGGCTCGTTCTGCTGTGGGCTTCTTGAGGTGAAAATTTGTTGGTGATGGAGCAAGGGCGCCGGCGGCAGGCCCGTTGCCCGCTCCGGTGTCGCCGTGGCAATTGGCGCAGGCTGCCGCAAATAATGCTTTGCCCTCGGCTCGGCTCGTAGATTCTTGCGTGGATGGCGGAGCACTGGCAACGTGCAAGCTATCGATGTAGGCGACAAGAGCGCGCAAATCTTCGGTGGGGAGCTGACGCCAAGGCGGCATGGCGGAGCCAACGATTCCGTTCCACAGCACACTGCTTAATCGTTCGTCGGAGAAGCGGGCGGCAGTCAGGTTTGCCGGTCGCGGCAATAGACTCGCCGAAGCTTTGCCGTCGCCCTTTCCGGCGGGCCCATGACACGAAGCACAATTGGCAGCGAAGAGAGATCCGCCGCGGCTTACTTCTTCCTGTAAGTCGTCCGGATTCGACGCGGGATGCAGAACGGGTGCGCTGTCGCTGTATCCTCCCGTCATGGCGATCGGAACGGTGGGCGGAGTGGCTCTGGCTGAAGGCTCGCTTGCCATGGCCATGTCCGGTGTCGCGGCATGGACGCTCGACGTCAACGTCTGTTGGTCAAAGCCGGACAATTGTCGAGCGCGCCCGAGAGATTCGAGATAAGCGAGCACATCCATCCCTTCCTGCGTCGGCTGATTGGCGTTGCCTTTGAAAAGCCAGGGATACTGAGGCATAACCGAATCGCGCACGACGAGCCGGGGATCGTAGAGATGAGTGAGCTGCCAGTCGCGAGGATGAAGGTTGAATTCGCGCGACAAATCCGGCCCGATGCGGCGCGTGCCCCACAGCTGGGGGTAATCAAACTTGGTTTCCCATGCCTCGGTGGGCGCGCCGAAGCGACGCACATCCGCTGCAAGAGACCGGATTTGCTCCGTGTGACAGTAAGCGCACCCTTCGCGTCCATAAATGACCCTGCCCCTTTGTTCGGACGCGGTAAGCGTTGGCATAGTGACGGGAGCCACCCGCTTGATTTCATCTGCCAGTTCTTTTCCAGGAAGGATCGCGAGGACAAGAAACGAAAGCGCGAAAAAACCTACACCTGCACCGAAGGCGATCACATGAGCGTTGCTGAGCCAACCGGTCAAGGTGAACTCGTGTGAAGCCGCCGAGCCATCCTCGAATGCGGCCTTGTCTTCTGAAGCCACGCGGCTGGTCTCAGACACGATAGCCTCTGACAACCTTGGCCCAGTAACAAGAGAGATCCAGAAAAGTACAAAGCCCGCGAGAATGGGAAGCCCCGAGAGTGTACGCACCAGCCAGTAACTTTCGACCGCTCGGACAGAATCGATCCATGGCGCGCTCGACTGCCAGACTTGAGCCTCTACCAGCCCCGCAATCGTGAGATCGGTGACCATCAGCGTCAGGCCCACGGCAAGAAGCCAGAACGACCAATTCATCATGCGCTCGTTGTAGCGCGTTCCAGGGATGCGCTGCCAGAGATGGGCGATGCCACCAAGCGCGATGAAACTTGCAAAACCGATCATTGCCAAATGGGAGTGGCCGATCACGAAGTCGGTGAAATGGATAAAGCGGTTGACGGGCATGAATGCCTGTACCGAGCCCTGCAAACTCACTACAAGATAGGAGACGACACCAAACCAGACGAAACGCAGAGGCACGTCCTTCGACGCCGTTCCACTGCTTCCGGGCAGCGAGAGCAGAAGGTTGGTAACGACCAAAATCACGTCCATTCCCTGATAGGCCGAAGCGACGATGGCACCTTTCTGCGCGGCCATGGGGATTGCTGAATACACGTAATGGTGAGTCCCATTTAAGGGGTAAACAAAGAAAAGCAGCCAGAAGCCCACCATCGACAGGAAATGACTGGAGATCGGACGGCGCGTGGTAGCGGGAATGACGTAATAAGCGATCGCAACGGCAAACGGCGTTACGTAGAGACCCACAGCATCGTGAATCCAGAGGCCGCTGAAGGCTGCGCCCCGCGCCCCGGGAACGAGCCACGGCACTAGATTCCCAACCGGGTAGGCAAGCATCGTGAAGACAATGCCGCCGATGATGTACCAACCACTGACATAGAGATCCGAGAGCCGAGCTTTAAGGAAAGGGAGGACAAACTCGAAGGCCATCAGAATGAAGGCAAGGACGACGAAAGCAGCTACGACGAGCGGAAACTCCGCCCACTCCAACGGCTGGCTGAAACCAGCGGCAACCAGCACCCAACCGGGAAGGACTACCGCAAAATTCCAGATCCAGAAAAGGAACCATCCCAGCTTACGGCTCAAGACCGGCCGATTTGCGAGGCGTGGCACCGCGTAATAAAAGAAGGCCAGGAATGCGTTGCCCAGCCATCCGAAGAATATGCCCTGCGTATGGTTGTACCGAAGCCTGCCCCAGGTAAGCCATCCGTGGCCTCCCAGAAATTCGGGAAAGGTGAACTTTGTGGCCACCAGAATGCCGAATAGAACCGAGATCACTAAGGTGACGAGTGAGGCAAAGACGTGCGCGCGGATCAGGCCATATTCAACCGATGGAAGCTCGCCGGCAGATTGGACGCTCCGCTGTCCTGCTGGATAGACCGGTTGCTCTATTAGGGGTGCCACTTTGCTACACCTTTCCTCGCAGATTTCTCTGGCTCGAAATTGCTCAGAATCCAACTCGCAACGGCAACGCGGTCTTCCAGAGAGAGACCTAACTCAGCGGGGCCAGGCGCAAAATTGCCCCATCCTGGCTGGGGATGACCTACCGCTGACGACAGTTGATTGAGCAGATCTGATTTTTCATCGGGGGCCGCGGAGTGATGCAGGTAAAAGGTCACCACTTCCTGATAACTTGGCCCGGTGGAGCGCGTGGACACTTCGTGGCAACCCGCGCATTGTCGCTGTTCGATTTCAAATCCCCGGGCCACCGCTGCACCCTCGATTTGCATATTGGGAGGAATAGATAGAACGGCTGCAGCAACTGGTTTGCGCGGCAAGTCTCCAAACAGACGGCGATGGTCGCGTGTTCCCCACCAAGCGAGTAGCGTGCCCAAAAGCAGCACGGAACCCGCCAAGCGTATCGGCGCGCGTGACGGCGACTGATGCTCACTTCCGACTCTATTCGCCATATGTGCCCTTAGGAGCTTGACCGGTGTCAAGCTGTCCGTTGATAGAAACGAGATACTCCGTAATTTTTTGTACCTGGTCTTCAGAAATATGTGCGCCGTAGACGTCTTTCATTTTTTTGACTTCGCTCAGCCACGTAGTCCGGGAAAATCGTGGCTGCATGGTGATGTATCGTGGCGAATGGCAAACGACGCACGCTGTCACAAATTCTTCACGGCCAGGACCTGGCGGAAATACGGGCTCGTCATGCGGCATCGCGATGGTGTGAACCGGATTGTCTGACCTTGAATCAGGCATCAATTCCATTGTTGCGTTCGTCATGTCATAATCTGGCTGCTTCGCGACATTCGATGGGCGTCCACAGCCAGCGATCAATACCGCAATTCCAAATGCGAGAACCGCACTCTTCTTTTTTGGGACCATGCGTTGTTACTCCACGCTTACGTCAACTTGCTGGATTACATTCCACATAAAACCACTGCGGTTCCATTGTCCGTTGCTCTGAGTCTCTCCTCTGGCATTTGTCGCGCGAGCCATCAGCCGATATTGCCCGCGGTTTCTTGGTGTCCAGGACGCCCGCCAGCGTCGCCACGAATACTTTCCGATTTCCGAGTCCAGTCGAGCATCCGCCCACGTACTCCCACCGTCCGTCGACACCTCTACGCGTCTAATTCCGTAACCAGAGTCGAAAGCAATACCTTCCATTTCATTCGGCATCCCGGGATGCAAGGTTTCATCGGGGTCGGGACGAACGAATATGGAACGCACGTTGAATCGATTGATGGGAACTGTGTCCTTGGCCAAATCCTTTGGAGATTCGGTGCCATTTGGACCTTTGGGAATGCGATACGCTTTGTCCGTCCAGAAGTTGCTGAAGGCATGAGGCAACACGGTGATGTCGCTGAGAGCTTTCACCCAATAAGTTCCATACCAACCGGGCACGACGAGGCGCAGGGGAAAGCCGTTCACCATGGGCAACGCCTGGTCATTCATGGCGTAGGCGATCATTACCTCCCCATCCCGCGCGTGGTCGATCGAAAGAGCCTTCACGAAGTCAGCCACTGAAGGCAGTGGCGGCGCGTCCAGTCCATTGAATGAGACATCCACGGCGCCTGACTTCACTTGGGCACGATCCAAAATCGACTTCACGGAAACCCCGGTCCATTTGGCATTGCCGACTGCCCCATCCTTCCACTGACCGCCTGGAACGCGAGGCTCGAAGAAACTACGAGAATTACCGGAACATTGATTGACGGCGACGATGGAGATTGGCTCGAACTGCGAACGAAGCTCGTCCACACTGAGCTGCAACGGCTGCCGTACGTGACCGCTGACATTGAGCCGAAATGTTCGAAGATCTACGGAGGTCGGGATCCCTTCTAGGTGCCACCGAACGAAGAAAGCTTCATTCGGTGTGAGGTCCTGTCGAAAATAGTGGATCGGAGTTTCCAACTGTGGTGGCCGATCGGTGAGCAAGATCATCTCTGTTTTTTCCGGGAATCGAACGAGGTCACGCATACTCAATGAAGCCCCAAGCACCGAGGTCATTCGATCGGGCGAAGCCATCAGAGCCGCCCCAGCGGCCCCAGTGAGTTGGAAAAATCTTCGGCGATTCATGAAAGATACCTTTCGAATGGTTCCCGTGCTCGAGTCTGCTTCCGTGCGGTTACGCGTCCAAGCAGGAATTTTGATTGGGGATTAGCTCGCCTTATAGGCAAAGCGATCCTGCAGGAGGTGGCCCTGTTGAATCCTGGCCAGCGTGCGAACGACGCACAAACGGAGCTCGACGCCCTGGAAGGAGCCCGCCTTCGTTCAAGCTCATCGCATAGTTTCGCTCCCCGCTCGGCGTACCACTATTGAAGACCGCCAGAAAAATCATGCCAGTGATAGCGAAGACGAAAGGCGACAGATGATAGATGGACTCCGCCGGTGTCGAGTGTGGCTCGAAGATGGTGGGAACCGGGTTGTCACTGTGCGCACTCGCATTGCACAATGCCGCTGCGAAGAGTACCCCGATCAGCAGAACAAATAATCCCACAGCGCGACCGACGATCGCTCCGCGGTCCGCCTTGTGCGTCGTCCCCAGCATTCTGCTGAACCCCGCTTTTGTCACGAATCCTCGGTGCATTTCGCGACACAACTGAAGAAGGCAACGCGACTGCCAAACATGGCAGTTGTAAGTGACGTAAAATAGGCCGACTACAAACGCCACCGCCAGTGCGGTCTGCCAACCCGTTGAACACGATGTCCTAATGCTGACAGCATGAGCGAGGCTGGCCGGCTGTTTGCCGACGTGGTTCCTCACACAAGCTACAGAATTGATTCGATTGCAGGAAGCCGTCAGTGCCGCGGCACCGGTAGCACCGGTGAGTTGCAAAAATCCCCGCCGGTTCATTAGGTAAACTCCATCCCGAAGATATGCATTCGGATGTTGCCCGGTCATGTATGCCGCGCAAGAACCGCCATGAATTCCTCTGTCGCATCCTCGATTTCGAAGGATCCGTTATGCTTAACTGTCGCACTTCGTTCGCCCAGCTTATTTGTGCCGCCCATTTTTTTACTCTTTTATTAATACACTTGTCGTAATGTTTTGGCGAGGCAGGCAACGCTGATAAGTACATAGTTTTTAAATCAGAACTCATTCTGCACACAAGCAACGGCACTCCGTATCTCTACGGGAATCTCGCCGACGACTGGCTCGATCCATTGCTCACCAAGCTCGGACTCTACGAAAAGGGAATGGGCTGGCACAGCTTCAAGCGGTTCCGCAATACGTGGCTCAGGAAACAGCGAGTTCAAGAAGATATTCGCCTTCATTGGCTGGCGCACCAGCCGAAGGAAATGTCCGAGGTCTACTCGATGCTCAAGGAGGACATTCCAGCCCGTCTCGCCGAAGCTGAGCGGGTGGGCTACGGCTTCACGCTGCCGAAGCAAAAACCCGAAGTTGTTCCAAGTGTGCCAAGGAAAGTACTGTTTGTCGTTGGTCGAAAAACTCTGGCAACTGGTATACTGATCAACAGGATGAAGGAAACTGTGGGCGTGTAGCTCAGCTGGGAGAGCACCTGCTTTGCAAGCACGCCGTCATCTCATCTAATTCGTTGAATCGGCGTCTCTTAATAGTGCAAAACCCTCTGCTAGTTGGGCTACTGATTGGGCTACAAACCATTAGGTATTTTGTCCAAATTTGGACAGACACTCCGAAAAATGGATCTAGGTAGCCTTCTTCAACTTGCAAGGAAACAGTTAACGCGGCTCGATGCTCTCGATTCACAACATGCGTATCGGTTCCCAAAATTCTGACCCTTTTTCATTCCGGAAATTCTGAGCCGTCCGACAATAGCCGGAAGGGCTGAAACTCTCTCTGTGCCGGTAGGGCGGAGGGGGGAGGATGTTAGGAATGTTAAAGCGTCACGAAGTCGAGATTCTACTGAAGGCTGGTCACCCCAAGACCGAAGTGGCCCGTGTGGCGGGAGTTTCCCGGTGCTCGGTTAAGCGCATTGCTGAAGAAACTCCGGTGGTTCATGTCGATGATGCCGCTGAGCGAGAGAAGCGGCGGATCGGCAGACCAAGCATCGTTGAGCACTTCCGGGAAATCATTGTAAAGATTCTGGAAGAAAAATCCGACCTACCCTCCCTGGAGATCCTTCGCCGGGTTCGCCAAGCAGGCTACCAAGGGGCAAGACCGCCTTGTACGCTCTGGTGGCCTCGGTTCGTCCGAAAGAGACAAGACCACTGATTCGTTTCGACGGTCTGCGAGCAAGAGCACAACTAGAAGAACGATCAATGTGGATTCTGTCTCTAGCTCACTTGGCGGAGGAAGCTGACCCCATTGGTTTGTGCGTTCTAACAATGTTGCGAAAAATGGGCTACAGTGTACTAACGTATTATCGCTTTGGTTGCATCGTGTCCCAGAACCTGATATCCGCGAACAAGGTACGCAAATTAATTGTTCTATGGGCTTCCACGCTTTTTAGTAAAACCCAACTGGCCGACCGCCTTAGGATCTCTCGAGGGACTGCGCACAAATATATCGCAGCCTTCAAAGGCTCCGCGCTCACGAGCGATGAACTTGAACGGCTAAGCAATGCAGAACTCTTGCTAGCCCTACTACGGAGATCTCCACAAACGGAACCCACACGGTCAGGTAGATACAATGCACTGGCCGGACAACTCGAACGCATCCACTCGAGAATGCAAGCTGAGCCCTTGTCTTTGATTGATGTTTGGAGCGAATACGCAGCCGCAGCACCGACACCATACAAATATTCGCAATTTGCCAACCGATACAGCCTCTGGTGCAAAGAACGTCATCTCACAAAAGCCGCACCCAGTAGCCGGCTTTCTATTGTGGTCAGCCCCAACGATCTGCCTACTCTGAGAAAGTGGAAATTTTCCAATAATCGACAATTGTGGGAACGAGCGGTAGCAATTCTAGCGATGAGCAACGGTGACAATCTTGCCAGCATCAGCCGTAAGATTGAAAGATCACCTCGGACGATCAAGAAATGGTGCCTGATGTATACGGCTGAAGGGTTTGATCGGCTGGCCTTACCCAGGACGAAAGCCCAGTCGATGAAATCGTTGGATGGTCTCAAAGCAAAGAAGGATCGCCTAATAAAGCTGATACACGAATCACCACGTCTTCACGACATAAACCGGGCATCTTGGAGCTTGAAAACGTTGGCCACAGTTTACGAGAGGCTTTATGGAGCGTCCATATCCAAAAGCTCGATATCCGAATACTTTCGAGCAGCGGGATACAAATTTAAGAAGGCCAAGACAGTGCTCACCAGCAACGATCCCGAGTACCACACTAAAGTGGGGGTCATCACGCAGATCCTTTCGGATCTGAAAGAGGATGAGGCCTTTTTTTCCATCGACGAGTATGGCCCATTTGCAATTAAGCGAAAGGGCGGCCTCAAGCGGGTTGGCCCCGGCGAGGACTATGTGGTCCCGCAGTATCAAAAGTCGAAGGGCTGGTTGATCCTCACGGCTGCGCTCGAACTATCCAGAAACCAAATAACCCATTTTTACTCCTTGAAGAAGAACACCGAGGAGATGATCAAGATGGCGGATCTATTGCGCACCAAATACCGCAGTTGCCGGACGATTTATCTGTCGTGGGATGCAGCCTCATGGCACATATCGAAGAAGCTGTTTTCACATCTGGATGTGGTAAATCAGCAGGTAATCCAAGACGATTTCCCCATCGTGAAGCCGGCGCCCCTTCCTGCTGGTGCGCAGTTCCTCAACGTAATCGAGTCGGTCTTCAGTGGCATGGCTAAAGGAATCATTCACAACAGCGATTATCCATCCGCAGAAAGTGCAAAGGATGCAATCGATCAATACTTCAAAGAAAGGAACGAGTTTTTTGTACGGTGTCCGAAGCGCGCCGGACACAAGATCTGGGGGCATGAGCGGGTGCCGAGCGAGTTCTCTGAAGCAAACAACTGCAAAGATCCGCTGTATCGCTGATTCCAGTTCTGTTATTCGTGTACCCGGAACATTGATGTGCCTTTTTATTACCGATCCAATAGGGCTCCCCGCCCGTCTAGATCAGTCCATCTTGAAAAAATTGGTCGGGGCGAGTGGATTTGAGCCACCGACCTCCTGGTCCCGATATGAATACCAATTCCATAAACCCTCTATCTGGCGTCGTTTACGGGACGAGAAGCCTTGTTCCCCCCTTTTGGTTGTCCGTTGCCTGTCCGCAGCCCAATCACTCTGAGATCGAGCACTTGGTTGACAGCCGAGGAATGCAAAATCGAAATGACTGTTTTTGACGTCACCTACTCGGAAAGACGACGATTTCAGGCCGTCAGTTTGGGCTACTTGGGGCCTGTCCAGATCGAAAATTCTGTGCGGTCCACGTGAGATGTCATTCCCGCCAACCGGACCGCAAGCCTCCAGCAGTTTGCGGCTCTGCCCCAGTCGCGCGAACGAAATTCGCCGATGCACGGTTCTGCAAGGGAGCACACTCAACAGGAACCACTCGCCACTACTACAAAACGCGTGATAAAATTGCATTTATGCAAGTCAGGGTAAATGTACCCGATCGGCTGGCGGCAGAGGCCCAGGCGCGAGGGGTGTCGCTCGAAATGTATGTCGAAGAAATGCTCGCCCAACAGATAATTGGCCCCGAAGGGGAAACTCTCCACGAGTCCGTTAGCGACGCCATCGACCGAATCCGCGAGTTGCGGAAGCAGAACAGGCTCGGCGGTCTGAAAACCAAGGACCTCATTCACGAAGGTCACAAGTACTGATGGCCGTCTTTGTTGTGGACGCCTCGGTGGCTCTGGCCTGGTGTTTTGAAGACGAAGCGACGAATTGGACCGAAGAGTTTCTCGAACGCTTACGGCAGGGTGATCGAATCATTGTTCCGGCGCACTGGGCCACCGAAGTTGCAAACGCTCTCTTGATGGGAGTCCGCAGAAAGCGAATCAAACCGGAACAACCTCAACTACTTTGGGATGAACTCGGGCGGTTGCCGATCGATACCGAACCGGCGCTCACGACCGCTCGGGGTAGAGAGGTTCTTGCGCTAAGCGAAAAGCATGGCCTCACAGTGTACGACGCAGCATACCTAGAGCTCGCCCGCCGCTACCAATTGCCGCTGGGAACCCTCGATGGCGATTTGCGCAAGGCAGCACAAGCAGAGGGCGTTCTGCTGCTGTAAGACCGAACGAAAACCTTAGAGGCTGTTGCATAACCGAAGACAAGTGTTTGAAAGAAGGATGGTTGAGTTTACGGGAATGAGCGGTGAGTAAGGGGAGTCAGCAGCGCCGAAGGGAGGGCCGATGGGCCGGTCGGGTCCGTTGCTGACCGAAGCGCAGTGGAAGAAAATCGCGCACTTGCTCCCGAAACCGCACAAGAATCGCCGTGGTTGCTGCCCGTGGATCGACAACCACCGTGTGCTGCAAGGGATGCTGTGGATTCTGAGGAGCTCGCTGGCAGAACTTGCACAAGGAGTATCCTGTGGCTGGCTAATTGTTATTTCGCCCACGATTCCTCAGGATTCTCCGTCCTGCTACGATTCTTTGATGTGAATCTTGCCGTTCTTTTCATCCATTTCATCGCCGCCCTGGCTCGGTTGCTCGGTCCGGGTGGGGTCCGTTCCTCGTTGCTCCAGATCCTGATCTTGAATCGCTCTCGGAAACGATCTCCCCATCCACACGCATCGGACCGGATCCTCGCTGGCTTGCTGGCGCTCTTGGTGCGCCCCACTAGGCTGCTCCGTTCCGCAATCGTTCTGAAGCCTTCGACACTCGACACTGCTAGGCCTTCATAAAGCATGAGCAAGGGAAAGTACCGGATGCTGTTCTCCCCGAATCGCCGCCAGCAGCACGGCCCGAAAGGTCCGAGCGCGGAACTCTTTCATGCAGCAGCTTCGGCGTCCATGCCGGCGCCATCGATGGTGTCGCACTCTGTCGGATGTTTAACTGCGCCATTCGAGGCCAACGCTGGTTGCCGAAGTACGTCAGCTCCTACAACGATCCCCTTTATCGGTTCCACCAGTGGCAAGCCAACCTGCGAATACTAGAGTTATCACAAATCAAGTCCATCCCCTACGTTCCCCCTGTCCATCCGTTCGTGGAAAGGCTAATCGGCACGATTCGACTCGAGTATTTTGATCACCTGTTGTTCTGGACGACTGCAGATCTTGAAGGCAAGCTGCTCGATTTCAGAACCTACTTCAACAACTATCGCACGCATACCTCACGAGAAGGTCGAACGCCCGATACGCCGGTGTCACGAACAATCGCCAATCTCCGCTCGTTTCGATGGCAAACCCACTGCCGATCCTTGTATCAGACCCCAATGGTTCCCTGACTTTTCAAATACTCGGGCTCACTGCGGCTGCGGTATCCTGTCAACCTCGCAACACAGCCAAAGAAATCATCCGGTGTTTGCGTTCCCAGTTGCAGGTATTGGTCCGGTGAACCCACCCTTACTCCCGACACTCGTCGCTGACGCCATGCGATATAGTAACCGCCGTGGAGTTTCACATGAACTTCCACATGATCTGAAAAGCGTTCTCGCATCCGCTTTAGGAAGGCTGCTTCATAGCCGCCGTAGTGGATCAAAACTGGATCCTTTATCTCGGCGCAAACTTGGAGAAACTCCCTCCAAATCTTCCCCTCTTCTTGCTGAGCATCGGCCCAGAAACTATGTTGGACGCAGCAGTCGTTCTTCACAATCCGCATTCCAATCAAATAGTGAAAGTTTCGATCCGGTACACCTTCCACGTCGAAGAAAATCGGTGTCCCCGTGATTTTCAGTTCCGGCCTGCCCACGATGTGGATTCTGTTTTCCCGGATCGCGAGTGCCTTTAAAGAGTGATGGTACTTCTCTCGTTTTTCTCTTAAATGTTTGGGCCTCCTGCGGGGGCGGAACGCAAAGGAAAGTTGCCTAACTGTCAAAATGCCTTTGCTGTTGTATTGTTTCCGTTCCTGCTTTGACATATTAGCTAGAAGGCTGACGTCGTCTGTCTCAATAGCCTTCTTCCGACAGCGTGATTGAAACTCACATACCGCACAATGACGGTTAAGAATGAGATCTGGCGGCGAGTCCGCGGAGACTAATGCTCTGATCTTCTCGATCCGTTTTCGGACTTCGCTCGACAGGCTACCCGTCTTTACCTTGAGTGTCGCGCCCTCGTCCCCGTGGATGATCTTGGCAAATTTGCTTGCACATCCCAGCATTTCGGATAATACGAGCGCGTCGAATGCTACGAGCATTCTGTCATCTCTAGTGAGTGTGTTCGTGCGGATGAATCGAATTGGGATGAGTTGTCCCTGTTTGCCTGGTGATTTGGCTGGCACCTGTTCTATGGCCCCGATGGTAGATTCCAAGTCCCCGGCTCGTGCGACGGGTCCGATGGCAACGCGCCATTCAGCGCGCTTCCCAGTTAAGGCGATTGAGTCGCCAGCCACACATGCATTCGTCGCCAGTGTTTGCGTCAAGCGCTTGATTCCTTCAGTCTGGTAGGATGCCTGTTGAGCTCGATCAAAATCCGCGCATTCGTTGCCGGTTGAGGTTTCATTGAGCCAACGGAGAAAGCACTTGGTTGGGCACTTAAGGTAGGCTTCGAAGAGAGAGGGAGTAACGGTCATACAGGCTCCTTTCCTAGAAACTTGGTCTGGGCCCAAGTCAGCCTCTCTCTGGCAAATTGATGCGGTGGCAAGTTTTAACGCAATGTCATCTTCTTGAATATCGCTGATATCAAGAAAGGATTTCGCACCGGATGACATTTTCGGTCGGGACGGCGTTCTTGGCGAGAGCACCTTCTAAGGCAGCAAGTTGTCACTCTGACGAAAATCTATTAGAATCATAGAGTTGAAGGGGCGTGTAGCTCAGCTGGGAGAGCACCTGCTTTGCAAGCATGCCTTCATCTCACCTAAGTCATTGAATCGGCGTCTCTTCACAGTGCAAACCCCTCTGCAAATTGGGCTCCCAATTGGGCTACACAAAATAAGGGTATTTTGTCCGAGTTTGGACAAGCACACCGAAAAATGGACTCGATTCGAGCGAGCACTACCGGAAGCAAATTAAGGAAGCGTTTCGTAGCGTGATTCATCTGGAAACACAGGCGGCCCGGACATTCGAAAGCCGTATCCGGGCCGTTTCACTTCGTGTCGATCGCAGAGTGTCTTGAATCAAAATTGAGTAGCGGAGTCCCGAATACCGATGATCGTTTTGACGAGAAAAATCTCAGATAGTAATCTTGTAGTTGTAAAAGCAACGTTCTGAGAATCTCTGGAACCGATTTCAATATTGACGTAGTATCCTCCCAATGGTAACTGCTCCGCTCCCAACGCTTCGTGCAATCTCTCCGGTTAAAGAAATGGGTGCGTACGAGGCGCTGTGGGCAAAGAGCGATGTGTCTTTCTCGTCGCTAGCCGAAAAGTTCAGACAGCACCCCGACAAACTCCCTTCTGATTTCGTTGAGGAATACGAGGCTCATTACTTCTCTGACCTTGTCCGCAGCATGCTGCGGGATGCAGGGATCAGTCATTTCGGAGTTCGAATTAACCGGGCAGGGGAATACCCAATGAAGCTGAGAGACGCTGAGGACCCGGTCGAACTCTTGTACTACCGCGGATGGTGGGACCTCGTCGAGACCCGATCCGTTGCGGTAGTGGGTACACGAGAGCCTTCGCCAGAAGGCGTTGAGAGAACAAGCTTCCTCGCAAGGCGACTGGTGAAGGATGGCTTTACAGTTGTTTCTGGTTTGGCTCGCGGCGTTGATGCTGCCGCGCACAAAGCGGCAATCGATGCTGGTGGGAAGACGATTGCAGTGATTGGTACACCGCTGAATCGTGTCTATCCCAAGGAGAACGCTCTTCTTCAAGAACGAATTGCACAAGAATTCTTGTTGATCTCCCAGGTTCCTGTCTTCCGGTATTCGAAACAAGACTATCGGAGGAATCGCGGATTTTTCCCCGAACGAAACAAGACGATGTCTGCACTAACTGAAGCAACCATAATTGTTGAAGCTGGTCAGACTTCTGGAACTCTCATCCAGGCGAGAGCGGCATTGGCACAGGGAAGAAAACTCTTCATTTTAGAAAACTGTTTTCAAAATCCTGCTCTTACCTGGCCTCACGAGTTCGAGTCGAAAGGCGCGATCAGGGTCGCAAGGTACGAAGACATTAGAAGTAACCTGGCCGCGAATGCTGACCAAGATCGATGAACTGACCCTGCCGGATCATTGGCACCTAAACACCCTCGACGAGTGTTATTTCATCGGAGAATACACAGCTGGCAAAGGTTACGCATTCAGCGTGACGAATCAGCTAATTTTCAACCTCAAAAAAAGTGTTGAGAGGCGTGGTCATACGGATTGGATTTGGAAGGAAAGAGCAATCCGAAGCGCGGCCACGACTTTGCTAAATTCGCTTAATCCTGCGTTTTTAGCGACAGCGACGTTCATTCCAGTTCCTCCATCTAGAGTGTTTAATGATCCGCTCTACGATGATCGAATGAGCCAAGTCCTTCGGCTACTTGGACCGCAGGTTGACGCGAGAGAACTCGTACTTCAGGTGCAAAGCACTGAGGGAGCGCATGTAGCAGTAGATCGCCCTGGACCGCAGGAACTCTACGATAACTATGTCGTGGAACCTGACTCAATCGCTCCAACGCCAGCCCAAATTGCAATCGTGGACGATGTTTTGACTACGGGCGCTCATTTCAAGGCGATGAAGCGAATTCTCAACGAGACATTTCCCGACGTTGGCGTGGTGGGATTATTCCTGACGCGCAGGGTACCCAACACTGAGTAGTACGGTTTATGATAATTTCCAGCCCGAATTTCCCGGGCATTTTCAGGCTGAAGTGCTCACGTTTTCAAGAGCTCGAAGGAAGATCCCATTGCTTCTCGAGGAAGTCCCCGACCAAGTGGCGCAGTTAGTGCTGGGACATATATTCGCCAACGTCGGTCGTTAGGAGTGTGCAACGGCAGTTTGGAACTTCTATTGGCACTTTGCGCCGACACCGGTCGGACGGCGGCGCAATCGGAACTAGCGGCAAACCATGCTAACTTCTGGATTGCGCCTGACGACAGATCACGTTTATTGCCGCTGGATACTGGGGGAGTGGTGCCGACCAACTAGTGTCCGAATTCTTGCCTTCGTCTGCTGCCCCAGCACTCGCCGCGAACTCTTTCAACTTCTCGGTGATCGTCAGTAGCCTTAACAAACCTGCTCGTAATAATCACCCACCGCTCGAGGTGGCCAAGATTGTCAGAAGTTAGTGCTCTTGGTGCTGCGCGTCGGGGTTGTTGACGGTGAATCACTCGTATCCAACTCGAAGTGGTGATCCAGGGACCGGGCGTGAGTCCGACGCGGAGGAAGTGGTCTGCCAGAGGAAACGGAGCTAATCTTGCACCCTGAAATTGTAAGAGGAAGAGGACGCTATGAGGATTGCGCTCCAGCTCCTACAAGCTTACGTCAAGTGCCCTACCAAGTGCTGGCTCATGTCACGCCACGAACCAATTACGGACGGTGGCTACGCTCAATGGGTCCAGGTCCAGAATGAGGCATACCTTACGCCTGCGATTCAGCGATTACTCTCGGAAACACGCCATGCAGAGTGCATAATCTCACCTTCTGCGGACAACCTGAAAGCTGGCAAGTGGCGCCTGGCCGCGAATGTTCTTGCGCGGGCTCAGCGTCTGGAATCTCACGTTCATGCGGTGGAGCGGGTACCGTCAGAGGGCCGAGGTAAGCCAGCTCAGTACAGCCCCGTTCGTTTTGTTCCCAACAATAGGCTTGACAAGGACACCAAGCTGCTCTTGGCGTTCGATGCTCTGGCGCTGGCAGAAGTGCTCGGAGAAAAAGTGAGCCTCGGCAAAATCATTCACGGTGACGGCCACACCACGGTAAGGGTAAGGATTCCGGCTCTGGCGGGCGAGGTGCAGAAGCATCTTGAGGAAATGACTACGCTGTTGTCCAACCCTTCACCACCAGATCTTTTCCTGATCCGGCACTGCTCTGAATGCGAGTTCCAGACTCGGTGCCGACAGAAGGCAGTGGAGAGGGATGACCTCAGTTTACTGTCTGGCATGACTGTGAAGGAACGCAAGAGACTCCACAGCAAAGGCATTTTCACCGTGACCCAACTGTCTCACACCTTCCGCCCTCGTCGGCGTCCCAAACGGCTGCGCGACAAACGGGAGAAGTATCACCATGCACTGAAGGCGCTGGCCATTCGCGAGAATAAAATCCATATCGTTGGTTGCCCGGAGCTGAGGATCGAAGGTACGCCGGTCTATCTCGATGTCGAGGGACTGCCGGACCGCGATTTCTACTACCTCATCGGTGTGCGCTGCGGGAATCCCGACTCAGCCATTCAACATAGTCTTTGGGCGGACAATATCGAGGACGAGAAGAGAATTTGGACTGAATTTCTCGGCATCCTCGTGAATGTACAGAATCCAGTCTTGATCCACTACGGCAGCTACGAGACCACGTTCCTCAAACGCATGTGCGACCGTTACGGCTTGTCCCTTGTGGAGCCCATTGCTGCAACCGCCGTGAAAGCACCAGTCAATCTACTCTCTGTGATTTTCGCACAAATCTACTTTCCGAGACCCTCAAACGGCCTTAAGGACATCGGCCACTTTCTCGGCGTGAAGTGGAATGGTTCAGTAAAATCGGGCTTGCAGAGCGTCACCTGTCGTCTCAACTGGGAACAGTCACGTGCCCCCGAGCTGAAGGCTTCACTCTTGGCCTACAATTCGGAGGACTGCGCCGCTTTAGAGATCCTTACTTCTCACTTGATCGAGATTATTCGCGAAGCAGAGTCTAGAGCGGATGTCGAGTTTTCGGATAGGCCAAAGAAGGTGGCGACAGAGCAGGGCACAGAAATTCACCGCACCTTTCAATCGATCCTGAGGTCGGCGCAATTCAGGTATTCCCGTTCCCGCATTAAAATATCTCCAGCGAAAGGCGCTCAGCCACTGTCGCCCGAGAAGGAAAGACCCAAGAAGCGTCGGCGCCGGAGTTCTTTTTCCAGCAGCAAGGGAAAGATCGTGCGGGTACCTCGCAGGAGGATTTGTCCGAGGCATCTAGGACACAAGTTAGGTATGTCCTCCAAGAGCTCGCAGCATTTGCTTATTGATTTGGCGTTCAGCAGGGGTGGATGTCGCAAGACCATCATTAGGTATATAGGACGGATGGGCTACTGCATCCTTTGCCACGAAAGTCATTCCCCACCCGCAATTCGCCTTCTCAAAGGTCAGCGGTTCGGCTGGAATTTTCAGGCTTGGGTGATTTACCAACGTCTTGTATTGAGGATGTCGTATCGGCTTATTTCGAAAGCTATCTATGATCTTTTTTCAGAACCGCTGTCTCTAGAAACGGCAGCTGGTTTTGTTGAGAGATTCTCTGAATACTATCAACATACCGCGGATCTGCTGATGCGCAGAATTTTGGATGGCCCGGTGGTGCATCTTGATGAGACAAGAATAAGTATTCTCGGTGCAGACCAATACGTTTGGGTCCTTACCGACGGCGTCCGAGTGGTTTTCTGGTTGCGAGCAAACCGCGAAACTGCATTTCTCAAGCCATTGTTTGCCAGGTATGGGGGCACCGTCGTCTCCGATTTTTATGGAGGATACGATGCGCTTCCTTGCAAGCAGCAGAAATGCCTCGTCCATCTAATCAGGGACTTGAATGATGATCTTTGGAAGAATCCATTTGATGACGAATATGAACGGTTTGTCTTGGCCGTCCGTAATTTGCTGTCTCCGATTCTTGAGGACGTCCAACGGTTCGGTCTTAGAGTGCGCCACCTCGGCAAACACCGAAATCGCGTCGAGCGCTTTTACCGACAAGAGGTCGAGGGTCCGGCTTCCGTGCGGGAAACCACGGCGCGCTATCGGAAGAGGTTTGAGCGCTACCAGGAATCTCTTTTTTCTTTTATTCAGGACAACGGTGTCCCATGGCACAACAACGTTGCGGAAAGAGCACTTCGCCACTTGGCAGTCCAGCGGAAGATCTCAGGCGCGTTCGGCGAGAAGGGCGCAGTTCAATACCTCCGTCTGCTTGGTATCGCACAAACCTGTCGATTCCAGCGAAAATCGTTTCTCGGCTTTCTCTTGTCGAAATCTATAGACATCGACGAATACCGAGAACGTAGCAGAATGCATCCGGACTGGGCTGTCAACTGTTGGGAGAAGGAGTAGCGCGCGTGCTTCGATGAATCCTGGGTCGGGATGGCAGCCGTCCCTCACTCCGGTCACGCCCGAAACGGTTTTGCGTTGGCCGGATTCCACTTGTACTGGAAGCTGATCTCCAGAATCAGGAGGCCCATCGGGAGACGCCAAACATCGAAGGAAGTTCGGGAATTGATTTTCCGGATGCTGGTTGAGAACCCAACGTGCGGAGCGCCACGCATTCCTGGCGAGCTTCTCATGCTCGGTTTTGATCTCTCCGAGCGAACCATCTTTCGTTGGATGAAACGGGCACGTCGAGATCCGGAGCCGGCCAAGCGCTGGCTTACCTTTCTTCGCAATCACCGGGAAGGGATTGCCGCGATGGACTTCTTCACTGTTCCGACGATCATCTTCAGCGTGCTCTATTGCTTCTTCGTCACCCGCCACAATCGGCTTACCGTAGAAGTACTGCCAAAACCGAGAGAGCACCTGTCTGGATAGAAAGTGCTCTGTTTTTGTGTCAATCCTTATACAATCAAGTGCGTCGCGCTCAAAAGTGTTTTAGAATAAAATGGTTACAAGGATGGGCGTGTAGCTCAGCTGGGAGAGCATCTGCTTTGCAAGCATGCCTTCATCTCACCTAAGTCGTTGAATCGGCGTCTCTTCACAGTGCAAACCCCTCTGCAAATTGGGCTACCAATTGGGCTACAAACAATACGGGTATTTTGTCCGAGTTTGGGACAAACACTCCGAAAAATAACTCGATTCGACCGAACATCTACAGGAAGCAACCAGCGAGGCGTCTCCTAGCCTAATTCACCTGAAAACATGGCGGCCCGGACGCTCGAAAGAGTATTCGGGCCGTTTCACTTCGTGCCGGGTTGGCGTTGATGGTCGCGGACTAGTTTGACTTGTATGGCCTGAGCCAGCGGAGTAGAGCGAATCAGATCCGCATCTCGCCGATCGTGTTTCTGCTTGCGAGGCTCTGCGGCGCGAATCTGTGCTGGATGGCCGACCTGGCATTCGATTCCCAGCTCTTCCATCAAGTTCAGAAACCAGTGCATCGATCCGGTGGCTTCAACCCCCACGCGCACCGGGGCGTGGAAGTGTGGAATAAAACTCCCGCACGTGGTTTTCCTCGTGCAGCAGAGCGATACTCACTACCTCTCCGGTTGTGGTATTCAGCATCGCCAGTGTTTGTTGGCGAGCGTGCAAATCGCATCCTATAATTCGCATTCGGCCTCCTTCGGTCCGAGCACTGGGTCGAACACCGAAACAGTCTACTCGGGCCGTCGCGAGGCCGGCCTCGTTATGGCATCAATCGGAAAAGTCCTATAAAAAGGAATGTCAAGAGAAAAATCTCCCCCATTGGCTCGATGCCGGTCCCATTTGTCTCGGCATTCAGCCCAACTGTTTGAACGTGCACTCCTACTCCGAGAGTGGTCTTGCTCAGGCCCAGTGCCGTGTTTCGTCTCCGCGTGCGAAGCAGAGATACGCTTCCCCTCCCGTATGGTCCCATTTCGCTGTCGTGACGGCGCCAATCGTTTCTGAAACAACAAGCCTGATGGTTGTCCACTGGATGAGTGGCAACGCATGGTCCTATTGGAGGCTCGTGGCCTATGGCTTTATTCGATTGTCCGAGGAGGCATAGGGTGGATTCGGAGACTCGCGTGCTTAAAGCACGGGCCTGACTTTTCCGATGGATACTTCTCCTCGAAATCGAGCGTCTCAAGAACCCGACGGCCACCGCCAGGAAGGATCCCCAGAGATGGAACGGACTCTCAGCCAGAGGCGCTCAAGCTGCTTGTAGTTTCAAATAGTTGGCGTCGAAACGTACCTCCTTCTTCCAGACGATTAACGTGATCGCGGCAATCTTCCTCGCCAAGGTCAGGCGCGCCATCGTGGGCTTCCTCCCCTTAGCGAGCAAATGCTCATAGAAATCGTGGAGTGGTCCGCTACTGCTGCTGACTCTTGTTGCTGCTCCCTTAAAAATGTCTTTGAGGTCGTGGTTGTGGTCCTTATTTAAGCCACGGAGCGTTACGGATTTCTTAGAGCGTTTTAGCTGTCCTTCCACAACGCGATATTGTGCACTGTCATGCGTTTCTAACCCGAGACCACTATAGGTCCACAGTTGTCGCTTGGTACGGAATCGGTGGGGTGTCTGGATGAGTGCGACCAACAGGGCCGCCCGGATCGGACCGATCCCCGGAATCTGGCGCAGCAGTTTCCACGCCTTGTGTTTCTTGGCTTCAAGCAACAGATCCCGGCGTACCTCCTGGCGCAAGAGTCGTAAGACATCGAGCTGCTGGTAGGAGTGTTCAGCGCGTCGCCGGACACCGGCTTCGGTGATCTTGCCGAGCCATTCCGAACGGTGACGTGGTGCATACACTTCGTTACCGGCACACGGAATCGCCCAACTGCGATACAACGCCTTGAGCCGATTCATCTCATGCGTGACATAAATCCCCATCTGGCGTTTTCGGTGAGCTTTTTGACCAGTCCGAAGAAGCACCCGCTATACGCAAAACCGTGGAAGCAATGGCGGTTAGCCAGAGGGGAGGAAGAAGGAAAGGACGTCAAGGAATAAATGCACATATGTCAACCATTTTGCGCACCTTCCGAGACATAATCCCTGTGATCTACACATTCATCGCCACGCATAAGCTCAACTCTGGAGTCATAATTGACCGCAGCGATCTAGTGTGCATTAAGTGCTTGACATATGATCTCGGCTGTATTATAGGGTCTTTCATGATCACTCCGGCCAAACGAAAGGCCCTGCTGGCTTCCGGGACCCTGTCGCGCAGGTCAAATACGAGATGTTGCGCGCCCACTCGGTCGATGAAGACGCGGTGGCCGAGGTGTGCCGCCAATTCGGCCTTAGCCGAGAAAGTTTCTATCAGATTCAGCAGGCTTTTCAGGAGCTAGGATTCAGTTCTTTCCTGCCGCGCAAGCGAGGCCGCAAAGGCCCGGTCAAACTGAAAGGCGAGGTCCTAGAGTTCGTCCTCGCGCAGAAAAAGGAGAATCCCGCGATCGACCCGGGGCACTTGGCGGCTTTGATTCAGGAGCGCTATGGCATCGCGATTCATCGGACGACCGTGCTGCGGGGACTGAAAAAAAAACTGCGCTCGCCGCGGAAAGAGCTGGCGAGAAGCATTCGTCGCGCGCGACGATCCCGTGCAGGGGATTTATGAAAATGTGCGTTGCGAGGCACTCAAGAACTCGGAGCCAGCTTCCTGGGCCCTGGAGCGCGTTCGCCGATATGGGGTGGCCAGCTTGCTCCCCGGCGGGCAACCGGATTTTCCCTTCATTCTTTGCGCACAGAGTGTTCCTCGTCCGGCCTGGAGCGGGACGAGAGACTTTCATCGCGAGAAACTTCTTGAGGTTTATGAATTCCTTACCCGGGAGGTGATGGAAGATGCGAGTCGCCATCTACGCTCGCGTTTCCAGCGAGAGGCAGGAGAAGGAACATACGATTGGTTCGCAGTTAGAAGCCTTGCGGAACTACGCGGCTCAGAATGGAATGGAGATCGTCGAGGAGTTCACGGATGAGGGCTACAGCGGGGCGCGGCTGGATCGTCCCGCGCTGGATCGGATGCGTGACTTGGCGGAGCGCAGAGGATTCGAAGTGCTGCTGACTTACTGTACCGATCGACTGGCGCGGAAGTTTGTGCTGCAGGCCCTCATTCTGGAGGAGATGGAACGATTCGGAGTGAAGACGATTTTCCTGGAGGGCGGTGCGGCCGACGATCCGCTCTCGAAGCTCATGCACCAAATCACCGGAGCCGTAGCTGAGTTTGAGCGGGCGAAGATTGTCGAAAGGAATCGGCGCGGCAAGCTCTACCGAGCTCGGTGTGGTGAGGTTGTTACCTGGAGAGCCCCTTTCGGTTATGTGCGCATTCCACGTCGTGACGGTGTGGCGCCACATGTGGAGATCGATGAGAACAAAGCGGTGGTGGTTCGCAGAATCTTTAATCTCTATGCGAAGCAAGGCTGGACGGTTCGCCAGATCGCCAAGCAACTCACACTGCAGGAAACTCCGGCGCCAGGTGGTGGTCGGGAATGGAATTTCTATACCGTGGATCGAATTCTTCATAATGAGGCCTATGTTGGCACGTTGTATTACAACCGCCACAACTGTGCAGCGATCGAAGGGACGCATGGTCACAAGAGGCCTTCTTGCCAACGCATTCTTCGGCCCAAGGAGGAGTGGATCCCGATTTCGATTCCTCCCATCATCGACTTGGAGACCTTTCATCAAGCCGGGATCCGGGTCAAAGATAATCAGAGATTCTCTCCGCGGAATCTGCAGGAGGATGCTTATCTTCTACGGCGGCTCGTCCGCTGTGGGCACTGCGGGTTAAGTTGCCGTGTCAGCAGTAATACGGCAAATCCCAATTGCAGTCATTATTATGTTTGTCCAGGAACGAAGAAACACTTCCTGATCGAGAAGCGATGCTCACAGAGATGCATCGGCGCCGATGCGTTGGACGAACTGGTTTGGGAAGAAGTGAGCACCAGGCTGCAAGATCCGGACTTGGTGCTAGAAGCGTATCGGGAGTGCAGGATTCACCGGAGGGATGGAGAAGAGGCTGGCCTGAGCGAACAAGGGCAAAAGCTGGCGACCCAGATCAAGTTAGCGAACACGGAGATGGCGCGGCTTCTGGATGCTTACCAGGCCGGCGCGATTGAACTGCCGGAGTTGCAGAAGCGCCGACGGCTGGTGGACGCAAAGCTCGATACGCTCCACCGAGAGAAGGAGCTTCTGGAGAAGATGGCTCGCGAGCAAAAGCAAGAAGGCGATGTCCGGCGTGACCTCGAGGAGTGTCGAGCTCTGGTGTCGGATCGTGTTCAACACTCTTCCTTCGAGGACAAACAGAAGCTCATGCGCATGGTCCTGGACAAGGTCGTGGTCAAGGACTGGCGAGTTGATGTGCACTACAACATTCCGCTTTCTCGACCTGCCGCCTCGAGGGAAGAAAAAGTGTCAACCAATTTCGATTTGTGTAACGCACGTCATGACTCGCGTGACATCCTTGGTGATGGTCAGATAACTGCGCGCCAGCTCCTTCAACGTTCGCAAGCCGTGCTCTCCGTGGTAGACCGATTTAATCTTGTTCATGTACAGCTGTTCAGCCAGCTTGCGCGCATCGATCCGGTCACTCTTACTGCCGTCTTTCAGCAAGGCATTCTTTCTTGGATTACACACCACGACTTCCGTCACGTGCGGCTTCAGCAGATCGTACAACCAGGCCGCCCAGGTTCCTTCTTCAAAGGTGACGCGCAAATCCCCGTGCAACCCGTCGATGAACTGCAGAATGGTGCTCGCCTTGGTCTCGATGACGCATTCCATCACGATCTTCCCACCAGAGTTCATCACTGCGATCGAAATACTTTCCTTGTGCACGTCCATGCCGATATATTTAGTGCTGGTCATAAAGGGTGTTCCTTTCTGGAGGGTTGAGCCAAGCACTCAAAACCTACTCCAAAAGGGGCGCCCTTTTATAATGTGTG
>WNGQ01001283.1_pt1 | contig 43304 bp, 45 predicted proteins | sample 5407661 | NCBI WGS metagenome assembly WNGQ01 (sample SAMN13153382, study PRJNA577476) | soil metagenome | isolation source: 60 cm soil or saprolite under Garry oak tree replicate 2 | place: USA:California | collected 2016-06-15 | reverse complement strand
AGGCCTTGGCCGAGAGCGCCAGCGTGTTGGTATAGCCCTGGCCCTTGTCGAAACGACGCAGCCGGCGCAGGACTTCGGCCTGGACGCGATTGCCGATGCGCTGGAGGGCGATGACATCGTCGCCCATGGTCTCGGCCGGAACCGCGTTGAGGTCATCGTCAACCAGCTGATCGAAGATGGAATTGATCTCGTCAAAAGCCTGCCCGGAGGTCCGGCTCCCCCTCTCCCCAACCACAGAACGCATGTTCGTAGTCTACCAAATGCATGTTCGGGAGTCAAGTAAATTTTTCGAGAAATCGCGCGCTGTCACCCTGGGTGCACCTAGGTCACCAGGCCCCAGCTCCACTCCCTCTTCCGAGTCCCGTCTACGCCCTGACCGACTCCAGGCCGTACAAGGCGCCGAACTTCTCCCGCACGTATGCGATCCATGGCTTGGGCGAGATCGGGTGCCCGGTCACGCGCTCGACCAGCTCGTTGGGCGTGAACTTCCGCCCGTGCTGGTACACGTTCTCCTGCAGCCATCGCAGCAGCGGCCCGAACTCCCCACGACCGATCTGCCCATCGAGGTCGGTCATGTCGGCGCGGATCTTCTCCATGAACTGCGCGCCGATGATGTTGCCGAGCGTATAGCCCGGGAACTCCGCAAACCCGACGAACGACCAGTGGATGTCCTGGAGCACGCCCTCGCGATCGTTGGGCACATCGAGCCCGAAGTACGACTTGAACAGCTCGTCCCACGCCTCCGGCAGGTCGTTCACCTTGAGCTTGCCCTCGAGCATGTCGTTCTCCAGCTCGAACCGAAGGAGCACATGGAGGTTGTAGGTGACCTCGTCCGCCTCGACGCGAATGAACGACGGGTATGACTTGTTGACCGCGCGGTAGAAACCTTCGGCGTCGATGCCGTGCAGAGACTCCGGAAACGTCTCGCGCAGGCTTGGGAAGAAGTGGTGCCAGAAAGGAAGGCTGCGCCCGACCAGGTTCTCCCACAGACGCGACTGCGACTCGTGGACCCCAGGCGAAGCGCCGTCGCACAAGGGCGTGCGGTCGATAACGCGACCGATGCCCTGGAAGTACATCCCGTGCCCGGCTTCGTGGATCGAGCCGAACAGGCACTCGTTGAAGAACTCGCGTGAGACCCGCGTGGTGATGCGCACGTCGCCGAGACCGAACGCGATGCTGAAAGGATGCGTGGAGATGTCCTGGCGCCCACGCTCGAGGTCGAAGCCAAGCTTGACGACCGTGTCGAGCGCGTACTTCACCTGCTCGTCGGGATCGAACCCCCGGTAGAGCACGGTGTCGTCGATCGCGTCGGCCCGGCGCGCGATGCCGGCGACGAGTGGAACGATGGCTGTCTTCAGCTCTTCGAAGATCGCCTCGAGCTGGTCGGTGGTCAAGCCGGGCTCGGTGCGGTTGAGCAGCGCGTCATACGGGCGCCTCTCGTAGCCGAGCGCCTCTGCCATGCGCTGGTTGAGCTCCACGTTCTTCTGCAGGTAAGGGGCGAAGATCTCGAATTTGGCTTCCCGGCGCGCCCGCTGCCAGTGCGGCCGCGCCGCCGATCCGGCGTGCGCCATCTCGGCCACGAGCTCCGGCGGCAGCTTGCGGGCCTGCTCGTAATCGCGTCGCGTGACGCGCACGATGCTGGCGTCATCGGACTCGAAAGGTTCGTTCGCGACAGCGGTCTCGGCTTCCTCGAGCAGCCGGCCGACCTCGTCCGAGGTGAAGCGCCGATGGGCGACCTCGCTCAGCGTCGATGCCTGCTCCGCGCGGTTCTGGACGCCGCCCGGCGGCATGTAGGTCTCCTGGTCCCAATCGAGGACCGCACCGGCTCGATGGATATCCGTGACTTCGGCCAGGATCGCCCTCAGCCGCTTCATCGTGTCAGCCATGCACCATCACCCCCACGCGTATTCTCTCCGGAATGGCGGCCTCGCCCCGCTAGCTCAGCTGGATAGAGCATCTGCCTTCTAAGCAGAGGGTCGGGGGTTCGAGTCCCTCGCGGGGCGCCATGCAGCACGCACCGAAGTCCGCTCTCCAATACTGCCAGACGGGGATCACAATTAAGGCGAACGCCACATGGGTCTCGAGACTCCAGAAACCGAACGCATTCAACGCTTCCTGCCGGATAGCTCCTGACGAAGAGGTCGGGGGTTCGAGTCCCTCGCGGGGCGCCATTGAGCTTCGCCGCCGACACGAATGCGACTGCGATGCTGCTCATGCGGGGACCATCTCAAACGACTCTCGACCTCGAAAACGGTAGACGCCAAAGTCGGAGTCGAGTGTGAAGACGCGCTTGAGGCCCCGAGCCTCTGCGACCGCCACCAGGGTGGCGTCAGCGATGTCCATCGGCGCATCGCGGTACTTCTCCATCAAAGCTCGAGCCCTGGCGATCTCCGGCCGTCGGAGGTCCGCCAGCGTCAGCGCCTCGCGGTCGACCATTGCCCAAAGCGCCCTTTGCGCTTGCCATCCGCCGGCGTCGCCGAGCAAGTACATGGCTTCGGTCACCACCGGCCAGGTCGTGACCATAGGGGCTTCCAGGTGCTTGAGCGCTTGTTTGCACCGCTCGTGGTCGCGCTCACCCGCATCGATGAGGGCGACCAGCGGTCCGGTGTCGGTCAGCGTCGCGATTTCAACGTCCTCTGAGTCCGGCGCTTGAGCAGCTCTCGATAGCGCTCGTGTGCATTGGCGGCGCGGCCTCCCTTTGTGCGCACCGCCCCCACTATCCCCGTCAGCCGGCTCTCGAGGTGTCCGGCCAGGGTAGCCGCGCTGCGCTCGTCGATGGCAGCCCGGATGAATTCCGACTGGGAGACACCCGCCAGCCGGGCAGCTTCTTCAAGCCTGACCTGGAGATCCGCATCCAACCTGACACTCTTCATGACGAAAACGTATCACGATCCCTGCTACTTGTATCACGTTTGGGTTGGCGCCAGAGGAGATCGGCGTCGGCCTCCTCGCCGACGGCTTCGACGAGCTCGAGGTTTGCGCGCGGGCCGGGAAGTCCAGAGTTCGCCTTGAGGTAATGCTCCCACTCGCCCCAGGCGTTTGCGGAGCTCCGACCGCTAGTGCTGCCCCCGTCCAGCCACCCGTGTGCGGGATGGTATGCCTCCCGGATAATCGCGGCATTCTTCTCCCCACATTCGTCTATCGGAGGGCGACAGATGTTTTCGAAGATCCTCGTTGCGGTCGGCGGCGCGGAGGATGCCGAAGAGACCCTGCCCGTCGTCACCGGGCTCGCCAAGGCATTCAAGTCCAAGGTTCTGGTGGTGCACATGCGGGAACGCGTAGTCACCGCTGCGGCGACGATGGAGAAGGAGACCATTCCCCAGGCGTTTCGATTTGGCGAACACATCGCTTCGGCCCTGCTCGAAGCGGGCGTGGACGCCACCGTCGACGTCCGCGGCCACCGACCAAATCAGCTTGCTGAGTTCATCCTCGCCGAGGCCAATAAATTCGGCGCGGAGTTGATCATCATCGGCGGCCACCGCAGTCACAGCATGCGCGAGCGCCTGTTTGGCGATATCGGTAGGACTCTGTCGCACGGCAGCAAGTGCCCTCTGCTCATGATGCCCAGCGGCCCCCAGTAGGATGGCGATGGCTGGGACCCGAGCAGCGGCAATCCGGCGCGGTGTGCGCCTCGAGGTGGTCACGGTCGCGTGGATGGCGGCCGAGGCGGCCCTTGCCATCGGCGCGGGCATCGCCGCGCGCAGCGTGCTGCTGACCGCGTTCGGCTTCGATTCCGTGATCGAGCTTTCGAGCGGGATCGTCCTTTGGCGACGGCTCACATTCGAGGCGAGCGGCCGCTCGCCTGCCGGGATCGAGCGCATGGAGCGCACGACCGCTCGGGTCTCGGCATCGCTGCTGATTCTTCTTTGCCTCTATGTCGTCGTGTCGTCGGTCGGCGGACTGGCAGCGGGGTTGAAACCAGAAACGTCGGTACTTGGGATCGCCGTGGCTGCTGCCGCTCTTGTCGTCATGCCCTTGCTCGCACTCGCCAAGAGCCGTGCGAACCGGATCATCGGCAGTGCTTCCCTGCGAGCCGACATCGCCGAAACGATCACATGCGCATACCTGGCGGGGGTCACGCTCGCCGGCATCGGGTTGAGCTATCTGCTTGGTATGTGGTGGCTTCAGTACGTCGCGGCCGTCGCCCTGCTCATCTGGCTCGTGCCGGAAACGCGCGAGGCACTCGAGGCTGCGGCCGGCAGCGGGCACGAAGAAGAACAACGCGTGCCCGATTCACAAAGAAAGGATTAGAGGAGGCCACCAATGGCTGAAGAGATGGAAACCGACGGGTTACCCAAGCGCCGGCTGTCAGACCGGATCCAGACCACTGCTGCCCAGCACGTCCCCCGGCTCGTCAGGAGTCGCGAGGTCCATGCGGACGTCCACGGCTCCAGCGCGCTCGGGCAGTTCAACAGCCGGCTGGCAGTGCTCATCACCAAGAGCGTCGGCACGATGTGGGCCGCCTACGCGTTTGCGCTCCTGGCGCTGATCTCCTTCCCCCAGGCCCTGATGGCCTTCATGCGAGGCGACACGGTCGTGGGCGTCTCGTGGTTGAGCCAGTCCTTTCTCCAGCTGGTCTTGCTCCCGATCATCCTCGTCGGCCAGAACGTGATCTCCGTGAGCCAGGATGCGCGGGCCGAGGCAGACCACGAGACCCTCACCGCGCTGCACACCATGAACGTGCGCCAGCTGCAGCTGCTGGAGCAGCAGGAGAAGATCCTGGAGATCCTCCGGAGCCGGAAAGCCTAGCCAAAGACACCGAGGGATAATGGCCCCAATACTTGCCCGAGCGCGCGGCAACCGCCGTGGCGCCGGCTGGGTTGGAGGACCGCTACCGCGGTGAGCCGATGAGCGACAAGAACGAGCACGTGGACGGCCGGCCGGCACCTGGCGGCGCGGCTCACGCGGCGGAACACGAGAAGAGAAGGCTGATGGTCACGCAGCTGCTGCGCAGCCCTGTCTTCAACCAGGCGGGCGAGGAGCTGGGCCGGCTCGAGGACCTGATCGTCAAGCTGGACGGCGGCGGTTACCCGCCGGTCACGGGCATCAAGGTCCGCATGGGCGGCCGCGACGTCTTCGTCAGCACGAAGAACATCGATCGGCTCGCGCCCGGTGAGGTGAGGCTCAACACGCGGGCGCTCGACACGGGCGCTTTCCAACGACGACCGGGCGAGGTGCTGCTGGCGGCCGATGTCCTGGGCCGTCACCTGGTGGACGTCGCCCGCGCGCGCATCGTTCAGGCCCATGACCTCGTGCTCGCGCACGTCGACGACGGCTGGAGGCTGACCGGCGTCGACCGCAGCCCGCGGGCGATGTTCCGCCGCCTCGTGCCTCGCCGCGGACGCCCCGACCTGCGCAAGCACGCAATCCTCGACTGGAAGGACGTGCAGCCGTTCGTCGGGCACGTGCCGACGGCCAAGCTGCTGATGCCCCTGCAGCGCCTCCGCCGTTTGCATCCGGCGCAGATCGCGGACCTGGTCGAAGGCGCGACTCACGCGGAAGGCGAAGAGATTCTCGACGCGGTCGAAAGCGACGCCGAGCTGACCGCCGACGTTTTCGAGGAGCTCGACACCGAGCACCAGGTGGAGTTCTTGAAGTCGCTGTCCAACGAGGAGGCGGCCAAGGTGCTCGAGCGGATGGCACCGGATGATGCCGCCGATCTTCTCGGCGAACTGCCGCAGGAGCGCCGGAAGCCGGTCTTCGATCTCATGTCGCCCGCCGCTCAGCACAAGCTCCGCAAGCTGCTTCAGTACCACCCCAGCACCGCCGGCGGGATGATGAGCCCCGACTATGTCTGGGTCATCCGGGGCGCGACCGTGGAGCAGGCGCTCGAGGCCGTGCGTATCGACGACAAGGCGCCGCACCAGCTCCTCAACACCGTGTTCATCACGGAGCCAGACGGCAAGCTGATCGGCAGCGTCAGCACTGCCGACCTGGTGCGTGCGCAGCCCGACCGCAAGGTGGAGGACCTCGAGCTGGTCGATTGCCAGGTCAACGCGGGCGCGGACGTCACCGACGTCACCCTCACCATGGCGGACTACAACCTGATCGCCGTGGCTGTCACGGACATGTCCGGCAACTTGCTTGGCGCCGTCTCCGCGGACGATGTGGTCGAGGCGCTCGTCCCCGACGAATGGCGCGCTCGCGTCGAAGCCAGCACAGGGGTCTAGATGTAGTGTCCGGCGAGCGCGAGCCGGTGCGGGACGACTCGCAGCTCAGGCGCAAATCGGCAGTCATCGACGACGCGCGAGGCGGGGACATCCATGGCGCGTTCGGGACGATCCGAGCGAGCGACCTGACCCCCCGGCGCACCTGGCGCCGACGACTCCTGACCCTTGCCGCGATCGTTGGCCCGGGCCTCATCGTGATGGTGGGCGACAACGACGCCGGTGGTGTCTCGACCTACGCACAGGCCGGGCAGGATTTCGGCTACACGCTGCTGTGGACTCTGGTGCTCCTGGTCCCGGTTCTCATCGTCAACCAGGAGATGGTGGTTCGCCTGGGGGCCGTGACCGGAGTTGGCTATGCGAGGCTCATCACCGAACGCTTCGGGCGCTACTGGGGCTGGTACTCGGTCGGCAACCTCTTCCTGTTGAACTTCCTGACGATCAGCACCGAGTTCATGGGTGTCACGCTGGCCGCGGAATACTTCGGCTTCAACAGATACGTGATCGTCCCGCTCGCCGCCATCGTCTTGATCGCGATCACCTTGAGCGGCAACTTCCGCAGCTGGGAGAGGGCGATGTTCGTTTTCCTTTTCGCGAGCCTGCTGGTGATTCCCCTTGCGATCTTGAGCCATCCCAATCCTGCCACCGTCACCCATGGGTTCTTGCTGCCGGGCGTGTATGGCGGACTGACCTCGAACGCAGCGCTGCTCATCATCGCCATCGTCGGGACCACTGTGGCGCCGTGGCAGATGTTCTTCCAGCAGTCGAACGTCGTCGACAAGCGAATCACGCCGCGCTGGCTCGACTACGAAAAAGCGGACACCGTCCTGGGCGCGGTGGTCGTCGTCATCGGCGCCGCCGCGATCATGATGGCAACCGCTTCCGCATTCACTGGCACGCGCGATTTCGGCCACTTCACGGACGCGTATGGGGTTGCGCGCGGACTGCACGTGCACATCTCCCCGCTGGTCGGAGCGATCTTCGCGCTGCTCCTCATCGACGCGTCGATCGTTGGCGCGTCGGCGGTAACGCTTACCACCTCGTATGCATTCGGGGACATGTTCGGACTCGGCTTCTCGCTACATCGTGGGCTGGGCGAGGCCAAGCTGTTCTACGGCTTCTACGCGGTGATGGTTGTGCTGGCCGCCGGCATCGTCCTGATCCCGCATGCGCCGTTGGGGCTGATCACCACCGCGGTGCAAGCGCTGGCGGGCATTCTCCTGCCCAGCACCACGGTGTTCGCGGTCCTTCTCTGCAACGACCGGGCCGTCCTCGGCCCGTGGATCAACCGGCCGTGGCTCAACGTGCTCGCGACGATCATCGTCGGGGCGCTGCTGCTGCTCTCCCTGATCCTCGTCATCTCGACCGTGGTCCCGTCGATCGACGTCACCGCCTTGCTCAAGGTGCTTGCGCCCGTGATCGCGCTGGTGATCGTCGCCACAGCGGTGGCGATCTTGTGGACCTCGAGGCGCGCCCGTCCGATCGCTCCCACCTCGCGTGCCGAGCGTGAAAGCTGGCGAATGCCGGCGCTCGCACTGCTCGAGCGCCCTCGCTCCTCGCCGGTGCGGAGGGCCGCCATGATGCTCCTGGGCAGCTATGTCGCGCTGGCCGTGATCTTGCTCGCAGTAAAAGCGATCCAGATCGGCACCTCGCACCCCTGATTCGCACTCGTTAACAGGCCGCTTACAAAGATGTACAGGCTTACGCGCTAGACTGTTCGCCCGTGCCGCTCGGTTTTCAGCCGGGCCGCCGCGCTAGAGCTTCGCGCAGGCGCCTGAGTATCACCCGCACCGCTGTCCTTGCCGTTTTCGCCGTATGTCTCTCGGCGATGGCGGGAAGTCTCGCGTACTTTCTTCCGTCCGCCAAGCTGGCCTGGGATGCGACGGGGCAGGTGGTCAGCATCGCTTCCCCCACGCCATCTCCGAGCACGACGTCATCCTTACCGTCGCCCAGTCCTCTGGCTCAGCAGCAGGGCGCCTTCACAGTGCTGCTGCTCGGGTCGGATGATGATTCCAAGTTCTCGGCCGACCATGTGCTCACGCAGTCGATGATCCTGGTCAGGGTCGTCCCATCGACGCATTCGGTGACGATGCTCTCGATTCCGCGCGACCTCTACGTCCCGCTCTCCACGGGCGGATCCGGAAAGATCGACGGCGCCTATTCGTATGGGCGTGCTGGTGCAGCGATCGCCACTGTGCAGAACGACTTCGGCGTCCACATCAACGACTACATCTGGATCGGGCTGCTCGGGCTCGTCAAGCTCATAGACGCGATCGGAGGCATCGACGTCGTCACGAGCAACCCCGTCATCGACGACTACTACCCGCTGGACATCAACACGACCTATCCGTACGGGTACCAACGCGTCGCGGTGCTGGCAGGACCCCAGCACCTGGACGGGATCCACGCGATGCAGTACGTGCGCTCGCGTCACGGCGACCTCCAGAGCGACATCGGCCGGTCCAAACGGCAGCAACAGGTGCTGCAGGCGATCCGCCAGAAGGCCAAGCAGGTGTCGCCGGCGGACGTACCCACCATCGCGACGGCGTTGGGAGGCGAGATCAAGACCAGCATCAGCCTCGACCGTGTTGCCGAGCTGATACCGCTTGCCGCCACATTCGACAACCCAGACTCGATCACCCAGCTGGTGATGCTCCCGCCCCTGTTCCACGCAGGCGGCCCCGGAGACAGCCTCATGCCCAACTGGTCGGCCATTCTTGCGCTCGTGCGCCAGTACTTCCCGTGATCGCCAGGTTCTTTCTCGGCGTGGCGCTCTGCGCGCTGATGCTCGTCTCGAGCTTTACGACTTACGTGTACCTGGGCGGGCGCCAATCGAAGGTCGCAGTCCCCGCCGAGAAGCCGACCGCTGCATCGCCCAAGGCACGTGCGTTCACACTTCCCGGCACCCTTTACGTAAGCCAGTCGGGCGCCCTCTACAGCCTCAGCGCAGGGCGGTTCCACCAGCTGACGCCGGAAGACGGCTGGATGCAGCCCTCGCTCTATCCGGACGGCAGCTACCTGCTCGCCGTGCACAAAACCAACCTCTACTCGGACGTATACATCCTCAGCCGCTTCGGCCAGGTCGTCCGGCAGGTGACCAGCAACACCGCATCGATCAGAGATCCCGACACGGGTTCTCGGCATTGGTCGTTCTACCCCAGGCTCAGCCCTGACCTGAAAACCCTGTGGATGAGCTACGACTCACCTAAGTTCGGATACGACGTGCCGTTCTCCATCTGGACGATGCCGATCGGAGGCACGATCCGACAGGGCAAGCTGTGGACCAACTCGCACGACTACACGGGCGGCGACATGCAGCCGATTCCGCTTCCCAACGGCGGCATCATGTACACGAAGTTCAACTACGGCCCGGACGGCAACCTGATCGGGCAGTTGTGGCGGACGACCCGTGCCACACCTTATGGGGTGGAGGGCAAGGCACTCACCGCACCCGAAGACGACTGCATCCAGCCGTCTATCTCACCGGACGGCACGCAGGTGGCGATGGTGTGCACGTACGAAAAGCAGATCGCGCGCCTTGAGATCGCCTCCTGGAACGGCTCGACCCTGGGTGCTCGCCGTGCCGTGATCGTGGATCAGCTGGTCGCCCAGCCGACGTGGGCTCCCGACGGGTCGGGCATCGCGTATTTGGCCCCGGGCGCCGGCGCCGCTCCCTTCCAGCTCTGGTTCCTGCCCAAGAACGCATACAACCCGCCCGTTCCGAGCCCGTCGCCCGTGCCGACTCCAACTCCGGGCGGGCCGTACAACGGGCCGCTGCCCAGCCCGAGCCCGCCACCAGTCGTGGCCGCACCCGTGATCAAGCCGATCCAGATCACCTTCAACGACGGGTTCGACTCCACCTCGCCGATGGCCTGGGGCGGTTAAGGGTCCTCTAGGGGTTCAGGCGGCGACGGAGCACTCGATGCTGGGCGGTGTCCCCCCCACCAGCACCGGCTCGGCGTTTGCCGCCAGGGCCTGCTCCGCGGTGATGTAGTGCTCGGAGAGCATCGATGCCAGCACCTCGCTGCGCCTCTGCTCGGCGGCCTCGGGGTCGACGGTCGGGTCGTAAAGCGAAGGGGCCTGGGTCACGCCGGCCAGCAGAGCGTACTGGCCGAGGGTGAGGTTCTGAAGCGGGGCCTGGAAGTAGGCACAGGCGGCGGCGCTGACGCCGCGGTGGCCGAGGCCCGTGGTGATCTCGCTCAGATAGTCGGCCATGATCTGCTGCTTGCTGATGACACGCTCGACCTTCAGCGCCAGGACCGTGTCGACCATCTTGTTGTAGCCGCGGTCGGAGCCGCCCAGGTAGACGTCCTTGACGAGCTGCTGAGTGATCGTCGAGCCGCCCTGGCAGAAGCAGCGATTGGTCGCGTCATATAAGAGGGCGCGCGCGAGGCCGATCGAGTCGATCCCGTGGTGCGTGTAGAAGCGCTCATCCTCGGTCGCGACGACGGCTTGAGCCAGCGTGGCCGGGATCTCGTCCGGGCTCAGCAGGACCACGCCGTACGACCCGGTGAGGGTCGCCACCCGGGCCTGGATGTCCATCCCGGAAGGCGTCGAGACCCACAGCGTGGCGGCGCTGGGCCCGACCACGACCATCGCGGCGAGCATTGCGAGGAGGAGGCGGCGCACGGCCGCGGGCAGTGTTCTCATACCGAGCCGGCCACTTTTCACTGAACGGCGCGCCAACGCGGGCCGTTACGCCGCGCGGCTCCCGCTGGGCATATCCACCGATGAGGAACCTGGTCGCATTTAAGCCGCGGCCAGAGCGCATGTTCCGTGCCAGAATTCCGTCCGCAGTCCATATGACGATCCGCTGGAAGGTAGCGCTGGTCGAGGATGATCGCCGCCTTGCGCGGGCGGTCTCGGCCGGCCTGGGCGAGGAGGGCTACACGGTGCGCTCGGTGGACTCCGCCGACCGCGGCCTGCAGCTCGTCCGCCAATGGAATCCCGATGTCGTCCTCCTCGACCTGATGCTTCCAGACAACGATGGTCCGGAGCTCTTCCAGCAGTTTCGGGCCGAGACCGACGCTGCCCTGGTCGGCATCAGCGCCAAGTCCTCGGTGAGCGATCGCATCGCCGGGCTCAAGCTCGGCGCCGACGATTATGTCGCGAAGCCGTTCGCGCTCGAGGAGCTGATGGCGCGGGTGGAGGCGGTCATCCGGAGGCATCGCGGCAACGGGGGCTCACGGCTGGCGGTCGGCGACGTCTCGCTCGACCTGAGCGAGGGCACCGCTGAGCGCGACGGCAGGGCGCTGGGGCTGACGGGCATCGAGTTCCGGATCCTGGCGGCGCTGATGCGCAACCGGGGTCGCCTGGTCACATATGCACAGCTGGCGGAAGCGGTCTGGGCACAGGACGCCGGCCCGGAGTCGAACTCGCTCGAGGTGCATGTCTCGCGCATTCGACAGAAGCTGGAGGCAGGGGGTGAGCCACGGCTCGTACACACCGTTCGTGGGATCGGTTACAGGTTCACCCCGGAGGACTGAAATGAGGCTCAGCAGGATTTTGCCGGCGGTGATGATCGCCGCCACTTTGTCGTTGGCCGGCGAGGTGACCGCCTCGGCGCATGTCGTGTTTTGCATGTACGACCCGCCCATCCAGGTGGTCACACCTGGAGGTCATTACCTGAGCGTGAACAACACCATCTACCTGCCTCCAAACGAGCGTCACGTCGCTGCTCACTTTGCCGCGACCGCAACGACTTCCGCCGACGGGCACGGCGGGACCCTGATCACCGTTCACGTCCAGGTGGCGTCGGGGGTGTCATCCGCCCACGTGGTTTCGAGCGTGCAGCGGTTCCAGGTCTCCTCAATCGGAGGTGGGGCCGGCGGTACCGTCGTCTCGCTGGACCTCGACGTGCCCTCCGCCTGAGGGCGGATTGACACCGCCGAAGTTCGCCGCGCTCAGCACACCGCTGCGCGCGGTGCTCGTCGGCATTCCCGCCCTCGGCGTCGGGCTGGCCGCGGTCGCGGCGCGCGGAGGATTCGCGGCGGCTGACCCGTGGCGCTGGACTCTCATCCCTGCGTGCGTGGCCGCGATCGTCCTGACCGAGCGATACCCGGTCAAGATCGCGCCGGAGCAGAAGGTCAACCTGGGGGCTCTGCCCGCGCTCATCGCGGTCCTCTTGCTGCCCCCGGGGGTCGGTCCGGCCACCGCGGCGGTGGGGGTCCTGGCGGGAAACCTGCTTGTGCGGCGGACCTGGTGGGAGAGCATGTTCAACGCGGGCGACGTGCTGGTGGCAGGGGCCGTAGCCGCCTCCATCGGGACCGTGCCCCGCGACGTTGACGCGCTCCAGGACATTCGCGTCGTCGCGGCTGCCCTCGCCTACATCGCCGTGAATCTCCTCCTGGCCGTCCTGCCGGCCGCGATCCACACCGGCCGGCGCTACGTGTCGTTGCTCCGCCAGGCGGCTTCGGCTTCCTGGACCGCCTCGGTGACGCTGGCCGCCTGCGCGGTGAGCGTCGCGCTGCTCGCGGTGGAAGCGCCGGTGGCGGCGCCACTGCCGCTCATCGTGCTGCCGCTCATCTACCGCATGAACCGCGCCATCCAGGCTCAGGGCATTGCCAACGAGCAGCTTGCGGGCGTGCTGGCCGCGCAGCGCAGGTTCCTGACCGACGTCTCGCACCAGGTGGCGACGCCGCTGGCGACGATCATGACCAACCTGTCGATCCTGCGGCGCGCGCGCCGCGGCACCGGGGCCACGCAGGAGGCGATCGCCGACAGCGTCGCCGAGGCCGAGCGAATGAAAAGGATGCTGGCGCGCTTGCGCGCGCTTGCGCACGCAGACGAGGACGTGCCCCTGCGCCGCGAGCTGGTCGACCTCGCCGAGCTGACCGCCGATGTCGTGCACGCGTACGCGGCGCAGGCCGGAACGTCAGGGGTCGGCTTCGTCACCGAGGTGCGCGCGCCGGCTCGCATCAGCGCCGACAAGGACCTGCTGCGCGAGGCGGTCGCGAACCTGGTCGACAACGCCGTTCGTGTGAGCCCGCCGGGAGAGGCGGTGACGCTTCGCGTTCAGGCCGGCGAGGCGGGGCCGTCGATCGACGTCATCGACCGCGGTCCGGGCATCGATGACGACCGCCTCAAGACCCTCTTCGACCGCTTCCAGCGCAGCGACTCGGGCAGCGGCCTCGGTCTGGCGATCGCCCGCCGCGTCGTCGAGCGACATGGCGGCACGATCCGGGTGCAGACCTCACGAGGCGAAGGCAGCACGTTCACGATCCAGCTACCGCATTAGGCCTCCGTGTCTAGACAGGGGTGCTTTGACCGACACCCGAATAGGGGTCGGAAGGAACGCTTAAAGGCGAGAGCTGACTGAACTCGCTCCGTGAAGCGCCTTAGAGTTCTGTGCCGATGGCGATAATCGTGTGCCCGCAACCGGTGGCGGCCGAGATCGGGCTCGAGGTCATGCGCCGCGGCGGCAACGCCATCGATGCGGCGGTCACATGCGCCTTCGTCCAGGGCGTCATCGATCCTCAGATGTGCGGCATCGGCGGCTGCGGCGTGATGCTCGTGCACAGCCCAAAGCACGGCGACGCGCTTCTCGAGTTCTACGCGACGGCGGGCAGTCGAGCCCGTGAAGACCAGTGGGAGCGCATCTTCCTGCGCCAGGCGGCGGATCGTTACGGCTACGTGCTGGATGGTTGGGTCAACGACGTCGGCTACCAGTCGGTGGGCGTCCCGGGAACTGTGGCCGGGCTGCATGAGGCGCTGACCCGGTACGGCACGATCACGTGGGCGCAAGCCATCGAGCCCGCGATCCCTCTCGCTCGAGACGGTTTTCCGGTGACGGGATACATGCACGGCTACTGGACGACCGATTACGGCCCCGATGTCGTGCCCAACCTCGAGCGCATCCAGGCCACGCCGGCGGCGAAGGCGATCTACACGCGCGACGGCACCCTGTTCGCGATCGGAGACGAGTTCGTGCAAGCAGACCTCGCGCGGACCCTGGAACAGCTCGCCAACGAAGGGCCGGATGCGTTCTACCGCGGCCAGATCGGCGAGCAGATCGTGGAGGACTTCGAGGCCAACGGCGGGTTCATCACTCGTGAAGACCTGGCGGGCTATCGCGTCAACGTGACCGAGCCACTGCGCGGGACATATCGCGGGCTGTCCGTCGTCACCGCCGGCCCGCCATCGGCCGGTGTCACGCTGCTCCAGATGCTCAACTACCTCGAAGGCTATGACGTTGGGGCCCACGGGTGGCCGAGCACCGAAGCCGCACGCCTGCTCGTCGAGGCGATGGCGTGGGCGGTGGCTGACCGCGAGCTGCACGTTGCCGACCCGCATTTCGTCGACGTTCCGACCGGTGCCCTGAGCGACAAGGGCTACGCCGCCAAGGCCCGCCAGGTGGCTGCGGTTGAGGTGGGGACGGTCCACGATCGGCCGGACACCACCCAGGTGTGCGTGGTCGATGACTCTGGCAACGCCGTCTCGCTCACGCACACGCTCGGTTCGGCGAGCGGGGTGGTCACCCCCGGGCTCGGTTTTGGCTACAACGACTACATGAACTGCTTCGACCCGCGCCCTGGCCAACCCAACTCGATTCGTCCGGGCAAGACGCGCGCAACGAGCATGACGCCTACGCTCGTCTTCGATGGCGACCGCCTGCGTGCGTGCATCGGGGCGCCGGGCGGGACGAAGATCGTGACGGCGATCCTGCAGGTGCTGGTCAACGTCCTCGACCACGCCATGACCCCGGTCGAGGCGGTGAGCGCTCCGCGGGTCGATTGCCAGGGCGACGTGGTGCAGGTCGAAGGCCGCATCCCGCTGGCGGTCAGCCGCGGGCTGGAGGCGCGGGGTTACAAGGTCAACCGTCGGACGCTGAGCTACGACTCCTACTTCGCGCGGCCTCAGGTGATCGCAGGCGAGAGGGACGGCTTCCTGCACGGCGCCTCGGACCCGCGCAAGGATGGCGGGACGGCGCTGGATACCGAGACCGAATGAGGTTCAAAGACAGGGTCGCGCTGATCACGGGTGGCGGGCGTGGGATCGGCGCCGCCACGGCGCGACTCCTTGCCGCCGAGGGCGCCAAAGTCGCGGTGTCCGACCTCGACGAAGTGCCGGCTCGCGAGGTGGCCGACCCGATCGGGGGCCTTGCGATTGCCTGCGACGTGAGTGCGCGGACGGATGTGGAGGCGATGGTCGACCGGACGGTCAAAGAGCTCGGAGGGCTCGACATCCTGGTGACGTGCGCGGGGATCATCCGCGACAACCTGCTGTTCAAGATGACCGACGAGGACTGGGATGTCGTCATCGACACGCATCTCAAAGGCACATTCCTGTGTGCTCGAGCGGTACAGAAGGTGATGGTCGACAGGAAGTACGGAAAGATGGTGTTTCTCTCCTCGACGTCCGCGTTGGGCAACCGCGGCCAGGCCAACTACTCCGCCGCGAAGGCCGGCCTGCAGGGGATGGCGCGCACACTTGCCATCGAGCTCGGGCCGTTCAACATCAACGTGAACGCGGTGGCCCCCGGCTTCGTGGAGACGCGCATGACTCGCGCCACCGCGGAGCGGATGGGCATGGACTTCGAGACGTTCAAGCTCGGGGCTGCCTCGCAGATCCCCCTTCGGCGCATCGGCCAGCCCGAGGACATCGCGAGCGTGATCGCATTTCTATGCAGCGACGAATCCAGCTTTGTTTCAGGGCAGACGATCTACGTGCGCGGAGGCCCCTAGCGCCGATCTCACCTCGATCGGCCCCAAGCAAGCTTGGAGTGCAGTCGAGCGTTGTACCGCCCATGAGGCTGGGGCCTGGATTGATCGCGAAACGGCGGCGCTCTGCATTGGCCGTCCGAACCTTCGTTCGATCTCGTGTCAAAAACCGCGCCACCGCTACGCTCGAGCTGAGATCACCCGCCGAAGGCGAACTTGCGTTCGAGCGTGCCCGTGTATTGCCGGACCTGGTTGACGGCCTTGGCGGGGGTCTGTTACGTTGACCGCCGTTCTCTGGGGATCGGTCCAGCCCGCGGACCGAGTTCACAACGATCGCAACGTTTAGGGGTAGACATTTGCGAGTCCATCGATATCTGACACATGCTGTCGTGCTTGCGATAGCTGTGGCCATTTCGTCTTACGCATCGATGGACCGCCACGTCCCCGCTTATCTGACATCTCGACTCGGCACCGTGAACGCCGAAGCGGTGGTGGCGGGGGAAGGCGGCATGGCGGGTGATGTCACTCTCGGCCGCTACAGCACGATCATCAAGCCGGTGGCGATCCCCACGGCAGCGCCGGTCAGTCATCAACCCTTCACCTACACCGTGCGGCCAGGAGACTCACTGGGCTCGATCGCGGCGAAGTTCCACGTGACCGTGAACCAGATCCGCTGGTCCAACTCAAACCTTTACTCGGTTGATGCCGTCGCCACCGGCGACCAGCTCGTGATTCCGCCTATCCCGGGCGTCGTGGTCACCGTCAAGGCAAGCGACACGCTCGACGCTCTCGGCGTCAAGTACCAGGTCGACCCGCAGGTCATCTACGACTTCAACCGGCTGCGCACCCCGCAGCTCGTGGCCGGATCGGCGCTGGTCATCCCCAACGGCGTCGGTGGCGCCTTCCCGCCGCCGCCGTCGGTGTACCAGCAGCTGATGCGCTCCGGCATTCACAGCGCATACCAGGTGACGGTGCTCAACTGCTGCCTCGGCCCGTACACCGGTCCCCCGCAGAACAGCTTCCCGCGAGGGTGGTGCACCTACTACGTCGCGACCAAGCGCCTGGTGACCTGGACCGGCGACGCGGGCTTCTGGTACCAGAACGCCGCGGCCAAAGGCTACGCGGTTGGATCCACACCCAAGCCGGGCGCGATCATGGTCACCTGGGAGAGCTGGGCCGGCCATGTGGCGTACGTCGAGTCGGTCAATGCCGACGGATCGTGGGTCGTGACTGAGATGAACTGGGTCGCGTTCGGAGTCATCGACCAGCGCGTGATCAAGCCTGGCCAGCTCCGCGGCGCACTGGTGGGGTTCATCTACTAGACCGTCGCGGCGGCGCTCGGTTCGACGGTTCTCGTAGCCCATTCGGCTTCCATGAAATCCGTGTCCGGCTTGACTGTCCGCAGCCCGGTGGCGGCGATGATCGCGGCCACGACCAGCAGGGTCGGCGACGTGATCAGCAGGGCGACCTGAAGGTTGTGGATCTGATCCGAGATCCAGCCCACGTCGAAGGTGGAGTGCGAGTCGCCGAAGACGTGTGAGACGAACAGGAGCAGCGTGACGCTGCTCGCGCGCAACGCCGGGGACACCACGTTCTGCGAGACCGCCGTAAACGGGCCCGATTGCAGGTACAGCGCGATCACGGTGATGAGGAAGGCCGGCACGAAAACCGGCACCGGCCCGATGTTGAGCGGCGCGATCAGCGCGATCGTGATGAAGACGGCGCCGATAAGAAAGCCGGCGATGCCGACCTCGAGGTGCGCGGCCGGGCGCGTCTTCGCCAGGCGATCCGCGATCCAGCCCCCGGCAAGCGTACCGATGAGTCCGCCGGCCACCAGGACGCCACCAGAGAGCAGGCCCGCGCCAGTGATTGACATGTCGAATCGCCGGTGAAGGACGGTTGGAAGCCAGAATGCATTGGACGCGAGCACGAAATAGAGGACGGTCTGCGACAGGACCGCGGCGCGCAGTGTCGGAATTCGCATCAGGTTGAGGAAGGTTCGGGCCGAAGCGTCGGTCGTGCGCCTGACGGCAACTCCGACCTTCTCCATGCTTCCCCGCAGCGGCTCGCGCAATGTGAAGGCGAGAAACGCCAGGATCAGCCCAGGCAGCGCGGCAATGTAGAAGGCGCTGCGCCAGCCGAAATGGTCGGCGACGAACCCGCCGCCGGCGTACGCCACGGCGATGCCGAAAACGCTGCCGGCGCCCCAGATCGACATGACGCGCCCGCGCTGCTCCTTGGGAAAGTAGTCCGAGACAAGGGAGGTGCCGGCCGGGTAGTAGCTGGCCTCACCGATCCCCACCGCCGCCCGGCTGAGAAACAGATGGACGTAGTTGGCCGCCAGCCCCGAGAAGAGCGTGGCGAAGCTCCAGATGGTCACCCCGACCCCGATCACAGTTCGGCGCACCCCGCGATCGCCCCAGTAGCCAAAGGGAAGGGCGGCGATCGCGTAGACGAGGAGGAAGGCGGTGGCCAGGAGCCCGATCTGCGCGTCGCTTAAATTGAACTCTGTCTTGATGGGCGTCACGAGGGCGGCGCCCACGTAGCGATCGAGGTAGTTCAGGAAGTTGATGCCGATCATCACCGCGAGGACGTAGCGGGCGTAGCCTCGCGACACGGCGCCATTCTATGGTTCGGGCGCCGCCCTCGGAACGGGTAGCATTTACGTCAGCCTTCGCCCGTTTCGGCGGGCTCATGTGGGTCGGCTGGGCATTGGCGAGCTCAAGTGGCTGTAAACCACCCGCGAAAGCTGTGGGGGTTCAAATCCCTCCCGGCCCACCAGCCCATCAAACGCGTTGCGCTGCCGCCGGCGATGTCGCGTCTCCGATGACGGTCGCCTCCACGCCCCCGACAGATCGCGTCCTACGCCTACAGCGCCGGCGGTCGAATGTTCTGGTTGAGGTGGAGCGCATTCTCGGGATCGTATCGGCGCTTGAGGTCGACCAGCCTCGCGAGCTTGGCCGCGGGATATGCCCGGCGCACGCCGTCCTGACCTTCGTCGGCCAGGGCATTGACGTAGACCCCGTTCGCGTATGGCTCCAGGGCCGCGCCATAGGCCCGAGCGGCGGAGACGCGTTCGCCATCCTCCTCCGGATCCACCCACGTCGTCCCGCAACCAAACTCGACGAGCGTTCGGCGATGGCTGAACGCGGCATCGTCGTCTCCGATATCGGCGATCGCCCCACCGTACGCTTGGAATCCGCCGTTCGGGACGCGGGGCCAGTCGGGATCGGCCCGGTTTGCAGGTAGGCCGCGTGCCAGGAAGGCGTCGATCGCATCGTCGCTGAGCTCCGTCAGGTAGTGCCCTTTGGAATAGCGGCGGCGGCCATGGCCGTTCGGGTCGTCGCTCATGCACTGAAGCTCTTCGTAGCTCATCTCCCTGACGCTCTTGGTCGCGGGCGTGCCGAGCTCGCGGATCGTTGAGAGATACCTGAGGCCTTCGTCGACATCGCCGACCCAGACGTAGCCGACGCTGACGATGGGCCGATCTCCGGCCGTCGTCGCGCTAGCGGTCAAGGTCGCTGCCCGGGGTGCGTCGGGCAGCAGCTCCCGCCAGCCGCGCAGCGCGTCGCGGGCATGACCGCGATCGAAGACGAGGTCCACGACGAGCGCGCGCCCGCTGATCGGGTGGAGGCGAAACTCGAACTCGGTCACGATGCCGAAGTTACCCCCGCCCCCGCGAAGGCCCCAGAACAGATCCGGGTTCTCCGATTCAGATGCGCTCACGATGCGTCCGTCGGCGGTCACGACGGTGTACGCGTCCACGTTGTCGCAGGAGAGTCCGAATTGTCGGGCAAGCCAGCCCATTCCGCCGCCAAGGCTCAGCCCGCCGACACCTGTGTGAGAGACGTTGCCTGCAGTCGTGGCGAGGCCCTGCTCCTGGGCCGCCCGGTCAAGGTTTCGAAGGAGTGAGCCGCCGCCAACCCATGCTTTGCGCCCAACCGGGTCGACGCGAACGGCGCTCATGGGGGACAGGTCGATCATGATTCCGCCGTCTGGCACGGACAGGCCGAGCACGCTGTGGCCGCCACACTTCACGGCGATCTCGAGGTCGGACTCACGTGCCAAACGCACAGCTGCAACCACGCTTTCGGGGGACGTGCAGCGAACGATGGCGGCCGGGCGCCTGTCGACCATGCCGTTCCACACGGCCCGGCTCGGGTCATACGCGTCGTCGCCAGGCAGGATGAGCTCGTCTCCGAACTCGCGGATCCTGGTTACGGCAGCCATCTCGTGCCTCCTTGGTCCACCCGAACTCGGGATGGTTCAAAGGTAATGACTGGGAATGGGCCGTCGATTCATCGCTCGAGCGGATGCCGGATGCCGGATGGAAGCGGGCCCATGGATCGAGCTGATCTCGGACTTTGGATTCGAGCGCGTTTGACCGTCCGGGAGACGGTCTGTTACGGTTTGGCCCACTTTCGCGCCCGAGGCGCGAAAAGGAGACGTCTGGGGGTAGGCGTTTGCGTATCAACCGCTACATGACCCATGCCGTGGTGCTGCTGATCGCGGCGGTCGTGTCGAGTTACAACTTCTCGACCTACTTGAACCCGACGAACGGCCCGATCGCCGCTCGGGCGGCCAACGTCGGCGATGTCTCGCTGGGCAGGGACACGACGATCGTCAAGCCAGTATCCATCCCGACCTCGGCGCTACCGAACCGAGTGCCGATGTTTTACACGGTCAAAGCCGGCGACACGCTGGACGGCATCGCGAAAACGCTTGGCGTTCCCCTCAGAGAGATCACCTGGTCGAACCCGGGCTTCCACGTCCCGCTCACAGCGGGGAAGGTTCTCCGCCTTCCTCCGGTCCCTGGCTTCGTGGTCGCGGTCAAGAAGGGCGATTCGCTTACGAGCGTGGCGGCGGCCTACGGCCTGGACCAGGTCACCATCGTCGATTTCAATCACGTCAGCGGCCCGCTCGCGGCCGGATCGCTGCTCGTGATCCCAGTCGACCCTGAGGTCGGTCCGAATCTTTCGTCTGGAGTGCGGGCAGACCCGATCAAGCCAGGCCAGCTGGTGTGCCCGATCGCGGGAGCCAAGATCATCCAGAAATTCGGCCCGACGTCGTTCCAGCTGGAGCCTGCCTACGACGGCTACCTGCACTTCCACACCGGGGTCGACATCATCGCGACGTACGGCACTCCAATCACAGCAGCCGCCGGCGGAGTCGTGACCGCGGTGGGACCCGCGGGTGACTTCGGCATTCGCGTCGAGGTGACCGACAGCTATGGGCTGGTCGAGATCTACGCCCACATGTCCGTAGTCTCCGTCGCTGCCGGCCAGCTCGTGCAGCAGGGCGACAAAGTCGGTCTGGTCGGCAGCACCGGGCTTTCGATTGGATCGCACCTCCATCTGCAGTTCGAGATTGGCGGTGTGCCCACCGACCCGATGCCCCTCACCGGCTGCGCCGCCTGACAGACGCGTTAGGGAACTGACCCGACGCGCTCGGCCGCGGCTGCGAAGTCGTGGTAGGTCATCGTGGCGGAGGCGTCGTGCCACAGCTTTTCGCCGACGACCGGCATGGCGGCACTCACGCGATCGAAGGCATCCTGGCTCGAGGCATCGCCCCAGAAAGCGAACATCGAACCCTGAAGCCGCGGATCACCGGGGGGCAGGTTCAGGGCCTGGTTGTCGCGACTGAAGATGCGGGGTTCCCAGCTCTCGTAGAGATTCCGTGCGTCGATGTGATCGGCAAACCATGGGGACCTGGGGGTGACGATGTAAAGAAACTCCGAGCTGGCATTGAGGACTGGAAAGCCGAGCTGGTCCATGGCCGTCGGGTTGGACCAACTCGTGTCCCATTCCTGAAGCGTGATGTCTGAGCGGATGGGAATGCTGCCCGACTCTCGCGACAGGCTGCCCCACATCCGCACGGATTTACCGCCCTGCCTGAGGAGACCGTCGAGGAAGTTGACATAGCTTCGATAACGATCGCCATCCGCGGGGTCGTATTCATCGGCCCCAATCGCGACGCGCGGGCCCGTGAACCACGGCAGGAACGTGCTCCACACAGACGCCATGAACGAGTAGGTCAGAGGATTGGCGAGCTCGAGGAAATTTGCGTTCTCTGGATTCGCCAGATCAGGGCGGTAGCGCGTCAGCGCTGCGGCGTGGCCTGGGCTGTCGATCTCAGGCGTGATGGTGATGCCGCGCACCGAGGCGTACGCCTCGAGATCCTCGAACTCGGATTCCGTGTAGGAACCATCCTTCGCGGCGAGGCCAGGGTATGCCGGACTGTTGAGGCGAAACCCTCCGTTGTCGTTGAGCTCGATTTGAAAATCGTTGAACTTGTAAAAGGCCAGGTACCTGATGTACCGCTTCAGCAGGCCGATGGGAACGAACTGGGACGAAACGTCGAGCATGAAGCCGCGCTCCGGATACTGCGGAAAGTCCCGGCCGCGACCACGCGGCAAGGAGCGCGAACGGCCGGCCATGAGCATCTGCAGCAGGCTGCGGCTGCCATAGATGATGCCGGCGGGGGTGTGGGCTCGGATGGTCACGGCAGCGCCAACCTCGAGCAGGTAGCCCTCGGCCCCGATCGCACCGTCGTCGGTGTGAAGCGTCAAGAACAGATCACCGGGCAGCGCTGACGCGCCCTGCGCGATTTCGGGCCGTGTGGCTGTCAACGAGGCCAGGTCCTGCCGGACAACGTCAGCGGTCGGGATCAGCGCCTCTGCATCGGATGAATCGACGACGATGCGCGCGCGATCTTGAAACCGGAAATATCCCTCGTAGCCATGCCATTCGCGCAGCGTCGGCACGACCGCGAGCTGGGGATTGAAATCAGCGCCTGCCGGAGCATCAAGTTGTAGAGCGATGATCGAGACACCAAGCGCGATCAACGTCAGCACACGAGCGATCAACACTGAGCGCACGTTTCAATGCTATTTCCTGATACGTCTAGCCGCGACTGGGGTGCAACTGGTCGGCAGCCGATGAGTTTGGCGGCCTCTATCGTCTAAACGAAGGGACGCATTCAACGTGAACAGGAGGCCCACATGAGGCTGGTAGCAACCGAGTACATCTCACTCGATGGAGTTTTCGAAGAGCCCGGTCACTGGTCCGGCCCCTGGTTTGACGACGAGGCCGGCCAGTTCAAATGGGACGAGCTGAAGGCCAGCGACGCGCAGCTGCTTGGCCGCAAGACGTACGAGGGTTTCGCGGCCGCCTGGCCGACAATGCCAGGCACGGGCGAGTTCGGCGAAAAGATGAACACCATGCCCAAGTTCGTGGTGTCATCGACGCTCGAAAAGGCTGACTGGGCGGGTTCGAAGCTCATCAAGAAGAACGCGATGGAAGAGATTCGCAAGCTCAAGGAGGAGCCGGGCAAGGACCTCCTGCTCGCCGGCAGCGGCCAGCTCTTCAACGCCCTCATGAAAGACAACCTCATTGACCTGTATCGGTTCATGCTGCACCCGGTCGTCCTTGGCAAGGGCATGCGCCTCTTCCCGGAGGGAGACAGGCGAGCCCTCGAACTGACCCAGACGAAGCGCTTCGGCAAGGGCATCGTCATCCTCGAATACGTTCCCGCCAAAGAGCAGTAGGGGCCATCGTCTCTACAATCTGTCTAGTGCACCAATCGTCGATTTCGGCCGCGCCCGCATTTGGCGAGCTGGAGCCGCATCGGGCGGAGCTGACCGCCTACTGCTACCGGATGCTGGGCTCGCCCTTCGACGCCGAGGACGCGGTCCAGGACGCCTTCATGCGGGCTTGGCGAAGCCGCGACCGCTTCGAGGGCCGGGCGGCCATGCGCTCGTGGCTGTACAGGATCGCGACGAATGTATGCCTGGACATGATCAAGGGCCGAGACCGCCGCGTCCGGGCAATGGATCTCGGACCCGCGGTCGAACCGGTGGAGTCCAACCTCAACGTCAGGTCCGACAAGACCTGGATCGAGCCCATCCCGGAAAACCTGATCGCGCCTGAGCGAGATCCGGCCGACCTGGCCGTCGAACGCGAATCCATCCGCCTGGCGTTCGTCGCCGCGCTGCAGCAGCTGCCGGCGCGCCAGCGTGCGGTGCTCATCCTGCGCGAGGTCCTTCGCTGGGAGGCCTCCGAGGTCGGCGAGCTGCTGGACACGTCGGTGGCGTCCGTCAACAGCGCCCTCCAGCGGGCCAGGGCCACACTGGCCGCGTCCAAGGTGACGTCGACCGATCCACTGCCGCCGCTGAGCGATGCAGACCGAGCCATGCTCGAGCGCTACGTCGCGGCTTTCGAGCGATACGACATCAATGCGCTGACCTCGCTGATACGTGAGGACGCCACCCAGTCCATGCCGCCCTACGACATGTGGCTCAGCGGCCGTGACGACGTCATGGCCTGGTGGTTCGGGCCCGGCATCGGCTGCCGCGGCTCGCGCGTGATCCCGACGATCAGTGCAAACGGGATGCCGACGTTCGCTCAGTACAAGCCGAGCCCGAACGGCGGCTTCGACCCATGGGCGATTCAGGTGCTCGAGCTATCCGGCGGCCGGATCGCCGAGTTCACCTTCTTCCTCGACACCGAGCGGATGTTCCCGCTGTTCGGCATGCCGCTGCACCTCGACTCGTAGGACGTCGGCCAGCCCCGCAAAGTCGATCAAATCAAGCAGGCCCGGGCCCGCGTTCGTCAGCTCGAGCTCACAGTCGCAGCGATGCGCGGCCACGCACAGGCGGGCAAGGTGATCTACCGTGCCGGCCGTTGGCGCACTGAATGGACCGCAGTCCAGGACGATCCGGCCAGACCTCATCATTGATTTAGACGGCACCGGCGCTCGAAACTAATCGGGGTTTCACCTCCCCACTCGTGGGGAGGTCGGTCGCGCAAAGCGCGACCGGGTGGGGAGACCCATCCCACCGATGAGTTTCAACGAAAGTCGTCGTCTAAACCAGCATGAAGAACTCACGCTGGCTCTCGCTGATGATCCTGTGCACGGGTTTCCTGTTGATCGTCGTCGACATGACGATCGTCAACGTCTCCCTGCCCTCGATTCAGCGCGACCTTGGCTTCTCCCAATCAGGGCTCGCGTGGGTCATCAACGCGTACCTGATCGCGTTCGGCGGCCTCCTGCTGCTGGCGGGCCGGCTGGGCGACCTGTTCGGCCGCAAGCGCGTCTACCTGATCGGTCTTGGCATCTTCACGGGCGCATCTGTGCTGTGCGGCCTCTCTATGAGCCAGCCGATGCTGATCGCAGCGCGCTTCATCCAGGGGATCGGCGGCGCGGTCAGCTCCGCGGTCATCCTCGCGATGATCGTGACGCTCTTTCCGAAGCCTGACGAGGAGGCGAAGGCGTTTGGCGTCTTCAGCTTCGTCGCCTCGGCTGGAGCTGCGATTGGACTCCTCGCCGGCGGACTGATCACCCAGGCCGTCAGCTGGCACTGGATCTTCTTCGTCAACGTGCCCATCGGAGGCGTCACGGCCGTCCTGTCGGCCCGGCTCCTGGCATCCGATCGAGGAATTGGAATCGGCCGGGGAGCGGACGTCCTCGGTGCGCTCCTTGTCACCGTGGCCCTCATGCTCAGCGTGTACACGATCGTCGAGTCGTCGAGCTACGGGCTCGGCTCGCTCCACACCATCGGTTTCGGCGCGGTGGCCCTGGCCCTGCTCGCGGCCTTCTTCGTCCGCCAGGCGCGTGGACGCAACCCCATCCTTCCGCTGCGGGTATTCGCCTCGCGTAACCTCTCCACCGCCAACGTCGTGCAGGCGCTCATGTCGTGCGCCTTCCTCGGCTTCTTCTTCCTGGGGTCGCTCGACCTCGAGCGCGTGCTGGGCTACGGCCCCCTGGCGATCGGGCTCGCGTTTCTTCCCGTCGCCGCGGTGATGGGGCTGTTCTCGATCCGCTTCTCGGCGCAGCTGATCAACCGGTTTGGTCCGCTCGCCGTGATGGTTTCCGGTCAGGTCGTCGCCGCGATCGCGCTGGCGATGCTCGGCTTCGGGCCCACGAATGCCGGCTACGCCCTTCAGCTGATGGTGCCCCTGGCACTCCTTGGCCTCGGTGGCGGCCTGACCTTCCCGGCGCTAACCATCATCGCCATGTCCGACACCCAACCGAGCGACGCAGGGTTGGCGTCCGGGATCCTCAACACGGCCGGCCAGGTCGGCGGCGCACTCGGTCTCGCGGTGCTCGCCACAGTGGCCGGTGCGCGCACAACAAACCTCCTCCACGACGGCGCTGACGGCGCCGCTGCGCTGGCGGGCGGCTACCACCTCGCCTGGCTTGTCTGTGCCGGCGCTGTCCGCCTGGCTTGTCTGTGCCGGCGCTGTCGTGGTGACGCTCGCGCTGACTGTGCTGGTCCTGCGTAGGCGCAGCACCGTGGATATGCAGGACGATTGTCTCGACTGCGAGGCGGTGGCGTAGAAAGGTCGCCGTTGCGCTCGCGCCAGTGAGGTAACCCGACCCACATATACTCGCCGGCGATGATCGATGACCCGGTCCTCATCGAGGATTGGCACCCGGTGGCGCGCGTCGAAGACCTAGCCGGCGGCGGGCCCATCGCAGCCCGCCTGCTCGGTGAGGACATCGTCCTGTGGCGTTCCGGCGAGCAGTTCTTCGCGTGGCGTGACCTGTGCGTCCATCGCGGCACCCGGCTTTCGCTCGGCCGCGTGGTCGACGGCGTTCGCCTGGAATGCCCGTATCACGGCTGGACCTACGCCACGGACGGACGGTGCGTGCTCATGCCCGCCCACCCCGAACAGGCTCCGCCCGCGAAGGCATGCGTTGTCACTTATCGCGCGGCGGCCGCCCACGGCGTCGTCTGGATCACGCTCGGCGGCGGCGCCGAGAAGATCCCGACGTTCGGCCTGCTCGAGGACCCAACGCACCGCGTGCTGCTGGCAGGACCGTACCGAGTCAAGGCCAGCGGGCCGCGGATCGTCGAGAACTTCCTCGATGTCGGTCATTTCCCTTTCGTGCACGAAGGGATCCTCGGCGACCGGGCGCGGCCGGAGATCGAGGACTACACAGCGACGATCGAGGCCGGCGGTGTCATTGCGGAGGGAGTGAAGGTTTTTCAGCCCGACCCGTACGGGACCGGCGAGGGTTCGGTGGTGACCTACACGTACCGCGTCCACCGGCCGCTTACTGCGTCGTTCGTGAAGCACGGCGAGCACTCGTTCGGAATGCTTCTGTCGGTGACGCCGCACGACGCGGTCGACAGCACCGCGTGGATGTGGATGGCGATGAACTACGAGCCGACCTCGCCGATGGTCGAGTTCCAGGATCGGATCTTCGCCCAGGACTGGCCGATCCTCGAGTCCCAGCGGCCCGAGCTGCTCCCGCTGGACCTGCAGGCGGAGCTGCACCTGCGCAGCGACCGGACTGCGATCGCCTACCGCCGCTGGCTGCGCGAGCTTGGCGTGCGCACCGGCGCGGGTTAGGGTCTGCAGTCCGGCTATGCAAAGAACGGCGTTAAGTTCGACTTGGGGCCAGGTTATCGACCAACGTCTGAACCCGAGCGTCGATCTCGTCGCGGATCCGGCGCACCGTGTCGATGTCCTTGCCGGCAGGGTCTTCGAGATCCCAGTCTTCGTATCGCTTGCCCGGGTAGATCGGACACGAATCGCCGCAGCCCATGGTGATGACGACGTCCGCCTCGCGGACGAAGGCGTCGGCGAGAAGTTTCGGAACTTCGCGGCTGATGTCGAGGCCGACCTCTTTCATCGCCTCGACCACGCGCGGGTTGAGCTGATTCGCAGGCTCGCTGCCGGCCGAACGCACGGACACCCTACCTGCCGCGCGCTTGGTGAGAAGGGCGGCCGCCATCTGGCTCCGCCCGGCGTTGTGGACGCATACGAACAGGACTTCGGGAATGTCTTTGCTGATGGTTGCCCTCGCTCACATCCTCAAACCACCGTTGGGTCAAAATCAATCCCATGCAGGAGAGAAGCGAGGAGCAGATCATCAGCCGCCTCCTGGAGCTGGAGAACAGCGGCCAGGCCGAGCGTCGCGCGGAGCTGAGCGGCGAGCGCTACATCGCCCTCATCCAGGATCCGGAAACCAGGGGCGGGTACATCCTCCAGCACGGCTTCGACGAAACCGAGGGAGCCGAAGTGCCGGCTGGGACGGAGTTCTGGGACTACGAGACCTGGGACGAGGCCCGTCAGGCTTTCGAGCAGCTCCTACGCGAGGCCAGGGAGGCGGGCGAGCTGGTCGAGGACGATTCCACGGAGGGCATTGGAGACTCCGAGACCGGCGGCGCCGAGGTCCGCGACCGGTATTCGGCCAGCGATGAGGACCCCCTCGTCGCGGGAGACGAGCGCCAGGACACGATCGCGGAGGACGCGGACTCGGAAGACGCCGTCGAAAAGGAATGACGCCGGCGTCAAACGGGTAGACTGTCTACGTCGGCACTTGCCGGCCCGCTCGCTCGGGTCCTCTCTCCCGTCAAACTGACGGTGTCCTGATCGTCGCGCCAAATACGACCTCGGAGAGGATCAGGAGAAAGCGTTGCAGTCATTCGCAGACGCGGGCGTAAGCCCGCATACTCTGGCGGCTCTGGCCGCCCTTGGCATCACTGAACCGGTGCCCGTTCAAGCGCAAGCCATCCCGCTTATCAATCAAGGTCGGGACGTCGTCATCGAGGCCCCGACCGGGTCTGGCAAGACCCTTGCGTTCCTCATCCCGATGATCGAGCACCTACCGCGCCGCGGCGCCGGGCCGAAAGCCCTCATCGTCACCCCCACCCGGGAGCTTGCGCTCCAGGTCGAGAAGGTGCTCCGATCGATGGCGACCGGCCTCAGCTCGGCGGTGCTCTACGGCGGCGTCGGTTACGCCACCCAGCGGGTCGCGCTGAAGAAGGGTGTCGATGTCGTGGTGGGCACGCCAGGCCGCATCCTCGACCTGGTATCGCAGGGCAAGGTTTCGCTGTCACGCGTCGAGTACCTCGTGCTCGACGAGGCTGACGAGATGCTGGACGCCGGATTTGCGCCCGCGGTCGAGAAGCTGCTCGGCCTCACATACGAGCCGCAAACCGTCCTCGCGTCGGCGACCATGCCGACGTGGGTCACCAACATGATCGAGAAGCACACGCACGACCACGCCGAGGTCCGCGTCGAGAGCGACAAGGAAGCTGATCTCGAGCACGGGCTTCTCCGCGTCCCCCGCGAGCACAAGCTGCAGACGCTCAGCCGCGTCCTGCGGCGCCATGGCGGCACCGCGATCGTCTTCGGCCGCACCAAGCACGGAGTCAAGAAGCTCAACAGCAACCTCCGCCAGCTCGGCCACAACTCTGTCGAGCTCCAGGGCAACCTCTCGCAGGCCATCCGCGATCGGACCATGGCCTCGTTCCGCGACGGCCGCAGCCAGGTCCTGGTCGCGACGAACGTGGCGGCGCGCGGGATCGACGTCGACAACGTCGGCCTGGTCGTCAACTTCGAGCTGCCCGATTCTGCCCAGTGGCTGACGCACAGGGTCGGCCGCACCGCTCGCATGGGCGTGGCTGGACGCGCGCTCACCTTTGTCACCCCGGAGGACGAGCTGGCCTGGGTCAAGCTCAGCCGGCAGGGCGCTCCCCAGATTCGCGAGCTCAACGCCAGGCTCTTCATCGACGAAGGCAGCTGGCAGTACCAGGAGCACAAGCCGGCTCATATCCCGGCCGCGTTCGCATCCAGGTCAGGGCAGCAGAACCGAAACCGTTTTCGGCGCCGTCCGGCCGGCAATCGAGGTGGCAGATGAAACGGGCCGACGCTTTGCTTGCCGTCAAGACCCCGACTGACGCGCGCGTCGCCCTTCTCGTCGACGATGAAGTAGTCTCACGCGGGGCCCAGCAAACGCGCCTCGAAGGCGAGGGCTACACAGTGTTCGTGGCCGCGAATCAGGCTGATGCGCTGAGTCGCGCCAAGCAGGCGCTGCCGGCGGTCATCTTCGTCCATCTCGTGACCGGCGCGACGGTGCCGCTGATCCAGGCCCTCAGATCCGACGACTCATGCCGGCACATCCCGGTCGTGGTCATCAAGTACCAGGTCCCGGTCCGCGCCGTGCCCGGGCGCGCGAAGCTGCACGCGATCCCGCACGACAGCTGGTAGGTCCTAGCGCCGGGTAGCGGCAGCCGGAACGTGGATCGGCGTCAGCGTTGCCTCGAGCTGCTCGCGGAGGTCTTCGAACCGCGGCGGTAGAACAAGTCGCTCGCCCAGGTGCGCAGGATCTTCGTCGACGGTGAACCCCGGGCCCATCGTGGCGATCTCGAACAGAACGCCGCTCGGCTCGCGGAAGTACACCGACTTGAACCAGAACCGATCGATCACAGGCGTCGGGTGGGCCCCGGCCTCGACTACGCGCCCGCGCCAGGCCACCTGCTCGTCGTCGAGCGACGCCCAGGCCACGTGATGGACGGTCCCCGCGCCGGGATAGCCGTTCTCGGCGGGCGCGTGATCGTAGACGTAGCGGCCGCCACGACTCGAGCCTCGGGCGAGCCATGCCGAGCTTCCTTCGCGCTCGAAACCGAGCGCGCCTTCGAGCAGCTCACGGCTCCGCTCGGGGTCGTGGGTGTAGGCGCGGACCTCTTCGAAGCCCTGGAGCGCGAACTCGGCGGGAATCTCTGGATTCGACGCAGTGAGCGAGGCGTCCGAGGTCTCGACTACGCGGAGCTCCAGGCCCAGGCCTTCAGGGTCCGAGAACTCGAACGAACCAGGCGATCGCTTGCCGGTCCCCAGGCGCCGCTCCCAGAAATCGAGCGCCGCTTCCGAGCCGACGCGCAGGACGATCCGGTGGATCATGCCCTGGCCCGCGCGGCCCGGCGCCGCTCCTGGATATTCGAAGAACGTCAGATCGAAGCCGGGGCTGCCGGCGTCGTCGCCATAGAAAAGGTGGTAGACGGTGGGGTCGTCCTGGTTGACGGTCTTCTTGACCATCCGGAGCCCCAGGACCCCGGCATAGAAATCGACGTTCGCCTGCGCATCGCCGGTGATCGAGCTGACGTGGTGGATGCCTTCGAGTTTCATACGCACAGAAATACCCACCAGGGCCCCATTTCAATTCCAAGGGATACATCCCCAGCAGGTGGGGAGGCAGCTCTCACCTCCCCACTTGTGGGGAGGTCGGCAGCGCCGCATGGCGCTGCCGGGTGGGGGTCTCGCCTTAGGTAATTGCCTTGACCAGCTCCTCCGCCGGCTTCCGCCGTCCCCCTCGGAGCCCACCCTCGGCCGGGTAGCCGAGTGACACGGTCGTCCGCACGGTGCGGCCGGCCGGAAGTCCCAGCAGCCGGGCAGCATCCTTGCGCCCATCGCCTGTCAGCATCCCGATGCTCGAGCCGATGCCGTGCGCGAGGCCGGCCAGCATGATGCGCTCCGAGATCCGGCCCTCGTCGAAGGCGTTGAGCTCGTCCCTGTCCAACAGGCTCACGATCGCAGCGCCTGCCGTCGCGCCGCCGAGATGATGGGCATAGCCAGGCAGCTCGGACAATCGCTTCAGGATCGCGCGATTTTCGATCCAGAGGACCTGAAACGCCTGCTGATTGCTCGCGCTGCCGGACCAGCGGATGACCTCGTGGATGTCGCGAACCGCTTCTGGGGGCAAGGGCTTATCCGCGAACTGGCGCACGGCGCGAAGACTCTTCAGCAGGGAAATGAACTCTCTGGTATGGGTGGTCGTGCTCATACCCCGATCGTAGAACGCGATTCGTCAAACGGCCGGCGACATCAGGTGGTGCTCCTGGGATGCGATGTGGCGGGCGGGGTCCGGCGTGATTGCCTTGCGCGCGGGCGAGCCGTAGTAGTCAGCCTCGGCCGCAGCCCATGATTTCGGTCCCGCGTAGCCGAGGATCCACACGAATCGCTCTTCGCCGTCGACCGTCCACGACCCGACCACCTCGAAGCCATGGCGCCGGCGCAGCGGGGCGATCTTCGCGTCCCATTCCTCGACCCAGTCCTTCATCTCACCAGGCTTGATCGTGTAGATCCGCAGCTGATTCTTCATCGGCCTAGTTTGATCGACGACTGCGGTGCAGCTCCGAGCGCACGCTGCTCTCGGCCACCAGCCTGCCCTTGAACCACACCTTCTCAGGCGGCGGCTGCAAACGGAGCGCCTCCTCCCACGTCGGCACCGGCAGCAGCTGCAGGTCCGCCCGCGCCCCAGGCTTCAACCCGTAATCGGTCAATCGCCACGCGAGGGCCGGCGCCTCGGTCACGGCTCTCAACGCGAAGGCCAGGTCCGAGCGGCTCGTGAGGTGTGCCGCGTGGGCTGAGATGAGCGCCACCTCCACCATCGAGCCTCGCCCGAACGGGTAGAAGCCGTCCTTCACGCAGTCCTGCCCGAAGAGCACGTTCACGCCGGCCGCGCGCAGCTCGCCGATGCGGGTCACGCCCCTGCGTACGAGACCGCGGTCCTGCCGGCCCTGCAGAACCAGGTTGGTCACCGGGTTCGCAGCGATCGAGATGCCTGCACGCAGGCACTTGTCGATGACGCGCTCGGCGTAGTCGTGCGGCGCGGCAGCCAGCGAGCACACGTGGCCCGCGACCACGCGGCCGATGTACGAGCGTCGCAGGGCCTCGTCGGCCACCATCTCGAGCGTGCGCACGCCGCCGTCGTCCGTCTCGTCCACGTGCATGTCGAGGTCGCGATCGAAGCGCTCCGCGAGGTCGAAGCAGAGGCGCACGTGCTCGCGCTGCGAAGCCTCGTCCATCTCCCAGTGCGGCATGCCGCCGACCGCGTCCACGCCCGCCTCGATGGCAGCCTCCATCAGCGCGTAGGCGCCGGGGTCGCGAAGCAATCCCTCCTGTGGAAAGGCGATGGTGCGGACCTCCGCGATGTCCGCGCAGTCCGCGCCGGCCGCCAGCACACCCTCGAGCGGCGTCAGGCCGCCGATGGTGTCGACGTCGACGTGTGATCGCAGGCGCGTGGTTCCCAGCAGGACGGAGGCCTCGATCACGGAGCGCGCGCGTGCGCTGACGTCGTCAACCGTGTATCGCCGCTTGCGCTCGTGGATGGCGCCAATGGCACCGCCAAGGGTGCCGTCGTGTTCGCGGAGCTCGTCACGGATCAGCACCTTGTCGAGGTGGACGTGGCCGTCGATGAAGGCGGGGAGGAGCAGCTTGCCCGAGCCGTCCTCTGCGGCGGCGATGCCCTGTGCTGCGCCGGTGCCGACGCGCACAACGCGCTCGCCGTCGACGACCAAATCCGCGACCTCGCCGCCTGGGAGCCGCACACCTTGCAAAGCCCACACGGGCGGCTACCATAACGCCAGCCCCGCACATGGGGTCGGGGCGCATGTATGGGGGTACGTGCCATGGCTGTTGCCTCTAAGTCGCGCGAGCGCGACATCGTCTTCCCCGAGGAGCGCCTGCCGTGGCCGCAGACGATCCTCCTCGGCGTCCAGCACGTCATGGCGATGTTCGGCGCCACCGTGCTGGTCCCTTTGATCCTGGGCTTCAACCCGAACACCGTCATCTTCTTTTCCGGCATCGGGACCCTGATCTTCCTTGCCGTCACCGGACGGAAAGTTCCGAGCTACCTGGGCTCATCCTTCTCGTTCATAGGCGCCGTCCTGGCCATCCAGGGTGGCCCCGGCCAGCACCAGGGCCTGGCGTTCGCCGGCATCCTGGTCGCGGGCGTCATCTATTTCCTGGTCGGGGTTGTCGTCCATTTCGCGGGCATCAATGTCATCCGCTTCCTGATGCCGCCCATCGTCACGGGCACTGTGGTCGCGGTGATCGGGATCGCGCTGGCGAGCGTGGCCGTCGGCAACTGGCAGAAGGAGCTGGTGACCGGCACCATCACGTTCCTGGCGGCGGCGATTGCGTCGGTTTACCTGCGCGGCTTTCCTCGCCTGCTGCCGGTGCTCATCGGAGTCGTCGTCGGGTACGTAGTCGCCGGGCTCGATCAGGCCGCCGGCGGCGCGTGCGCCTCAGCCGCGTCGGGCTGCCACGTCAACACGTCGGGAATCGGCAGCGCCGACTGGGTCGGCTACCCGAAGCTGACGTTCCCCGACTTCAGCGATCCGGTGCGGGCGTTCAGCCTGTTCTGGTTCATCCCCATAGTGCTCGTGGCCGAGAACACAGGCCACGTCTTCGCGATCGGCGGCATCATGAAGCGCGACCTGTCGGGCTACCTGGGCCGGACGTTCATGGGCGACGGCCTGGCCACCACCGTCAGCGCGCTGTTTGGCGGCACGGGCGAGACGACTTACGCCGAGAACATCGGCGTCATGGGCATCACGAGGGTCTTCTCGATCTGGGTGTTCATCGTGGCCGCGATCACCGCGATCCTCCTCGGCTTCATCCCCAAGTTCGGAGCGCTGGTCCTGAGCATCCCGATCAGCGTGCTGGGCGGGATCGAGCTCTACCTCTTCGGGCTGATCGCCGTGATCGGCGCCAAGATCTGGGTCGACGCGCGGGTCGACTTCTCCAAGCGGGCCAACCTGGCGGTGGCCGCGATCCCCCTGATCCTCGCGGCCGGCGGAGCCGACCTGAAGATCGGGTCGTTCGAGATCAACAACCTCGGCATAGGCGCACTTGGCGCGATCGTTCTCTACCAGATCCTTCGGCCAGGGCACATGCGTGACGCGGAGGCGGAGCCACCGGAGGTGGTCGCGCCAAGCTAAGGTCAGCCGTAATGCCCGCCGGTAAGAATCACAAGGGGACGAAGGGCGCTGATCGACCCCATCGCGTGAACGCGCTCACGCGCAAGGAGTACGACAAGGAGCTTCGGCGCCTGCAGGTCGAGCTGGTTCAGCTCGAAGAATGGATTCGAAATCGGAACCTGCGCGTCGTGGTCCTGTTCGAGGGGCGCGACACCGCGGGCAAGGGAGGGGTGATCAAGCGGATCATGGCCCTGCTCAACCCGCGCTACTGCCGCGTGGTGGCGCTGCCCGCGCCGACGGAAAGGGAAAGGACGCAGTGGTACTTCCAGCGCTACATCGGCCATCTACCGTCGGCCGGCGAGATGGTCCTGTTCGACCGCAGCTGGTACAACCGGGCGGGAGTCGAGCACGTCATGGGCTTCTGCACCGACGGCGAATACGAGGAGTTCATGCGCACGTGCCCTCAGTTCGAGCGCATGCTCGTGCGCTCCGGGATCATCGTGATCAAGTACTGGCTTTCAGTCAGCGACGAGGAGCAGGAGCGGCGGTTCCTGGGCCGGATCAACGATCCCAGCAAACGGTGGAAGCTGAGCCCGATGGACCTTCAGGCGCGAGCCAGGTGGGTCGACTACTCAGAGGCGAAGGACAGGATGTTCGCGGTCTGCGACATCAAGGAAGCGCCCTGGCACGTGGTGGAGACGGACAACAAGCGCGCCGCGCACCTCAACCTCATCAGCCATTTCCTGAAGTTGATCCCGCACGAAGAGGTGCCGCACGAGGACATCAAGCTGCCGCCGCGGCAGAAGCGCAAATACAACCGGCCGCCCAAGAGCTCCCAACGATTGGTGCCGGTCAGGTACGAGGTGGAACAGTGAAGGTGGAAGACGTGCCGCCCGGGCGGCTGCTCTCGATCGATCCGAACACCAGCCTCGCGGAGGTGGCCAGGCGCCTGCGCCGCGAAGGCGCCGACTCCGCCGCGGTCATGTCGGAGGGACGCCTGGTGGGAATCGTCACCGAGCGCGACCTGGTGCGCGCAATCGCGGACGCCCTGGATCCGAAGCAAACCAAGGCCGAGGTGATCATGACGGCGGACCCCGCCACCGTGACCCCGGACGAGGAGGTGGCGGTGGTGGCGCTGAAGATGATGAGGCTGGGCGTCCGGCATCTGCCCGTCGTCGATTCCGAAGGCACTCCGATCGGGCTCATCTCGGCAAGCGACTTGATCGCGACGCTCGAGGGCGGCAAGAGCTGACCGCGCGCGTGAGATTCATCGACCTCACCCAGGACTTCTCCCTGCACACGCCTGCCTTCGCGGGCTACGCCGGGCCGGCAATCCGCTGGATCAAGAGGCTGGCGTTCGACAAGGCGGGCGGGCAGGAGGTCACGATGACGATGCATGTCAGCACCCACCTGGACGCGCCCGCGCACTTCCTGTCGGGAGGCAAGTTCATCGGCGATCTCCCGCTCGACTTTCTCATCGGCCCGGCCTGCGTCGTCGATCTCGAACGCATGGGCCTCGGTGACTTCGACCTGTACGGGCCGGAGCACTTCGAGCGCTGGGAGAAGGACACCGGACACCGGATCGAGCGCGGCGACATCCTTGCCATCCACACCGGATATCACCGCCACTATCCGGAGAACTGGGCCGACCGCTCGCAGGTCGACGAGACGAAATACTTCATCCGTCACCCGGGCCCGACGCGCGCATTCGCGGAGTGGGTGCTCGAGCGCGGTGTGCGCTGGATCGCGGTCGACGCGGGCAGCGCCGACCACCCGATGAACACCGTCATCCGCCGCATCCGCGCCGACGAGGCGGAGGAGGCGGAGAAGAAGCTCGGCCGCAGCCTGGACGAGGTGTTCCCGAAAGCCGACTACCAGATCATGCACACGCTGCTGTTTCCGCACGACGTCATCCACATCGAGAACCTGGGCGGCCGAATTGACGAGGTGCTCGACCAGAAGATCACGTTCGGCTGCTTTCCGTGGCGTTTCCAGGGCGGCGAGGCGTCGCCGTGCCGCGCCGTCGCAATCGTCGAGTGAAGTGAAGCCCGCCCGGTTCGAATACCACGCGCCCAGGTCGGTCGAAGAGGTTTGCGCACTGCTCGCCTCGCTCGAAGATGCGAAGGTGCTCGCCGGCGGCCAATCGCTGGTCCCGCTGCTCAACTTCCGGCTCGCGCGGCCGGCGCACCTGGTCGACATCAACCGGATCTCGAACCTGGACCGGATCTACGAGCGCGACGGAGGCGTCGCCGTGCAGGCGCTCGTGCGGCAGTCGGCGGTCGAGGATTCCGAGCTCGCCTCCCGCATCTGCCCGCTGTTGCCCGCGGCGCTGCGCGTGGTTGCGCACCGTGTGATCCGCAACCGCGGCACGGTATGCGGGAACCTGGCCCATGCCGATCCGGCATCGGAGCTGCCCGCCATGCTGTTGGCGCTGAACGGCCACGTCGTCGTTCAGTCGACGAGGGGCACGCGCATCATCCCGGCGTCTGAGCTCTTCACGAGCGTGATGCAGACCGCGCTCGCCCCTGACGAGCTGCTGGTGGAGGCTTGGTTCCCAGGTGCGCACGGCAAGTACGGGATCGCGGAGGAATCCCGCCGGCATGGCGACTTCGCCCTCGCGGGCGCGGTGCGGTACGGCGATCGGATGGCCCTGTTCGGCGTGGCGGCCACGCCGGTCATGGCCGATCCGCGCCACCCTACGCAGGGCTTGCAGCCCAGCGGCGACCTCGAGGCGACGCCGGAGTTTCGCCTCCACCTGGTGCAGGCGCTGACCGATCGCCTGTTTGCGGCATGAAGGTCAACGGGGTCATCCACCCGGAGCCCGCCGACGCGCGCCGGCTGCTTTCGGACCACCTTCGCCACGACCTCGGCCTCACCGGGACGCATGTCGGGTGCGAGCACGGCGTGTGCGGCTGCTGCACGGTGCTGTTCGACGGCGTGCCGTTGCGGTCGTGCCTCATGCTTGCCGTGCAGGCCGAAGGCCACGAGGTCACGACCATCGAGGGACTGGCGGCGCCGGGATCGCCGCTGCATCCGGTGCAGCAGGCGTTTCATGAATGCCACGGCCTGCAGTGCGGCTTCTGCACGCCGGGCTTCGTCATGTCGGTGGTCGGCCTTCTGCAGCAGCACCCAAACCCGACGCCGGAACAGGTCGATGAAGGGATCGCGGGCAACCTGTGCCGGTGCACGGGCTACGCGTCGATCCGTCGAGCCGTCGTTCGCGCGGCTGAGCTCTCGAAGTGACGACCAGATGGTTCGGGGAGAGGGTCCAGCGTGTCGAGGACGACCGCCTGCTGCGCGGCAAGGGCCACTTCACCGACGACATCGACGACGGCGCCTACGAATCCGTCCTCGTGCGGTCGCCCTTCGCGCACGCGCAAATCAAATCGATCGACGTGAGCGCGGCCCGCGCCCTGCCGGGCGTGGTCGCGGTGTACGTCGCCGCGGATCTTCCTTTCGGCCAGACCGACCTCCCGATCCTCATTCCGCACCCGAACCTCACGCACGGCCGCACGCAGCGTTGCCTCGCGTCGCAGGTCGTCCGCTACGTGGGCGAAGCGGTTGCGTTCGTGGTCGCGGAGAGCCGCTACATCGCCGAGGACGCGGCCGACCTCGTCGAGGTCGATTACGAGCCGCTGCCGGTGGTGATCACGCCGGAGGCAGCCGCGGCGGCGACGCACCTGGTGCATGACGACGTTCAGGGCAACGTCGCCGCGGAGATGACCCAGGAAGCAGGGGACGTCGACAAGGCGTTGGCCGCCGCGCCGCATCGCAAGCAGCTGCACCTGCGCTTCGAGCGCGGCGCCGCGAGCCCGATGGAAGCGCGCGCGGTGTGGGCGAGGTGGTCGGAGGTCGACCACAAGCTCACCGTCTACGACTCCACGCAGTCGCCGACCTCGATCCGCGGCGGCCTCGCGGTTCTGTTCGGCCTGCCGGAATCAGAGGTCGACGTCATCGCGCCGGATGTCGGTGGTGGCTTCGGGCCGAAGATCATGCTGTTCTACCCCGACGAGCTCCTCGTTCCTTTCGCCGCGATGCGGCTGGGGCGTCCGGTCAAGTGGACCGAAGACCGCCAGGAGCATTTCACCGCCGTCAACCAGGAGCGCGGCCAGGTCCACGAGGTGGAGGTAGGCTTCGACGCCGAGGGGCATCTGCTCGCGCTCAGCGACGATTTCATCCACGACGGCGGCGCCTACACCCCGTACGGGATCATCCTGCCGATCATCACCGCGGCGCAGGTGCCAGGTCCGTATCGCGTGCCCAACTATCGCGTTCGGTTTCGCGACGTCTACACCAACGCCACGCCGACGTCGCCTTATCGCGGCGCCGGCCGGCCACATGCGTGCTTTGTCATGGAGCGCACGCTCGACGCCATCGCGGCCGAGCTGGGCCTGGATCGCGTCGAGGTTCGCCGCCGCAATCTCATCCAGCCGGACCAGTTTCCTTATGAGGTCGGGGTCGCCTGGCAGGACGGCAATCGCGCCGTGTACGACAGCGGCAACTACCCCGCGCTACTGGAGCGTGCGCTGGAGATGCTCGGACCCCGGCCGGCCGGAGACCACATCGGCATGGGCCTCAGCCCTTATGTGGAGGGCACTGGCGTGGGGCCGTACGAAGGGGCGCACGTGCAGGTGCTGGTGTCAGGCAAGGTGGTCGCGGCGACAGGGATTCCCAATCAGGGCCAGGCGCACGCCACCGTGTGGGCGCAGATCGTCGCCGACCAGCTCGGCGTCGACGTCGCCGACGTCGAGGTGACGAGCGGCGACACGCGCAAGTTGCAGTGGGGGGTGGGCACCTTCGCATCGCGGGGCGCGGTCACCGCGGGCAACGCGATGCATGTGGCGGCGGGCATGGTCGCCGAGAAGGCGAAGCACATCGCCGCCGACCTTCTGGAGGCGGACCCTGCCGACCTCGAGCTGGCTGACGGCCGGGTGCGCGTGAAAGGAGCGCCCGACCGGGGCGTCCCGCTCGCTGCCGTCGCCGTGCACGCCAATCCGATGCGCTATGCGTTCGGCGGTGGCACCGAGGCGGCAACGCAGTTCACCCCTCGACAGCGCCCGGGGCCGCCGCTGCCGGAGGGCGAGCAGCCCGGCCTCGAGGCCACGGGGTACTACAGCCCGCCCGGCTCCACATGGGCGTCAGGCTGCCACGCCGCGTATGTGCGCGTCGATCCCAAGACCTTCCGGCTGGAGGTGCTGAAGTACGTGGTCGTCCACGACTGCGGCCGAGTCATCAACCCGATGGTCCTCGAGGGCCAGATCGAGGGAGGGGTTGCGCAGGGGATCGGAGGCGCTTTCTACGAGCGGCTCGCGTACGACGCCGACGGCCAGCTGCGCAACGCGTCCTTCATGGAATTCTTGATGCCGTATGCGACCGAGATCCCGGCGATCGAGATCGACCACATCGAGACACCTTCACCCCTGAACCCGCTGGGTGTGAAGGGGGCGGGGGAGGCGGGCGTGATCCCTGTCGGCGCTGTGCTCGCCGCGGCAATCGAAGAAGCCCTCGGCGTCCCGATCACGGAGATGCCGCTTTCACCGCTGAAGCTCTACGAGCTGAGTGTGTCGGGAGTACTGGGGGAGGGCCGAAAGTCCTAGAGACAACGCGGCGTGACGGGCCTAGGTTGACGTCACCATGTATCTCTGGGGAAGGCTCGCAGGACTGGTCAACCGGCTGATCGACCGGCGCCGCACGCGTTGGGTCGAGATCTCGGTCACCCGCGCGTGGAGCCACGACCTGCCGCCGCGCCTGTTCGATCTCGGAGACCTCTGAGCCTCTAGGTCTGCGGCTCGGTCCTCACGACGGCGGCGACGATGTTGCCGCCCGGCGGTCCTTGGTGTGAGTTGCGCTCGCCCCCGCTCACGTAGTTGGTCGTGCGGCCGGTGACCGACGCCACGAGCATCCCTCCCAACGCCTTTCCTATCTGGTATGCGTCGGCGTCGTCGAGGAGGGTGATGCGCTGGCCGCGAATCTGGTCGCTCCCGGGAATGACCGACTTGGCAAAGACGTGCACGAGCCGTGACGACAGGTCGGCAGGATCGGGCAGCCCGTCGGTGAACTGGAGTCCGGCCGACCGGAGCGCTTTCCTCACGCCGTCGGCGTCGATGAAGTCGCTGGTGACAGCGTGGCCGATGCGCAGCGCGCTGCGCGAAGCGTTCGAGTTGCCGAAGACGACAACTTCCCCATGGCGCTTCTCGCCTCCTGAGGAGGTCATGGCTACCTCTGAGTAGAGGTCCCAGTTTCGGCGCACCACGGCGTCGGACAGCAGCGCCTCCGGGACCTCACCGAGCGCCATCGCCACGCCCAAAGCGGCCGCGTCGTTGGCGTAAACGCCGGCGCCCTCCGGCCCGAACGTGAGGTCGTGCGAGACCACGGTCTTGCCGCGCGACTCCGCATCCTTGATGCTCGCGGTGGTCAGCCCGGGCACCTTGACCATGACGAGGTGGACGTCCTTGGGATCGGTCAGGCCCGCGTCCGCCATCGCGCGATGCGTGGCTTCGGCGACCTTGCGAATCTGGCCCATCCGCCCGACTTCCTCCGGTGCCATCGGCTCGGAGCCCGCCCTGCCGACCACCAGCAGCTTGTCCTCGCCGAGGTCCGGGACCTCGATCCATTCCCTGGTGACCGCGGCGATATGAGGCGTGATCACGCCCGGGCAGCCGCCGGAGAGAACGAAGATCACGTGCTTGGCGACCTCGTCCGGCGGAACGCCGAGAAACTTGCCGGTCCACTCGCGCAGTGCAACATCGGCCCAGACGCGGCCCCAGTCGTCGTGGGCGCCAGTGCCTTCGGTTTTTCCGACCAGCGCGACCAGCGTGTCGGGCCTGATCTTTCCGGCATCGGCCAATGCCTGCAAGCCCGACGTATCGGAAGGTGTGGCGCTCGGACACACGAACATCTCCACACGCTGTGCCTTCATGCGATCACCTCCTGAAATGTCAATCCAGGCCTGGAGGGCGCTGGTAGCCGAAACCGTCCACGGCCTCGAGCTGCTCCGCGAGGTCCAGCAGCTCTGACTCGCGGCCGGAGCGTCCCACGAGCTGCACGCCCACGGGGAGCCCGTCATGCAGGCCGGCGGGCAGCGACACGGCCGGAGTGTGCGCAAAGCTGACCGGCAGCACGAACTGTATGTAGAGGCCGTAGGGCTCGCTGAGGAAAGGCGGCACGTCTTGGATCTGCATCGGGACCAGGCCGAGCGTCGGTGTGAGCAGGAAGTCGAAGCCGGCCAGGAGAGGTTTCAGCACCACCTGGTGCGCCGCAGTGGTGGCGCTTTCGAAGGCCTGGAAGTAATCGATGGCGCCGAGGGCGCGGCCCTGCTCGACCTGCTTGCGGATGCCGGGGGCAAAGAGCGCAGGGTCGGCCGGGAAGGAAGCCATGCTGGCCCGCCGCACCACCGCGTAGCCCGCGGCCACCTCCTCCGATTCCCACGCAATCCGCTCGACGTGATGGCCGGCGGCCTCGAGCACGTCTGCCGCCCGCTTGCACGCGTCCACGCAGGCGGCATCCATGCCGAGGGCGGTGGTGTCGGCGACGCCGATCCGGCACGCCTTCGCATTCGTCGACTGTGGCGCATCAGCCGCCATCACCGAGAAGAGCAGCCTCACATCGGCGACCGTCCGCGCAAGCTGACCGATCACCGAGAGCCCGGCGGGGTCGACCGACCTGCTGGGCACGCGGTCCGGGGAGGGGCGAAGGCCCACGATCCCGCAGCAGGAGGCTGGGATCCGAATCGAGCCGCCCATGTCTGTCCCGATTCCGACGGTCGCCATGCCCGCGGCCACCGCGGCGGCGCTGCCGCCACTCGAGCCTCCCGGCGTGATGCCCTCGCGCCACGGATTGTTGGTGTTGGGGAAGATGGCGTTGGTCGTGCCCACCGCGGCTGCCAGCTCCGGGAGGTTCGTCTTGCCCAGGATGGCTGCGCCTGCAGCCCTTACCCGCGCGACCGCAAAGTCGTCTTGCTCGGCGATTCGATCGCGCCACACCGCGCTGCCATCTGTCCATGGCAACCCCGCCACCGGGATGTTGTCCTTGACCGCAACGGTCATTCCGCCAAGAGCGCCTTCGGAACCCCGCGCCCCGCGGTCGACATGGACGTACGCATGAATGCGCGAGTCGAGGCGGTCTATCGCCTCGAGGTATCGGTCGACAACTGCCATCGGCAAACGCCAAGTATGGCGACGCCAGAGCTCGTCAGTTGGAGGGCGCTGCGCGGGCCTCCGCGAGCTCGCATGCGTCCGCGTACACGCTGACCGCGTAGTCGAAGTCCATACGTGCACCGCCCCAAAGGGACCATGCCGTCAGCGGACCGATATCCGGATTCGTTTCCAGCACCACCGGATCCCGGGGTGGCGGTTTGATCGGATGGCCGTCGCTGGTCTCGAAGACGAAGCCATCGGGTGTCTTCCGGATCTCAAAGGCGCCGTCATGGTGGCGGCGGTGATGGAAGCCGCACAACAGCAGGAGGTTCGCGAGATTGGTCTGGCCGCCCTGGACCCAATGCTCGTGGTGATGAGCCTCGGTGCGGGCAGCGGGCACGCCGCAGCCGGGAAACAGGCAGAAGCGGTCTCGCACGTGAAGCGCCAGCCGCAGCCGGTCGGTGACCAGGCGCTGCTTGCGGCCGACGTCGATCGGCAAACCGTCGCGCTCGGTCACAGCCATGACCTCGGCATCACAGCCGAGCCTGCGCGCGGCGTCCGCCGAAAGCGGAGAGCCGCCTTCGACGTAGCAGCGCCCGTCGCTCGACTCGCCAGTGAGCACGCCGACGTCGACATGAACCACGACCTGGGTGGTGGCGCCCGACTTGACCAGAGCGTCGGCGCCTCCGGCGAGGACGTTCTCGGACATAGCGACCAGCGCATCCGACCGGCGCGCTGCCCAGCGGTCGTCGGCGGGGTCCTTGACTCCATCGTCGGACGCCTCCGGCACCGGCTTCGAGCCCGTGATCGACTCCAGCGCCGCCTGCACGACGGCGGCGTCCTCGGGCGT